>Ga0154767_1133_pt1 | contig 14013 bp, 18 predicted proteins | sample Rifle2008BG16ft_FD_105775 | JGI IMG/M metagenome (GOLD analysis project Ga0154767, IMG submission 105775) | Gammaproteobacteria bacterium RBG_16_51_14 | reverse complement strand
GAATCAGTTATTACACGCATGAAGGCGCCTGACCGCGCTGACATTGCGGATCGATATGCGGAAACGATTGCACGGTATCTTCAGAGCAATTTCCTGAGCAACGTGCCCACTGTCCTTCCCGAGAACACCATGAAGTTCTTGAAGCAGCATTTATGGAGAATGGATTTCGGGGAAGGTGACCTGTTTCTGGATATTATCTATATACCTCGCGAGCATTACGGTCTGCTACCCTACCTGGGAGTGCGTAATGCCCCTCAGGATCGAAAAACTGTTTTTTTTGTCGTTTATATAAATACCCATCGGGGGGTGCTTCCACCATGGAATTTCGCTGAATTGGCGACTCTTCGTGACAGCAAGGGACAGTCGAAAAATGCAATCAAATGGGAAGTTCTTTACCGGGATGGGCAGCAACACCATAATCAGGGGAATCTCATTTTTACCGATACAGACATCGGAGAAGCAACGGAAATGGAAATAATATTGCGTCTGCCCAGCATAGGAATAAAAACATTCCAGTGGAGCTTACCCATACCCCCTTTACCTGAAGGAGACCCTGTTGAACGCTAAATCTTACAAACTGCTCATCATTCTTGCCAGCGCCGGTTTGGTGCTTGCTCTTGTCGTCACTGGCTTATTGCTTACGCAAGGAGATGCGAAAAATGAATTTTCTTCCAAATCCTCAGCCGAGACCAAGGAACCGGTCCCCAATTTCACACTCCTGCTTATCGACGGAAAAAATTTCAATTTAAGCGACTATAAAGGAAAACCAATTCTGATTAATTTCTTTGCTTCCTGGTGTTTGCCCTGCAGGGAAGAAATGCCCGCACTTGAAAAAATTGCTCATGAATATAAACCCAAAGGTGTGGTATTTTTGGGTATCGCTATCGACGATACCGAAGAAAAGATGAAAAATTTCATAGCAAAATATGGCGTTACCTTCCCGGTGGGTCTTGATAAAACAGCGGCAATTCAAAAGTCCTTCGGTTTGTATGGCATACCCACCACCTACTTTATAGACAAACGAGGGATTATCAACTACTTTCACTCGGGAAGTGTTACAGAGGAGTTGCTGCAGCATGAACTTGATAAACTGCTATAAAAATTGCTGTGCTATTTTCTCTCTCCTGGTATTTCTGTCCGGATGCAGTGAGGAAATTAGCAGGCCATTACTTCAGGTCGGCGAAAAGGCTCTGCCCTTCACCCTTGAACTGATCGATGGGAAACAAAGCAATCTTGAACAATATGCCGGAAAGGGACTCGTCATCACCTTTATGTCCTCGTGGTGCCCATGTTCCAATGAATCTATGCCATTCATGAAGCAGGCCTATTCGAAACATAAGAACGATCAAATAGTATTTCTTATGGTTGGCATTCAGAACTCCAGATCAAAGTTTGAAGAATTTGTTGAAAAGTGGGGTGTGCCATTCCCCGCCGGGTATGATAAAGGCGATCGAATCGCCAAAGACTACGGCGTCAGTTCCCCGCCAACCACCTTTTTTATCGACAAAAACGGAATCGTGAAGCGAGCTTTCTATGGAAACATAGCGAAGAAACCGGACGAGTTTCAGCAATGGCTCAAGGAGATTCTATAATGGGCGGCGGCGCTGCGGTGTGGGGAGGGTTTTCCTCATTTTTTTCGATCTGGCAGGTATGCATTCTGCAAATCAGCCCTTTCTTTATCGCTTTTATTGTCGGCATTTACCTGGCAACAGTTGGCAAAAAAGCTGATCCGGAAATTCGCCGGTGGTTGCTTATCCCTTGCATCACCTATGGAATTGGTTTCTCTGTTTTCTATTCGCTGCTAATCGCATCCGGATTGAACATCAGCCGACCCCTGATCCATAACATCGGTCTTTTGAGAGTAGTTTCAGGCATCATCATACTGTTTGTCGGCCTGTATATTTTACTGGTTAATCGCATATCATTCCTGGGCAAAATACACACTCCTCTCCTGCTAAGTACTCTATCCCTGCTTATCGGGGTTACTTTCGCACTCGTGTATTCCCCCTGTATTACTCCGATGCTCTCTGACATTATGGGTATAGCGTCTCAGCGGAACACAGCGGTTGAAGGGTGGTATATGGCATTCTGGTATGGCCTCGGCGTCAGCATAGCCCTCTGCATGACCTCCGTTGCCCTCATCTTGTTTGCAGGAAGGCAGGAAATTGTCTTACGCAATGCCAATTTAATAAAAAATATTTGCGGCATAATTTTGCTTATCCTTGCCGTTATGAATATTACCGGCCTGATGAGGCACTATAAGGCGTTTGTTCTCGGTTTTGTGTTGTGATCATGCCGCCCAAAGGAATAAAAAAACAGGTTCTCGGCGGCGTACTGTTCTGCCTGGGCGCAATGACTGCACTGTTAGCCGGAACAATAGGTTTTGAGCTGGATATTTTTTATGTGGTTATCAGCGTTATTGGAGCCGGCCTGTTTCTGCATGGCGCCCTACAGAAAAAAAAGCATGAATTGGCAAACCAGACGTCTCCGATGATGCAAAAAGTTTCAATACACGGCGATTAGCCATCTCAGGCTTAAAGGAGAGTCGATGAATAACCAAAGTGGGGTTCTTGCCAAAAGGAGCCTCGCACTTTTACTGGTTGTCGCCGTGGCCGTCACCGCCGTTATTGGTTGGTGGCCGGGTAAAAATACCGTCGTTCAACCCCCCGAGGAGATTGAGGATTACCTCTTCTGGCAAGCGAAGGATTTGACGGATTTCAAATTGATAGGCGCCAACAGTAAAACATTATCCTTGAATGACCTGAAGGGAAAATGGAGCTTTATTTTTTTTGGTTATACACACTGCCCTGATGTCTGCCCCCTTACCATGGGAGTATTGGGGCAGGCGTTCAGGCTCCTTGAGAAAGATCCGGCTGCTTCTCAAGAGATTCAGGGCATTTTTATTTCCGTCGATCCCAAACGGGATACGCCTGAGCTGTTAAAAGAGTATGTTGCCTACTTCAATAGTAAATTCACGGGTGTTACTGGGGACACCGCTCAGCTCGATGCGTTAGCCCGGCAAATGAGCGCGTTGTACACCATTCACCCCAGAGAACCTGAAAAAACCGGAGATAACTACCTGGTGAGCCATAATTCGACTGTCTTTCTCGTGGATCCCCAAGGAAGGCTCTATGGTCGATTTCCACCACCTCAAGCGCCACAGGAGATTGCTGAGATATTTATAAAAATCCGCATGTTCTATAACGAAAGGAGTAAAAAGCGATGGTTTTTTTTCTGAAGACATTCATTTCGCTGGCGCTTGGGTTTGTTGCCCTGAGCGCATCTGCTGATGGCGTGAATATCCAGATCCAGGGTCCCTGGGTGCTGGCCGCGCCACCTAACGTCAAAGTTCTGGCCGCTTATCTGGAGATTAAAAACAACGGTGACAAGCCACAAATACTTACTAATGTTTCCAGTCCTGCTTTCGAACAGGTTGGAATTCATCGGAGTGTTATGCATGGAAATACGGCTCACATGGAACATCTGAAGGAATTGACCATTCCTCCTCGTGCCTCGGTGGTGTTAAAGCCGGGCGGATTGCATTTCATGTTGACGGATGCAAAAAAGCCGCTCCATATTGGCGATCAAGTTCCCATGACGTTGAACTTCAAGGATGGGGGAAAGATCGCAGTTACAGCAATAGTTCGCTCCGGCCAAATAGAAGGTATGGAAGATCACCAGCATATGGATCATTCCGGTCATGAAAACCATAAGCACTAGCAGTTGCAACATGCCGCAATTGACCCATTACCCGCTTAATAAGGCACGAATTCCGGAGGGGATGCAATGTTGAAACCTAAATCTAACAATTATTTGCTCGCGCTTCTCTTAAGCAGCTTATTGCTCATTCCGGGCTGTAGCGACAATACAACACCCCCAATAGCCACAATGGAAGCGGCGCCTGATTTCAATATGGCGCTCTTTGACGGCGGTGATTTTCAGTTAAGCGCGCAAAAAGGGAAAGTCGTCGTGATCAATTTCTTCGCCTCCTGGTGCGTTTCCTGTGGCAAAGAAACACCGGTTATTGAAATAATTTCTCACGCCTATGCGCCACAAAAGGTGGTGTTTCTGGCCATTGCCGTCGATGACACGGAAAAAAAGGCGAAAGAATTCATGAAAAAAATGGGCATGACTATCCCTGCCGGCCTGGATAAAACCGGGAAGATCAAAGATGACTATGGAATATATGGCATGCCCACTACCTTTTTTATAGATAAAAATGGCAAGGTAAGCTATTCCCATTCAGGGGTCGTTACAGAAGAATTGTTGAGGCATGAAATCGACAAGTTACTTTGAACCTAAATACGGCAGTCCAGCACAAATTTCACAATTACGTCAGATAAGTCATCCGAAATCGGCATCGTTAACGTGAAACTCGCGTAGCGATTCGTTTGTCCCCTCTCCATCGGGGAGAGAGTTGGGGTGAGGGAAACGGGCATGGCGGGTTTCATCATCAGGGGCGGCATATTTGCCATGCCCGTTAGGGGAGTTCTTGATCATGGGGAAAATATCCAATACATTTATTTTGGCTGCACTGTCACTGTATTTTTCCAGTGGTCTTATTTCTTGCGCCTATGGGCATACTCTTGTCTTCGGCCCGGAATTCTTTTCCAGTGAGAACGTCGAATCTCAGCGGGTGGTTAAGAGTTTTTCCGTTCAGGATGTCAGCCAGAAGTTTTTCGTTTCGGTACAAAGCGGAAGGGGCGGCGAGAAAGGTGTGGGCAGGGGAGCAATTAAGATAAACGGAAAGCTTGTTTTTCCGCCTGATAAGCTTGTCAAGCAGTTTAAGATACTTACGAAACCCGTAAAACTCCAAAAGCAAAATGATATTTCGGTTGAGGTGACAGGTGAAGCTGATGCGCCGGTCATCGTGACCATAATCAGCCTGAAAGCACAGACTGTGACCGCTAAAATACCTCCCATTGGAGGGGCAGTGGATATTGAGGGGTATGCGTCTGTTATATTCCCTGCAGGCACTTTTAATGCCGCTCAGGATGTCAAGATATCCATTACTGCGTCTCCTCCAATTCAGGATATTTTTGAGGCCAATGCCACAGGACCTCGTTTGCCGTATGAGATCAGGATAAACACAGGGGACAAGGCGCCTGGAAAAGAAGTCGAGGTCAGTGTGAACTACCCTGATTCCTTTTTTGCGTCGGATTATCAAATCCATGTATTTGCCCGGATGCATGACAATCCAGATGCACCGGATGTGCATGACAGGTTTTTTATGATCAGTTCCGGATTGGACGATATAGTCAAGACGGCCAAGGCAACGCTGCCGGAGCACGCTTTTTCAAACCGCCATGGCAAAAACGGGACGTATGAAGCGATAATCACCGTTGGGTTGATTCATTGAACCAGGATAATTCATTAGACCGTTCGTTCACTGTAGGAGCCCGATTCATCGGGCGAATTTTACGGTTAATCGCCCGATGAATCTGGCTCCTACAACGGCGTTTCCCCCTAATGGATTATCCGGGTTGAACCAAAGACGGCAATCGACCGGTGTGGGGTGTTTGTATTAAGGATTCCCAACAAAATTCGTTACAAATCTGTTAGTCTTTTATCCGCTGTCATATTGGTTCCTGGTTGGCTCGCCGTAACGCCGTCTTGTTTTCCTATTGGAAGGTGAGTCGGGTCTGACGGCCAGCGTGTAGCTGACCAGATTCAAATACGACGGAATGTACCGTATCAAAGCGCTGCCAGCGAGCAGGTCAGCAGATCCTATGAGGTGCGAGGCTCCAACCGTTCGCGACGAATCAGTCGCACAATCGAGTTGTCGGGGCTTTCTCTATACGCGCGAATTCCATGACGGGGTTTGGCGTAGACGTCATCTTATCTGTCTTTCTTCGCGAGTTCTGGCCGCGCCCTTTTTGTATTTAACAGGGGGGGTAGCCATGGCTCATCTTGAAAAATTCGACTCCCCATATCTTTATATTGAAAGAGAGGAGTTCAAAATGTTTACACGGATATTGGGGGTGCTTCTATGTGCGCTGTTTATTTCCCCCGGTTCCTCGATGGCCAGTGACAGAAGCGGAGAAGTCGAACTTGCCGTTACCATCGCCGCCCCGGATGACAGCAAAGATGTCAGGGTCTGGATTCCCTATCCGGTCTCGGACAATGTGCAGGATATATCGAACGTCAGAATTAGCGGCAATTTTTCACAGAGCGGCATTTACGGTGAGAAAGAAACCGGCAACCTTGCTCTTTATGCCGAGTGGACAACGCCAACAAAAGACCGGGCTATTACACTGACTTTCGATGCTACGGCCAGAGAATTGATAAAGAAAGATTTCCCCGCAGTGGAGCCCGCTATTCCTGTTGAGATCAAGGAGCACCTCAAGAGCACCACGTTCATTCCGACGGATGGTAAAGTCAGGGAAATTGCCCTCAGCGTAACCAATGACAAGCAGATGATTAGTGAAAAGGCCCGTGCCGTTTACCGGTGGGTGGTTGAAAATATGACAAGGGACCCGGATGTTAAGGGGTGTGGCACCGGAGAAGTTGAGATACAGATTGTAAAGAGGAGCGGAAAGTGTGCTGATATAAGCTCGGTATTTGTTTCAATTGCCAGGGCAGCCGGGGTGCCGGCGCGGGAGGTTTTCGGTCTCAGGCTGGGAAAGAAGGATGATGAGGATATGACCGGCGGGCATCACTGCTGGTCCGAGTTCTACGTGCCCGGTTACGGCTGGGTGCCGGCGGATGCTGCTGATGTCAGAAAGATCATGCTGGTAGAGGAGCTGGATCTCAAGGGTGCTCAAGACCACATAGACTATTATTTTGGCGGGGTTGACCAATACAGAATTGCCCTGGCCAGAGGCGGCAGGGGATATTACCTGAACCCTCGCCAGAATGACGGCCCTCTGAACTACTTCATGTATCCTTATGCCGAAGTAAACGGAAAATCCCTTGATTGGCTGGCAGCCCAGACCGACTTGAAATACAAGGTCAAATTTAAGGCGCATTGATTGAGGAGCTATGGTGAATAATCCTAAATACGGCAGGGTGAGGAGTCCCTGTGTACTGATTACTGGCCATGCAATTCCTGGCAGGCTGTTGCGTTCTGGATCTGGATGCGGTCCGCCGGTTTGCGGGAAAAATGGTTTCGAAAGGGTTTTTGACCCATCACACCGAGGAACATGATGCACGCCGTTTTACCCCTGTTACAAGTTACCGGATTCCCTGCACTGCACCGCGGTGAACTTGACACGCTTCAAGTTAATTTAGGCTATCAATGTAATCAGACCTGTTTGCATTGCCACGTCAACGCCGGCCCCAACCGCAAGGAAATGATGGATGAGGAGACGCTGGAATTTATCCTTCAGGTGCTGGCAGCGCGCCAGATCGAGACGCTCGATCTGACCGGCGGCGCGCCGGAGCTGCATCACAAGTTTCGTGATCTGGTAGGCAAGGCAGCAGCCCTGGGCGTGCATGTAATTGACCGCTGCAACCTGACAATCCTGTTTGAGCAGGGACAGGATGGACTCGCCGGATTTTTGGCCGACCATAAGGTGGAAGTGGTGGCGTCGCTACCGTGTTATTTATCAAATAATGTTGACAGGCAACGCGGGAAGGGAGTGTTTGACAAAAGCATCGCGGCGCTATTGCAACTCAACGCGCTGGGTTATGGGCGCGAAGGCACTGGCCTCACCTTGAATTTGGTCTACAACCCGCAAGTCCCCTCACTGCCCCCAGATCAAGCAGCATTGCAGGCGGTTTACAAGCGCGAATTGTTCGAACGTTTTGGCATCGTCTTCAATCAGTTGTTCGTGATTGCCAATATGCCGATCCAGCGCTTCGGCTCGATGCTGATTTCCAATGGCCAGTTCAACGACTACATGCGCCTGCTGAAAGAAAACTTTGCAACAGCCAATCTCGACACGGTGATGTGCCGCAATCTTGTCAGCGTGGATTGGCAGGGCTATCTGTATGACTGTGATTTCAACCAGCAGCTTGGGCTGGCGCTGCCGGGCGAAGGCCGCCCGCATCTGCGCGACTTGCTGCAAACCGGTTTGCAGGGCAATCTTGTTAGTGTCGCCGATCACTGTTATGGCTGCACTGCGGGACAGGGCAGCAGTTGCGGCGGTGCGCTGTACAACTGAGTGGGTGGCGTGAAAAAAGCCATTCTTGCCTTGTTGGTTGTCGCGGCCATCGCCCTGTTTTTTGGCATGGGTCTCGATCAATACCTGACACTGGGCGCGCTCAAGGAGGGACAGGGGAGATTCGCGGCCATGCTGGCGCAGTCTCCCGTGCTGGTCCCGCTTGTTTTCTTTGTGCTGTATGTCGTCGTCGTGGCGCTGTCCTTGCCGTTTGCGACGATCATGGGACTGGCAGCGGGCGCCTTATTTGGTCTTTGGCATGGCGCGCTGTTGGTGTCTTTCGCGTCAACTATTGGCGCGACACTTGCGTTCCTGGCCTCGCGCTACCTGCTGCGCGACTTTGTCCAGCGCCACTTTGGCGGCAAGCTACAGGGGATCAACGAGGGTATGGCGAAGGATGGAGCGCTTTATCTCTTCATGCTGCGCCTTGTGCCGGTCTTCCCGTTTTTTCTGATCAACCTGCTGATGGGACTGACTCAAATCCGTACTCGCACCTTCTATTGGGTCAGTCAGTTGGGCATGTTGGCCGGAACCTTGGTGTATGTGAACGCGGGCACGCAATTGGCGCGCATCGATAGCCTGTCCGGCATTGTTTCACCGGAGGTGCTGCTATCCTTTGCTTTGCTTGGCGTGTTTCCGTTGATTGCCAAACGGGTTGTCCAGGCGATGCAAAAGATTCGAAAGTAACGTGCCCATTTTCAATTGCTGTTTCCAGGTTAATTGACATGCGACTCTCAATCATTATCCCGGTGTTCAATGAAGCAGAAGGCTTGCCAGGTTTGCTTGGGCATCTCGCGTCGCTGTGCGGGTGCGACACCGAAGTGATTGTGGTGGACGGGGGAAGCGAGGACGGCTCCCGGCAGGCAGCCTTGCGCGCAGGCGCACGGGTAATTCGCAGCGAGCGCGGACGGGCGCGGCAGATGAACGCCGGCGCGGCAGTCGCCCAGGGCGATATTTTGTTGTTTCTGCATGCTGACACCCTGCTGCCGCACACTGCGGAGCAGGCGATTGAAGCCGCCATTCGGCGTGGCGGAGGAGCACAAGAATATGCATGGGGGCGTTTTGATGTGCATATCGCAGGCCATTCATCCATGCTGGGGGTGATCGCCAATCTGATGAACTGGCGCTCGCGCTTGACCGGCATCGCTACCGGCGATCAGGCCATGTTTGTGACACGCCGTGCCTTCGAGTCAGTGGGCGGTTTTCCGGATCAGCCATTGATGGAGGATATCGAGCTGTCCAGGCGGCTGTTGGCGTTGTCCAGGCCGATTTGCCTGACGGATCGGGTAGTCACCTCCGGGCGCCGTTGGGAGGCGCATGGAGTATGGAGAACGATATGGTTGATGTGGCGATTGCGCTGGGCATATTGGCGCGGTACTGATGCGGCAGAACTGGCGAGGTTGTACCAACGGGCATGGCAGGAATGACACCCATGATGATGAAATCTGCCAAACCCGTTTCCCCCACCCCAACCCTCCCCCGGCGGGAGAGGGGCAAACGAATCGCTACGCGAGCTTCACGTTAATGAAGGACACCCGCATCATCATCTTTGCCAAGGCGCCCCAGCCAGGTTTTGCCAAGACGCGCCTGATTCCCGCTCTGGGCGCAGAGAGGGCAGCCAAACTGGCGAGGCAGATGCTGTTCAACACCTTGCGTGAAGCGCTCGACGCAGACATCGGCCCCGTTGAATTGTGCGTTACCCCGGAGATCAATCAAGCTGCATGGCAGGGAATACACCTGCCGGCGGGCATCGAGATTTTCGCTCAAGGCGAAGGCGATCTCGGTGCGCGGATGGCGCGCGCATCAGAACGCGCGCTGGAAAATGCAGAGTCAATTCTGTTGATCGGCACGGACTGCGTGGAACTGTCCAGCGCCTTATTGCGCGAGGCAGCGCAAGCATTGCATGAGCACGATGCAACCATTCATTGCGCGGCCGACGGCGGCTATGCGCTGCTGGGGCTCCAGCGATTCAGCCCATTCCTTTTCAGCGATATGCCATGGAGCACCGATGCCGTTGCCAACACCACCATCGCCCGCATCGGACAACTCGGCTGGTCGGTGCATGTCGGGCAGATGCTGCACGATGTGGATGAGCCGCAGGATTTGAAATACTTGCCTGATCAATGGAGATTACATGTTGAGGCGTAGTGCGACGTTCTTTCTTTTCAGCAGCATTTCTTTGCTTGCGCAAGCTGGCGAAGTTGTTTGGCTGGATCGCTTCGAGCAAGAAGCAGCCGATGTGCCACCCCCGTGGCGTGTTGTGCAACTTGATCGCAAAGTGCCGCCCACCCGTTACCGCATCACCCTCTGGGATGGTCACTACGCCATTGAAGCCAGTGCGAACCACAGCATGGCGCTGCTGGCGCGCCCGGTCGAGATAGATATGAATCGCACGCCGGTGCTGTGCTGGCGCTGGCGGGTGGATGAGCCATTGGTCGAGGCGGACATGGCAACCAAGGCGGGCGACGATTATGCCGCTCGCGTGTATGTCTCTTTTTCCATGCCGTCATCCGTGCTGGATTTTATGACGCGTGCCAAGCTCAAGTTCGCACGCAGCATCTATGGTGATGCGGTGTCCGATGCTGCGATCAACTATGTATGGGACAACCGTTACCCGGTCGGTACGCGCAAGCCGAACGCCTATACCGACCGCACGCGCATGGTCGTGGCGGAATCTGGTTCAGCTAATGCGCGTAAATGGGTTGTCGCGCGCCATGATGTGCTGCAGGATGCGGTCGCCGAGTTTGGTTCCGGGCAAGCGCGTCTGATCCAGCTCTCTGTCGCGGCGGATACCGATAACACCGGAGAAAGCGCACGAGCCGGGTTTGCCGGCTTTCATTTTGTGGAGAGAAACACCGCGTGTTTCGCTAACTGAAGTGTAAGTAATGCCATGCGACCGCGATTAAACAACCATTACCATCAATCATTTGAGGAATATTCCATGCATGAAATCGTCAAGGACTATTACGGCAAACAGCTCCGGACTTCAGACGATCTGAAGACCTCTGCCTGCTGCGATGCATCGCAAACGCCGGACTGGCTCAAGCCGCTTCTGGCGCGTATCCACCCTGAGGTCATGTCGCGCTATTACGGCTGCGGTCTGGTTTGTCCGCCATTGCTTGAGGGTTGTCGTGTGCTGGATTTGGGCTGCGGTTCCGGGCGGGATGTCTATGCGCTGGCGCAACTGGTGGGGGCGCGTGGTCAGGTGGTCGGTGTGGACATGACGGAAGAACAGCTTGCGGTGGCGGAAAGTTATCGCGCCTATCACGCTGAGGCGTTTGGTTTTGACAACGTCATATTCAAGCAGGGATACATCGAAAAACTCGATGAGCTTGGATTGGAAAGCGGCAGCTTCGATGTCATCGTATCGAATTGCGTGATCAACCTCTCGCCTGATAAAGATGCGGTATTGCGCGAAGTTCATCGTCTGCTAAAACCGGGCGGCGAATTCTATTTTTCGGATGTCTATGCCGACCGCAGAGTGCCTGATGCGGTACGCAACGATCCCGTGCTGTACGGCGAATGCCTGGGCGGCGCGCTGTACTGGAACGACTTTATCAGTTTGTCGAAGAGACATGGCTTTGCCGACCCAAGGCTGGCCGAAAGCCGTCCACTGGAGATAACCGATCCTAAGCTTACTCTACGCGTGGGTAATTTGCGTTTCTACTCGGCCACCTATCGGCTGTTCAAACTGGATGGGCTGGAATCCGCTTGCGAAGATTACGGGCAGGCAGTGATCTATCGCGGCACGATCCCCGATCATGCGCATCGCTTTGCCCTCGACGGGCATCACGACATCGAAGCCGGGCGTATTTTCCCGGTCTGCGGCAACACCTGGCGCATGCTGCATGACACACGTTTCCAGCAGCACTTCGAGTTCATCGGCGACTTCAGCCGGCACTACGGAATTTTTCCCGGTTGCGGCAGTGACATACCGTTTGTACAAGATGAAAGCTCAGCCACTTCCGGCTGCTGCTGAATGGAATGAAAACGCAAAGAAATGAAATGAGTTATCCGCAGGAAATCTGGCGATGGGTTTTGGCGCAAGATACTTTTAGGCGCAACCAAAATTCGTCCATCAAACAAGTGGGGTTCGCAGGGGAGGGCGGCTTTATCGCCAGGCTCGCAGAATTCTGTGCGATCTGTCAATTCAGCACGCGCCGGGGTGTGTAGCAGACTGCGCAACTTTGTTGCATCACACAATTTTACCTCGCAGAGGTTCTTGTGCCCTGTGGGTATGAAATGTTCGGTTATTTGACATAGATCAAAAAGGAGGAGAGTTTTGTTATGCTATGGTTCGACCACTGGGAGTTGTAAAGTTTTGTGGGCAGTGTGTTTGCGAACCAAAAACCACACCAGTATTAAAGTGTACAGGAGTCGCGTTGCGCAGGTTGGGTCGTTGGCCGGGTATCCCGGTAAATAGTAAAAATTAAAATAATAATCCGCATCAGTTTGTTTTTTTAATCCATAAGAAATAGATAAGGAGTGCAACATGAGATTTCTAGCAGTTACCGTTTCCCTTGGAGCGGCTTTGCTGGTTATGGCGGCAGCGCCCAGCTATGCGGCTGGTGGAGATGCGATTTTCAAGAAGAGCTGTACCGGATGCCATTACACCGATGGACCCGCAAAGGAGAAGACGATAGCGGATCAGTTGGCAAAGAAGGGGCCGGAACTATGGTATGCCGGCAGCAAGTTCAAGAAGGACTGGCTGGTGGCTTGGTTGCAGAACCCCAAGCCGATTCGCCCAATGAAATACAACTCGCTTACCGACAGCAACAAGGGCGACCATCCCAAGCAGTCCGCTGGAGATGCGGCAGCGACTGCGGATTTCCTGATGGGTTTGACCTCGCCGGAAGTCAAGGCGGGCGTTATCACCCCGAAATCGTCTCCGCAGGCCAAGGCTATCTTTGGTAAAAAAATGCCCTGTGGCGGATGCCACGAATATGGAAAAAAGGGTGATGTGCGCGGCGGGAAGAGCGGCCCCAGCTTGGTTGGCGCCAGCAAGCGGTTGAATCCTGACTGGGTTAACGCCTATTTGGCAAACATCAAGGTATTCAAGCCGGTTCGGGATATGCCGGACTTTTCCAGCGCGCTTGGTCAGAAAGAACTGGAGAGCGTAGCGGCGTATATTGCTACATTCGAGTAATGCGAACAAACGGAGGGATGAACTCATGTCGAGATTTGTAATAACAACCACTATGGCGCTTGGTCTGGCCTTGGGCGCAGCAGGTTCGGCACAGGCAGCGGACGCAAAGCAGGTGTTTGATTTTTATTGCGCCCAGTGTCACGGGGTCAATGGTGATGGCAAAGGCGTCAACGTAACGAAGGACTTTGCCACTGATCCGCGCAACTTCACCAATGGCGCAGATATGGCGAAGCGCTCCGATGAGGATATCAAGGGTGTAATCAAGGACGGCGGCCCGTCCATCAGTAAATCGCCATTGATGCCGCCTTGGGGTGCAACCCTGACTGCAGCTGAAGTGGATGGGCTGCTGGCCTATATCCGGAAGTTTGCCAAGTAGGGCGCACGTCCGAAATGAAATATTTAAACAAAAAGTATCTCGCTGATAGTCTTATTTTTTCCGGGATGCTGGTGAATGTCATCTTCATTTGCCTGATCATGTATTTTTTTGTTTTATAGTTGGCAAGGTTAGGACTCAATAGGGGGGGAATACTCCCCTACTGGGGATTTGTGCATCCGTAACAAGCAGATAAACTGATGAGAGAAGGGCTGGGACATGAGCGCTGATAAATGCAATACCGAAGAATGTGGAGTATCGAAGTACCCGTGGGCAGGCCCGGCCTTTTTTACGGCGGTTCTGATTGCTTTGACTGTTTTTTTTGTGTGGTTTTTAAAGGCGTAACGATATGAAAGCTTATCTTTTACCGTTCGTGAGTGCGTTTGTGGTAT
>Ga0154767_1056_pt2 | contig 14285 bp, 15 predicted proteins | sample Rifle2008BG16ft_FD_105775 | JGI IMG/M metagenome (GOLD analysis project Ga0154767, IMG submission 105775) | Gammaproteobacteria bacterium RBG_16_51_14 | reverse complement strand
ACGGATTCGTTGGCCGTCAACAGGGGGGTTATTGATTATATTGATTCTGAATCGTCGCCAGTATCCGGTTGGCAATCTCACCGCTTTCCCAGTCCCCTTCCTTGTTGAGTATGATCAGTTCTGTCTTGTCACCGACGCCGGTCAGGCTGATGTGATATTCCGTGCCTTCCGGTTCATCATCCTTCCAGAATTTCAGTTTTGAAAGCAGTCCCTTTTCCTCCGTGCCCGCCGTGTCATCAAGATACTGGATGTAGTACAGCCCTTTTTCCTGATCACTGCCTTCAATCTGAATCCCTGCCTGCTGCAATGCCTGTTCTGTCTTACGCCAGGCACGGGTGTATTCCTCCGGTATCGCGAGATAGGTCTTGCCTTCACCGGCGCTGAGGATTTCCGCCTTCTTCCTCGGTTGAGCCGCGCCGGGTGCTGCTGAGGCAGGGGCAGTGGCGGAAGTTGCTGTTGCCTTTTCTGCATCAGACGATGCAGACAGTGTCTTTCCATAAAAATGCAGGTTCAGTTCACCGACGATATTCTTTGCCTGCTCGATGCCATTGTCCTGCTTTAACCATTCCTCACTGCCATCTTCGCGTACAAGCTTTTCCTCCCGCTCACTGGTGATAAACAGGATGGTAACGCCAGACTCAGCGCCAGGTTCTGAAAAGATCTTGAATTTGTCGCGTACAACACGTTCCCCTGTTTCATGCTCCTGCCAGCTGGTTTCCAACACACCCAGTTCGGCATCATCCAGATCCAGGGAATAGCCTTTTGCAGACCAGAATTCACGCAATTTCGGCCAGATCACGGTCGTTGCCCCCTGCACGGCAAGCCATTGCTCGTCCGGATAGTCCTGTGACATAACACTTGAAGCTGAACTGCTGAAATCCCGCCTGGCGCGTTGCTGTTCAAATCCGGACAGTGTTGTCGTATCATGATCGCCGGGGATGGCCATCGATTCATTGACGGTATCCGCTGTCAGGTCCGGCGGGATTTCCAGATCAGGCAGGTTTTCGCTCTTTTTATATTCGGTCCGCTTGTCGGGTAAAACCTTGTCGAGACTGGGGACATAGGAGCAACCGCAAAGCAGAAACAGGCAGACCAGGTAGGTAATAAGTTGTTTAGCTGGCATAGTCGATTTGTAAACTAGCGGATACCGGCCTGTTGCATCGCCCTCAACAAGGGGGCCTCGGATGCCGTGGTCAACCACGTCAGCGGTAACCGTATGCCATCTTGTATCAGTCCCATTGTGTACAATGCCCATTTTGCAGGTATCGGGTTGGATTCAATAAATAATTCCTTGTGCAGACCCTTCAGGGTCTGGTCAATTTCAGTCGCCGCCTTGCGGTTTCCTGCAAGGGCATACTGACACATATCGTGCATGGCCCTTGGTGCAACATTGGCAGTCACCGATATTACGCCATTTCCACCTTGCAGGATAAATTCCCTTGCGGTGGCATCATCACCACTCAATAATAAAAAGTCAGCACCGCATAATTCCCGCAGCTTGCTTACCCTGCTCAGATCAGCCGTCGCTTCCTTGATGCCAATGATATTGGCAATCCTGGAAAGACGGCCAACGGTCTCAGGTAACATGTCACAGGCGGTCCGGCCCGGTACATTATAAAGGATCTGCGGGATGGCAACCTGCTCTGCCACCGTCTTGTGATGCAGATAAAGGCCCTCCTGGGTTGGTTTATTATAATAGGGAGTGACCAGTAAACAGGCATCTGCCCCCGCATCCCTGGCACACCTGGTCAGCCGGATCGCCTCGATTGTGGAATTGGCGCCGGTCCCGGCAATGACAGGAAGACGGCCTTTGACGATGGAAACTACCCGGCGAATAACATCGCAATGTTCCTCTTCCATCAGGGTTGCGGATTCCCCCGTCGTTCCCACCGCAACAATCGCATCGGTCCCGTTTTCCATGTGAAATTCAATCACGCGTTCCAGATTTTCATAGTCCAGGGCCGTGTCCGGTGCCACCCCGTGTTGCATCGGGGTAACGACAGCGACCATACTTCCTTGAAACATCGTATTCATTCTGGATCGGATTATTTAATGTGATATGTTGAATGTGCGACGGGAACCAGTAACCCGTGAACAATGACGCAATACCAGTCAGCAATGACTGTCAGGTGCTATATGGTACTGAATCTGCCCCGATCATGACAAGGGTAATCATTCCCGTGCAGAAAATTGAGACTTGCAGCCCGGGCAGCAAAGTTTCACAATTTTCCAAACATTGTGTGGATGCCTTTTCTGGTAAGCTGCTTGCATGCTGAATTATCTCGTTATAACGGCGCTGGGTGACAATTCTCCCCAACTGGTCAAATCTTTCTCCAGGGCGATCAAGGACTGTGGCTGTAATATTGTCGACAGCCGCATGACCGTACTTGGCAATGAATTCACCATTATCCTGATGCTCTCCGGGGCCTGGGACACCATTGCCAAAATGGAGGGCATGCTTCCCAAGCTGGAAAAACAGCTGCAATTGAGCATCACGTCCAAGCGGACAAAGCCGGTGAAGGCCGCCGGCGATCTGATGCCCTATGCGATTGACGTCGTATCACTGGATCATGTCGGCGTGGTCCACGATATCGCAGATTTTATTACCAGCAACCATATTATCATCCAGGATATGTATACCAACAGTTACCAGGCTGCCAATACCGGGACACAGATGTTTTCATTGCATATGACCATTAATGTACCAACCAGTATCTCGATCGCGACATTACGGGGCGATTTTATCGATTTTTGTGATCGCCTGAATCTGGATGCCATTATGGAACCCGTTAAATAGCGCTGTCCGGAGAATATCAGGGTTTCATGCGGTTACCGCGCAGGCAAGCAACAGGATCGGAAATATGACGACAATCAGCAAGGCAATTCCCGGGAAAAAAGTGCCCGCGTTCAGTTTGCCGGCAACCGGCGGTAAGGAAATCAAACTGTCAGACCTTAAAGGTAACAAGGTTGTGCTCTATTTTTACCCGAAAGACAGTACCCCGGGATGCACGCTTGAAGGGCAGGGATTCCGCGACCGCAGCAGGGAGTTCAGGGAACAGAATACGATTATTATCGGGGTTTCCCGGGACAGTCTGGAATCGCATGAGAATTTCAGAGACAGGCAGTGCCTTCCCTTTGACCTGATATCAGATGCGGATGAAAAGCTGTGTGTGATATTCGATGTCATCAGGGAGAAAAACATGTACGGGAAAAAGGTATCAGGAATTGAACGGAGTACCTTCCTGATCGATGCAGAGGGAATCCTGCGCAAGGAATGGCGCAAGGTCAGGGTGGAAGGACACGTTGCAGAGGTCCTGCAGGCAGTCAGGGACTGCCCATGAGATAAATGCCTTATGACGGATAAACCCAGACAGCGTTTGTTTGTACTGGACACCAATGTCCTGATGCATGATCCGGTCTCGCTATTCTGTTTTCACGAACATGATGTGTTCATCCCCATGGTGGTGCTGGAAGAACTGGATGCAGCCAAGAAGGGATTATCGGAGGTTTCAAGAAACGTGCGCCAGGTCAGCCGTTTTCTGGATGATTTGATTGATGATGCGGATACAGCGGCCATTGAAAACGGGCTGGAACTCTCGTCGCTAAAGGATACCAACGAGGCGGTCAAGCCGCATGGCCGGCTGTTCCTGCAAACGCATACCTTTACTGAAAATCTGCCCGAATACCTGCCGGGCAAGAATGCGGATAATTCCATTCTTGCCATTACCCTGTCCCTGCAGAAAAAACACAGTGACCGGGTCATTTCCCTGGTTTCCAAGGACATCAATCTGCGCATCAAGGCACGTGTCCTGGGTATACATGCCGAGGATTATTCCAGCGACAAGGTACTGGATGATGTGGATCTGCTCTACCACGGCATGGATAAACTGCCTGCCGATTTCTGGAATGACAAATCAGATAAACTGACCTCCTGGCAGCAAGACCTGCGCACCTTGTATAAGGTCAGCGGGACCCCGGTGCCGGAATGTTATCCACATCAGTGTCTGTACAGTGAAGATGGGAGTGGTTTTGAGGCGCTGGTTGCAAAGATGGATGCTGACAGTACAACCCTGGTCGTTGCTGTCAATTATTACAAGGAAAACAATGCGGTCTGGGGGGTCAACGCGCGCAACCGGGAACAGAATTTTGCCCTTAACCTGTTAATGGATCCGGATATCGATCTGGTTACCATCCTAGGTGTTGCCGGCTCCGGGAAGACCCTGCTTGCATTGGCGGCGGGACTGGCACAGACCATGGACAGCAAACTCTACCGTGAAATTATCATAACCCGTGTCACGGTCCCCCTTGGTGAAGACATCGGTTTTCTGCCCGGCACAGAAGAAGAAAAAATGGCCCCCTGGATGGGCGCCCTGCTGGATAATCTGGAAGTCCTCACCAATTCGAGTGGCAGCGGAGACTGGGAGCGTGCCGCGACCGCCGATCTGCTCAACAAACGCATCAAGATCCGTTCGCTGAATTTCATGCGCGGCCGTACCTTCCTTAACCGCTATATCATCATCGATGAGGCACAGAACCTGACCCCCAAGCAAATGAAAACCCTGATCACGCGCACGGGACCGGGGAGTAAAATGATCTGTCTCGGAAATATCGCCCAGATTGATACTCCCTATCTGTCCGAGACCACATCAGGGCTGACCTATGTCGTCGATCGCTTCCGGCAATGGGAGCACAGCGGCCACATCACCCTGCGCCGTGGCGAACGATCCAGGCTGGCTGATTTTGCCAGCGAGATACTGTAGGCAGAACGCGGGCTGATCAAGGGTTTCCTAATCAATTACAACGGCCAGGGGACACTGTCGTGACCTGCACCGCCGGAGGGAGGATCGGGATAGCGGGCAGTTCTGTAATTTCATAAACCCTCTTGCATGATATGACCACAAGGCTTCCCTGTCCTGACTACCACCTGCTCACGCAAGACATCAAGCGCTGGGCTATGGAACTGGGATTCCAGCAGGTAGCCGTCACGGGCACACAGCTCGATGAGGATGAAGGCCATCTCCTGAACTGGTTGCGCGACGGCATGCATGGCGAAATGGCATACATGAAACGCCACGGTACCCGGCGCAGCCGTCCCGCAGAATTCCAGCCCGGAACGGTCCGGGTCATTTCGGCACGCATGGATTACCTGCCGTCCGGTTGTGAGCAACCGGAAAAGGTACTGAATAATCCCGGCCTGGCCTATATTTCAAGGTATGCCACTGGCCGCGATTATCACAGGCTGCTGCGTCAGCGTCTGCGGAAACTCGCCAACCGGATAGAATCAGTGACCGGGCAGTTCCGCTATCGTGCCTTTGTCGACAGCGCACCGGTGCTGGAAAAGGCGCTGGCAAGGAATGCAGGTCTCGGCTGGATCGGTAAACACAGCAATCTGATTAATAAAAAGGCAGGGTCGTGGTTTTTTCTTGGCGAGATCTATACCGATCTGCCGCTGGTTATGGATCCAGCGCCGGCAGGCAGCCATTGCGGAACGTGCACGGCCTGTATTGATATATGCCCGACCAGGGCGATCGTTGGCCCCTTCAGGGTCGATGCCCGGCGCTGCATCTCCTACCTTACTATCGAACTGCGGGGCCCCATTCCCGAGGCCTACCGTGCCCTGATCGGCAACCGCATCTTTGGCTGTGATGATTGCCAGCTGGCCTGTCCCTGGAACCGGTTTGCAAAAGTGACGCCGGAACCGGATTTCCGCATCCGTAACGGACTGGATGCCCCGTTACTGACGGACCTGTTCAACTGGACCGAGGCAGAATTTTTGCAACGCACTCAAGGGACGGCGATCCGTCGTATCGGTTACGAATCCTGGTTACGCAATATCGCCGTGGCGCTGGGCAATGCGCCCACGACCCGGGAGGTAATCAGGCACCTTGCCGGGAAAAAAGACCATCCATCAGGACTGGTCAGGGAGCATGTTTACTGGGCCCTGCGCCGGCATAAACAAGAATGCTGACTTGATATCAACCGAGGCTGGACAGTAAAGTCATTGCCTGTCCCGTCTTCCGCCCTGTGCAGCCTCGAACCGATTTACTGGATAAACCGGATGGCCCATGGATAGCGGTAGCGCACCCCGTCATTGGACTTCATCGAGGCCATAATCACCACGACGATCTCATAAATACAGAGCACACCAATTAACAGGAAACCAATAAACACAAACATCAAGACAAAAGAGATAATAAAGGCAATCAACATGGTGAGCTGGAAATTAAGGGATTCCTTGCCCTGGTCATCGACGAAGGGCATCTCCTCTTTTTTGATCAGCCAGATAATCAACGGGGCAAGGATACTGCCGAAAGGGATGATAAAACCGGAAAAGGCGGTGAGGTGGCAGAGCATGCCCCACATTCGTTCCTCTTTCTCCGGGACGGCGGTCACTTCTGTTTCCTGGTTCATCTTCAACTCCTTATATATTGATTGATATTTAGGGAAGCCCTGATTAATTCATCCATGAATTATCAGGGCACGAAAAGCAAAAAATGTGATTTTTGTTTTTCTCACATAATCAATGCAATGATCAGCATTGATTATGGCAGCACATCCCTGTGCTGCAGGAAACCCTGATTTAATCAGGGTTTCCTTAGGGTTCCCTTGTAGATTACCCCGGCAACACCGGCATCAGTATTTATGCCTGTCATCGGCAACAATAACAATAGCGCTTAAAATCCAGATTTGCCCTGACAGTGATTCCTGTCTGATAAAGAAGTTCGCTGGTTTGTACAGGACCAATCTCTTTTCTCTCCCTCATTCCGTTCCTGTTGTATGCTCTTTCCCTGCCGGGTCTATCTCCCTGTCGCGGTCATGCTCGTCCATGATCGCAATGGCGGATAAGGTTTTATCGAGCCAGTCACGGATGTGTTTTACCAGCACCGGTTCAAAGCCGGTAATGCTGTGATCCGCATCCTTTATTTCAACCTGTTGATACGCATGGTTGCCACCCTTCCTGGCGGCCAGGCGCCGGTCTGCAACGGTAGCAGTGACGCTTTCAAGATCACGACTGCCATAAATATCGAGGACAGGTATTTTTATTTTTTCAATCCGGGCCAGGATGTCCAGTGTCGGGTTCAGGAATTTCTGTGACTGTATCCCGATACTGACAAAGGCCAGTATATCGTTCCCGGTGGTCCCGGCCAGATATTCTGCCCCGATGGCGGCGCCAAAACTGTGGCCGATAATGACGATATGGGAAAACCCCATGTCATGCAGCAGGCGCACCGCGGCCCCTGTCCTCTGCCCTGCCTCCTGCAGGGTATTCCCGTAATCGGCGACCGGCGTTTCCGGCGCCAGTACGGGTAGCTGTATGGAAAGTGTTGACCATCCGAGTTCCGGCAGGGATGTCCGCAAGGGCGAGATCACCTCCGGCCAGTCCGGGTGCGCCCCCATCCCATGCAGGATGATCGCCGCCCCTTTTGCGAGATTGGCCGTCTGTCCTGTATACAGGGTAAGAAACCGGCTGTTGGCCGCCTGGCACCAGATAACCTCACCGTCACTGGTATTTTCATCCAGATTTTCCGCAATTTCTGCTTCCCACTCGCGGTCGATATCCCCTGCCGGCGCAAGGGTTGCGGAAACTGCCAACAGTTGTGTGGTTAGAAGCCTTGCCAGGAACTGGGTCTTCATGCCGTCTACTGTATCGTTGCCATCAGTGTGAAGGCAAGCGCCAGGTCCTTCCTTACGTGTACAGATATGGCTATGCCAGGCGTGATCGGGTAAAGTTGCGCTCTTTGCGACAGTGGCGGAAATCACAACACAGACGGCCATGCAAGACTACGTTATTGCCCCTTCCATTTTGTCCGCAGATCTGGCCCGCCTGGGTCAGGAGGCGTCCCGGGTCCTGGAGGCCGGCGCCGATTTTATCCATGTGGATGTGATGGACAATCACTACGTCCCGAACCTGACCTTCGGTCCCATCGTGGTGGAGGCATTGCGCAATTATGGCATCAAGGCGCCGCTGGATGTGCATCTGATGATCAGGCCGGTGGATCGGATTATTCCGGATTTTGCACGGGCCGGGGCGACCTATATCACCTTCCATCCGGAGGCCAGTGATCATATCGACCGCAGCCTGCAACTGATCCGTGATCATGGCTGCAAACCAGGACTGGTGTTCAATCCGGCAACCCCGCTCGATTATCTTACGCATGTCCTCGACAAGATTGATATGGTGTTGCTGATGTCGGTAAATCCGGGTTTCGGGGGCCAGGTCTTTATCAACAGTGCGCTCGATAAGCTGAAGGCGGTGCGCAGGCTCATCGATGACAGCCGGCGTGATATCCGCCTCGAGATCGATGGTGGTGTCAGGATTGACAATATCCGCCAGATAGCGGAAGCGGGTGCGGACACCTTTGTCGCGGGGTCATCGATATTCGGTAGTGATGATTACAAGGGCACACTGCAGGACATGCGCGCAGAGCTTGCCAGGACCGCGTCCTGACATTTAATAAGCCCGGTTTCCTGTCATGGCCTTATCAACCCCCGACATGGTCTTGCTCGATCTGGATGGTACCCTGGTCGACAGCGTCCCGGATCTGGCCTGGTCCCTCAACCGGACACTGGCAATCATTGGTCTGCCTGGACACGAGATCGAAAGGATCCGGGGCTGGATCGGCCTTGGCATTGAACACCTCATCCGCTGCGCCCTTGCCGGCGGACCAGGCGCAGGGCCGGATCCATCCCTGTTCGAGCGGGCCTTGCCCGTCTTCCTTGAGGTCTATGGGGAAAATGCCTGTGTACACAGTCATTGTTATCCGGGCGTGCAGGAAGGCATCGACTATCTGAAAGGAAAAGGCATCGACCTCGGCTGCGTCACCAACAAACGCGCACAATTTGCGGAATCGATCCTGAAAAAACTTGGCCTGCTGGATGACTTCGGTATAGTCGTTGCCGGAGATACCCTGCCGAAACGGAAACCCGATCCAATGCCCCTGCTGCACGCCGCCCGTCATTTCCATGTGGCGCCGGAAAACGCCCTGATGATCGGGGATTCCTGCAAGGACGTGGAGGCGGCACGTGCCGCCGGTTTCCAGGTCCTGTGCGTTACCTACGGTTACAATTTCGGCCGGGACATACGGGATGCCGGACCGGATGCCGTGGTCGATTCCCTGGCCGAATTACCCTCATTGATTTAAGAATACGTACCATGGCACATATCACAAGGGAAGAATTCGCTCGCCTGGCCGGTGCAGGCTATAACCGCATCCCGCTCATGCGGGAGGTACTGGCCGATCTGGATACGCCGCTGAGCACCTATTTGAAACTGGTGGACGGCCCCTATTCCTACCTGCTGGAATCGGTGCAGGGCGGGGAAAAATGGGGGCGTTATTCCATCATCGGTCTGCCGGCCACCACCGTGCTGCGTGTGTGTGGCCATACCCTGTCTGTTGAAGAGGGCGGCCAGGTCGTTGAACAACGGCAGATACGGGACCCCTTGCACGAGATCGAAACACTCCAGCGGCAATTCAGGGTGCCGGTCATCCCGGGCATGCCACGTTTCACCGGTGGTCTGGTCGGTTATTTCGGCTATGACTGTGTACGCTACATCGAACCGTGTCTTGCCAATAATGGCAAGGCCGATCCCCTGGGTTGCCCGGACATCCTGCTCATGGTGTCAGAGCAGATGATCGTGTTCGATAACCTGAGCGGCAAGCTGTATCTTATCGTGCTGGCCAACCCGGAGCAGGAAAACGCCTATGACAAGGCGATTGCCACACTGAACATATTCAAACAGAAACTGCTGCACAAGCCGGTGCAGCCGGCGACCGGGTTCAGCCCGCGCTCGGTCCATGAGGCGGATTTTGTCTCCGGTTTTACACAGCAAAGATTTGAGCAGGCGGTAGAGGCCATCAAGCATTACATCGTCGAGGGCGATGCCATGCAGGTGGTGCTGTCGCAACGCCTTTCCATCCCGTTCACGGCCCCCTCGATCAATCTGTATCGGGCCCTGCGTTGTTTGAATCCTTCCCCGTACATGTATTTCCTGGACCTGGACGACTTCCAGATCGCCGGCTCGTCGCCGGAGATCCTGGTCAGGCTGGAAGACAATGTCGTGACGGTACGTCCGATTGCGGGTACCCGCCCGCGGGGGGCGACGGAAGGGGAGGATCAGGCACTGGAACGGGAGCTGCTGCAGGACCCCAAGGAACTGGCGGAGCACCTGATGCTGATCGACCTCGGCCGTAATGATGTCGGGCGGGTTGCGGAGATGGGCAGCGTGGCACTGACGGAAAAGATGATCATTGAACGCTATTCCCATGTCATGCACATCGTCTCCAATGTCACCGGCAGGCTGAAGGCCGGGATGACGGCGGTAGATGTCCTGCGTGCCACCTTCCCGGCCGGGACGGTTTCCGGTGCCCCCAAGATCCGTGCCATGGAGATCATCGATGAACTCGAGCCGGTCAGGCGGGGCATCTATGCCGGGGCGGTCGGCTATCTGTCCTGGGCGGGCAACATGGATACCGCCATCACCATCCGCACCGCCGTGATCAAGGACCAGATGCTGCACATACAGGCCGGGGCCGGTATCGTCGCAGACTCGGTGCCGCGTCGGGAATGGGATGAGACCATGAACAAGGGACGCGCCATCTTCCGTGCTGTAACCCTGGCGGAGAATGGGTTAATCTGATATCTGGATTTTTACCACAGAGAGCACAGAGATAATTAGAGGTTTTTCATTGACTAATAACAAGGTTGATTCTGAATGCTGCTCATGATCGACAACTATGATTCCTTCACCTATAACCTGGTGCAGTATTTCGGTGAGCTGGGGGAGGAGGTCAGCGTCTATCGCAATGACCAGATCACGGTGGCGGAGATCGCCGCCCTCGCCCCGCAACGGATCGTCATCTCGCCCGGCCCGTGCACGCCGAACGAGGCCGGGATCTCCATCGATGTCATCCACTATTTCAAGGACAGGGTCCCGATCCTGGGCGTATGCCTCGGGCACCAGAGTATCGGTCAGGCCTTTGGCGGCCGCATCGTCCATGCCGGCGAGATCATGCATGGCAAGACCTCCGAGATCTATCATAACCACCAGGATGTATTTGCCGGTATCGAGATCCCGTTCACGGCGACCCGCTATCATTCCCTGGTGATTGACAAGCAGACCGTGCCGGACTGCCTGGAGGTGACCGCCTGGACCCAGAAGGACGATGGCTCGCTGGACGAGATCATGGGGGTCAGACACAGGACCTGTCCGGTTTCTGGCGTGCAGTTTCACCCGGAATCCATCCTGACCTCGTACGGTCACGAGCTGCTGCAAAACTTTCTCGACAAGAAAACCGCCTGATCCGGTCACCTGCCCGCGCCGAGGACTCGATGGATATTCAACAGGCAATCCGGTATGTGACAGAGGGCCGCGACCTCAGCCGTGCGGAGATGCGCTCGGTGATGCAGGCGATCATGCAGGGGGAAACGACCCCGGCCCAGATCGGCGGTTTCCTGGTCGGCCTGCGCCTCAAGGGGGAGACCGTCGACGAGATCACCGCCGCCGCCGAGGTCATGCGGGAACTGGCGGCCAGGGTCAGCGTATCCGCTGAGTACCTGGTGGATACCTGCGGTACCGGCGGAGACGGCGCCAATACCTTCAACATTTCCACGACCGCGGCGTTGGTGGCCGCTGCCGCCGGTGCCAGGGTGGCTAAACACGGGAACCGATCGGTGTCCGGCAAGTCCGGCAGCGCCGATGTCCTGGAGGCGGCCGGGGTCCGGCTGGACCTGTCACCGGCGCAGGTGGCCGAATGTATCCACCGCACCGGCATCGGCTTCATGTTTGCCCCGGCGCACCACAGCGCCATGAAACATGCCATCGGCCCGCGGCGTGAACTCGGGATACGCACCCTGTTCAATGTCCTCGGCCCCCTGACCAATCCCGCCGCTGCCCCGAACCAGGTACTGGGTGTCTTCGGCGAGGTCTGGCTGGAACCGTTGGCGCAGGTGCTGCGACAACTGGGAAGCCGGCACGTACTGGTCATCCACGCCCAGGACGGCATGGACGAGATCAGCCTCGCCGCCCCGACCACCATCGCTGAATTGCGGGACGGGGATATCCGTAGCTATGAAATCACACCGGAACAGTTTGGTCTTGAGCGAAGTGCCACCGATGCGCTGGTCGTGGGCAGCAGCAAAGACAGTCTGGCCATGCTGCATTCTGTGCTGAATAATCAGCCGGGTCCGGCCCGGGACATCGTCTGCCTGAATGCCGGTGCCGCGATCTATGCCGCCAATATCACCGGCAGCCTGGAAGCAGGTGTCATCAGGGCGGATGCGGCCATTGCCAGCGGTGCGGCCAGGGACAAACTGGTGCAATTCATTGCCTGTACCAACGAGTTGGCGGCCTGAAACGGAGGGCATTCGGGTGCAAAAAACACCAGACCTGTTAAAAACCATCCTTGACCACAAGGCCGGCGAGATCCGGGATCGCCGTGCGGCGATCGCGCTGGCGGATCTGAGGCAACAGGCGCTGGACTGCCCATCCGGGCGTGGCTTTACCTCCGCCATCCGGCAGACCATTCATAACCATGCGCCGGCCATCATCGCCGAGCTGAAAATGGCCTCCCCCAGCCGGGGCGTGATCCGCAAGGATTTTCACCCAGGGCAGATTGCCCAATCCTTTGCCGATGCCGGGGCGACCTGTCTTTCCGTCCTCACGGATATCCGCTTTTTTCAGGGCTCGGATGCCTTTCTGCAGCATGCGCGTGACGCCTGTGTCCTGCCCGTCCTGCGCAAGGATTTCCTGATCGACCCCTATCAGGTGTTCGAGTCCAAGGTGATCGGTGCCGACGCTGTCCTGCTCATCGTTGCGGCGCTGTCGGACCTGCAGCTGCAGGAACTGGCGGGCACAGCCGCTGAACTGGGCCTGGATGTCCTGGTCGAGGTGCATGATCGGGAGGAACTGGAACGGGGACAGATGTTGAGGACGCCCCTGATCGGCATCAATAACCGTAATCTGCACACCTTCGAGATTGATCTCGACATCACCCTCGGCCTGTTGCCCGATGTGTTTCCGGATCGCATCGTGGTGACGGAAAGCGGGATCCATTCCCGGCTGGAACTGATGCGGATGCGCAGACTCGGGGTCCATGCGTTTCTCATCGGGGAACTGTTCATGCAGGCCGCCGATCCGGGCGCGAAACTGAAGGAATTAATTGCTGAGTGACCCCTGTAGTCAATAGCCATGCTGAAAGAGATCAAAAACGTCAGACAGATCGAAGGGGAGCCCACCCGCCGCTGGTTTTCCGACCCGGCGCTGGACCTGTTCGTCTGGTATGGCGACGCTGATGACATCATCAAATTCCAGCTCTGTTACGGCAAGGGCGCCAATGAACATGCGCTGACCTGGAGCCGCAGCTCCGGATACAGTCATCATGGTGTCGATGACGGTGAGGGCGGGATCTATGAGATGAAATGCACGCCGATCCTCGTACCGGACGGCGCCGTGGATATCGAGAACGTATGCGGACTGTTTAGCGGGCTTGGCCGGAAGATCGATCATGATATCTTCGAATTCGTCATCACACACATCAAGGCATATCAACAGACATAAACCATCGCGGGAGAAAACCCATGACACGATCTTGCCAACCCGTATTGTCCGCCCTGTTACTGGCCTGTGTATTATCAGGTATGAATACACTTGTTCACGCACAAGAACTGTCCCAGCTGTGGGCGACGGACGGCTTCAGCAATCCGGAATCGGTGGTCTACGACATCACGTCGGATGCAATCTATGTCTCCAGCGTCAACGGTGCCGCCATGGAGAAGGACGGCAATGGCTTCATTTCGAAGGCAGGCCCGGATGGCGCGCTCCTGGAACGGGACTGGGTCAGCGGACTCAATGCCCCCATGGGGCTGGCGGTGCATGGCAGCAAACTCTATGTCGCGGATATCGATAGCCTGATCGAGATCGACATCCCCTCGGCCATGCTCACAAATCGCTATGCCGTTGCCGATGCCAGGTTCCTCAACGATGTCACCGCCACCGACAACGGGGATATCTATGTCACGGATATGTTGCTGAACCGCATTCATCGCCTGCACAACGGACAGTTTGAGGTCTGGCTGGAAAGCCCGGAACTCGAATCACCGAACGGGGTGCTGGCCGAAGGCGATCACCTCATCGTTGGTGCCTGGGGCGTGATGACCGAAGGATTCAACACCGACCGGCCGGGGCATCTTAAGATCGTGTCCCTCACGGACAAGACCATCCGGAGCCTCGGTGACGGGTCACCCATCGGCAATCTCGATGGCGTGGAGGGCGATGCGAGTGGCGG
>Ga0154767_1022_pt1 | contig 14426 bp, 13 predicted proteins | sample Rifle2008BG16ft_FD_105775 | JGI IMG/M metagenome (GOLD analysis project Ga0154767, IMG submission 105775) | Gammaproteobacteria bacterium RBG_16_51_14 | reverse complement strand
TAGTCAGTTGTACCCTACCCACTACCAACCACTCGCAACAAACGAAGTTATCCCGTAGTCAGTTGTTGGTTGTTCACTACCCACAACCAACAACCCGCCACCCGTCACCATCTCTCTGCTTTACTCATTTCAGTTCTATACCGAGTGCCTTCAGCTTTCTGTAGAGATGGGTGCGTTCCATACCGACGATACGTGCAACCCTGCTGACACTGCCATTGGCCTTCCTGAGCTGGAATTCAAGGTAGGCCTTCTCGAAGCGTTCCCTGGCTTCACGTAATGGCAGATCAAAATCAAGAACCGTCTCCGGTGTACTGGATGTCGTCCTGCTGACTAGTGCAGTTTCAATTTCATTCAGTTCTATCGATTCGCCCGAACCGAGGATTAATAACCGTTGTACGAGGTTCTTTAATTCCCTGACATTTCCATGCCAGTCATGGCTGCGCAAACGGTTCTGGGCAGCAACGCTGAAGTGCCGGTATGACAGACCTTCTTTTTCAACAAAATAATTGACGTAATAATCAAGTAACTCAGGGACATCCTCGAAGTGTTCACGTAGCGGCGGGATTTGAATGGGGACAATATTCAACTGAAAATACAGCTCATCGCGGAATTTGCCGCTTTTCACCTGATCTTCAAGCTTGCAACGTGTGGCGGCGATAATACGGACATCCAGCTCAACCGGATCCGTACCACCCATGTGCATATAATTCCGTTTATCGATTGCATTTTGTAATTTCGCCTGAAGTGTAATGTTCATATCGGCAATGTCCTTTAGGAACAGGGTACCGCCAAGGGCCTTGTCGAAGAACCCCGGATAACTGCTGCTATCTTTTTCACGGCCAAATAATTCCATTTCCGCATCCTCTGTGGATAACGCGGATACGTTTGCCGATACGAACGGGCCATTCTGACGGTCGCTCAGGGAATGCAGATATCTGGCATACAACTCCTTGTCTGTCCCTGATTCTCCCTGGATCAATACCGGGGTATTGTGGTTTGCGATGCGCTTTATGCGCTCCCTCAGATCAACAATCCGTTTGCTTTTGCCTATCGGTTCTATGGTTGCCCAGTTACGCTGGCGCAGGTACACATTCTCGTGCAGCAGGGTCGTCGTCTCTACAGCATGCCTGACGGTTAATAATAATTTTGCGAGAGAGAGTGGTTTCTCAATGAAATCATAGGCCCCTTCCCTGGTGGCCTCGACCGCGGTCTCGACAGTACCATGCCCGGACATCATGACAACCGGGGTATCAAAATTTTCCGATTTTTTCCACTCAGTAAGCAGGGTAATGCCATCTATATCCGGCATCCATATATCGAGCAGAATCAGATCCGGACGGGTTGATTCGTAAAGGACCCGGGCCTGCCCGCCATTTTCTGCGACGCTGACGACAAAACCTTCGTCTTCCAGGATTTCCTTTACCAGATTCCGGATGTCCGGTTCATCATCAACAACCAGTACCCTGGCCATGTTTATACGGCTCCTTGTGTATTTGCATCATGCGTCATTTTAAATTGAGCAGCGTGTGTAACCGGTAACTGGACAACCGCACAGGTCCCCAGCCCTGACCTGCTGTTTTCCAGCCAGACCTTGCCGCCGTGTTCTTCCACGATTTTTTTTACGATAGCCAGGCCCAGGCCGGTTCCCCTTATTTTTGTTGTTACATAGGGTTCAAATACCTTGCCTATTATATCTTCATCTATTCCCGGGCCAGAATCCTTTATGCGCAACTCAATGACGTCTGAACCGCTATCGCTGATGGTATGGGTACTGATATAAAGTCGCGCATCAGGCACGGATTCATTCGCCTCAAAGGCGTTATTCAGGAGATTATTCAGTACTTGCCGTAATCGTTTCGGGTCACCGGTTATTTTTGCACTATCGGCCCCTAAACGGAGATCGATGCGGGTCTGTTTATCGAGATTACGATAAAGATCCAGCACTTCTTCGATAAGGCTGTGCAAATTGATTGATTCCGGCGATATTTCGGGTGTCCTTGCAAAGTCTGAAAAACTGTTGACCATATCCTTCATGGTTTCCACCTGCTGGACGATGGTATTGGTCAACCGGTCCAGGATTTCGGCATCTTTCTTGTTCATGCTGCGCAAATACTTGTGACGCAATCTTTCGGCAGCCAGTTGAATCGGTGTTAACGGGTTTTTGATCTCATGGGCAAGGTGTCTTGCCATTTCGCTCCATGCGGCATTGCGCTGGCCTTGCAGAAGCGCAGTAATATCATCAAAAACAATAACATGGCTTGCCTCGGTTTCACCAGGCAGGGCCTTGCCACTACACATCACGATCTGCTGCCCACTGCCGCCATAAATGGAAACCTGCTCCCGCCAGTCTCCACTTCGGTCACGCAAACGGGAATTGATGGTTCTGCTGAATTCATCAATATGCTGATATTTCATGGCGATATCATCCAGGCTGTGTCCGAGCAATGACGAAACCGGTACGTCCAGAATCTTTCCAGCGCTGATATTCGCTGTGCGCAGGGTACACTCCCTGTCCAGGACAAGTACACCCGATGATAACCGTGAAAGCACCACTTCCAGGTGGGTGCGCTGTGCCTCAGCCTCCTGCTGGCTCAGTCTGGCTGTATCCCTGGCCTGGGCTATCTTGCTGGACATTTCATTGAACGATGCAACCAGAAAACCGAGTTCATCGTTGCCGGGGACGGGAAGCTGGGTTCCGTAGTCCCCTTCTGCGACCGATTGTGTCCCTCTGGCAAGGTCGCGGATTGGAGCGACGAGCTTCCGGGCAGAATAAAATGCAGCCCATACCGCGCTGAAGATACTGAACAACAGTACCAGTGTAAGGATCAGGATAAAACTCAGTTTCACCTGTTCTCGCAGATAGGACAGTTCATTATATTTGACATAGGAGGACTGAACGCTTTCCGCCAGCTCATTCATACGACCTGAAACAGGGAAAAGTGCCTGGATGATCCTCGCTTCCGATTTAATCCCGATTCCCGGCACATTCGCAACTACACGTATGGACAGGGTCTTGTTTCGAACGGTATCAAGTCCGATATAACTGTTTCCCTGCTGCAGCTGAAGCAGGGTCGTTTTATCAGGTATGTCAGGTACCAGACTGGTTGTATCTCCGGCACTTGAGGCAATAATACCACCCTGCCGGGTTATGAGTGTCAGTTCGTCAGCGCCGATACGATCCCGGATTTCATCAATCTCGAACGGGACAGCCTCGTCTGTCAAATCGGCAAACTCAACCGCGACTTGTTCTGTTTTCTTGAGTAACTCACGCATACGTACATCCAGCGCCAGACGGCTCAGTTCCAGTGAATCATCCAGCGCCTGTTCGACACGCAGATCGAACCAGTTGTCAATTCCCTGATGGAGAAAATTCAGTGAAAAGTAATAGACAATCAGAACGGGGGTAACAGATAACAAAGAAAACATCATTACCATCCGGATGGTCAGTCGCGCACCTGCCGTGCGGTTGCGTAACTGCCGGATCAGACGTTTGAAATTAAGAGCGATTAATACAATGAGCGTCAACAGTCCCAACGTATTAAATACAAGCAGAATCGAGTAAAAACGGTCAAACCGTGAAGAATCCTGCAGTGCTGCACTCATCATGAGTAATGACACCAGCATGAAGGCAAACAGAAACAGTCCTGTCACTAATATCACTTTTCCGCCACCTTTCATCGCGTTATCTCCCAGCTATGCCAGGGACTGGAGAGTTGCCAGTTTGATGAAAGATAGGCAACCGGACGCAGGGAGGCCGGGAGGGATTCAATATCCAGTTGTGTGCGCATATTTCCGGTGTAGGACTCATTCTCCTTGAGTAAATTCGACTCAAAAAACGGAATATTATTCAATATTGTAAGAAAACCGACGGCACCCTCCAATGTTGGATAGGTGTGTCTGACACCGGTAAGAAGATCGGTTACCATGTAGTGGCCACTGAGCGGGTGATGTTCCATCCGGTAACGGAGGACAGTTTCCTTGAGTACGCTATCCCATAACCAGTTACGGTCTTTTTTCAGTCTCAGGATGGTATGGATTTGCAGTGCTATGCCATGTTTGAGGGCCTCCAGTGCATTTTCACTAATGTCAAACTGAATGTCCGCATCAAGTACGTAGATATCCCCCTCCCGGTGTGTTGCGCAGGATTGGATAGTTATCCCGGTTGCGGATGCAGGACCGGTTGTTGAAAGATACAGTAATATCAGGACAACTGACTTTGAGAGTCTCCTTTGCAATACCAGCGTTTGTTCAGGATTTTTCAAGGCGGGCATAAAAAAATCCATCCATATTGTCCTGACCTGTCAATATCTGTGTGCCGAATGGGGTAGTATAGCCCCATAAGGCGTTAATCGGATTAATATGGCAATCCTCATGCCCTGCAGTGAATCTCTCGATCTGTTTCCTGTTTTCCTGCATCAGGACGGAACAGGTCACATATAGCAGCATTCCTCCCTGCTTCAATGCAGGCCATAAGGCACACAGCAGTTTATATTGTTTTTCAACCATGGAACGAATGTCAGATTCCCGGCGTAACAGTTTGATATCAGGATGACGCCTGATTACCCCCGTTGCACTGCAGGGGGCATCGATCAGGATCCGATCAAACATTCTGCCATCCCACCAGGCATCAGGCGTGCAGGCATCCGCCGTATGTACGGTGGCCCTTAACTTGAGGCGCTGCAGATTATCATGAAGCTTTTCAATTCGTTGACTGTCATGATCGACTGCAACGACTTCATTAAGCGCTTCCCCAACCTCAAGGATGTGTGATGTTTTTCCACCGGGAGCGGCGCAGGCGTCCAGTATCCGCTGTCCCCTGGCGAGGTCGAGCAGTTCAACTGCGAGTTGGGCTGACAAGTCCTGGACTGAAACAAGGCCGTCTTCAAAGCCGGGCAGACGATTTACACTCACCGCCTGTCTGAGCAGCAATCCTTCTTCTGCATAGGGTGTAATTCCGGCCTCGATACCGGTTTTGTGCAACAGGTCGTTATAGCAGGTGCGTGTTGTTTGCTGGCGGTTTACCCGGAGATACATCGGCGGGTGCCGGTTGTTCGCTTCGACTATGGTTTCCCAGTGTTTTGGCCAATCTTCCTGAAACATTGCCAGTAACCACTGCGGGTGTGCGTATTTCGCTTCAGAATTGCTCTCCAGCCGGTTCATGAGTTGCACACGATCTCTGAGATAGCGTCTCAATACGGCATTGATCAAACGCGATGCCCATGGTTTGCCCAGATCCTTACAGGCTTCAACGGTGGCAAATACGGCAGCATGATCCGGTGTCGAGAGATATTCGAGTTGATAAATCCCGCTTAATAACAGCATTTTGATATCGGTGTCTTTTTTCCGCAGATCTTTGTCAACAAGTTGGTGGAAAATGAAATCAAGAGGCAGAAACCAGCGCAGGACGCCATAGCAGAGTTCCTGAATGAATGCGCTGTCTTTATTATCGGTTATCCGGTTCAATTCATCGGCAAGCACTGTCGATAGCGATTGCCGATCCCTGATAACCCTTGTCAAAATACGGGCGGCGATGGTGCGGGTCTGCATGTTCTGATTCAAGTCGATGCGTCGCCGTCAGGGCGATGACTGGAAATCCGGTCTTCCGTTGAGAAATTCACCCGCGCTCATTACCCGTTTCCCGGGGAGTTGCAGTTCAAGAATGCGTAGCAGTCCACTTCCTGTGGCAACATCGATCCCGGTTCTGGCGCAACCGGCCACCCTGCCTGGGGGAAGTCCGGTTATCTTGTCCAGGGATTGTGATCGCCAGATCCGCATGCATACCCCGTTTAATTCTGTATGTGCCACCGGCGCCGGGTTAAATGCCCTGACCATCCTTTCCAGGGTCGCGGCATCCAGGGACCAGTCGATCATGGCCTCCCCCTTGGTGATTTTTCTGGCATAGGTTGCCAGGTCATTATTCTGGGGAATTGCCCTGTGACAATCGCATGCCATTTGATCCAGTACTTCAAGAAGACATTGACTACCCATTTGTGCCAGTCTGTTGTGCAGTGAGCCTGAGGTATCATCCGCTTGTATCGGACACGACCTTTGCAGGTAGACCGGACCGGTATCCAGTCCGGCATCCATTTGCATGATGCTGATGCCGGTCTCTGTATCTCCGGCCAGGATGGCGCGCTGGATCGGCGCCGCACCACGCCAGCGAGGCAGTAATGAGGTATGTATATTGATACAACCAAGGCGTGGCCGTACCAGCAACCCAGGCGGAAGCAGCATGCCATAGGCGGCCACTACCAGCAGGTCCAGATGACTTAGCAGGTTTTCCGGGTCAATCTGTTCCGGGCCGGAGGGTTGATGTAGAGGGATTTGATAATTTTCGGCAAGGATTTTGACGTTACTCCTGACGAGCCTGCGACCACGACCGGCCGGGCGATCCGGTCGGGTAAAAATATCCGTCACTGCCTGTCGTTTCGCCTCCAGCAAGGTCTTGAGTACCACTGCTGCAAGGTCAGGAGTACCCGCGAACGCCAAACGGAGATTCCGTTTATTCACAGGATCCGTGATTGGAGTTTTTCCTGTTTATCGAGCTTTTTTCGCAGTCGCTGGCGTTTCAGGGGCGACAGATAGTCGATAAACAACTTGCCATCAAGATGGTCTATTTCATGTTGGATACATACTGCCTGCAAGCCATCCGTTTCCGATTCAATCAGATCTCCATCAAGATCAAGATACTGGTAGCGGATCCATTCAGCACGTTCGACGGTATCAAAATAGTCCGGCACGGAGAGACAGCCTTCCTGCATTTCCCGGGTACCTTCCGTACAGGTGATCTCCGGATTTACCAGGACTACCGGATTATCCTTTCCCTCGGAGAGGTCCATAACGGCAACGCGTTTCTGGACATTGACCTGGGTTGCAGCCAGGCCAATCCCGCCTTCGTCATACATGGTTTCCAGCATATCCTTGGCCAGAATCCTGATCTCATCGTTTATTGTTTCGACGGCTAAGGCTTTTTTTCGTAATCTGTCATCTGGAAAATGCAGGACATTCAGTCTGGCCATTGCTCAAAAGTGACTCCGGATTCATTAAATAAGCTGCTGATTAAGCTGCTGATAGTATATAGGAAAATGCAATTGTTGTTGCGATACAACAGAAATATGGTGTTATGCCTAACATTTTGCTAGACTTTTTGCTAATCTACATGAAGGAAATGACGTAAGGCTACAAACATGTTGAATAAAATACTCTTGGTATTGGTTCTATGCCTGCCACCAGCGTTACTTCTGGCAGACACTGTTGAGATTAATCCGGATCATCCGGAAAAATATGTTGTCGTGAAGGGTGATACGCTTTGGGCTATTTCAGCCCGCTTCCTGACGCAGCCTTGGCGCTGGCCAGAGATATGGAAGGGTAATCCCCAGATAAGCAATCCACATCTGATCTATCCAGGGGATATTATTTCCCTGAGCTATGAGAACGGACAACCTGTACTGACTGTCGAACGTGGGACCGGGAGTGTGGTGTCCGGGCGCAATGTCAAGCTGTCTCCCGAGATCAGAAGTGATGAAAGAAGTGATGCTATCCCTACGATTCCAGTCGATGCAATCCGGCAGTTCCTGATCAGGCCCCTGGTTGTGACTGATGAAGAAATGGATACCTGGCCTTATGTGGTATCAAGTTATGATCAGCATCTGGTCGCAAGCACGGGCAATAAAATCTACATCCGCGGGCTTCCTGAAGAGGTCTCAAAGCGCAGATATTCAATCTATCGCAAAGGCGCCGCTTATTCAAATCCAAATAAAAAAGACAGGGGTATACTGGGATATGAAGCCATCCATATCGGGGATGCCGTTCTGGAGAAGGAAGGTGATCCCGCCTCGGCCATAATTACAGTTGCCAATCGCGAGGTGCTGGCTGGCGACAGGTTGATAGCGGAACCGGAGGATGAGGTAAATACGACATTCATACCCCATCCGCCCAGTGCTGAGGTAGAGGGGTCCATACTTTCCGTTTTCGATGGTGTCAGCCAGATCGGTCAGTATCAGGTTGTCGTGCTTGATGTGGGTAATGATAATGGTGTTGAAATCGGTACTATTCTGGGCATTTATCAAAGTGGATACACTGTTCAGGATAAGGCCGGCAGTGCACTCAAGGCCAAGCAGGAAGATGAAAAGCGTATCGAATTTGAATATCAGGATACCAGTACCGTAGCAGAAGCACTTAGTAATTTTGCAAATGACGTAAGAGATACAAAACGCGCGTTTGATAAAAAATTTCCTGGATTTGCAAATCAACGTGCGAAGTATGAAGAGGTGCGTTTGCCGGAGGAATACACAGGGGTACTGATGGTTTTTCGAACCTTCAATAACCTGAGTTATGCACTGGTAATGGAAACTCAGGGTCCGGTACATATCTACGATACCGTGCGAAATTTATAGCGAATCCTGATCGTATCATTGCATGGACGCAATTCGACCAGCCGATTTATACGATGTGCGCAAACGCCGGTCATGTGCATTGGTTGTGGTTGCAGGCTGCTGCCATTCAATAATAATATCCCCGTTGTTCCATGGGTGAAAGATCCTCAGAGACAGAATATCAATATTGGCTGGGGTTACATCACACACCTGGCATCGGCGCCGTCACTTTTAGAAGACTTCTTGAGACCTTTCGAACACCAGCTGATGTTTTCAGGGCCGGCAGGGTAACGCTCGAACAATTCGGGCTGGATCGCCGATCAATAGATTTCATTTGTGCACCGGACTGGCATCAGATTGATCAAGATATCGCCTGGCTGTCTGAACCGGGACATCACCTCATTACACTGGATGATCCTGAGTATCCGGCCCTGCTGAAAGAGATCCCGGATGTGCCTTTGGTTCTTTATGCGTGTGGTCACACAGAGATATTAAATAGTATTCAGTTCGCCGTGGTTGGAAGCCGCAATCCCAGTGTTACTGGCAGACGCCTGGCGCAGGAGTTTTCATCACAATTGGCAGAGAGTGGCCTTACAATTACGAGCGGTCTGGCACTTGGGATTGATTATTACAGCCATATAGGCGCCCTGGATGTAAACGGTGGTACCGTGGCTGTGCTTGGGAACGGACTTGATAAAATATATCCTGCCTGTCATAAGGAATTGGCGCAGCGCATTACGGTCTCAGGACTGATTATTTCAGAATACCCGGTTGGTACCAAACCGTTACCCGGGAATTTTCCTCGACGGAACCGTATCATCAGTGGCATGAGTGTAGGTGTACTGGTCGTAGAGGCTGCCTTGCAGAGCGGTTCTCTGATTACCGCACGCCAGGCCCTGGAACAGGGACGCGAAGTGTTTGCAATCCCCGGTTCAATTCACAACCCGCTGGCACGTGGCTGTCATGCACTTATCCGGCAAGGCGCAAAACTGGTGGAGAATGTGCATGATATTCTGGAAGAGCTAACACCGCTTGTTCAGGCGGCCAATGTCCTGACTTGCAATGGCAAATCCAATGGTATAAATCAATCTGGACTTGACGCAGACTATCAACTCCTGCTTGATAATATGGGATATGAACCAGTCACGGTAGATATTCTGGTAAATCGCACAGGATTGACGGCTGATGTGGTTTCCTCCATGCTTTTAATACTGGAGTTAAAGGGAATAATCGATTCCAGACCTGGTGGCATTTATATGCGGATAAAATAGAGATAACTGAAAATGAAAGAAACAGTTCTGGATGTATTGATGTATCTTTTTGATAATTACATCGAGGAAGAGGTTGATTTAACCCCGGATCAGGAATCACTCAAGATGCAGCTGAGACAGGCAGGATTTGGTGATCATCAGGTCAATATGGCATTTGACTGGCTTGAAGGACTTACTCTGTATAAAGGAGATATGGAAACAATGCAGTTAATAAACACACCTTCAATCAGATTGTTCAGTGATATTGAGATTGATAAGCTGGATATTGAATGCAGGGGATTTCTGCTTTTTCTGGAACAGGCGGGTGTGCTGGATGCTTATGACAGGGAACTTGTTATTGATCGCGTAATGGCCTTGGATGCTGATGATATCGATTTACGCCAATTAAAATGGGTGATATTGATGGTATTATTCAATCAACCAGGTAAAGAAGCAGCGTTTACATGGATGGAAGATATAGTTATGGACGATGTCAATGCAATTATACATTAACAGATATTTCGTCTCTCCTGGCCGGCAAACCGGATTTTACTCCCTCGCTATTTTGTTCAGAACTGAAAGTATATGACTAAATCTCTCGTTGTTGTCGAATCCCCGGCAAAGTCAAGAACACTACAACGCTATCTTGGCGAGGATTTCAAGATTCTTGCCTCCTACGGACATGTACGTGATTTGTTACCCAAAGCCGGTGCAGTTGACACGGTAAACGGATTTGCCATGCAATATGAAATTCTTGAAAAGAACGCCAAGGCAGTCAATGCTATTGCAAATGCCCTTAAAAAGGCTGATGTCCTCTATCTTGCAACTGACCCCGACCGTGAAGGAGAGGCCATATCCTGGCATCTTTACGAATTGCTGAAAGACAGGGGAGTACTTGAAGGCAAGAAGGTACACCGTGTTGTATTTCATGAGGTGACCAAAACAGCAATCGATGAGGCTATCGCCAATCCCCGTCAACTATCCAACGACCTGATAAATGCACAGCAAGCGCGACGTGCACTGGATTATCTGGTTGGTTTCAATCTTTCACCATTACTCTGGAAAAAAATCAGACGTGGTCTTTCGGCAGGCAGGGTGCAAAGTCCGGCCTTGCGTATGATTGCTGAACGGGAAGAAGAGATAGAAAAGTTTATATCAAGGGAATACTGGACAATTGAGGCTGACCTTGAACATGAAAAGACCGGTTTTATTGCCAAGCTGACGCAGTTTGAAAATGAAAAACTGAAACAATTCAGTATTGAAAACAGCAGCAAGGCAGAATCGATAAAACAGTCATTGCATGAAACGGCAAGGGGCAAGTTGACTGTAAGTGCAGTTGATAAAAAACAGCGTAACCGCCAACCGGCGCCCCCGTTTATAACATCAACATTGCAACAGGAAGCAGTACGCAAACTGGGTTTTACTGCCCAGAAAACGATGCGAATTGCACAACAATTATATGAAGGTATTGATGTCGGTAATGGTGCAGTTGGCCTGATTACTTATATGAGAACAGATTCGGTGAATCTTGCTGATGAAGCATTGAAGGATATCCGTGCATTTGTTGCCGGGAAATACGGTGAGGAAAAATTGCCTGCACAGGCGCGACGTTACAAGACGAAATCCAAAAATGCGCAGGAGGCGCATGAAGCAATCAGGCCCACATCGGCGCAACAGAGTCCACAGGATATAAAATCCAGACTGACTGATGATCAATTCAGGTTGTATGAATTGATATGGAAACGGGCTGTTGCATGCCAGATGAAGAATGCAATTATCGACACGGTTGCAGTCGATATGACATGTGGCAGAGGGAATATTTTTCGCTCGACGGGTTCTACAGTGTCTGATCCGGGTTTCATGGAGGTTTATCAGGAAGGGCAGGATGATGTGAAGTCCGATGAAGATGATCGCATGTTGCCGGTACTGAAAAAAGGGGATAGCGTCAATCTAAATACACTGAGGACAGAACAGCATTTCACTGAACCACCACCGCGTTATTCAGAGGCTAGTCTGGTCAAATCACTCGAAGAATACGGGATCGGCAGGCCATCCACATACGCCAGTATTATTTATACCTTGCTGCAACGGGAATATGTGGTGATGGACAAGAAACGATTCCTGCCAACTGCCGTCGGCAGAATTGTCAACAAGTTTTTAACAGAACACTTTACAGATTATGTTGACTATGATTTTACTGCCCGGCTGGAAGATGAACTGGATGCAATTTCAAGAGGGGAAAAGGAATGGATCCCTTTAATGGAGGAATTCTGGAGGCCCTTCGAAAAACAGCTGAAGGACAAGGAAGATAACGTCAGTCGCAGTGAAGCGTCACAAACAAGAATTCTGGGCAATGAACCGAAATCGGGTTTACCGGTTTCCGTGCGAGTGGGAAGGTATGGGCCTTATGCCCAGATAGGTACCAAGGATGATGAAGAGAAGCCTCGCTTCGCCGGACTTCGTCCGGGTCAGCGAATTGATACGATTACACTGGATGATGCACTGGATTTATTCAAGTTACCCAGATCTTTGGGAAAAACACCGGAAGGGGAAGAAGTGGCTGCCAGTATTGGTCGATTTGGCCCCTACATCCGTTATGGGATCAAATTTGTCTCACTGGGAAAGGAGGATGACCCTTATACGATTACCCTGGAGCGTGCCCTGGAATTGATTGGAGAAAAGCAAAAAGCAGATACCTCAAAACAAATCAAAATCTTTGAGGGCAGTGGAATTTCTATCTTGAATGGCCGCTATGGTCCTTATGTAACCGATGGAAAGAAGAATGCTAAAATCCCGAAAGACCGTGACCCGGCAAGCCTGAATCTGGAAGAATCAGTTGTATTACTCGCAGAAGCACCTGCAACCCGTGGCCGTCGTCGTCCCCGTAAGGCAAGCTGAAGGCAGATAAATCCACCATGCTGAATAATTTCAATTAGCCCTGACATTTGATATGTTTCCCAGGATTACTGCCATCGATTTCCCAAAATATCAATAGTGTGAAACAAGATGAATGAAAAAACCCCCTTTGTAGCAGTGTTGATGGGTTCTGATTCTGATTTACCCACCATGCAATCCACACTGGATGTACTGGATCAGTTCGGGATAAGGAAAGAGGTGAAGATCACTTCAGCTCACCGTACACCTGACATGACACAAGCCTATGTAAAGGATGCAGATGCGCGCGGTTGTGCGGTTTTTATCGCAGCGGCCGGATTGGCCGCCCATCTTGCTGGTGCTGTCGCTGGTTTGACTTTGAAGCCGGTGATTGGGGTACCAATGGATACCGGGCCGTTGCAGGGAATGGATGCTTTATTATCAACAGTACAGATGCCCGGCGGAATACCTGTTGCATGTGTTGCCATTGGTAAGGCAGGGGCAAAAAATGCCGGTTATCTGGCCGCCCAAATCCTGGCAATGAAGGACGCCGGTCTGGCACAACAACTCAGGGAGGAACGTGCAGCCAATGCGGTCGCCATCAGGGAAAAAGATACTGCTGTTCAGAGGCAACTAAAGTAATTCCCGGTTTGAATGACTGGCATCTCAGGCTTGCGTTGCGGACACTCCGATCCGGGGGTGTCATTGCCTATCCTACCGAGGCAGTTTACGGTCTTGGATGTCTGCCACAGGATTATGATGCAATCAGTTGTATCTTGAGGCTCAAGCGGAGAACCCTGGGTAAGGGTTTAATTATTGTGGCCGCATCCTGTCAACAACTGCATCCTTATATCGAGTTTCCTGGTCCCGATACCTGGGCACAGATCCTGGCTAGTTGGCCTGGTCCCGTGACCTGGCTTGTCCCGGCGAAAAAAAGGATACCCGCCTGGCTAACTGGCGGGCATGCTACGCTGGCCGTGCGTGTGAGTGCACATCCTGTTATCCGTGCTCTCTGTTCTGTTGCAGGTCCTCTGGTTTCTACCAGTGCAAATCCAAGTGGCTATTTACCTGCCAAAACACCTGCACGCGTACGCGGCTATTTCGGAATGGCCATTGATTACATTGTTCCTGGCAAGACAGGACCACAACAGCAACCGACAGAAATCCGCGAGGCGTTGACTGGTCAAATTATACGCAGGTCCCCTTTTACCTGACTGGCATTGAAATCAAAGTGTTATTGACACGATTTTCTGATTATCAGACAATTGACAGCTTGCATTTTTGGAGGGGTACCCAAGCGGTCAACGGGGGCAGACTGTAAATCTGTTGGCTCAGCCTTCGTAGGTTCGAATCCTACCCCCTCCACCAACAAGTGGTGCGGGTAAGGGAAAACAAGATTCAGCGGGAACGAACAGGCGGGTGTAGTTCAATGGTAGAACCTCAGCCTTCCAAGCTGATGGTGTGGGTTCGATTCCCATCACCCGCTCCATACAGGATTGTGACAGGAATTAAGATACAAGGTACAAGGGTTTGTGTATTTTATCTTAATGACTCTTGAGATGGAGACATATTGTTTGGATGAGCTATGACTGATCGTCCGGAGGGCATTCGAATGTACAGCGAAAGGCGTGTCTGGATGGCGGGTTTGGTTTTTGACAAAATTATCTATAACCATGGCAGTGGAGCCGGGCAATCAATGTGAAATTTTGCCCACATAGCTCAGTCGGTAGAGCACTTCCTTGGTAAGGAAGAGGTCACCGGTTCGAATCCGGTTGTGGGCTCCAGAGTAGTGTTAGGGAATAATAGAGTAATAACGTTTACACATCATACTTCATAAATACGTGGAGGGCAGTCAGCAATGGCCAAGGGAAAATTTGAACGCACGAAGCCGCATGTGAATGTAGGAACGATTGGTCATGTAGATCAT
>Ga0154767_1060_pt2 | contig 14446 bp, 8 predicted proteins | sample Rifle2008BG16ft_FD_105775 | JGI IMG/M metagenome (GOLD analysis project Ga0154767, IMG submission 105775) | Gammaproteobacteria bacterium RBG_16_51_14 | reverse complement strand
ATAGGGATATAAGGTGGTAGAAAACGTCGGGAACTGGTTTTCGAGACAAAGCCGAAGCGGGAAACCAGTCGACTAATGTGCCACCTGAAAGGCGGACTTTTTTTACTGGATACCGGGACATACCCTCAGGGCACAAGAGCCCGGTATGACAAATAGTTTGCATATGTACACCAATTTGGAACACGTATTTAGAATACGTAATGTTAAATTTCATCATTATCGCGGATGCGTACTCGGAGGGTGCCGTGTCCGGTATGGGCACCAGAATCTTGCATGATATATTCTGCTGATCGACATACTGCCGCCAGGAATCTTTTTTCAAAAAATATTCTTTCAATTTAGGTCCCCATGTCTGCGATACTAATGGTTCTTTCAGAATGCGACATGTCGACAAGCAAAATGCCCCCGAAATTTCCGGAAATCCTTAAATCCCTCGGTAACCGGCGCATGGGGGTCATGCTGATGCTCGGTTTTGCTTCCGGATTACCGTTGGCCCTGACCGGGGGTACTTTACAGGCATGGCTGGCGACGGCATCGATCGATATAAAAACCATCGCGATCTTTTCACTGGTTGGTTTGCCATACACATTGAAGTTTATATGGGCGCCGATCATGGACCGGTTTGTACCACCTTGCTTTGGTCGCCGGCGTGGCTGGATCCTGATTACACAGGGATTGTTGATCGGTCTGGTAATAACAATGGCCTATTCACCCCCGGAACAGGCCATTTTGTTTGTCGGGACATTGGCTGTGATGATCGCATTCTGTTCTGCATCACAGGACATCGCAATTGATGCCTATCGGGCAGATCTCCTGCAACCGGAAGAACGTGGATTTGGCGCTGCCCTTTCCGTCGCAGGTTACCGCATAGCAATGTTGGTTTCAGGAGGACTGGCTCTTATCGTCGCCGACCAGCTGGGCTGGGAGTTTACTTATACGCTGATGGCGATATTGTTGCTGGCGGGTGTGGTTACTGCGGTTGCAGGACCTGAACCGGCCTGTCAGCCCGAAACCCCTGCAACATTGCAACAGGCGGTGATTCAACCATTCAGGGAATTCCTGGCACGCACCCGTTCCGTCTGGATAATCATCTTTATCATATTATATAAAGCAGGGGATGCCCTGGCGGGGACATTAACCACTGCCTTCCTGATTCGTGGACTGGATTTTTCCCTGACGGATGTGGGGATTATCAACAAATGGCTGGGACTGGCAGCGTTGTTACTGGGCGCAATGGCCGGTGGCACGATGATGGTGAGATTCGGGCTATATAAATGCCTGTTGTGGTTTGGTCTGTTACAGGCCCTGACCAATCTTGGATTTATGTTGCTTGCACTGGCGGGCAAGAACTATGCCGGGATGATGATCGTAATCGCCATGGAGAATCTGGCAGGAGGGATGGGAACGGCTGTATTCGTCGCCCTGTTGATCGCATTATGTGATCATCGTTATACCGCAACGCAATATGCATTACTGTCGGCGTTGTCCGCCATTGCCCGGGTGTTTGCCGGGCCGCCCTCCGGCGTGCTTGTCGAACTGTTGGGCTGGGCGCAGTTCTTTTTGATCACGTTTATTGCAGCCATCCCGGGCTTGCTACTGTTACTCTGGCTGCGTGAAACGATCGAGCACTATCATAATGACCAGGTCGCAATTTCCGGAAGTTGAATATTAATTTTTCCCTTTCTTGATGCCGATTCGACCACCTTGGTAGCGATAGCGGGTATGGGAACCATCGGTAAAACCCCGGTTATAACCTCTGTTGTAAACATCACCATAGCGGTCGAATCTGGATGAATATGGCTGATATCGAAAATCGTTCCGGTAATCAAATGGATAATAACCATAAACGTGTGTGCTCGGCAGGTGTTTATTGAAGTGATTGCCCTGATACTGGTAAGGGTTGCGATAGGTATAGGAATAATCGGACCAACGGACGGAAGGGCCGCTGTAATAATAACGAAGACCGGGATTGTAATTGTATCTCCAGCCGTTATCACCGTAATTATAGCCGTAGCCGGGACTGCTAAAGCGAATGGTAATATCTGCCTGGGCAGGGCAGGTAACCGTGATGGCAATGATCGCTGTTAACAGGAAGATAATATTGTGTCTGATTCGAACCATGATCAAGCTCCGGGCCGATTGCAATATATCGAGTTTGACACAGCAGGATCAAAATGGTTGCCGGGAAAAAATCCCGTACTGCGGGAGATCGAATCACCGGAAAAATGCGGTTTCGATTAATCCGGACGGTAAACCAACTGAAACATCCTAAATATCATCAGGCTGCAATATATCGACTACATCCGTAATCGAAATCAGCGATATCAGCCTGCCATCCTGCATGACCGGCAGATGCCGGATACGTCTTGTTGACATTATTGAAGTACAGTGTTCAATCGGGTCGTCGATATCGATGGTGATCACATCGCTCGTCATGATTTCATGTATTTTCACTGACCACGCCGGGATCTCCTGCGCGGCGACCTTTCTGACATAATCCCGTTCCGAGATGATGCCGACCAGTTGGTCATGTTCCACGACCGGCAAGGCACTGATCTTCTCAGTGGACATGATCTGGATGGCGGCCTGCACCGTGGCATCCGGAGAGATGGTTTGCAACGGTCTGGTCTTGCTGTCCACAATCTGTCTGACGGTTTTCATCGAGTCAACGATGTCCGTGATCGAAATCAGCGATATCAGCCTGCCGTCCTGCATGACCGGCAGATGCCGGATACGTCTTGATGTCATTATCGAGGCACAGTGGTCAATCGGGTCGTCGATATTGATGGTGATCACATCGCTCGTCATGATTTCATGTATTTTCACAGACCACGCCGGGATCTCCTGCGCGGCAACCTTTCTGACATAATCCCGTTCCGAGATGATGCCGACCAGTTGGTCATGCTCTACGACCGGCAAGGCACTGATCTTCTCACTGGACATGATCTGGACGGCAGCCTGCACCGTGGCATCCGGAGAGATGGTTTGCAGCGGTTTGGTCTTGCTGGCCACAATCTGTTTAACGGTTTTCATAAGCCCTGCATCATGATGAGGATAAAATCCGGTTCAGGCAGACAGCAAGCCTTTTTGCCTGTCCGGGAATACGTCAGGATTATCTGGCAAGATTATCAGTAATTGAATCATTGGCAAGATTGGTTACCGGGACATACCGGCATCCAGTTTTTCGACGCGGGCGCCACAGAGTTTTGAACCGGGCACTTTGCCGAAGGGATCCAGTTTTGCGCTGGTCAGGTGATTGGCAGGCGCCTCTGCCCAGCAGAAAGGGATAAAAACCATGCCTTCCGGAACCGTGTCATCATGGCGGACCCTGATCTCGATTGAACCACGGCGTGTGCTGATGCGTGCAAGTTCACCCGGTTTGATTCCCAGCCGTTCCATATCGTCACAACACAACATGGCAATGGCTTCCGGTTCCAGTGCATCCAGAACCTGGCTACGGCGAGTCATGGCACCTGTATGCCAATGTTCCAGCATCCTGCCGGTTGTCAGTATCATCGGATAATCATCATCCGGTGCTTCATTGTCCGGTGTGATGGAGACGGGCACGAGTTTGCCGCGACCATCTTCTGTTGGAAAGCCGGTACTGAAAACGATGTCCTGTCCCGGATCGTGATCTCCCTGACAGGGATAGGTGACAGCACCCTCATTGATCAATCGCTCCCAGGATATGTTTTCGATGGAAGGCATGCACCGGCGCATCTCCTCATAAACGTCCGCAGGCTTTTCATAATTCCAGTTTAACCCGAAACGACGGGCTATTTCCTGGACGATCCACCAGTCCGCACGTGCGTTGCCCGGTGCATCGATGGCCTTGCGCCCCATTTGGATCTGGCGATTTGTGTTGGTCACCGTGCCTTCTTTTTCCGGCCAGGCGGTTGCGGGCAGCACAACATCGGCGAAGGCCGCTGTCTCGGTGAGGAATATGTCCTGTATTACCAGATGTTCCAGCCTGGACAGGGCTGCACGAACATGATGTACATCGGGATCGGACATGGCCGGGTTTTCTCCCATGAAGTACATACCCTTGATGCTTCCATCCAGGGCGGCATCCATCATCTCAACCACCGTCAGTCCACGCTCAGGATCCAGGCTGGCACCCCAGAATTCCTCAAATCCGGCACGTTTATTATCATCCTCAACAAATTGATAATTCGGAAAAGCAAAGGGGATCAACCCGGCATCGGAGGCACCCTGCACATTGTTCTGGCCACGCAGGGGATGCAATCCTGTTCCCGTTCTGCCGATCTGCCCTGTTATCAAGGCCAGTGCAATCAGACAACGCGCATTATCCGTACCATGAACGGATTGCGATATTCCCATCCCCCAGAAGATAATCGAACGGTGAGCCGTTGCATATTTTCGGGCAACGGTACGCAATGTATGCGCATCAATTCCACAGATAGCCTCCATTTTTTCGGGCGCATAGTCCTGGATGTGCAACTTGAGGGCTTCAAAACCTTCTGTATGGGTTTCAATGTAACGCGTGTCGTATAACTTTTCCCGCACAATGGTATAAAGGAGTGCATTTAACAGGGCGACGTCAGTCCCCGGTTTGAATTGCAGATTGTGAGTTGCCTGTTTGCTCAAGGCGTTATTGCGGGGGTCCATGACGATCAGGGTGGTGCCAATCCGGCAGGCCTGGCGAATATAGGATGCAGCAACCGGATGATTTTCAACCGGATTGGCGCCAATGACGATGATCACATCCGCATCCAGGGCCGCCGTGAAAGGGGCCGATACCGCGGCCGATCCAATACACTCCAGCAGGGCCGCCACAGAGGCGGCATGACAGAGCCGGGTACAGTGGTCCACATGGTTGGTGCCAAACCCGGTGCGAACCAGTTTTTGAAACAGATAGGCCTCTTCATTCGTACACTTTGCCGATCCAAGACCGGCGAGGGCATGTTTGCCATCACGTTCCAGTATCTGTTTCAGTCCGCTGGCAGCCACATCCAGCGCCTCGTCCCAGCCGGCTTCACGAAAATGGGTAAGGGGATTGGCGGGGTCCACCTCAAGTTCAGCATGTTTTTGGGCATCATCAAGCCGGATCAGTGGCCTGGTGAGTCGATGCGGGTGTTTTACATAATCAAATCCAAATCGACCTTTAACGCAGAGGCGGTTTTCATTCGCCGGCCCGTTTTGCCCGTCGATATAAATAATCTCATTGTTTTTGACGTTATAGGTGATCTGGCAACCGACCCCGCAGTATGGGCAGACGCTGTCGATCTTGCGATCCGGCTTGATCATCATCACCTGTTCCTCATTCAGCACCGTTGACGGCATGAGGGCGCCGGTCGGGCAAACCTGAACACACTCACCACAGGCGACACAAGTACTGCTGCCCAGTGGGTCATTGAAATCAAAGATAATTCTCGATCTGGAATTGCGGCCGGCGATACCGATAACGTCATAACCCTGAATATCGCTGCAGGCACGAATGCACAGGTTACAAAGAATACAGGCATCACGATTGAATGTTATCGCCGCATGACTCCTGTCAGGAGGGGAAACATCCCGTTTCGGAAACCGGCTGGTTTTTATCCCTGTTTTTTCAGCCCAGTACCAGAACGATGAGTTCGGGTTATGTGCCTTTTCCCGAACTGGTTGATCGGTCAGTAGTAGTTCAATGACCAGTTCGCGTGCCTTGCTTGCACGTGCTGATTGCGTCAAAACCTTCATACCGGGCTGGGGCCGCAGGCAACAGGAAGATTCCAGCCCGATGCCCTCAATCTCCACCATGCAGGATCGGCAGTTGCCATCCGGTTTGTATCCCGGTGTTTCCTTATGGCACAGATGCGGGATTGCCTTGCCGATGCGTGTGGCGGCTTCCCAGATTGTTTCATAGGGTGAAGACACCACTTCCTCACCGTCAATGGTAAAATGGATATTGTCACGCCGGATTTCACTCATGATGCAGGTATCTCGTAATGAATCATGACTTGCAAACCGGCATGACTAGATCAGTTCCAGTTCGTCGCGGAAATATCGTAGTGCCGAACGGATTGGATGCGGAGCTGACATGCCCAGACCACAGATCGAGGCATCTTCCATCACCGTACACAGGTCATTGAGAAGCTCTTCATTCCATTGGGCCTGTTCCAGTAACCGGACGGCCTTCTCTGTCCCGACCCGGCAGGGCGTACATTGACCACAGGATTCATCCTTCAGGAAACGCATCAGGTTAAGCACCACATCCTGGATACGGTCTTTATCGGAAAAGACAATGATGGCGGCGGAACCGATGGAACAACCGTATTCTTCCAGCGTACCGAAATCCAGGGGAATATCGGCCAGTGACGCGGGCAGGATACCACCAGCCGATCCTCCCACGGTGTAGCCTTTAAACGCATGTCCTTCCTGCATTCCCCCGCAGTATTCCTGAATAAGCTGGTTCATGGTAATCCCGGCCGCTGCCAGCTTGACACCGGGTTGATTGATACGACCCGTGACCGAGAAAGAGCGCGGACATTGACGGCCGTTGCGGCCCTGGTTTCGGTACCATTCCGGACCTTTCTCTATGATGTCCCTTACCCAGTACAGCGTCTCGGCGTTATTGATGAGGGTTGGTATACCATACAGGCCGACAACCGTCGTCCGCGGGTCCTTGAGTCTGGGGTAGCCACGCCTGCCTTCTATGGATTCCAGCATGGCCGAACGTTCACCACAGATATAGGCCCCGGCTCCACGAATAGGATAGATACGACAGTGGTCAGTCAATCCTGCCTTATCCAGCCTGCCTATTTCGGCATTGAGAATTCGCCGGATATAGTGATATTCATCGCGCAGATAGATGTAGGTCTGATAGGCCTCACAGGTCCAGGCGGCAATCAGTATTCCCTCCAGCATGCGATGTGGATCCTGTTCCGCATAGTGGCGGTCCTTGAAGGTTCCCATCTCGCTTTCATCGAAATTCACCACCAGTACCTTGGGTTTTGGCAGCTTGTAGACGGATTGCCACTTGCGACCCGCTGCATAACCGGCGCCACCGAATCCACGGAGATCAGATTCCAGGATGGTATTGATGATGGTTTCTCTCTCATATTTCCCCGCATGGCAGGCCTTGAGCAACTCATAACCACCTGCTGCGACATACTCTTCCATGCTCTTGTAGGCAGGGATAACCGGGTCAAAATTCCGCGCCTGAATCACCTCGGCCAGTTTTTCTGCCGTAGCCACATCCACATGGCGCTTGTTGACGGATGCGACCGGTGCATGATCACAGCGTCCCATACAGGGAGACTTGATAACCAGGGCATCCTGGCCAAACTTCTGTTTGCAGTCTTTTATGAGTTGCCCGGCGCCAGCCATCTCGCAGCTCAGGCCATCACAGACCCGCACAACGGCGCCGGGTGGTGTTGCGTCGGTATCACCCACTACAATGAACTGGGAATAGAAGGTGGCCACCTCATATACCTGGGCCTGTGACAGGTTTACTTCCTGCGCCAGGGCGGCCAGATGTCGACTGGTCAAATGACCATATTCATCCTGGATATCATGTAAAAATCTGACCAGTCGGCGCCGTTCGCGTGGCCATGTCCCCAGGATTGCCTGAACCTCTTCCAGTGCAACGGGGTCGACTTTCCGGCCTTTTGTTTGATATCGCCCCTGGCGCAGGCCGGCGCCAGGATGTCGGCGTGACCCGGATTGTATCTCTGGTAGTTGCGGTTGCTTTGACATAGTTCTGCATTATCCTGCAATTACTGCAGCGCCTGTTCTTTCACACAGATCCTTCAGGAATTGATCACTATGCTATTCCCGGCTGCTTCTGTGGAGAGAACGAAGGATTAACTTACGTTGGATGCCATCTATCAGCGCATCTTTGCGTATATTTTTATAGTTTGATCAAGAAGCTGGTTCTTGCGAGTTATTTATTATTCTGTTTTCAATGGCGGTTATGTTGCATGAACAGATGACCCTGCGCAACACCGGATTTGTGAATTCGCTGTTTATGAAATTGATTCAATAGGCGGTCTGCGGCGGCAATGCAACGTGGAATAACCCTTCCCCGGCAATTCATTAATCAATCTCACGGACGACGCGAATGCCAATATGATCATAAATCGAATCGGATTTGAATTTATCGCGCTTGGCACTGCGTAAGGATTGCGGTGGACTACTGTAGGCTCCACCACGGACCAGACGGTAGGCGCAGTCACCCCCTTCCCAGACTTCACCCGAGCCGGGCGCACCGTCGTAATTTTCATGCCAGCAGTCATCTACCCATTCAGCTACATTGCCGGCGGTATCGTATACACCAAATTGATTAGGTTCAAAACTTCCTATCTTCGCAGGTTTTCGCGGATCCAGGCCGTCACCACAGCCGAAACAGTGTGCCCGCTTGGGTTCTTCATCATAGCCCCACCAGAAACTCGATTTTTTCCCGCCGGAGGCCATGTATTCCCATTCCGCCTCGGAAGGCAGACGGTATTTTTTGCCGGTCTGTTCTGACAGCCATTTGGTGTAGTAATAGGCGTCATCCCAGGTGACAAAAATGACCGGATGTATTTCGAGTTCAAGAAAAAGGTTGTCAGGGATCCGACGTCCGGAGGCAGTCGCAAATGCATTATATTCAGCAAAGGTGACCTCGTACTGGCTGACTGCGAATTTCCTGACTTTCACGGTATGCCGTGGGCGCTCTTCCGCATACCGGGATGACCCCGGACTGCCCATTTCGAACAAACCATCCGGGATGACGACCAGCATCGGTCCCTTGCCGCCTGATTTAAGCGGGTCCTGTATTGTGTTGCTACCGGTTGCCGGGACAGTTTCTGCAGTTGCGACCGATTCTGCCGGTGCCGGTTTTGCCGGTTTTGCTGCAACGGCGATCTCGGGTTTCTCCTCCTCTTCCACAACCGGTGCCTTTTCTGCGACGGGAAAGGGTTCTTCTGCCACCGGCATTTTTTCTTCCGCGGCGTCCTCTGTCACCGGTTCAGCTACTGAGGGTGAAGGCGCGGGTACGGTCTCCGATTTTTGTCCACTCATCATAATAAAGCCGGCGATGGCGATGGCGATAACAACAGCAGCCGCGATTCCGGCAATGAGACCGGTTTTGCCAGCGAATTTTCCTGCGACGGGGGGGGCATCTGCCGCTGGTGCGGGCATCGCTATTTCAGCCGTGATTTCATCGATGTCTGCAGGTACTTTTGCAGGCGGAGTTGCTGCTGTTACTTGGGCAGCCTCTTCTATTTCTACAACATTAACAACCACCGCCGTCGTGTTGTCCTGACGTGGCATGGCGGCCTCTTTTACCGCATTCATGAGGGCATCAGCGCATTCTTTTGGTGACTCTGACCATTCTGAGAACTGGATGATTTTTCCAGCACTGAGTGTATCGATACCATCACTGCAGATCAGGATTCTGTCCCCGGCCTGTAATTCAAGGGGACTTTCCGACACATCTACATCATTGATGTCCTCACCCGTAATCGCACTCATCAGCATATTCCGTGACAGGCCGGGTTCCGGATCCATGGGCGTCCCTTCAGCCGCCATCCTGTCCAGGAACCCGCCATAGCTGTTGTCTGCATTTTTCTTGATCAATTCCTTGTTACGAACGAGGTACAAGTGACTGTCTCCGACACTGGCCCACCACATTTTTCCGGCCTCCAGTATGGCAGCGACCATGGTGCAACCCATGCCTTGCAGGGCAGGGGTTTCGGTGACTGTTTCCTTGATGGAATTGTTTGCCTTGGCAACGGCTTGACTGAGGATACCGGGGATATCGTTCGTGGGGTAACTTGCTGACAGGTACTTGTTAAAGGCCTGAACCGCCATATTACTGGCAACGTTACCAGCGGCGTGTCCACCCATACCATCGGCGACAATAACGAGCGCACTGGGTTTGTCGTTTGCATCCGTCATATGGGTGATCAGGAAAGCATCTTCCTGGTACTCCCGTGCCCCGTCTATCTGCGAACCAGCTAGTTCAAAATGAAGTGCCATCAGATAAAATTCCCTTATCAGTGTGACAGGAAATAAATTGTAACCTATTGGATTATATAGGTATTATTAACGCAATCATCATTACCGGGAAACCCCGGAAACGGCATATTGGTCATTTTCAGTTATCCTACCAGTCCTTGTATTTTTTACAAAATTAATTATTGATTACGGTTGAAAAATGCCGTTGTTTATGGGTATCGCCGATCATCGTGTATTGTAGGAATAACATGGTCAACTGATTTTACAATAGTAATCACAGGGCTTGAAACAACTGCAGAACAAACTCTCGGAATTACTCCCCGATTGTATGGGGGCAGACCGTTGCCTGTTTTCAAAACGTCTCCATCATATCGGAAAACTACCACTGGATAAACAAAAGTGGGCCCTGGAGAAACTCACAGGCGCCATTGAAAATTCCGTGAAACGTAAGCTGGCAAGGCAGGCAAACAGACCTGTGGTCCGCTTTCCGGACGACCTCCCGATCTATGAACACCGTGAGGAAATCGCCGGTGCCATTGAGCACCATCAGGTGGTTATTGTCTGTGGTGAAACGGGGTCAGGAAAAACGACCCAGATCCCCAAGCTGTGCCTGGAGCTGGGCAGAGGGATCGATGGTCTGATAGGACACACCCAGCCAAGACGGATCGCTGCAAGAACGATTGCGAAGCGGATTGCCGATGAACTGGCAAGTCCGTTAGGACATTTTGTCGGGTACAAGATTCGTCATACCGATCAGACCGGGCGTGATACCTGTATAAAATTAATGACAGACGGTATTCTGCTGGCCGAATTGCAGAATGATCGGCAGCTCTGTGCCTACGATACATTACTCATTGATGAGGCGCACGAGCGAAGCCTGAATATTGATTTCATTCTCGGTTATATAAAACGTCTTCTGCCGGTGCGACCTGATCTCAAGGTCATCATCACTTCAGCAACCATCGATGTTGACCGTTTCTCCGGGCATTTTAATAATGCCCCTGTCATTGAAGTTTCAGGCAGGACCTGGCCGGTTGAGGTTCGCTACCGGCCTGTCAATGAGGATGGTGAGGATGGGGAAAGCGCCCGGGAAACGGCATTGCTTGAGGCAATCAATGAACTATCACGCACGCATCGGGGCGACATCCTGGTCTTTCTGGAAGGGGAAGGTGAAATCCACGAAATGGAAAAATTCCTGCGCAAACAGAAACTCCCTGATACCGATATTTTACCCTTGTATGCGCGACTCGGCAGCGCCGGACAAAACAGGATATTCCTGCCCCACAAACACAGGCATATCGTGCTGGCGACCAATGTCGCCGAGACCTCGCTGACGATACCCGGTATCCACAATGTCATCGATACGGGCGTTGCCAGGATCAGCCGTTACAGTCACCGCAGCAAGGTACAACGATTACCCATCGAAAAAATATCACAGGCATCGGCCGAGCAGCGTAAGGGACGTTGCGGCAGGACCAGTGACGGTGTGTGTATTCGCCTGTATGAAGAATCGGATTTTGCATCACGCCCCCGCTACAGCGATGCGGAAATATTGCGGACCAATCTTGCCTCAGTCATCCTGCAGATGAAGGCCCTGCAACTGGGTGATATCCGGGATTTTCCGTTTATTGACCCGCCGGACCAACGTTATATCAATGACGGGCTCCGTTTGTTACGTGAACTCGGCGCATTGAACCGGAATGATGATCTGACGCCGGTTGGCAAACAACTCGCGCGTCTGCCGCTGGATCCACGACTTGGCAGAATCCTGCTTGCCGCCAATGACTGGCATTGCCTTGCCGAGTGCCTGATTATTACCAGTGCCCTGAGTATACAGGATCCCAGGGAACGGCCGTTGGAAGCCAGGGAGAAGGCAGATACCGCCCATGCCCAATTCGGCAGTGACCATTCCGACTTTCTCTGGTTTCCGGGTTTCTGGCATTTTTATCAGAAACAGGCGCACCGACTTTCACAGAACCGGCTTCGAAGCTTATGCAGGCAGAATTTTATATCTTACATCCGTGTCCGTGAATGGGGTGAAATCCACAACCAGCTCAGTGAGCTGTGTAAGGACATGGGCCTGAAAATCAATCCGGAAGCAGCGGCATATAACAATATCCATTGTGCAATCCTGACCGGGATGTTGAGTCATATTGCACGGAAAACAGAAACAAATGAATACGCCGGTGCACGTAATAACAGATTGTTTGTTTTCCCCGGCTCATCGCAATTCCGGAAAAATCCGGAATGGATCGTAGCGGCGGAACTGGTGGAAACCAGCCGTTTATATGCGCGGACAGTGGCACGCATCGATCCGAAATGGCTCCTGAAGACTGCCGGACATCTGTTAAAACGGGAATATTTCGAGCCGTTCTGGGATCAACGCAGCCGGCATGTCAAGGCTTATGAACGCGTCACACTGTACGGGCTGACTATTATCAGCAGAAGGGAAGTGGAATACGGGACAATCGATCCGGCAGAGGCAAGACGGTTTTTTATCCGTCATGCACTGGTCGATGGTGAATATGAAACCAGGGCCAGGTTTTTCAGGCATAACCGAAAACTAACGGAACAATTAAAGACGCTGGAAAAGAAAACCAGGCGCATGGATGTCCTGGATGAAGAGGCCATTTATCAATATTACGATAAACATATTCCGGCACAAGTCTGTGATGGCCCCGGATTTGAGAAATGGTACAGGCAGGCCGGACGGGATAACAAACAACTCCTGTTGCTGGCACAGGACGATATCATGCTGCATCCGGCAGGGGCGGTGACCGCGGTTAATTACCCGGACAGATATCAATTCGCCCATACCTCCCTGCCACTGAATTATGAATTCAGGCCAGGCGATGAACACGATGGTGTCACGCTGAAAATACCACTGCAAATGCTGAACCAGATAAACACCAGGCATTGTGAGTATCTGGTCCCCGGCCTGCTGGAAGAAAAAATACAATACCTGATCAAGGCGTTACCAAAAAATCTGCGCAAGAATTTTGTTCCGGTACCGGAAACAGCCAGGTGCTGCGCGCTGGAAATTATACCGGGTGAACAGTCCCTGCTGGACAGCGTTTCTGAATACCTGTTTCGTAAAAGCGGTATCGAGATACCGGACGTTGCCTGGAGGTCAGACGGCCTGCTACCTCACCTGCTTATGAATTTTTGCATCATTGATGAGACAGGGTCAGTCCTGGCCGAAGGTCGCGATCTGGAGAAGATCCGCCGGCAACTGGGCGAACAGGCAGAAACCCGTCTGGCAAGTATTTCATCGGCGATACAAAACCGTGACGATATAACAAGATGGGATTTTGGCGATTTGCCTGAGGTGATCTGCATCGATGTTGCCGGGGTGATCGTACATGGCTATCCGGCCCTGCTGGATCGGCAGGAATCGGTTGCACTTCGCCTCCTGGATACTGCTGAAAAGGCGCAAAGACAGACGCAGGCGGGGCTGAGGCGATTGTTCATGCTGGAACTGTCAAAAGAAATGAAATATCTGAGAAAGAGTCTGCCCGACATCAAGCGGATGTGCATGCATTACACCGCTATCGGTCCGGGTGAAGAGTTGATAGAGGATCTTTTGCAGGTAATTACCGGGCAGATATTCCTCGAAGGTCAGCCGTTGCTACGTACTGAATCCGAATTTACCAGGCGTAAACAGGAAGGGAGTAAGGAATTAATAGCACGGGGGAATCAACTCTGTGCAACTGCAGGTGAAATTCTGGAGAAGGCAAACCGTCTGCGAACAAGACTTGCGGATCATCTCCCTGCAGCCTGGGCTGATTCGATCAATGATATTCGTGAGCATCTGGATGCCCTGGTTTACCGGGGGTTTATACGGTATACCCCCGTCCAATGGCTGCGCTGCTATCCCCGTTATCTTGATGCCATCGAAAAGCGACTGGACAAATTGCAATATTCACAGAGCCGGGATGAGATAAAACTGCGTGAGGTAAGACCACTCCGGGAACACTACAGGAAACTTGCCGGAAAACAGGTAGCGTCTGATAATCATTGCCCTGAACTCGAAACCTATCGCTGGATGCTGGAGGAATACTGCGTCTCCCTGTTTGCGCAGGAACTGGGAACCCTGTTTCCGGTATCATTGCAGCGTATGGAAAGGCAATGGCAGGTGGTACAGAGAGAAACCGGATAGTGAAAATCAAATGACGGCACATTCCATCGAATTTTCCATCTTCCTGATCTTTACCGGCGCAGCGGTGATGGCAACGCTTGCGCTTTTTGCCAGGCAGGCCATGATCGTCGCCTATATCCTGCTGGGTATCCTTCTGGGGCCATGGGGCCTGGCACTGGTGAATGATGCCGGACTGGTCAAGGATATATCTCATATCGGCATTATCTTTCTTTTGTATCTGCTTGGCCTTGACCTGTTACCACAGCAATTGTGGAGAATGCTGGGCGAAGCCATGAAGGTAACTATCGCCAGTTCCCTTGTATTTTGCCTTGTTGGTTTTCTGGTAGCTTACTGTTTCGGATATGA
>Ga0154767_1106_pt3 | contig 14737 bp, 14 predicted proteins | sample Rifle2008BG16ft_FD_105775 | JGI IMG/M metagenome (GOLD analysis project Ga0154767, IMG submission 105775) | Gammaproteobacteria bacterium RBG_16_51_14 | reverse complement strand
AGCAGCGATATCCTTCTTGAAGTCGTCAAAAATAATAATGTGGACATTTTCCCTGCCGAAGATATTGAAATAGCGTTTGACCTGCTCGGAATATTTGACCACGTCGCGATAGACACGCAGGTCCAGCGTATTGGCTATGGATTCCGGTGTGAATTGATCTTCATCAACAGGGACAGGAAATCGCCGTTTCTCGCCTTCCTCCAGGGCCTTTCGAAAATCGGCGGTGTCCTGGATACCGGAGTAATACAGATGAACGTGATAGGAAACCAGCATATCGACCGGGTTTCTCAACATGATAATGATGCGGGAATCAGGATTGAACGCCTTGATTTCCCTTGCAGCAAGCCGAGAGTACAGGTACAGGACAGAAGTCTCACCAACCCTCTTTTCTTTGTCCCAATTCGAAAAGGCCGCCTCGTATTTCTCGGTCGAACAATAAAACTCCGGGTATCTTTTAATATCGGACCCGAAATAATGGAGCTCCTTTTCCTGGGACATGAAGATATCCGGGTGCTGGTTCAGATAATTGTCCATGGAAGTAGTACCGCATTTCGGTGCCCCGACCACAAAAAAATTTGGTAAGTTTCCGGCAAACATGGAGTACCACCATTGTATAAAAAATATAGTGTAGTGTGGCCATTGTTCCACACTCTTCTGAATACGATATATCTGTTAAACCGGAACTATGTCCCGAATTTTCAGCCAGACATACCATTAACAACAAAATATAAGATAAACAATATGTAACTATATGATATAAAATATATATTAACCAATTTAGAATAAGTCTTGATTAAAAGCAGCAAATTATCAATAATACAAATTACGAAGAATTTAAATGAAATTTTCTATTTTTTTCAAATTTGAACGGAGGTGACAATGATCAACCAACAGAATGTGAACACCAAATTTAATGACAAGTATTTTTCTGCGGAAGGACTCAATGAGGAACTGGAAAGGAATTTACAGAATTACTGGAACGGCAATATCGTTGATTATGATGACAAGAAGTATCCCTTCGCACAATGGATTCTTGACCGCGTCAACAAGCTGGGCTACGTACTTGATGACCTGACCCGGCTCCACGAAGTGGTCCCCGATGATAAAGTCTTCGTGCTGACGAAAGATCTGTGCAAGGCCACCAATGCCCCTGAATTTCAACGCATGGTCAACAATTATGTGCGCGATGTGGTGGTTCCCAAAGGTGATCTGCAATTCCCGGTCGCAGTACAACGATACATGAATGTGCGCATCATGCTTCCGAACAAGCCATCATCGATTTTCCCGTTTCACACGGGCATCTTTTATGGCCATGGACCTGCATCACACAGCCTGTGGATGCCTTTAACCGATGTTACTGCCGATGATATGTATACGGCATCAATGCAGATAATCGATATTGATCAATCGCGTGTACTGGTCAATGAGGCAATTGCGAAGCGTTATGATGTAGCTACCATGACCAGGGAGTTTGGCAAGAACAGTTATCCATTGAAGGCCTGTTCCGGAAAGGCAGTATTTTTCTCCCAGGAAAATATCCATGGCAATTTTGTCAACGTGACCGGGAAAACGCGTGTCAGTATGGATTTCCGGGTCGCCGAAGGACGTTTTGGTAATTTGCTGGCACGTAAGATTGCCGGCGGTTATTTCAAGATTATCGCGGATACCGAGGCGGAAGAGGAGAATTGGGCAAAACAGTCCGAGGCACAGCGCAGCGGAAACTTTAATAATGGCAAACGCAATGTTCTCTATATACATAACGCGACAACAGCCACCCGCAATGTCCCTGTCCATTTGCAGCGTTACATGATTTACGAATATGCGCAGAAATACAGTCTGAACTACCAGTTTGAGTATTTCGATCTGGAAGATATGACACACTTGCCGACATTACAGCATATTCTTAAAGATTTGACGTGTAATGCTATTCTGTACAGCGTTTATTGCTTGCCAGAGGAACGGGCTTTCCGCACGGACCTGATTAACACGGCATTGAATAATAATCTAATCCTGCATTTTGTTAATGAGGACATGATTATTGCAAATCGACACGATGCTGACGAAATCGAGAAGTTACTCACTTTTGCAAAATATGGTGAGTAGTAGTCCGTAAAAAAGGGTTGTGGTTGCAGTCAATACCACAACCCTTTATCTTGTCCCGACCATCACATTGATTACCAAGATTTACCTCTTTTGACTAAAAGATTGGAAACACCCGGTATCACCGTTGGGAATGCCTCTGATGATCAGGACAGGGGCTGGTTTATAGGGCATTTTGTCGGCCCAGAATATGGACTACGCAAGAGAGATGATATAGAAATCAAGTGGGGAGTACATCCTGCCGGTGATGTCCGCGCCAACGGCTGGTCCCTGAATCACACAGCAACAACAATATCCATTCTCATAGAAGGCAGCCTGGTCGCATTGTTCCGGGGACCTGGATGGCGGCAGGAAGTCACCCTGAAGCGCAAGGGTGACTATGTCATCTTCAGGGAAGGCGTTCAGCATTCCTGGTACAGTGAGGTTGATTCACTGGTCCTGACCATCAGAACGCCGTCCGTCAAGGACGATCAGGAGCATTTCAGTGATTGAGAATGGATGGGGATTGAACCAGACAACCGGTTGTTTATCCCGCACCGATACTCTTGAATCTTCCAGTACATACGTGACCAAGACGTACGATACCAGTACTGCACTGTGGTCTGGTATTTGCCTTAACTTTAGATCGACTTTGTAATAATACCTACTTGTCAATATACCGGTTATAGTCCGGCAGTACTGAAATTGAGTAACATGGCTTCATACCAGGCGGGTTTCTTTGTACCATTAGCGGTCATGAGACCGACCGAATTGAATTTTGCAAACAATACATCTGGATCAGCACCCACGGAGTTAAGGAAATCCAGCGCGTCCTGGCTGAGGTACCTTACCTGAAAATATCCAGACTCATGTAACAACGCCCATATCACCAGTTCCGGTTTTACGTTCCTGAACAACCCCGGCAGGGCGGCGACAAATTCGGCCTGCTTGGCGTTGGAACTGGGATCGACACTTCCCCAGCCGACCTCGTTGAAGATAATCGGTTCATTTGGATATGCAGAACGGATAAGTCCGTACCACGCTGTTGGGATTTCCGCAACAGATCCGAAAACATTATCCGGATACGTAGTAATACCGATAAAATCCCGGGTCCCAAGCTCATCGGGCAGACCAGCCTGATTGCGGCCTACCCACAACAAATCCAGATAGGATACCCCGACACGCGTAGACGGTGTGATCAACTTCACCTTGGTATAGAGATTGGGGTAGATACCCTTGTATGCGTTAAATTCATCCGGCTGAAAATAGGCCATGATATTGACCTCGGGACTGACGTTCAGATAATCGGGCTTTAAACGTGCTACCTGCATTACGTCCTGGACATATCGATCCCGGGTCTCTGCCCTGGTCCACGTTTCAGGTAGACCATCGGGTGGTGTTGGTTTCCCGCGTGCTACCGAGGAGAACTGGATAAAAACCTTCAGACCAAACTGACGGGCTATGGCCACCCGGGTACCCAGATCGTTCAGCTCAGTCGCATTGCTGGTACCCCAGAGGTAAACAAACATGATGGTACTGCCTACCTGCGAGGCATTTTTGAAGGTATCAATCTGGTCTGAGAGGGTTACCCCGTGCTGGAAATTAGCCGTAGTAAAAGTTACACCGAAGGGTGTGTTCTTGGCCACCCCTGCCGCCCCAACCAGTCCGGACAACGACATCACGCACAGAAATGCCAGTACGCATCTGATCATTTGTCTTGTCATCCCAATATCTCCTGTCACCCTCAGGTTATTACTTTAGACTTAGTATACACTAAATTAGTAAATTAATTGGAATCAGTCTAGAATATATAATATATTGTATTTCAGTAGGTTAGCAATATTTTACCCAATTATATTACTGCGAAATTTAAATAAAATTGTTATGCAAGTTGCAGTTAGAAACGAATTTTTTTCAGGATCTGTTCCAGGGCGCTGGATACGATATTGCCGATAATCATTAATACCGCACGTGAGGCAAGCATCACCGCGGCAAAAAGCGAACGCGGGTCCAACCTGCCCCAACAATACCATTTGTTGTAAAGTTGATAAGCCCCATAATGAAACAACCATATACGACGGGCACTCTTCCTTTTTCCCCGGGCAAAATTCTCGTGGTGAGTGATCCTGAATTCCGGCACACAATATATCTGTTTCCCCTGCTTTTTTATGGCCATGCACCAGTCGGCATCGATCCAGTAACCGGGTATCTGCTCATCCCATCCACCAACCTCGTCCAGTAATGTCGCAGGAAAAAACATACAGGCAGCACTGATATGTTCCACAGAAAAAGGTTTGGTTGCATCCAGATAATCACGGACAAGGTAACGGCGGGAGAAACGGTTGTTGGGAAACCACCGCGTCAACAGGCTTTGCCTGCCGAAAAGACCATTCATCATGGTTGGAAAATTGCGTGCTGATTCCTGGATGGTCCCATCGGTATTCAGGGTCCTGGGTGTGGCCAGGCTTACTTGTGGATGTGCACGAATAAATTCCAGCATCCCCCTGATCATATTGGGAGGAAATTCTGTATCCACATCGAGTACCATCACATATTTGCCATGCACCAGGCGAAAGCCCTGATTTACGCCCCTGGCGTGTCCCAGATTGGTTGAATTCCGGTGCAGTGTGGCCTGGGGATAAGATTTTTTCAGCTTGTCACAGGTTTCATCCACTGATGCATTATCGATGACGATTACTTCCAGGTCCTGAAAATCTGATGCATAGACAGATTGCATACACCGGTCAAGATCATTCCATGAGTTCCAGGTGACAACAATCAGGGAAATCGTCGGAACATTTTCTTTGGAAATTCCCGTGTTCACATAAAAAATCCCGGTGTATTTATTTCCAGGCGATAGCGCCTGCAAAGTAATTTCTTTATGTGGATTGAATACAAACCCGGAATTGCAGAACCTTCACGTTGCGTGATCACTTTTTACTGGACGGAAAAATGAATGACAGGGTGTTCTATCTCATTACCTGAACTTTCGAAAAAGACTGGTAGCCAGGTATTTTTCTTCGAGATCAATAAAAGTTATCTTTTGCAATAGTCGGCGTATTCCCTTTTGATGTAATCCCTGATCGCAACCTGCCATGGACGCATCTTGTTAATACCCAAGGCCTCCAGTCCGGCGTTCATCAGCCTCTCATTGTCCGGCCTTGGCACAGGAAAATCCTTTGTGAAATAGTCGGAACTCACTTCCACCATCTTGATTTCGTCCGAGTAACCGCAGATATCCACAATTTCCCTGGCAACATCAAAACGCGTGCCGGCGCCCTTACCCACCATATGGTAGGTACCGTACTTATCCGTCTCCAGCAGGGCAAACAGGGTCATGGCAAAGTCATGGGTATAGGTTGGTGTACCAATCTTGTCAGTCACAGCGTGAATGGTTTTCTTGCCCTCCCTGATTTGTTGCAGGATCAGCTTGACGAACTTGTGGTCAATATTGGGCCCTCCACCCACCATCCAGCCCGGCCGGATAATGTAATGCCTCTTGAGGACCTCACGGACCGCTAACTCGCCATCGTATTTGGTCTGTGCATAGACCATGATGGGATTGGGTTGATCATCTTCCGTATAAAAACCGTCTTTCTTACCATCAAACACCCCCCCTGTGCTGATATAAACCATGGTGACCCCATTTTGTTCACACAGTTCTGCAATGTTTCTGGTTGAGGTCGCATTGGTGCTTTCCGCATCTGCCGGGTCCTGCTCACATCTCTCGACATCCACCAGCGCTGCCAGATGCAGCACCAGATCCGGCTGGAACTCCCTGAAGGCCTTTTTAAGCTGTTCCGGTTCACGCACATCCAGATAGTTAAGCCAGTCTTTTTCATGCTGCTCAATCACGATATCAATTGCCAGTATCTCCGGTGCACGTGCTTTGAAATACGGATAGATCGCATTACCCAACATTCCCCCACATCCCGTGATGAAGACTTTTTTGTTATGCAATTGCATGATTATTTCTCCTCCTGCAGTACTTCAACAAAAAACCGCGGCCCATGTCACGTATAACCGTAAATCAACATGATGACTGAGCATAATGTATGTTATCGGGCACCGTCAAACCTGACCCCGTCATTCCACAGAAGATCCTCAATAATATTTCCTGATATGCACTGATTCCTGGTTTCCACATGCGATCCCTTACCATTGTCATGACAGAAATTCACTGACATTTCCTGAATAAATAACAGTAGGTTAATCCATGATAAATATATTATATTGTCTCAAAGACGCTTCTGTGTATGCACGCAGAAGTCAACTCATATGACAACAAAATCATTGCCGGATTCGACAAAATACAAAGCATAATGCTGATTGAATATAATGAATGAATGTTCTGACAAGATAAACAATATTGTTATATTGGGCGGAGGTCTTGCCGGTCTTTCAGCCAGCTACCACTGCGGCGCACCTGTCTACGAGGCTGCTGATCATTACGGTGGAATTGCCGCATCGGACAGGGTTGACGGGTTCCTGTTTGATCGCGGCATTCATGTCCTGCAGACACAGAACCATAAACTTGTGGACCTGCTCACGGAACTGGGCGTTGATTTTGCCATCCGTGAACGGCATGCCCATATCTTCGCGCACAACCGCTACACCGCATTCCCGTTCCAGATCAATTCCACCGGGCTGCCGCTGGCAAAACGTTTTCACTGTGTGTGGCACTACCTGCAGCGCGACAAAAACCCGCCTCCGACCAACTACCATGAATGGATGTACAAAACCATCGGCAAGGGTTTTGCCGATACCTTTCTGATCCCCTACAGTATTAAATTCTGGGGCGTCCATCCCAGGGAAATGACTTATGAATGGACTGGTAACAAGGTACCGAAATCCAGCACCCGGCAGGTATTACGCGGGGCAGTTTTCAGCCGTAATACCAAGGTGGGTTCCAATGCAATCTTCCGGTATCCAAATGGGCAGCACGGGTACGGGGCATTGGCCAAGGTCCTGTCCGACCAGGTTAGAGACAGGCTTTACCTCGACTACCGTGCCAGCCAGATTGATGTTGCTGAACAGAAAATCATTTTTGAAAATGGCAAGGAAGTCTCATACAGGGTACTCCTCAATACAATACCCTTGCCTGAGCTCGCCAGGATTACCAGGGGAATGCCTGCTGAAATAACCGGGGCAATCAGCAAACTCAGGACCAACAGCATCCTGGTTGTGAATCTCGGCATTAATCGTCCGAACCTCACCGACAAGCACTGGATACACTTCCCTGAACACGATATCAGTTTTTTCCGCATCAGTTTCCCGCATAATTTTTCGCCCGATATGGCGCCCCCAGGCACTTCGTCGGTATCAGCAGAGGTTTCCTACTCCCTGGATAATCCTCCAGACAGGGAAGCAATCACGGAGCGTGTGATTGCGGACTTGAAACGTACCCGGGTATTAAAAGCGGATGATAAAATAATCGCCAGGAGTACCTATGATATCCGTTATGGTTATTGTATCTACGATGAACACCGGCGTGCATCCTTACCCCTCATCAAGGACTGGCTGAAGAGCGTTAATATCGTCCCTGGAGGGCGCTATGGCTTGTGGACGTACTTCTGGAGTGATGAGGCCATCATGAGTGGTAAAAAAGCCGCGAACCAGGCCCAGAAACATCTCGCAAAACTGCAGACCTGATCCCTGCTTGTTACCGGTATCAGAATAACTGGTTCAAGCCTTCCGTAAAAGAGGATCAACCCCATTCTTTATTTCACTTACCAGCGTCTTCAGGTAATCTCCATAATTGCTTTTTGACAGTTGCAATACGGTTTTTTCCAGTTGCATGATGTCAATGAAACCCTTGCTATAGGCAATTTCCTCAAGGCACGCTATTTTTATGCCCTGACGTTCTTCAACAGCATGAATAAACGCCGCTGCATTCAGGAGTGATTCCGCGGTGCCGGTGTCAAACCATGCATAGCCACGCCCGAGGATTTCAACATAGAGGTCCCCGCGTTCAAGATAACAGTTATTGACATCTGTAATTTCCATTTCCCCCCGCGCAGATGGCTTGATCCCCCTGGCGATATCTACGATATCATTATCATAGAAATAAAGCCCTGTAACCGCATAATGTGATTTAGGTTTTGCAGGTTTCTCTTCAATGCTGACAGCTTTACCTTCAGGGTTAAACTCAACGATACCGTAACGTTGTGGTTCACGTACCTTATAGGCAAATACGGTTGCCCCCTGCTTCCGTTCAACGGCAGCTTTCAATTCACGGGACAAGTCATGACCATAAAAGATATTATCGCCCAATATCAATGCACAGGGGCCATGGTCAATGAATTCCTGCCCGATGATAAAAGCCTGGGCCAGGCCACCAGGGTATGGTTGCACCGCATATTCGAGGTTGATTCCCCAACACGATCCGTCACCCAGTAAATCATGAAATTGTGAGGCCTGCTCCGGCGTTGTGATAACCAGGATATCCTGTAAACCAGCAAGCATCAGTATTGACAGGGGATAGTAGATCATCGGTTTATCATAGACCGGCAGAAGCTGTTTGCTTACGCTTATCGTGATTGGGTGTAACCGGGTCCCGCTCCCGCCTGCGAGTATGATGCCTTTCATGGATGCAATACCTCGTTAACCTGTTAATGCTTCAATTACCTGCCCAAGCGAATCAAGCCAGTATGGTTGATCAATCCCGAATTGTTGTGCAATCTTGCTGCAGTCAAGTGCGGAATAAGGGGGTCGTTGGGTCGGGGATGGATACTCGGCGCTCCTGATTGATATCAGTTTTGGAACCGGGTGGTTTTTTTTACCTGCCAGCCCGAATATCGCTGCGGCAAAATCAAACCAGGTAGCCGGTGGTTTTGAGCAAAAATGATAGGTACCCCAATGCCCGGCGTTTTGTGATGAAGTAATGGCGGAGGTAATCCTGATGATCGCTTCTGCGATGTCCCCGGCTGCAGTCGGACAACAGATTTGATCGTTTACCACCCTGATTTCCCTGTGTTGCACTGCCAGCTTCAACATGGTTTTCACAAAATTATTTCCATCCCCACTGAATACCCCCGATGTTCGAATGATAATATGAGCGCCCAAACAGGCACGAACCCGTTCCTCACCTTCGAGTTTGCTCTCCCCGTAAACATTGGCGGGAGCAGCGGGATCCGTCTCCGTATAAGGAGAATTTTTCTTGCCGTCAAAGACGTAATCAGTCGATATATGGACAAGGGGAATACCAGAGCCGGCACAGGCCTTTGCAAGATATCCAGCAGCATTGCAATTAACTGTCCGTGCCTGTTCCGGGGAATGTTGGGCCTGATCCACCGCAGTATATGCTGCACAATTGATGATGATGCCAGGTGTAATTGCATCAAGTGAGCTGGCTATGCTCCTGATACTGGTTATATCAGTTTCCTGGCGGGACCGCGGAACGACATCAAACCCCTTCGTCCATACCGCCATGCTCAATGCCCGACCTACCTGCCCTCCTGCCCCTGTGATCAGCACTTTCATACAGGAACCAGTCAGGCAGTGGAGACCTTGCCCAGTCGTTGTCCTTCGTAACGGCTGTTAAGGATATGCCTCCACCAGCCTTCATTTTCCATATACCACACAACGGTTTTCCTTAATCCGGATTCAAAGGTTTCTTGCGGTGACCAGCCAAGGGAACATTTAACCTTTGAAAAATCGATTGCATAGCGGAAATCATGGCCCGGTCTGTCAGTAACAAAGGTGATTAACGTTCGATGTGAATCACCATTGTGTGCGGGACTGAGTTCATCCAGAAAATCACAAATCGTCTCGACCACCTCCAGATTCTTCCTCTCGCAATCACCCCCGATATTGTAGGTTTCACCAACGATCCCATGTCGTGAAACCAGATCCAGTGCCCGTGCATGATCTTCCACATACAACCAGTCACGGATATTACTGCCATCACCATAAACGGGGATCGGTTCCTGTAGAATTGCCTTGATAATTGTCGATGCAATGAGCTTTTCAGGGAATTGATATAATCCATAGTTATTGGAACAATTTGTGATCAGTACGGGCAAGTCATATGTTTCATGCCAGGCGGATACCAGATGATCAGCGGCTGCCTTACTGGCTGAATAGGGGGAGTTCGGCCGATAGGGTGAATCCTCGGTAAACCTGCCATGGTTTCCCAGTGAACCATAGACTTCATCTGTGGAAATATGCTGGAAGCGAAACTTTTCTTTTGATGCAGAATCCAGTCCCTGCCAGTATTTGAGGGCGATTTCCAGAAGTATCGATGTTCCGACAATATTGGTTTCTATGAATATGGCTGGCCCGTCAATGGAACGATCCACATGGGATTCAGCCGCAAGATGCATTATCAGATCCGGCTGATAGTGGAAAATCAGTCTTTCCATTTTGTCTCGATCACAAATATCAGCATGTTCGAAGCGGTAACGTGGATTACCTTCCACCATGGCGAGTGCTTCAGGGCTGGCCGCATAGGTCAGTTTATCGATATTGATGATGAAATCATCTGAATGGCTGATCAGATGCCGGACCACGGAAGATCCAATGAAGCCTGACCCGCCTGTGATTACTACTTTCCTGCCTGCAATAGTCATCTACCCTCTATCCTCTCTATGTCAGGAGATCAATGAAAAATACGATTGCTACCAAGGTGAAATCCCCCCGTACTGAATTTCCGGTTTTTTTGACAGCACCTCTTTGTCATGAGGAATGCAGTAAATATATCTGATTTTATAATCTCAAGATTACACAAAGGGGAGTCTATAAGGATGTTCTTCCTGACACCCGGAATATATTGACGGTTACAATCCATACCCGGAAACAGATTTATCAGCCAGAGTAGCTAAACCAGGATTCCAGCTCTGAATAGAATGGCAAGCTGCTGTCCTTATCGGACAAGATGACAGATTGTTCATCTACACCCCATTCGATATCAAAATCGGAATCATCCCATCGTATTCCACGTTCACACTCCTGTGAATAGAAGTCAGAAGCTTTATAGAGTACTTCTGTGTGCGGTTCGAGTGTGCAATAACCATGGGCAAAACCACCTGGAATGAATAACTGTTTCTTGTTTTCAGCACTGAGTTTGATTGCGACATAACGGCCTTCATATGGTGAACCCTTGCGGATATCAACCGCAACATCAAGGATCGATCCCTTTACTACCCGTATCAATTTTGCCTGTATGTGAGGTGGTGCCTGGAAATGCAGGCCACGGAGCGTCGATATGTCCCTGGAATAGGAGTGGTTGTCCTGTACAAAAACCGTATTGATGCCGAGTGACTGCATGGTTTTCTGGTTGTATGTTTCCATAAAAAAACCGCGGTCATCACCAAAACACCCTGGAATTAACAGCTTTACATCCGGTATTGTTTTTTCATGTATCTCCATAATAATGAGAGAATAATTTTTATGGCAAGTTAATCTATGCAAGACAAGTCGTCAAAAGTATTCTTTTATTTCATTAACGACTATCAATTCACTGTCCGGATATTTGCGTCCCGGCACTCTATTTTAAAGAGTGGAATAACAAGTATAAACGGATCAATGGTAATTCTTACAACCCCAAATTAGTGATTATTTTCTGGTTACCCTGAAGATATGAAAACGTGAACCCTCTTTTTTATGATAGTACAAGGACTTGCCATCCCCCGTCACCGTTGGACCTTCGACGAATCCTGCAATGGAGCCTATCAGGCCCGGTTTACCGAATGGTTCACCCGGATTATTTCTTTTTGCCATATAGATCCTCAAATCGGATCCCGCCGATTGATTACCAACGATCAGTTGTCCTGCCCTTGTGAAGAAGAGTTCCCGGCCATCATTGGATATGGAAGGGGCATATTCAAGTTCATCCGTATTGATATTCTTCATGATCTCGTCGGAACTGTCTGCTCTGTAAAATGCACTGTTTTTACGAACAGCAAATACGATATCCAATACCTTGGGTATCCCGGTTTTTGGATCCAGATTACTCTCGGTATAGTACAACGTATTCCCATCCGGGCTTAATTCCGGTCCCATGTTAAGCCACAAACCTTCCTTTTCTTTCAGGGTATCGCCAATCGGATGTACATTGCTCACTTCGCCATTATCGAAGCTCCCGCAAAAAAGGGTTATCTTGGTACTACTGAACTCACGTGTGGATACGAAACAGAAATTGTTGTGCTCGTCCATGGTCGGCACAGCGTCCAGTGCCTTGCTGTTTACTCCCTTTACTTCTCCCTTAAATTTAAAATTAAGGGCATCAATTCTTTCCGCATAGTATAGATTCGTATTGATATGCGGATCATTCAGATTATTGAAAAAAAGATATTTCCCGTCCCGGGATATAAAAGGCTCCATCGCGTCCTCGGAATAATCGACGATATTCACCTTTTCCGGGGCACCGAATTCTTCAGTGACGGATTCGCCGGCCGGAACAGTTCGACTGGCGGTTGCCGCCCCGTCCCCCTGCTTCAGCATTTCCAGCACCTCGTCCAGCATCGACTCGGCCTTGTTGAAATCCTTGTTATCCATCGCAGGTTTTACCTGCGACATCAGTTTGAGCATTTTTGACGGGTCCTTGCCGGAGCGCTTCCAGTCAATGACCCCCTGTTTCGCTGCCTTGGCCTTTCCCTGGATGCGCTCAACCTGTTGTTGTGGCGATGTTGCCGCCGACGAACAACTGGATATCGTCAATAACATCAGGCTTGTCAGTACCAGCGACAACGTAATCTTTATCTGTCTGTTCATCATCATTTTCATACCCTTTATCATCCTCAAATTAAACAAAAGTACAGGGTAAAAGTCGCTTTGACCTCTAAACCCGTAAAATCACCCCTCTACACCGTGGTTCATAGGTATTCATTCTGATTTCTGCCCACCCCCGATTTCATGATGGCGGACCGTCTGGACGCTTGCATAGGTTGACACCCCGTAGGGCACCAGATACGTAAGGACAATTTGTACCCACTCCTTCAATGGAATATCCCCGGAAAGCAATGTATCCCCATGATTAATTATCCCCAGCAGTGTCCCGATGAGTAATGCGACTTTACAGGCGCGTTCCCGGATTGATTTTTCAAACGCGATAGTTAGCCAGTGCTGCATATTCCAATCATCAATCCCGACTGCAATCAGCGTCTATAGGTTATCCGATTAATTTTGTACGTTATAGTTCTGGAAAAAATCAGATAGCTGAACAATTCAATCAGAAATCATATTCACAACTGGATTATCCATTATTATCCAGAAGACGTGTTCTGCGATAAAGACAGTAGTTCCCTGACAGCAAATGCCGGGATCTGTTTCAGAAAAATTAACGGATTATCAGGAAATACTTATGTGATTGTGTATCCAAAAAATAATTGATTAATTGTGTTTATTTTATTGCATTGAGTGTTTATATTATGAAGTCATCTTTGTGTTTTCTTGAGCGCTATTTTGTTTAATGAATAAATATAAAAAACACTGATAACACTTTGTAAATAAAAAGATAATTGATTTTTAAATCGTAAAAACATCGCTGACAATAACTGGGGAATACCGGCTCACCATGAAACGTAAACCTGCTTATCTATCACTGACACTGATTTTGTTGAGTATCCCGATGGTTGTACAGGCAGCAGATAGTTGCACGAATGGTGCCACCGCCTTTGTTGACGCTTCGGACTGTATAGTTGCTCCGGGACTAATTCCTACTCAAGTCATTTTCAATGGCACTTTTGCCGGTAACCTGATACTCAACGGTCAGGCACCCTCGTCTGAAGTTGTCACCTTGGGGTCTGGCCAGGGGAACATTATTGTGTTTGGTGGGACGACGGTAACGAGTCAGGCCGGCTTTGGTACAGCCAACCCCCCCGGCGCCGGACCCCTAGGCGCCTTAACGGTGGCTAATAGTGCCATCTTCAACCTGGGACATAACCTGGCGGCGCTCACGGTCAATGTCGGGCAGGGCACCGCTGGGACCCTGAATCAATCCGCCGGAACCCTGACGGCGACCAACCTGAATATCAATGCGGGTGCGACCTTCACCCAGTCCGGGGGCGGTGCCATCGCAGCCACCACTACGACCATCGCCACGGGCGGCACCCTGACCCTGGTCAACCAGGGCGCCGGTGCCATCAATGGGGCGGGGGCCGTCCAGGGTGCACTGGTCTTCGCCGGGAATTACAACACTACTGCCGCCCTGGGCGCGACTTCATTGGCCTCGATCACGGTCAATGACGGTGTGGTGCTGACCCTGGACCAGAATGCCTCGGCCACTACGTTCAACGCCAACGGCACCACGAACCAGAGTGCAGGAACACTGACCGCAACCACCCTGGCGGTAGGTGCAGGCGATACCTTTACCCAGTCCGGGAGCGGCGCCATCAATTCCACCACTACAACCATCGCCACGGGCGGCACCCTGACCCTGGTCAACCAAGGTACCGGTGCCATCAAAGGGGCGGCTAACGGCCAGGGGGCCCTGGTCTTTGCCGGCAGCTATGACACCGATGCCGCCCTTGGGGGAGTTGGTAATTTACTGAACTCCATTACCGTCAACGACGGCGTCACCCTGACCTTGGACCAGAATTCCCTGGCGCTTACCCATACTGTTGGCCAAGGCACCAGTGGTATCGTGAACCAGACTGCCGGGACCCTGGCAGGGAGCAACCTGAATATTGCCGCGGGCGGGACCTTCACCCAGTCCAGT
>Ga0154767_1111_pt2 | contig 15082 bp, 17 predicted proteins | sample Rifle2008BG16ft_FD_105775 | JGI IMG/M metagenome (GOLD analysis project Ga0154767, IMG submission 105775) | Gammaproteobacteria bacterium RBG_16_51_14 | reverse complement strand
CGATCGGCAAAACTCCCCGGCACGAGTAACGGGAATTGCGCCAGGCCCTGTTCGCTGTAACCCAGTGTTTTAGCGTCCAGGCCGAGGTGCTGCAACAGGGCCTCGGGCCGGCGAAAGGCCACGGCCAGATCAATTTGCCAGGATGGGGACTGCATGCTTGTCATGATTCAAGTATGATATAGCGCTTTTTTGGGCAACTATATGGTAAAGAGGACACAATGGCGACATACAGTACCAGTGAATTCAAATCCGGTCTCAAGCTGATGATCGATGGCGATCCGTTTTCCGTCCTGGAGAACGAATTTGTCAAACCGGGCAAGGGACAGGCCTTCAACCGCGTAAAATTACGCAACCTGAAGACCGGCCGGGTGCTGGAACGGACGTTCAAGTCCGGCGATACCATGGAAGGGGCGGACGTGGTCGAACTTAACCTGCAATATCTGTATAACGACGGAGAGATGTGGCATTTCATGGATACGGACTCGTATGAACAATATATGGCCGATGCAGCGGCGGTCGCAGACACGGCACAGTGGCTGAAGGGAGAAGAAATCTGCATGGTGACACTCTGGAATGGTTCCCCGCTGTCGGTGTCGCCACCGAATTTTGTCAGCCTCAGGATTACGGAAACCGATCCGGGGGTGCGTGGAGATACCGCCTCCGGCGGGTCGAAACCGGCCACACTGGAAACCGGGGCGGTCGTCAAGGTGCCGCTTTTTATTGAGACCGGGGAGGTGCTCAAGATCGATACCAGGACGGGTGAATACGTCAGCCGTGTCAAGGAATAGCAGGCGGGTTATCCGGGAGTCCGCCTGAGATGCTATATTGAGTGGATAACCAACCGCTTGCTGTCGGACGAATCGGGATGGAAACCTCTGCGCACACACTGAATGATTTATTTGCACAGCTTGGTCTGCCGGATACGGAAGAGGGGATTGATGCATTTATCAACGCACATGGTCCGCTCCCTGGACATATCTCCCTCGGCAAGGCAGATTTCTGGTCCCGCAGTCAGTCACAGTTTATCAACGAGGCCTTGAATCAAGACTCTGACTGGACGGATCTGGTTGATCAACTGGACGCCCGTTTGCGGGCATAAACCCGATCACCGGGAACATCTGTCTTTGGATCACAGCTTAAGCTTACCATGACCATGGATCAGGATTGGCAACCTTCCGCCGCACCGGATGTTATCAGACGCCGCGCCGAACTCCTGAAATCCATCCGTGATTTTATGCAGGAACGGGCCATCCTGGAGGTGGAAACACCCGTATTGAGTCATGCCGCGGTGAGCGAACCGCAGATACACAGTCTCAGCACCGTCTATCAGTCACAGGACCGGGTGCAGCAGGAGACACTGTATCTCCAACCCTCGCCGGAATTCTGTATGAAAAGGCTGCTGGCGGCAGGCAGCGGTGCGATTTATCAGATCACCAGGGTATTCAGGGACCAGGAATCGGGCAGACGGCATCAACCGGAATTTACCCTGCTGGAATGGTACCAGCCCGGCCTTGATTACATTGCCCTGATGGAGGAGGTGAGTGATTTATTACAGGCAGTGGGACTGGCAAGGGCAGGGCGGCTATCCTACCGGGAGGTATTCCGGCAGGCGACCGGTCTTGACCCGCATACCACCGGGATTGATCAGTTGCAAATGCTGGCGATGGAATCCGGCTGGAAGACCTGCGGTGACCATCGCGCTGAACTGCTGGATTTTATCTTCAGCATGAAGGTGGTTCCGCAACTGGGTCTGGAATCGCCTGTCTTTATCTACGATTATCCGGAATGCCAGGCGGCCCTGGCTGCAATCAGGACGGGTGACCCGCCGCTGGCGGAACGTTTCGAGTTATTTATTACAGGCATGGAGATCGCCAATGGTTTTACGGAACTGTGCAATGCCCGCGAACAGCGCGGTCGTTTCGAGCGGGATCTGTTGCTGCGGACACAGGCGGGGAAACCCGCAGTCCCGGTAGATGAACGATTTTTATCCGCACTGGAACATGGCTTGCCGCCCTGTGCCGGCGTCGCCGTCGGTCTTGACCGCCTGCTCATGGCGTTGACGGGCATACAGAATATGGAAGATGTGCTGACCTTCCCTGCTAACAGAAACTGACAGGGGCCAGGAATAAAAAACTCAGCAAATCATGCCATGTTGACCCCGGCGGAGGTCCTCTCCGACACCGGACCGCTGGCCCGTCACATTGATGGATTCTCGGCCCGGATCCAGCAACAGGAAATGGCAACGGCGATCGCGGAGGCGTTGCACGGACATTATTCACTGATCTGCGAGGCCGGTACCGGTACCGGCAAGACCTTCGCCTATCTGGTCCCGGTCCTGATGGCGGGCCGCAAGACCATCATATCTACCGGCACCAAACACCTGCAGGACCAGTTATTTCACAAAGACCTGCCGGTCGTTCGTGAGGCATTGAATGTGCCCTTGACTGCCATGCTGCTGAAGGGGCGTGCCAATTATCTGTGTCTTCATCGCCTGCAGTTGATCGAAACCGAGGGTCGGCTCGTCTCGAAAAGGATCCTTACCGATCTGGTCAAAATCAGGCAGTGGGCAACGACGACCCGGTCCGGTGATCTGAATGAACTGGCCATTCTGCCGGAAGACGCGGCCGCACGGCCGCTGGTCACCTCTACCGTTGAAAACTGTCTGGGACAGGAATGTGATTCTTTTGAAGATTGTTTTGTATTCAAGGCACGCAGGCAGGCCAGGGAATCCGATCTTGTGATCGTTAACCACCACCTGTTTCTCTCGGATATGAGCCTGCGTGAACAGGGATTTGGCGAGGTTTTACCTGCACCGGACTGTATTATTCTGGATGAGGCACATCAATTGCCGGAACTGGCCACCACCTATTTCAGCCAGAGCCTGGGCAGCCGGCAATTACTGGATCTGGTACAGGACACCAGGACCGCTGTCTCCAGGGAAGCGGCGGATATGCCGGGATTGCCTGCGCTGCTGGATACGACGGAAAAAGCGATCCGTGACCTGCGTCTGGCATTCGGCATGGAGGATAACCGGATCACCTGGTCTGATATCCGGGAGGAAGCGACGGTGGCAGGGGCCTTATCCAGCCTGCTTGAATCATTACAGCAGTTGCTGGATTATCTGCAGGCGATCTCCGTGCGGGGCAAATTACTGGATAACTGCTGGCGACGGTGTAACTCCCTGTTTGATTTTATCGAGTCCTATGCGGGATCGGATGCCGTTGATTATGTGCAATGGGTTGAGATCCGGGGCAGGTTTTTTTATCTGAACCAGACCCCGGTGGATATTGCCGAGACGTTTCAGTCGCGACTGGCGGGCTATGCAGCTGCCACCATTTTTACCTCGGCAACCCTTGCCGTCGATCAGGATTTCCGGCATTTCGCAAATCAACTCGGACTGGGTGAAATGCAGACACGGGTCTGGGGCAGCCCCTTCGATTATCAACAACAGGCACTGCTCTATCTCCCGGAGTCCCTGCCGGATCCGCGTGCCCCTGATTTTATCGAGGCATTCGTAGAGCTCGCAGCCCGGATACTGCGTCTGAGCAAAGGCCGCGCCTTCCTGTTATTTACCAGTCACCAGGCACTGCAGACGGCGGCCGGATTACTCGCTGGTTTGATTGATTTTCCTGTTTTCGTCCAGGGTGAGGCACCACGCTCGGAATTATTGAGTTCATTCCGGGAAACCAGGCATGCCGTGTTGCTGGGGACCAGCAGTTTCTGGGAGGGTGTCGATGTCAAAGGCCAGGCCCTGTCCTGTGTCATTATCGACAAGCTGCCGTTTGCCAGCCCGGATGACCCGGTACTGCAGGCCCGTATCAATCACCTGAACCGGCAGGGCCGCAACCCGTTTATGGAATATCAGTTACCGCAGGCCGTGATTGGCCTTAAACAGGGAGTAGGGCGGCTCATACGCGACGCCAATGATTATGGTGTCCTGGTGATTTGTGATCCGAGAATATCAACAAAATCGTATGGCAGGCACTTTATCAACGGTTTGCCGCCGCTGCCGATTACACGGGACCTCGATGATATTGCGGCCTTCTTTGCAGCCAGAGAAAAATAAATAGTAGAGATCAGTGGGTTGATCTGATTCCAAATAATGACCATCGAAGTACCGGAATATCGTTCTGCCCCACAAGAACAGGGTGTCCCTTGCTTGCTGGTTTGATACCGATTTCACCTTGACGGCTTGCAGATGAGTGCACATACTTGCAATGTACTTTTGAGGACTGTGATATGACCAATATTACCATTCGTACCAATGAGCAGATTGCCGAGCAAATAGGTAAACTTGCCAAGGCCATGGACCGGCCTAAAAACTGGGTAATCGAAGATGCGTTGAAGCAGTACATTGCCGAACAAGCCTGGCAGGTGGAAGGAATCAATCAGGCGCAAAAATCCTTCGCTATGGGGAAAAGCGTCGCATTGGAAACGGTTGTTAAAAAATTGCGCACTAACATAAAACGGAAACAACGAAAGGCAAAATAAATGGAGATAAGGCTTGCGCAGGAAGCGGAACAAGACCTGATTGAGATTTTTGACTATATCCTTGCAGAGGACCCACTGGCAGCGGAGAAGGTTCTAGATAATATCATTGAAGAAATCCAGCATCTCGGTAATCACCCCTACATAGGGAGATCGGGCCGGGTTCCTGGAACACGTGAGCTTATTCTGACCAAGACCCCATTCATAATTCCCTACCAGGTTACGAAAGATATGCTTGTGATACTTCGTGTTTATCATATGGCAAGGAAATGGCCTGATCAGTTTGATTAAGGGATACGAGGGAAAGGAGGAAATGGGGACATTCTACTTTTTAATCTCGTTTATCTGCTACAGCACCTGCTGCAGGAACAATTACGAAAAATACAATGCGGCGTGGTTATGCCCCGGGCGGAAATGCTTTTCGAGAATAGGCGTCATCGGATTGAAATGTAAACAAAAAAGGTGACGAAACAAAAAAAGTGACGGATTTATTTCTTGATCATAAAAAGTCGGAATCAAGTCGTCAGCGGTCCTAGTTTATCAGGCAACGAGATCATCCAGACTGATGGCCAGGGCAACAGCGAGTTTTTTCAGGGTTTTTACACCCCCTTCTTTTTTTCTGGTTTCTATTTGCGCAATGTAGGCCTGGGTCACGCCTGATATCTCAGCCAGTTTCTGTTGGCTGAATCCACGATATTTTCGCCACACGGGCAAAGGGTGATCAGCATTAACCAACTCTTTTACAATCTCGTGAGGTAAACATTCTTCATTACGCTTTGCAGCCTTTATCAAGGCGCTGATATCTTCCGCATCTTCTGTCGATTGCATTATCTTTTTGCTGTCTTGCATGATCTTTCAGAGGGAGCTTGATTTTGAGATAAGTTCTACTCATCAACCGCAACGTCATTGTCCTTGCACCATTCCCGCAGTGCTTGCTCACGGGCTTTTTCTTCATATTCATACCACTGTTCAAGCAAGCCTCGATGTTCAAGCAGGTCTTTGAAACGTGCATAGGCACCAGCGCGGCTGAAAATATTTTCTATATCCCCAACTGTTTCCGGCAGAAACTCGCCAACGAATTTGAACACAAGTGATTTTCCAAGTTCGAGATCATTCTTGTGTGGTATTGCGATGTACTTTTCAGGATCATCGATGTCATCCGGCAATGGTTCCGTATCATCCCAATATTCACTATGCCAATCGATTTCACCTGTTTCTCGGCAAAGGTAGGCTTCCTGTTCCATGGGCTGACCGAAACTTACGATATCGAATGCGTCCAGAAGCGCCTTGAATTTTGTCGTTATGCGCGTCATGTAATGATAAGGAGACTAATTTATTTGTTGGCGGTTTATCTTAATCCATCCCCGGAAAGTTTATCTTTAAAGTGGGATATTCTTTTGTTATAAAAAACTGCCTCAATATCCCTTGCGCCATGTAAGACACGCACTATATCAATACCGTCATCCAGTGCATAATAGAAAATGACATGGCTTTCAATTGGAAAACTTTTGATGCTATCTGCAATTTCAGTGCGGTTTTGACCCATCAAAGGCTGATCGGCGAGTACCCTGAATAACTGTTCAATCCTGCGGAGATAAGCATCCGCATTTATAACGCTGTCTTCCGTAATAAACAGCCAGATATCGATGAGATCCGTTTCTGCTAGTGGCCGTTTGATAATCCTTGGCATTTGTGAATAGGTTTATTTTTTCTTGAACCGGCTGTTTGCTTTGTCGAGTATTTTATCCATATCCAAAAGGGTAGGTTTCCCTGACTTAATCCCCTGCTGTACAGCATCGCGAAGTGCTTTAAGTTTAGCTTCATGGAGAACATCTTTTTCCTTAAGCAACCTCAGACCATCACGCACGACTTCGCTGACAGAGCGATAATCGCCCGATCTGACTTTGGTATTGACGTATTCTTCAAGTTCCGGGGTTAGAGAGACATTCGTCGCCATTGATAAATTCCACATAAATCAATCACTCATCAGATACTAGAATTGATGTCAAATAATGTCAATTATTGACATTATTCTCTCATAATGCCTATGGTGGACTGCCTCTGATTATCCTGTTTTATTGCATCATTCTTTTTCAGATGTAACGAAATTGGGTATCAAGAAATTCTTTTACTATTTGTTTCGCCTTAAAGCGGCGAGTGACTTTTTGGTACTCGCCTCCCCAAAAGTCACCAAAAAGGAGGGCGCCCCGATGACTCGACCTGTGGTTCCCCTCGTCAATGATCAGTGATGACGGGTCGCGCCTGCATGACTTGACCTCCAGGGAAGGAGGAAATGCAATAGGATTGTCGGGAACAATCCTTGCCCTGTCATGGAGCCGTTCATCTGCACATCCCTGTGTAGATGCCCCTGTACCAGTTCATCTCGACAACCTGTTCCCGACGTTGCTCTCGACGGCGTGTTCCCGACGCCGTCTACCTTCCCCATCCTTGGGGTCGTACCGCCTACATATCCATGTAGGCGTCCCCGGCGAGTCATAAGGGGAATTTATTACCCCGATTTGCATACGTGGAGGGAATGGGGACACTCATACTTTTTATAAATTTACACCTCAGTCAAAATGCGCGAATTTCAGACCTTTTGTTTTATCCAGACCGATGATGGTATCTTTGCCAATGATATCCTTGAAAATAACCCCATGAATATCTGCACCGGTCAGATTCGCGTTGGTCAGGTTTGCACCGGTGAAATCTGCATTGGCAAGGGTGCAGTCTGACAAGTTGGCTCCTTCCAGATTTGTCCCCTGGAAGCTGGCAAATTTGGCATCACAAACGGAAATATCTGCATTGGTCATATCCGCATGATTAAAATTAGCATTCCGAAGGTAAAAATTGGCTAATGCCATGGATTGGTTTTTCATATTGGCGCCGGCACGGAGATTGACTAATAGGGCGCCTTCAAAATTTGCGCGTTCGACATTACCAACTATTTTGGCGCCGGACAGATCGGCACCTTTCAGATTGGCATCGCCGATGATTACCGCATACAGGCTGACATTACGCAGATTGGCACCCTCCAGGTTGGCGCCACGCAGGATCGTGATATCCATATTGGAATTCTCAAAATTCGATTTTGACAGATTTACATTTTTCATATAGGTACCATGAAGATCGGCACCTTTGAAATCAATGTCTGACATATCCTGATTACGGAAATCAAGATCTCTTAAATCGGGAGTAACGCCCTCAGGTGTGCTGCTGATTAAAGCAATAACCCCCTCACGCGTGATCGGTTTCCAGTCATCAGATCGACTTCCAGCCATTACGTAAGCTGAATTGACTGTAAACAGACTCAAACAAACATAAATAATGATTTTCGCTGGTGAATGATCAAGCCCATCGTTCATTTTCTGATACCTGTATTCGATTTGTTATCTTAGAGTAGATCCGGTGAGAGTAGTTCTAATGTACCGGAACCATCAGCAGGGTAACCCGGGACAAACCACGAGTTTCAAATGAGCATTTCTGGCCGATTTATACAGGTCTATCTGTTACTATCTAATTAGGAGAAAACACCTTCCGGTAATTGAAAAATACGGAACAGCATAATCGAGCATATGACCAGGACTATGCATTTACCCGTAGACACAAAAACAACGATCAAACTCGTCCAGTTTACAGATACACATATTTTTGCTGACCCTGACGAGAGGTTTGATGGGGTTGATACCGCTGCCACCCTGAAACGGATTATCGAATTCGCCGGAACAGAGGAGGACTGGCCGCCCCATCTGGCCCTGGTGACGGGTGATCTTGTGCATGATCCGGTGACGAAAGCCTATCAACGATTTTATTCGTTGTTCGGTGAACTGGAGGTTCCGGTCTGTTGTCTGCCCGGCAACCACGATGACCCGGACTGCATGGATGCGCATCTCAATTCAGGTACTATCAGTACCACGAAGATAATAACGGCGGGAAACTGGCGGATCCTCCTGCTCAATACCTGGATGCGGGGGACGCATGCCGGTCATTTACCGGAAGAGGAACTGAACTGGCTGGATACCATGTTGAAAAAACAATCACAAGGGTATGCCTTGATATGTCTGCACCACCCCCCGGTTTCCATTGCCAGTCCATGGATGGATGCGATGGCGCTGGATAACCCGGATGATCTGTTTACTGTCCTGGATCGCTACCAGCATGTAAAAGGGCTTGTTTGGGGCCATATACACCAGGAATATACAGCGCAACGCAAGGGTGTGGCCCTGTACGGTACCCCTTCGACCTGTGTCCAGTTCACCCCGCACGCGGATCGCTATCGACGCGATGACCTGGCGCCCGCCTGTCGCTGGTTGCAGCTGGGTCCAGGGAATGAGATAAACACGTGGGTCAGTTATGCTGATATGGAATAGGGGATTGATAATCTTGTTCGAGATATAGAAATAACATTAATAATTATTTAGAACTATATAATATTTAACAATATTAAATAAATATTGCACCCTTTTACCGGATTTGTATTGAGATGGATTTTGCGGCATTATCGCAACGCAGCAATTGACGGGGGAAATCATGTCAACAGGCAGGATAGAACTTAACAAAACACCACTGCATGCCTTGCACCTGGAGCAGGGTGCCAGGATGGTGCCGTTCGCCGGTTACGAGCTGCCGGTGCAATATCGCGGTGGCATCCTGCAGGAGCACAAGCACACACGTTGCCAGGCAGGCCTGTTTGATATCTCCCACATGGGACAGATCAGGATTACGGGGGATATCGCCCTGTCGGCACTGGAAAACCTGGTGCCGGGCAGATTGGCGGATTTATCGCTGTTCAGACAAAAATACACGGTGCTGACCAATCCGGAAGGCGGCATCATTGATGATGTGATGGTGATGCATGCCGGTGATCATGTGCGCCTGGTGGTGAATGCCGCATGCAAGCACAAGGTCCTGGCCTATCTGCAAAACAGCCTGGGCCACCGCTGTGAGATTCAGATGCTGGCCTCGGAATCACTGCTGGCCCTGCAGGGACCGGCTGCTGCGATGAACCTCGCCAGGTATATCCCCGCTGTTTCTGAATTAACGTTCATGTCTGCCGGCAAATTTATTTTTAACGGGATTGAATTGACGATTTCCCGAAGTGGTTATACAGGCGAGGATGGCTTTGAGCTCTCACTGTCCGACAACTGTGCAGAAGATTTTGCAAGATTGTTACTGAAGGGGGACGAGGTAACACTGGCTGGTCTTGGTGCACGTGATTCATTACGCCTGGAGGCCGGTCTGTGTCTGTATGGACAGGATATTGATAGCACGACCACACCCGTTGAGGCGGGTCTGCACTGGCTGATTGCAGAGTCCAGTCAGTGGAAATGCAAGAACGCTGATTATCCTGGTGCTGACATCATCCGGGAACAATTGCGTAGCGGGACAGGGCGCCGTCGCGTTGGTCTCATACCACAATCCAGGGCGCCGTTGCGGGCGGGCACCGGGCTGCTCAATGACCGACAGGAACAGATAGGGGTCATCACCAGTGGCGGATATAGTCCGACCCTTGAAAAACCCATTGCCATGGGCTATGTAAGCTCAGATTATATCCAGCCTGGAACATCGCTGGGGGCCTTTGCAAGAGGAAAGGAATTCAGAATTGCAGTCGTAGCACTGCCTTTCGTAGCACATCGCTATTGTCACTAGAACATGAGGGGAAAATAAAAATGCGCCGGATAAAGTTTACAGAAGACCATGAATGGCTGCTTCCTGATGAAGATGGCAACGTGACCGTCGGGATTACCGATTACGCACAGGAGCAGCTGGGGGACATCGTTTTTATCGAGCTGCCGGAGGTTGGATCAGAAATCATCACCGGGGATGAAGCTGCCGTCGTCGAATCCGTGAAGGCAGCGGGTGATATCAGGGCGCCGCTGAACGGGACGGTGTGCGAAATCAACGATGCATTGGTGGATGCACCGGAAAAAGTGAACAAGGACCCCATGGGAGAGGGCTGGTTTTTCAAAATCACGCCAAATAATCCGGAAGATATCGATGCCCTGATGGATGAAGATGCTTACTGGGAGTATGTATCCGGGCTCTGAACGATCGTTCAGCCGGGATACGAAAAGCAATATGTCGGGATCGCGCCAGACACTGGATGACCTTGAATCGGGCGGTGATTTCATACGCCGCCATATCGGTTCGAATCGCTACCAGATTGAAGAAATGGTGTCCTACCTGGGGCTTGCGTCTATTGATGAGATCATCGACAAGGCCGTCCCGGAAAACATTATATCGAGTGAACCACTCAGCCTGACCTCCAATTACAGTGAACGCGCAGTCATCAGCTATATGCGCCGGATGCGCGAACGTAACAAGGTCTACATCTCCATGATCGGTATGGGTTACTACGGTACCATCCTGCCCGAAGTGATTAAACGAAATGTCCTGGAAAACCCGGGCTGGTACACCGCTTATACCCCCTACCAGGCCGAGGTCAGCCAGGGCCGGCTCGAGGCCTGCCTGAATTTTCAGCAGATGGTCATGGACCTGACCGGGATGTCACTTGCCAATGCCTCCTTGCTGGATGAAGCGACCGCCGCCGCCGAGGCAATGACCATGTCCAGACGCCTCAGCAAAAACAAATCGAGGCTGTTCTTTGTCGATGCGGATTGTCTGCCGCAGACAATAGCGGTCATTAAAACGCGGGCCCGGCCGCTGGGCATAGAAATTATCACCGGTGATGCCTGGACAGAGATCAACAGCTACGAAGTTTTCGGGGTACTGGTGCAATATCCTGGCTGCGGTGGTGAAGTACGTGATTTGAAGCCCGTCATTGACCTGGTTCATGCCCAATCCGCATTGATCACTGTGGCCGCCGATCTGCTCGGCCTGGTCCTGCTGACACCACCCGGTGAGCTGGGGGCGGATATTGTGGTCGGCAGTGCCCAGCGATTCGGCGTGCCAATGGGATATGGTGGACCACATGCCGCCTACTTTGCCACCCGCGATGAATTCAAACGGTCGGTCCCGGGACGCATCATCGGGGTCTCGGTCGATAATTCGGGCCGGCCCGCCCTGCGCCTGGCATTACAGACCCGCGAACAACACATACGGCGTGACAAGGCGACCAGTAATATCTGTACCGCCCAGGTCCTGCTGGCGATCATTGCCGGTTTCTATGCCATCTATCATGGTGCCCGGGGCTTACGCCTGATCGCCGGGCGCGTGCACCGCCTGACGGAAATCATGGCTGCCGGCCTCCGGCAGCTCGGTTTCGAGGTCCGGAACAAGGTCTTCTTCGATACCATCACCGTGCACGTCCCGGGTCGGGCCCGGCAGCTTGCCGCACGCGCCCGTGAAGCCAGGATCAACCTGCGCATTATTGATGCCGATCACGTTGGGATCTCCCTGGATGAGACCATCAACCGGAAGGAATTACGGGCGTTATGGGGGGTATTTTCCGCACATGCGGACGATGAACTCAATATAACAATACTGGACAGGGAAGTGGAGGAATGCCTGCCGCCACACCTGCAAAGGACGGGGGACATTCTTAATCATCCTGTGTTTGCACTGTATCACTCGGAAACAGAAATGATGCGCTATATGCGCAGGCTGGCGCGCAAGGATATCGCCCTGGATCGGGCCATGATCCCGCTGGGTTCCTGTACCATGAAACTGAATGCGGCAGTGGAAATGCAGGCCCTGTCTTACCACGAATTCGTCAACATGCATCCGTTTGCACCGCTGGATCAGGCCCTGGGCTATCAGCAATTGTTTGAGGAACTGGAAGGTATGTTATGTGACCTGACCGGGTTTGCGGCGTTTTCATTTCAACCCAACGCCGGCTCCCAGGGGGAATATGCGGGCCTTCTGGTCATACGCAAATATCATGAAACCCGCGGTGAAGGGCATCGGAACGTTTGTCTTATCCCGGCCTCCGCGCACGGGACGAATCCGGCGAGTGCCATGATGGCGGGGATGAAGATTATCGTGATCCAATGTGATGCCCAGGGCAATGTGGATGTAGCGGATTTGCAGGCGAAGGCCGCACAACACGCAGGCAATCTTGCCGCATTGATGATTACCTATCCGTCAACACACGGCGTATATGAAGAGGCAATACGGGATATCTGCGGGATCATCCACAGTCATGGTGGCCAGGTCTATCTCGATGGCGCCAATATGAATGCGCTGATCGGGATCTGCCGGCCCGGGCACATCGGTGCCGATGTCGCCCATATCAATCTGCACAAGACCTTTTGTATTCCGCATGGGGGGGGTGGCCCCGGCATGGGACCCATCGGGGTTGGCCGGCATCTCGCCCCGTTTCTGCCGGTCCATCCCGTGGTGGAAGGCGTCAACCCGGTAGCGAGTGACCAGGGGACGATCGGGACCGTTGCAGCGGCGCCCTGGGGCTCGGCAAGTATACTGACCATCCCCTGGGCCTATATCTCCATGATGCGCAACAAGGGGCTCCGGCGTGCCACCCTGGTGGCCATTCTGAATGCCAACTACATCGCCAGGCGGCTTGAGCCCTATTTCCCGGTGTTATACCGGGGCAAGAACGCAATGGTCGCCCATGAGTGCATACTCGATTTGCGCCCGATCAAGGAAACCTGCGGTATCAGTGTTGATGATGTTGCCAAGCGGCTGGTCGATTATGGGTTCCATGCGCCAACCATATCGTTTCCTGTAGCTGACACCATGATGGTCGAGCCTACGGAGAGTGAAAACAAGCGTGAACTGGATCGATTTTGTGATGCCATGGCGTCCATCCGTGCCGAGATTGCCGCGATTGAAAGGGGGGAGGCAGACCCGGACAATAATTTACTGCGCAATGCACCCCATACCCATCAGCAATTGTTGGATGACAGGTGGGATGCCCCCTACACAAAACAGGCCGCCTTTTTCCCTATGGCGGGCTTGCATGAAGATAAATACTGGCCACCGGTGGGCAGGGTCGACAATCTGCATGGGGACCGCAACCTGGTCTGCAGTTGTCCCCCCGTCGATTATTATTGTGAATAGTTAATATGCAATTATTAATTAATATATAACAATAAGTTAAGAATATAATTTAATGTTAAATATAGATGCTAACCGGTGACTTTATCGCGTAAATAAACAGGTAATGCATGGGCAGCGGTGACGGTATCACCGCGTGCAAATGCCGCCTGTGCCAGGGTCAACACCGCGTCCGCGCAGGGATAGCAGTCCTTATCCATAGCGACCAGTCCTGTCCCGAATCTGTCCTTAAGCCGCCCGGCATAGACGCCCCAGCCAGTCCCGGCGCCATACCAGCCACCCGAATCCGGTATATCAACCGCATCGGGCAGGCACACGCGTTCCTGCCCGATGGGCTGCATGATTCCATTTTCCCCGCGTACATATAAGCCCCAGTACACCTCCCCTATACGTGCATCAATGGCACAAGCGACTTTACCCGATCGGTCTGCCACCCCTTGTGCCATGGCGGCCAGGGTCGAGACCGGGACCACAGGTAAATCCGCGGCATAAGCGAGCCCCTGGATGACGCCGGTGGCAATGCGCACACCGGTAAACGCGCCCGGGCCACGCCCGAATGCCAGTCCATCCAGTGCCTGTAAAGAGATGCCTGCCTCATTCAGTAAACCATCCACCATGGACAGGATTAATTCTGCATGCCGGCGGGGCGCAAGCTCATACACCTGATGCCGGTCACCATCAAGCACTATCGCTGCGGAGCAGGCCTCGGTCGAGGTTTCAATGGCAAGGAGATTCAAGGGGGTTGGTCAGTAGTCAGTTGTCAATTGTCAGTAGTTGGTTGTCCGTTGTTTGCGGTTACCAATAACAAGTCAATAATCATTTGTGTTTTGCAGTTTGTTTGTAACTTATAATGCCTGTCCATGTCTATATCCTATGAAGCCTTTATTGGGCTGCGTTATGTCCGTGCCCGGCGCCGCAATCATTTCATCTCCTTTATTTCAATGACTTCCATGCTGGGGGTGGCCCTCGGCGTGATGGCATTGATCACGGTTTTGTCGGTGATGAACGGATTTGAGAAGGAATTGAAAGAACGCATACTGGGGATGGCTTCACATGCAACCGTCATTGAACGTGGCAAATACATGACGGACTGGCGCTCGATTGCAGAAAAGGTCAGACGTAATCCATCCATCACCGGTGTTGCCCCTTATTTCCAGGCTGAGGGTATGCTGGTCTATGGTAAAGCGGTCAATGGCACGATCATAAGGGGTATCCTGCCGGAGCAGGAACCGGCTGTTTCCGTGGTTGCCGAAAAAATGGTAAGAGGAGGTTTTCAGGAACTGCGTGCCGGTGAATTCAGTATCATCCTGGGACTCGAACTTACCCGTACGCTGGGTGTTGGTATTGGCGACAAGGTGACATTGGTTGTGCCCCAGGCCAATATAACCCCGGCCGGTGTCCTGCCGCGCCTGAAACGATTCACTGTCGTGGGTGTTTTCGAGATCGGCATGCACGAATTCGACAGTGCCCTGGCATTGATTCACCTTGATGATGCAATGAAATTGTTCCGTGCCGACGGGCCCTCGGGTCTGCGCCTGAAAACAGATGATATCATGAAGGCGCCGGTGGTGAGCCGCCAGATTGTCGGGGAGTTACCAGGGCAATACTGGGTGGTTGA
>Ga0154767_1112_pt4 | contig 15645 bp, 19 predicted proteins | sample Rifle2008BG16ft_FD_105775 | JGI IMG/M metagenome (GOLD analysis project Ga0154767, IMG submission 105775) | Gammaproteobacteria bacterium RBG_16_51_14 | reverse complement strand
CTGTTTAATCGCTACATGATCACCGCGCCACAAAGGCACGCGGTCAAGATCCATCCGCAGTCGAGTACCCGCCAGTGCTGTCACCAGCAGTTCATCAGTACGCAACTTTTTGCTCACCCGCACTGCCAGCGCATCATGCCCGCTCAACCGGGACGACTGCCATGTCACGGCTGCCTGCGGTGATGCCTGCACCGGCACCAGCAACCACTGGTAAGCCTCCGGCAATCTGGCCGTTACAGCACCATCGGCAGAACCTCTCTGCGTTTCGGCCTGTTTCACCTGGTGGGGATCCAGATTGAGTACATCCTTCTCGGCCAGGATCGACTTCCACGCCAGGAACTTGCGCACCGCCTCGTCGAGATCCTGCAAGCGGACCTTGTCGGCGGCCAGGAATACCAGCGTGTTGCGGTAGAGGCGCGGCGTGTTGCCGCGCGTCTCGAGAATGCTCCGCGCCGCGGTCTCGGCCGCGCTGCCGGGCTCCTTGCCATATGCATGCTCCGTGGGCAACACGACTAGTCGCGCGTCGATGTCATCAGGTACATCGGCCCCCGAACGCGGGAGCGGGTGGATGCGCGAGAAGTCGCCGGTCTTGCGCAGGTCGGCGCGTAGCCGGTCGTCCAGCTCCTGCGCCACCTTGTCGGAATCGCGCTTGAGCTGCTCGGCACGATCCTCTGCGAGCTTGGTGACCGTCGGCTGCGTGGCGTACCAGAAGCGCGGGCCATCTTGATAGAGGTAAGTCGCTGCCGCTGCGAGCCGCCGCAACGCATCGCCGAACACGGCTGGCGACTCGCCTGGCATCACACAGCCGAGCTTGACGCGCCGGTCCTCAAGCCCGCGATGGCTTTCCATGGAATCGGAGCGTGGGCCGTTTGAGTTTCCTCCGATATTTTGCTGGCAGCTTCACCGAAGATTTCTACGGCACGCATCACGGCAAACATCAGCTTCAGATCCTTGTCCAGATCGACGCGATCCCGGCCCGTCACAAACTGCGTCACTGCTTCGCACGCCTCGATCATGTGTTGGATACGGACGCGATCCTCAGCGTGCATACTGCGCCTCCGCCGTGCGCACCACCTCGTCGCGGAAGTGACGCGAGAGATCTCCGGCTGTGCGCAGATCGACCTTCCGCCCGTTCAGCATGCCGGAAAGCTCCAGTTCCATGCCGGCAATCGCAAGCAGGCCGGGGATGTGATCTGGCTCGAACTCCACCAGCAGATCAATGTCGCTATCCGGGCGAGCGGCGCCTTTCAGTTGCGAACCGAACAACGATAAGCGGCGAATGTGATGCTGCCTGCAAAAGCGCGACAAGGCGGCTTCGTCGACATTCAAAATTGCGTGCATTTCGTTCCCTCCCTGCGATTTGCCGCCGCGATCTCCTCACGCAGACGGGCCATCAGCGCCTTCCTCGCCTGTTCGGCTCGGCGCCTTGCCTCAATGGCCACCGAACTCATCAGGGACTCCAGTTGCGCATCCGTCGGTTCGTGCTGAATATCGTTCAGGTCAAAATATTCTGTTTGCATGTGTGATTTCTCCAATAGCTATCTGCTGGTGCTGCATCATCACGGATCACGCATGATCAAACAAGTCATCGGTACTGGCCGGTCTGGGTGCGCCGCTTTCGCGCACAAGACGCACGATCTCCGGCCAGCTTTGCACCAGGCCGTTGTAGGCCAGCGCCTCCGCCGCGCGCTTCTTCCGTTCGCACAGGGTATAGAGCCGATAGCAGAGTTCACGCGCGACTTCAGCCTTACTGCCAAGTTTGGCAACGAGTTCAGCAGCCGCACTCTCGCCACCTGCATTCAGACGGCGTATTAAATAATGCGCCATTTCCCATACTGTAAGACGTGCATCGTTTGTAGGATCCCAGACCTTCGGTGAGAATCTCCTTAACCTCCTTTTCCCCACTTGTCCCCGTATTGAGATTTCAACTCCCTCTCAATAAAAGGAAACAGTCCCTCCTTGAGCAGACCCAGCGCCTTGCCGATGCGTTCGTGATTGGTAATCGCCACCGGTTTGCTAACCCTGCTCCGGGTGAATTAACGGCAAGGCTTCACGCCCGTATCGGCGATAGACGGTGAAATCAGAATCAAGGGTAAAGATAGAATGCTTATTGAACAACTCCGACATTCTTACCAAACAGGCATCCGCCAGAGACATAGGCACATCGAGATATTTCTTGCGAAGCATCCGGATTTGCGGGACATGATCTGCCACCTGAAATGCAATTTTGAGCGCCCCGTTTTCAAGCATACTCAAAAGCATATCCTGGGCTGCCGGCAGATGAACCAGTCTGAACAGGGTTTCCACGAGCACCGGCTCACATACGAGGATCGGTGATTTCAAAACATGTATTTGGCTGGTAACCCATGCATGATGTTTCTCTCTGCGGTCGAGAAACGCTACCAGAGGGCCTGTATCAGCGATTGCCCATTGAATCACGACCTAAGCCCTCAAGGTATTCTGGATTGGTAGCCAGATCGTCAACACCCGAATCCACGATGCCGCAACCCTCTTTCATCAATTCCCATGCAGTCACAGCAGGTATGGTCTCGGAAGACTGCTCAAATGCCTCCAACTTGCAAAGCAATCCTTCTTCCACCAAATCCTTGAATTTGATGCCTCGCAGTGCTGCCTCAGCCTTGGCACGGCGAAAAATATCATCCCGTATATCAACTGTTGTCTTCATCTTCTCAGCACCTCCATATCGGGTAATTCAACGGTGATTTTATATTCCCATATTCCCATAAAACCATATTTATGTACAATCGGTTACTTCTTCCTGCCTTTCCTGCGAGGCTTGTCCACGCATGCCGTAGGCGGGTAGAGGCAATCCAGGGGATTTTCTTCGTCGGTTAGTTAATCGTATATTTACAACCAGCTAAAAGCTGAGCTGCAATGTTATTTCATCACGACGCCGGGTTTTGTTCCTCGAAAATATCCCGGTAGCCGGTATAGACGCTGGCCGTCAGCACCGGCAGCAGGACGATATAACCCAGCATCAGTGGTAGTGCGGCGATGATCATCAATACAAATCCGACGACCCCGTACACCAGGAACGGCATGATATTCACCAGGCAGCCCCGGAAACTCGCCACCATGGCATCCACCGGTGAACTCTCCTGAAATGTGATCAGGGCCGGGGCAAACCACTCGGCCATCAATAATGGCATGGCAAGCAATGCCCCGATCAGGCAAGCCAGCAGGATCGGTCGTGGATCACTGAACGCCTGTTCCACCTGTCCATTCTGTATCTGTTCGATTAACCCGGTCCCCCCCATGAGAAAAAACAGCATGCCAAAAATGAGGATCATCAGGGACACAAGAAGGATCGAGGCAACGAAAAAAAGCACACCCAGGATGACCAGGCGACCGAAACAGGGTTGGGTAAAACCGGCAAACAGGTGATCGACCCTGAATGCACCACCCTGCTCCTGTTCACGGCATCCCAGCATGAAACCACCCATGATGACCGGAAAGAAGATATTGAGGAGGACGGATAGCAGTGGGATGAGTGAAATGACCATCACCAGGATAAAAAAAATGATATAGGCACCGATCCAGGCAAGTGGGCTGGATTTGAAAATACCAAATCCGTCCGTGACCCACCCCGCACCCCTGCCGGCGGCAACTGTTTTGGGATCGGTCAGCCTGCTGTTGATTTCATTCATCGTGTTACCCCGCTTCAGTAGAACCTGAAATAGTATACGGATGCACTGACGAACCTATATTGGCAGGAACAATCGAAAATGCAATTGATTGTGTTTGTTATCCTTATGGTCCCGTAATGCGACACTGAAAAAAGCAGGACGATCATCATGAGTATTCGTTTGATTTTCTGCATCCCTCCGGGGTTAATACCCGCAGGGCATAAATACCCGCAGGGCATAAATACCCGCAGGGCATAAATACCCGCAGGGCATAAATACCCGCAGGGCATAAAACCCGGATGGGTGGGAGTGGCGTCCCCCGATGGTATTGATGCAATGACATCGCTGCGTCGATGGATCGCCTGCTGTCCGAAGATAAGCCTGGAATCGTTGTGAAAAGATCATAAGGTGCCGTTTTCTGCATCTTTACACATCCGATCCGGCGCAATACCTGTGAAAGTAATATTGCACTGCACAATTTTTCAGCTAGAATACACGCTATCTACGTTCATGATTGTTTTACACATTCCGAGGTAACCCATGGATATTAAAGGTAAAATTGCAATAGTTACCGGTGCAGCCAGTGGTATCGGCCGTGCCCTCAGTCTTGAGCTTGCCCGGCGCGGCGTGAAGGCTATCGCCATGGTGGACCAGTCTGAGGAGATTACTATCGCTGTTGAACAGGTCAATAACGAGGTCAATGCCGATATTGCCTATGCCTACAAGGGCAACACGGCCGATCCGGGATTCAGAACAAAGGTATTTGATGACATCACCGGCAAATTCGGTCCGGCCAATATCTGTGTCCCGGCCGCCGGGATAACGCGCGACCGGCTGGCTGTGAAAATAAACAAGGAGACCGGCCAGGCCAATATCTACCCGCTTGAGGATTTCCGCCTGGTGGTTGAGGTCAATCTGATTGCCCCTGTCTATTGGGCCATGGAATTCGTGGCCCGCATTGCAGAGGCCCGCAACAGTCAGGGTCTGCGCAAGTGGGACCCGGATGAAGGGGTACAGGGTACTGTTGTTTTTGTCGGTTCGATCTCCTCCCAGGGCAACAAGGGCCAGATTTCCTATTCATCCACCAAGGCCGGTCTCGAAGGCGCGGCCGCGACCCTGACCCAGGAGGCCATCTTTCACGGGATCCGTTGCAGTGTCATTCATCCCGGATTTACTGACACCCCGATGGTGCGTGTGATGGGTGATGATTACATTGCAAAATATATTCTCCCGGAGACCCAGCTCGGGCGCCTGATCAAGCCGGTGGAAATCGCTGACGCCATCTGCTTCATGATCTCAAACTCGGCGATCAGTGGCGAACTCTGGGCGGACGCCGGCTGGCATCCCTCACCCAATTAATAAGACCAGGGTTCAATCAGGGTATTTGGAGATGCCATCCTGCGTGGATTGCATTTTTTCGTTCAAAAAAGGCAACGATTCTTCTTCATAATTTATATCAAGTCCAGTCTCGGTAAAACCCGTTCAATTGATCTATATTTACGGTTAAGGATAGTCATTCCTTGGGCATTAAGGTCACTCCCGCAGATCCGGAAGCGCCCTCATGAATCATCAACCATGCAAATACAGGGGAGATTCGAAATGGGAATAGCAATCACATTACGCGATTATCTGGATTCAAAAGGCGTCAAATATGATGTCGTTGAGCATACTTACTCAAAGTGCAGCAGGGAAAGCGCACACACGGCACACATCCCCGGCGACAAGCTGGCAAAATGTGTCGTTTTTGAGGACTGGCAAGGCTATTTGATGGCGGTCATCCCTGCCACGCACAAGGTGGATATCAGCGCCCTGGATGAGCTACTCAAACGCCACCTGGAACTTGCATCCGAAGAAGAACTCAACGATCTGTTTCATGACTGTGAAACCGGTGCCGTACCGCCCGTGGGCAAACCCTATGGTTGTGATGTGGTACTGGATAAAAGTCTGACTTCGCATAAAGACGTTTATTTTGAGGCCGGCGATCACACAGACTTGATTCATGTGACAGGGGATGACTTTAAATCCCTGTTACAGGATGCAAAACTGGGCAGCTTCAGCCATCATCTGTAACTGACTGTTGCAAGTCAGAAGGCATCATCCGGTACCGGACCGGATGATGAGGTGTCCGGCCGATTATCAACTGACTATGGTATCTTTCTCTTCCTGTTACTTAACAAAAAGCCTGCTATCAGTACGGGAATAATCCAGTAGATCTCTGTCTGACGTTGTGCCCAGGCATAACTCAGGCTTGCATACAACATGAATAAGGTTGTCAGACAGAAAATGGCCGGTATCAACGGGTATAACTGCACCTTATAGGTACGAGGCACGGTCTTATCCTTGCTACGCAACACAAACAACGAGATACTGACCAGCAATAAAAAGAACCAGTGCAATGGGGCACTGAATACCACCAGCCGCTGGAAACTGTCTTCACCCAGGCCCATGCCACCAATGAATAACAGTGTCACCAGCGCCTGCAGGACCAGTGCCCGTAACGGTGCGTCATGATGGCTGCTCCACTCGCCGAGCCAACCATAGAATCGGTCAGTCACGCCAACAGCGTAATAAATCCTGGCACCGGTAAAGATCATGCCGTTGATGTTACCCAGGCAGGTGATACAGATGACCAGGCTGATGATCACCCCGCCCCATACACCCAGCTTGATTTGCAACACATCCGCAGCAACAGAAGTGGAACCGGCAACCCCCATGTAACCCAGCGCATTGATAAATGCCAGGTTTACAAGAATATAAATGACCGTCACCAGGCCGGTGCCGATAACCAGTGCATGCAGGATATTCTTTTCCGGTTTCCGGATTTCTGCTGCTACATACGCCAGATTGCTCCATCCCCCGTAGGTAAACAGCATCAGAATCATGGCCAGATAAAAATCGGGTTCGACCGGCATCTCCCTTGTGAATGTCATTTCATCCGCAGGGACAATCCATATGATCCCCACAAGAATAATCAGCATCAGGCCAAGTACTTTCACAACGGTCAGGATATTCTGGGTCCATTTGCCACTGCTCACCCCTAACACATTGGCAATGGTCAGTATAATGACGGAGGCGGAGGCAAAGGTCATGAAGTCGTAACGGCCCAGTCCAGGCGGTACGATTTCGGCTGCATAGCGGGCAAAAATATAGGCGAGCGCCCCGATATTGGCCGGCCTGATCAGCCAGAATTCTGTCCATGCAAACAGGAATCCGGTGGTTTGACCATATGCCTTGCAGAGATAGACATAATCACCGCCTTCTTCCGGATAGGTCGTTGCAAGTTCTGCGTAACACATCGCCCCGATGATGGAGATTACTCCCCCCAGTATCCATAAAGCGACCAGTGAAGAGGTGCCTGACAGATTCTGTGCTATCAGTGGTGTCGTCTCGTATATCCCGGCACCGATGACAATACCCATGATGATGGATATACAATCCATCAGCGTCAGCTGGCGTTTTGGTGAATTTTCCATAATGGACGGGTTTGTTCTGCGTGTAAGGCCTTTTCAACAGTCAGGATGACATCCTGGCGCCCGGGACCGTCTGATTTTGAATCTGTGCAAACAGTCAGTTTCAGCGATGCCTTTTCTGCACCCGGTATGGATCATGCCAATATAGATCATGAATGGCCAATTTCCTTTATAACAGTTTCCTGGCCCGCACGTACATGACTCATTTGACGGAAACCAGGCCGTTGTAATCTGCCCGCGATTATTCCGGGGGTACTTTCCGGTAATCAGGCTGCTGCCCTTTTCAGAATACTGCAAAAATCTTTGCTATAAACTTGCGTATCCCCTAAGATTTTGCAGTATCGGTTTCCAGTTCAGGAGGATAGCTGTGGTTGAAGAATCAAGCCATAAGCGTATGGCCCGTATACTCGGCGAATATCTCCCCGTCTCGCGAGGAGCTGTACGCATGGCCATGCAAAAGAAACGGGAAGCCAGACTGAAAGGAAAACCGGTTAAATCAATTGGCGAAATCCTGATCGAAACCGGTGCGATCACCAGGGAAGACCTGGATATTGCCGTAAAAAAGCAACGTGCTGACCGCCTTGGGCAATGTCCCGTATTTGCGTCACTTTCGAGTACCGAACTCATTGCGCTTGGCTCCAATTTCAAGGAGATCAGCTTGCCTGCGGACAGGCAATTTATCATGCAAGGCGAAAATGACGCGACATTATATGTTCTGGTAGCGGGGCGGGTGGAGGTCTTCCAGATGGATGATGATGGCACACGGATTCATATTGCCTATGTTTCACCGGTTGAACCCATTGGCGAGATGGGTTACTTTCAGCACGGGGAGCGTGTCGCCTCTGTCCGGACAGTCGATCCAGTCGAATTGCTGAGTGCCCCCTATTCCAGCCTGACTCATTACTTTGAGAATGTCCCGCGGGTTGCGCTTGCATTTCTTGATGTAGTAAAACGCCGGCAGGAAGAAACGGAACGCCGGATGAAGGAAAACAAATAATAAAATCAACCACGATGCATGATCGAAAATCTCCTTTCCCGGCTGGTTGCCTGAAACAGTATCCGGTATGCAGATGAATCCACCATGGCAGATCTGTATTTCCGTAATGAAATCGTAACCTGATATCAACCGAATATTCCTGAGCAAACACTCATGTCAGATCCCGGTTTTAAAAAAATACTTATTATTGATGATGACGGTGATTATCGGAATTTACTGAAAAACTATATTGGTAAATCACTGCCCCACGTGGATCTGGTTGAATATGACCCGGTTGCCGGTGGCATACCGGATGAAAAATTTGACTGGTCACAATTTGACGTGCTGATCCTTGATTATTATCTGTGTATCCATAATTTTACCGGTATGGACCTGCTTCAGAAATATCACAAGCTGCCTGCATTCCCGGCCACGATCATGCTCACGGGTGCAGGTAACGAAGAAATCGCTGTACGTGCCCTGAAATTTGGAATCCATGATTATCTGAACAAGGCCTCCCTGACCAGGGACAGGCTCAAACTGGCCATTCTTGAGGCATGGGAGGCACGGAAAAAGGCACGGCAAAAAAGAAACGAGATTACCCAGCATAACCTTGCCACCAGCAAGGAGATATTCTACCAGAAACTGGAGCGGCCCGCAGGCCCTGATGGTAAGGGACCGGAACGCATGTTAATCGTCATTGGGTTAGACGAAAGTGATGCCACGGAAAAATACAATGGTATTTTCAGCAGGGATCATCTGCTCCGCCACATCGCATTAAGAAGTTTTGAAGTGTTCAGGGCAGGGAAATGTAACCCGAACATTACCCGCCTCGGTGATACTGCTATTGCTTTACAGGCAGATTCCCCCGAAAGTGATAAAACCCTCGATTTCAACTTGCAGGGGCTTTGTACCCATCTATCCAGACACCCGTATCAGTTTAAGGAGATAAAGTACAAATACACCGTAAGTATCGGTGTTGTGAAACTCAATAAGAACAATATCTCTGCAACGGAACTTATCAATATGGCAGTCACCGCATGCAGACTGGCCGGAAAGACGGAAGGCAATTCATTTCATGTCTGGTCTGACCAGGACATTTTACCGGATGAAGAATCTGAAGAATTACCCGTCATAGAAGTAGAGATGGAACAAGCCATGCCGGAGGAAACCTATATTGAAGCGATTGCCGGCATACCGGTATCAGAAGTATCTGCCAATGGAAATGATGAATGGCGATCCGACGCAGATCCTGACCTGGTACAAACACCATTAACCGATGAGTTGATATCCGAATCTGAACTTGAGGAAGAATTCCAGGCAAGGGCGGGAGTAGAGGGAAGAATTTCTGAAGAAGTGATATCCGAATCTGAACTTGAGAAAGAGTTTCAGGCAAGGGAGGAAGTAGAGGGAAAAATTTCAGAAGAGGTGATATCTGAATCTGAACTTGAGAAAGAGTTTCAGGCAAGGGCGATCGCGAAGGCAAGGGCCGAGTCTGAAGTAAAGGCCGAGGCAGAAGCAAAGGCCGAGGCAGAAGTGCAGGCAAGGATAGAGGCAGAAGTGCAGGCAAGGATAAAGGCAGAAGCCAGGGCAGAGGCTGAAGCCAGGGCGAGGGCCGAGGCAGATGCCAAGGCAGAAGCAGCAGCCAGGGCTTTAGCTGAGGCCATGGCAGCTACAGAAGCGAAGACGAAGGCAGAGACCGAGGCAAAGGCTATTGCGGCAAAAGTGGAAGCAGAGATAGGTACAGAGTTAAAACAAGCTGCCGAGGCAAAAGCGGAGGCAGAGACCGAATTGAAGATAGCTGCCGAGGCAAAAGCGGTTGCAGAGACCGAATTGAAGATAGCTGCCCTGGCAAAGGCAGAAGCAGATATCGAGTTAAAACATGCTGCCGAGGCAAAGGCAGAAGCAGAGACCGAATTAAAGATAGCTGCCGAGGCAAAGGCAAGGGCCGATGCCGAGGCAAGGGCCATGGCCAGGGCCAGGGAACAACTGGATGCCGAGGCAAGGGCCATGGCCAGGGCCAGGGAACAACTGGATGCCGAGGCAAGGGCTGTGGCTGAGGCAAAACAAAAACTGGAGGCCGGGGCAAGGGCTGCAGGTGCAGCAAAGGGGAAACCCGGAGTTGACATGGTACCAAAACAACCTCCCGAAAAGCCAGTTACCAATGCACCTGATGAGAATGAACTAAAAATAAAGAAAGCAATCTCTGAGCAAAGAGGCGTTCAGACATTTCAACCTGTCATTGCCATGTTCACCGATAAGGAAGACCAGAAAGAACTGTTCAAAGTATCCTTTCAACTGATTGATACTGATGGTTCTGTCATAACCATGGATAAATTAAATGAACAAATAAAATCAATTTCATTAAAAAAACATATTGATCAGTGGATGTTCAGTAAAATTCTCGGGCGTATTGTCAGGGATGACCATAACAGGAAAGGGGGCTATATGTTCCTGGTGCCCATCAGTGAAGCATGGTTTTCCGACATCGCATTATACAACTGGCTGCAGAAGATTCTTGATGATGCAGGTGATTCAACACCGGGCACATCCGTTACCATCGAAATCAAGGCAGCTATATTAAAACAATATAAGAAACGCGCTGTTGCCCTTGTCAATACACTCCAGAAAAACCACGGTTTCAGTATTGCCCTTGGCGGTATCACTTCCATCGGAGATATTGATACCCTGTCCAGGTTTACCAATTTCAGTCTTGTGATTATCAATCACAAGCAGGTAAGGGAATTACATAACGCGGTTACCCAGAAAGTCAATCAGGAGGGTGACAAGATTACCCTTATCCAGAGCCTGAGAGAAAAAGGCATCCGTATTATTGCGGATGGCATTGAAGATTCCACTTCATTGACAGATGTAATCAGTGCAGGTACTGATTTCGCCATGGGTAAATTTATTGGTGAAACCCAGGAAAGTCTGGGTGATTCAACCAACGTAGAATCATTTGAACTCAGTTAGGTGAATATCTTGATCAGAATATTTTTGATCATTCTTTTCCTCGCCGCATCATCGCCGCCGGTATCGGCTGATTTCAAATCCGGAGGTGATGCCTATAAACGCGGCGATTATGAAACTGCTGCCAGGGAATTCCTGCCACTGGCTGAAAAAGGTGATCATCGGGCCATGTATGCCCTCGGATCCATGTATGCCGGCGGCCAGGGTGTACCCCAGGATCTGAAGGAAGCCATGAAATGGTTTCGCAAGGCGGCCATTTACGGAAGACCTGATGCCATGTTCAAGATCGGCCTGATGTACGACGAAGGTCATGGCGTAGAGGCGGATAGCAAACAGGCAGTGAAATGGTATGGTAAATCCGCCACCAGCGGTTACAGTCTTGCGCAATTCAAGGTCGGGGAGATGTATGCCCAGGGTCGCGGTGTCAAACAGAATCCGGCCAAGGCCTATGCCTGGTTAAAACTCGCCTCTGCAAACGGGCTTAATGATGCCGACAACCTGATCACCAGTCTGGAAAAGGAAATGACGCCGGAACAACTGGAGGAAGCCGAAAGACTCACCCGGGAGTACATGGATCAATATGCCAACAAACAATGGCCAATGACCAATGACCAATGACCATTGACCAATATCCATTGACCAATCAAACCTGAGTGGCAGAGATCACATAGCGTATTGTCTGGATAAATGAAACAAACAGTTCATTGGGATGCCGGTAACCATCCGCATCCGGCGGGTCAAACATCCTCCTCCTCAACCTGCCGGTAAGCTCCAGCTGCACCCCTTTCCCGGAGCTGCCACGATTGCAGATATTCGTCATCCCATTGCCCTGGCGGGTCGGGCTGGGATCACTTCCTGCCATGAAACCGGCACTGGAAAGTGCCAGCAGGATATTGTGCTTCAGTTCATCATCCAGACCACCGGCATACACTGCCGCTTCCTCCGCCCCGGCCCCATGTATCGTGATGACTTTTATCGAATGGCCTACTTCAGCAAGACATAGTGGTTCATCAAAATGATCACTCGTTATGTGCAGGACCTGATTGCCCTTTTCCTTTATACCTTCAAAACAATAATAGGTATGTTCAGTCCCGGCTATCGCATCCGCAATCTGTCTTGTCCCGCGTTCGATCCCACCGCCATGTGGCGCAACAATCGCGACCCCGGACTGGCCACGGCGAAGATGGATACAGTAGTCTCTCCCCTCCGTTTCATTTTTTTTCAACTCCGAATAATTCAGATATTTATCCATATAATGACGTCAACAATTTCATCATAACCTCACCCATTGCATCCGTATTGAGCAGACATAAATAGTGCGGGCAATTTTCGTCCTGCCACGTTTTTTTTCTATCACGGTTGCCCTCATGTTGCAGGACCCTGCACACATTTTCAATCTGCCCGTCCACCGGGTGCCGCACGTTGAATATGACGGCCAGTTCATGCTGGCGCAATGACGGTTCAAGATAATCGTGATTATCCATATCCCCCTCGATCAATGGCCGTACGGATCTTCTTTTACCCATCCTGTTTGCCAGCGGTTAATACGTATCTGACCAGGGACCAGCAGGCCAGAAGCGTCTTTCCCCGGTTACGGGACAGGCAGACTCATCTCTCCAGTCAGCAATTTTGTTCATGATAAAAACTCTGAACAGGAGAATAACAAATGCCGCTATAATGCAGGTTCCGTCAATTGTTAACAGGCACCACAGGAGCATGAGCAGATGGAATTCATAACTGAATACGGGATGTTTCTTGCAAAATTCATGACCATTGTCCTGGGACTGGTTATTATCGCCGCCGGTATATTCCTGTTTATCATGCGTGCCAGGGCAGGTGGCGAAGAACATCTGGACATCAAGAATCTTAACCAGAAATACGAGACGATGAGCCTGATATTAAACTCACAGGTCCTTCCAAAAAAAGAATTCAAGAAAGTCATGAAAGAGCGGAAACAGGAACACAAACAAAAGGAAAAAATACACGGGGATGCCAAACGCAAGAGGATTTTTGTACTCGACTTCAGGGGGGATATCAAGGCCAGTGACGTTTCCTCACTGCGCGAGGAAATAACGGCACTGCTGACAATCGCAGACGAACAGGATGAAGTCGTTGTCAAAATCGAAAGTGCGGGCGGAACAGTACACGGTTATGGCCTGGCCGCTTCACAACTACGCCGCATCCGCGACAAGGGGATTTTTCTGACCGTTGCCGTAGACAAGGTGGCTGCCAGCGGCGGTTATATGATGGCATGTGTTGCCAACAGGATCATCGCCGGTCCTTTCGCAATCCTTGGCTCGATTGGCGTGCTGGCACAGATACCCAATTTTCACCGCCTTTTAAAAAAATTTGATATCGATTTTGAACAGTTGTCAGCCGGTAAATTCAAGCGCAGCCTGACCCTGTTCGGTGAGAATACAGACAGGGATCGTGAGAAATTACAGGAAGAGCTTGAAGATACCCATAACCTGTTCAAGGAATTCGTCAAGGAAAATCGCGGACAGGTTGATATTGACATGATTGCAACAGGGGAACACTGGCACGGCAAACGTGCCCTTGAATTCAAACTGGTTGATGAGTTACGCACCAGTGATGACTATCTGTGTGACGCTGCGCAGAAAGCAGACGTTTTCGAGATCAGGTACGAAAGAAGGAAACCCCTCACAGAAAAGATCATTTCCTTTGGCATACAGCTTTTTGATAAAATCGCCTGATACAGGGTTGCCGCCCTGGTCTATGCCCAGCGAACACTGACCACCGGAACATCTGCGGTACGAACAACACGTTCGGCGACACTCCCCATCAGCATATGCGGCAGGCCGGTACGTCCATGGGTGCCAATCACGATCATATCCGCATGTACATCCGTGGCGGCCTGTGTTATTTCAAGATAAGGAATGCCCTCGCAGATACCCGTTGTGATCTCCACATCCATTACCTTCTTATTCTCTATATAGGTATCGAGGCGATCCTGTAATTGTTCCTGCAGTATATTTTCATAATCCATCGGTGCCACAAGGAGGCCCTCCGGCAGGGCCGTTGCAGAGATCTGAAACACATGAATGACCCTGATTTTTGCACCGAGTTTTCGTGCAAGTTCTACCGAATAGTCAAATGCCCGATCCGATGTTTCTGAAAAATCAACTGCACAAAGAATAAGATTAAAATCCATGACGGATACAGACCCCCATGCCTGTTTCGATTAACGCCTGTCTGTATTGATAGTATAGTGGGAGATAAGGGAAAAGGGCCGTTTTTTTCATGGCGAGCGCCGGTATGCCATCTTCACCTCCTCGGCAATAATTTGAACCCCTTTTCTTACAATATCATCCTGCATGGAATAGGTGACCCGGATACACTCATGCTTATGTTGCCAGTCTGCATCATGCCCGGGAAAGAAATGGTGCCCAGGCACCACCAGCACACCCCTTCTTTTCAACCGCTCATAAAGTTCCTGACCGGAAATTGGTAATCCCGGAAACCAGAGCCAGAGAAAAATAGCGCCTTCGGCCTTGTGAATATAATAATCGGTTGCTTCGAGTTCCTGCCGGAATAAATCAATCGCGCGTTGCGCCTTGTTCCGGTAAAAAGGTCTTATTACGGTCTCGCATATTCGGGATATTTCACCGCTGTCAACCATATCAAAGGCCAGTGCCGGCCCGAAACTTCCCAGCGCCAGAATCAGGACGGCATTCATCCTTGTTATCAGATCGATAATCTCTTTCCTGGCTACGATAATCCCCGTGCGCGTGCCTGGAAGTCCTATCTTGGACAGACTCATGCAAAAGATTATCTGTTCCGTCCATATCGATTTTGTTTCTGAAAATATAATCTTCGGGAAGGGCGCACCATAGGCATTGTCAATGATCAATGGCACCTGATTTTTTTCCGCCATAGCAAGCAGTTTGGCCATTTCATCATCGGACAGGACATTCCCGGTCGGATTGGTCGGTCTGGAGACACAAACAGCCCCTGTAGAACCGGTGATTTCCAAATCATCAAAATCAACATGATATTTGAATGTATGTTCATCCAGTTTTTCTATTCTCGGGCGATGGGACACGAACAGGTTGTCGGACAGACCAACATCACTGTAACCGATATATTCCGGTGTCATCGGCAGCAATATCTGCCTGCTGCCGTTTTCAAACTCACCGGCAAACATATTAAACAGAAGAAAGAAACCGAACTGACTGCCCGCAGTCAGGGCAATATTTTCCGGCCCGATATCCCAACCCTGTTCCCTGTTGAATAACCGTGCAAGTGCCTCGATAAACGGCCTGTCCCCCTGCGGTGGATCATAATCGCCTATGACATGAGCGAATACCGAAGGGACATCCAGTATCCTCTGCATCCGTTCATGAAAATATCGCTGAACCTCCGGTATGTGACCCGGATTCCCCCCGCCCAGCATCAGGATATGATTATTTCCAGTCATGGCATGACCGAGATCTTCCATCAACTGAAAGATACCGGTGTGCGAATCAAAACGTGTGGCGAACTTCGAGAGATTCATTTGTCATTAGTCACTCGTCATTGGTCATTGGTCATTGGTCAATAGTCAATAGTCAATAGTCAATAG
>Ga0154767_1064_pt1 | contig 15828 bp, 20 predicted proteins | sample Rifle2008BG16ft_FD_105775 | JGI IMG/M metagenome (GOLD analysis project Ga0154767, IMG submission 105775) | Gammaproteobacteria bacterium RBG_16_51_14 | reverse complement strand
GTCACCGCACGAATGTCGCGGGAGGGCAGGAGCCCGAAGCGACCATTCGCTTCCTGCGACCACTGCACTAATACATACCCACAGGGCATAAATACCCACAGGGCATAAATACCCGCAGGGCATAAATCCATGTATGTCGTCTTCGGCCCTGGCTTCTTACAGACCCGTCAGATTCATATGATTGTTCAACCAGCATAACTCTCCTTGTGTATAATATAGTATATCTATACACACAGGAGGCAGAAATGAGAACAAACGTCGTTATCAATGATTCCTTGATGGAGTCCGCTCTTAAATCATCCGGGCTGAAAACAAAAAAGGCAGCTATAGAAGCTGGTTTAAAACTTTTAGTAAAATTCAAGCGCCAGGAAAAGATTAAGAATTATCGGGGTAAACTCAAGTGGGTCGGCAATCTGGATGAGATGCGGACAGACAAATGATATTAGTAGATTCATCAGTCTGGATTGATTATTTCAATGGGAAGATAACCGATAAAACCGATTGGATGGATTCCGCAACAGGGAATAAGGAGATTGTTGTAGGGGATATCATACTAACCGAGGTTTTACAGGGGTTCCAAAATGACAATGACTTCAGAACGGCACAAAAATTATTACTGGACTTCCCGTTTATGGAGATGATAGGACAAGAACTTGCAATAAAGAGTGCTTTGAACTATCGGTTTCTCAGAAAAAATGGCGTCACTGTACGAAAGACTATCGATGTTATGATTGGAACTTTCTGCATTCATTATCACTTCTCTCTGCTGCATGATGACAGGGATTTCGAACCTATGGAGAAGTATTTAAAACTAAAAACCGTAAGAATCTAACCTTGACTTTACAGGGTCAGGTCTGATGTGCATGGACGACGTACACGGATGTACTAGTGTGACAGTAGACATGGAGTCGATAGTCACCGCACGAATGTCGCGGGAGGGCAGGGGCCCGAAGCGACCATGTAAGCATTCATTGCCATATACTTACCTGTCGCCGGTAAATTAGATAGGCAGAAATGCGGCGGTCGCCATACGCTGGATGACCGTCTTGATCACCCGATTGGTTTTGCCGGAGATGATGATCGCAATGTTGTCCTGCGTGGCTATCAGTTTGCCGAACAGGCGTTCATAACTGAGATTTGCGTCTTCCCCCGGCAATGAATTGCTGTACAGATACGGTTCTCCCTTTACATCTATAGTGTGCTCCAGTTTCCACACGGCTATCTCGATATTGCGCGCACTGTTGTACAGCTTTTGCGGGTCCAGTGTATCAAACAGATAAAAATCGCTTTTATACCCGTAGGACGCCATGATCATGGAAGTCAATCCGGCAACAAAGGAGAATACCCGGTCGCCCTTGAATTCTTCGGAAAATGTCAGGCGGATTGCATTGATTCCTTTCCTGCCCTGCAACTCATCAAAATTCCAGTTGTGCTGGTGGTCAAACACGCGGGCTATATTTTGCCCGGCATCCGCGATTTTTGATTTTTTCAACTCTCTCGGATTCCGCTTGTACAGCTTTTTCATCAATTCCCGCAGGTGGGCACGTGCCTCGCGTACATGGATATCAGCCACTTTGTCGATATTGCCCTTACCGAGTGAATGTATGGACAAATCATCATTCCCCTGCTTCACTCCTTTTGCCGGCTGTTGCGAACAGCCGCTGCCGGGACTGATCAACAAGATGAGTGTCATCATTACTGCCTGTCTATTGATCAACCTCATACACCGGTATCTACAGATGCACACGTTGGTCCACGAGGGAAAATCCCAGTAACGGGAATTCAAGCCCTCGCGTCAGACCCATGACCTTGAATCGCTCTCCCATTTCGCCCGGCAGTGTCAGCATCTGTACCTGGCGTGACAATTCCAGCCGCATTTTTATTTCCATTATCTCGTAATTTCCCATCAGGTTTTCCAGTCCGCAGGCAAAAAGGAAATAGGCCTGCGTCGTATAACCACTGACAGCGAGCCCGGCGCTGACGGCTGCTTCGGCAAGCTGCGTGAAATTGACCGAGGCGGTAATATCCTGAAGGCCCGGATAGAGAAAGGGGTCGTCATGGACCCGGTGCCGGTAGTGGCAGAGCAATGTGCCATCGCTGCGCTGCGGGTGATAATATTCCCGTGCCGGATAGCCATAATCGATGAACAGCATCGCCCCCTTTGTCAGCACATCGGCCAGAGACAATAACCAGGGACTGAGCCCGAGATTGATTTCCGACGTGTAAGCCTCAGGGCGGATAAAGATCGATGACCCCAGTATTTCTCTGACCCCGGCTGCCAATAGCGGATCGGAAGGCATGTCCTTCCAGTGGAAGCGTCCCCCTTCACTGACGACGCGCAGGTCTTTAATCTCTGCATCGTGCAGGACAAAACGGTGCACAGGCATGGCGTCCAGCACCTCGTTGGCAAGGATGATCCCTGCAATCCCGTCATCCGGCAAGACATCCAGCCAGTCCATATACGAAGATAAGTGGGGTATGTACTGCAGGATGGTTGCCTGCTGTCGTTGCCGCAGGTCCGCACTTACTTCCAGGATCAGATATTGCGCCGGGAGGCAATGCTGCCGCTCAAGCTCAAGCATGACATCACAGGCCATGATACCGGTGCCTGCCCCCAGTTCCAGGATAATGCCCCCGTCAAGGGCATTGAGGATTTGCTGACATTGCCTGGCAAGACACTGTGAAAACAAGGGGGAAATTCCGGGTGCAGTTATAAAATCCCCTGCCGCCCCGAACTTGCGTGCCCCTGCACTGTAGTAACCCAGTCCGGGGGCATACAAGGCAAGTTCCATATAACGCGCAAAACTGATGCTCCCTCCCTGATCGGCAATCTCATCATGAATATATTCACAAAGACGCCGGCTGTGTTCGCATGCATCGGCATCCGGTTCCGGAAAACCTGCGAGTCCCGGAACACCTTTCTGATCAATAGTAGACCGGCCCATTCAGATCAATTAACAATAACTGACTACAATTTTTGATTAACCGGGCCATAATACTATGATATGAGCAATAAAACCGTCCTGATTACCGGTGCGGCACGACGCATTGGTGCCTGCATTGCCCGCTATCTGCATGCAGCGGGGATGGATACCGTGATTCACTACAATACTTCTGCAAATGATGCTCTATCCCTGACTTCAGAATTGAATCGTATCCGGCCCGGTTCTGCTACGTCGATTCAGGCTGATCTGCTGGATGAAGGCAGCTACAGAACCGTAATCATGGCCGCCGCCGGTTTCAAAGGTCATCTTGATGTGCTGATAAACAATGCTTCCTGTTTTTATCCTTCCGCCCTGCATGAAATTACAGGAGGGGCCTGGGAAAAAATGATCAGTCTCAATCTCAAGGCCCCATTGTTCCTGTCCCAGGCTGCGGCCGGTTACCTGCACGATGTAAGTGGCTGCATTATCAATATTACCGATATTCACGCAGAACGGCCGTTAAAGAAACACCTGATTTACAGCATATCCAAGGCCGGACTGTTGATGCTGACAAAATCCATGGCCCGGGAAATGGGTCCCGGCATTCGTGTCAATGCGATTTCGCCCGGGGCAATTCTCTGGCCCGAATCCATGCAGGAGGAAACAAAAAAAATGATCCTGGCACGGACCAGTCTGCAAAAATATGGAACACCTGAAGACATTGCAAAGGCCGTCAATTTCCTGATTCAGGATGCAGGGTATATGACAGGACAGGTACTCACCATCGACGGCGGCAGGACCTTGTTCAACTGAAGAGACGCAGTTGCGCGTTACTTGAATTCAGGAAACGCGGTCTCGACAAACCAGTGTTTGGCCTCCTCACTGTACCACCAGTTCTGGTTTAACCTGAGCTTCCTTACCGTACCATATTCCTTGTGATAGTAGACCAGTTCACTCTTTATAAAGGCTTCCGACTGGTCCTCATTCAGGACCCTTTCCGTAATTTCAAAACCCGTCACACTGTAGTCATCCAGTTTGTCTATTTCGATGACAGGTCGTTTGCCATCCTGGTTCAGATGATAGGAAAGTACGTCCTGATAATGTGCCCACCGCAGTGCGGCACCATAGCTGTCCAGGGCACCATCCAGATTTTCCATGCGCTTCTGGGCAGCCATGTTGCTGCAGGCAGCTACCAACAGGACACTTGTTATTATTGCCAGGATTCGCCACATTTTTCTGCTCCTGCTGAACGGAATATAATTATCTGATGCGGTGATCATACAAGATGATCATCCTCATCACCTGTTTTATTAACAGGCACCCGGCTGAACAGTTCCATCTCCTTCAGCGCGGTAAATATCATCTCTGCGTAATCCCTGTTACCTTCTGTTGTTAAATGAATATGAACTTCGGCAAGAAAATTCACCGGATGGATACCTCGCCACAGCATGGAAACCGGCAGATCGATACAAGACGCGTCCAGTTCTGCGGCAACTCTCTGTACGGCCTCGATGTTCAGCATGTCGTCAGGTTGATATCGACCTGACTGATCGCATGTGCACGTTTATCAAAGTCCTGCCAGAGTTCGCCAAAACGTTTACCGGAGACAGGGTGTTCCAGATCAGGTGCGATTATTGCGAGTGGGCAAAGAACAAACGGGAATTCAGTGATATCCCTGCGAGGGACTTGATATCCCTCATTGACAAGATTTCCGAACAATAACAGATCAATATCCAGTGTCCTGGATGAAAAACGCGGCTCCTTCCGGCTACGGCCGAACTGAAATTCTATTTCGCGCAACCGCCTTATGACTTCATCAATATCCAGCAGCGTCGTAAAACCGGCAACGAGATTATAGAAATCAGCCCCGTCGAAACCGAAGGGCCTGCTCTCATAAACAGGGGAAAGGATCAGTTTCCCGAAATTTTCCGTTAATGCCGTAATCCCGCCGTGAATATTTTCCTCACGATCGATATTGCTCCCGATACCCACAAAAACGTGTGTCATCTCAATCCTTTTCCCCCCTTTCGATAATCACACCAACATCGCGTACACCACGGACAGCACCCTGCTTGTTGATACGCAGCCGTAACCATGGCACCTTGAATTCATGCAGCAGGATATCGGAAACACGTTCGGCCAGGGACTCAACAAGTTCAAATTTGCTGTCCCCCACAAAGGATATCAATCGCTTGGTAACCGCCTTATAATCCAGCGTATCATGAATGCTGTCACTGCCGGCGGCCTTGCGTATATCCGTCCCCATTTCCAGATCGAGGATAACCGTTTGTCTGGTACAACGTTCCCAGCCATAGATACCGATTGTGGTATCAATGCGCAGGTCTTTGATATAAATGATGTCCATAATATCGGTCATTGGTCATTGGTCACTGGTCACTGGTCATTGGTATATATCCCGGAGTTCTAGTATACAATGAAGATGCCGATCCAATAATCAGCTTGTCACTTGCTGTCATTGAATCACCCTGCGCAGAAATATATGCACTTTTTGATACCGTGAGAAAAATAAAAGGCCTGTGTGACTTGACCTGATACGCCGTACCGATTCCAATAACAGCATGATCATACAGATAGCACTGGTTATTCTCGGTTATTTGTGCGGCTCGGTTGCCTCGGCGATCATTGTCTGCAAAATCATGCACCTCAGTGATCCCCGCACCCAGGGTTCAGGCAACCCTGGCGCCACCAATGTGTTACGGCTGCATGGTAAAAAGGCCGCCGTCCTGACGCTGGCCGGTGATGTAGCAAAAGGGGCCATACCCGTCCTGATCGCGCAGGGGATACATGCCCCCGATCCTGTGATCGCCCTCACCGGTATCGCAGTATTTACCGGTCACCTGTTTCCGGTTTTTTTCAATTTCCATGGGGGTAAGGGAGTGGCCACTTACATCGGCATCCTGTCTGCTACCTGCTGGCTGCTGGGACTCAGTTATATCGGGACCTGGCTATTGATGGTCGCCCTGACCCGTTATTCCTCCCTGTCGGCACTGATTGCCGCCGTTCTGACGCCCGTTTACACTGCCCTGCTCCTGCCTGTCCCGGCATATATCGCTGCAAACAGTATCATGACCATCGCCCTGATCTGGCGCCATCGGGCCAATATCCGCAAGCTCATGGATGGCACAGAAACCAGGATCAGAATCAACCGGTTGTAATGCCCGGCCGGTTACCTGGTCACGGCTTCGCTGTCCGTCTCGATTTATTCAGGCACAGGGGGTTATCTCATCCATTGGCCAGCGCGGCCGGACCCGGAAGGAAAGTGGTTCCTGCTCCCCCGCCAGGATACGCAGGTACCCGGCATAGGCGATCATGGCCCCGTTATCAGTACAGAATTCCGGCCGGGGGAAATAAACACGCCCGCCCTCTTCCCTGGCCAGCCTGGTCAGGGCATCCCGTAATTGCTGATTGGCACTCACACCCCCTGCCACCACCAGCTGCCGGATACCGGTTTGCTGTATCGCGCGGCGGCATTTAATAACCAGTGTATCCACCACAGCGTCAATAAATGCCCGGGCAATATCCGCACGGGTCTGTTCATCTCCCGCTTCCACCGTTACCGTATTCAGTGCAAATGTCTTCAACCCGCTGAAACTGAAGTCAAGACCGGGCCGATCCGTCATTGGCCGGGGAAACCGGAACCGGCCCGGATGACCTCTCTGCGCCAGGGCGGATAATGCCGGCCCACCGGGATAGCCCAGACCCAACAGTTTTGCAGTCTTGTCAAACGCCTCACCGGCAGCGTCATCAATCGAAGTACCCAGGATCGAATAGGCTCCTGGGCGCAACACATCTACCAGCAACGTGTGTCCGCCCGAAACCAGCAGGGCCAGGAAAGGAAACTCCGGTGGATCCGGTTCCAGCAGGGGGGCCAGAAGATGGGCTTCCATGTGATGCACAGCGACGGCAGGGACATTCCAGCCATAGGCCAGTCCCCGGCCGATCGCCACCCCCACCAGCAGTGCCCCGGCGAGACCCGGACCGGCAGTATAGGCCACGGCATTGATTGCCTGTTTAGCCAGTCCCGCCTGTGCCAGCACCGCATCGACGAGGGGGAGTGTCCTCAGCACATGGTCCCGTGACGCCAGTTCCGGGACTACACCACCATATTGCTCATGCAATCTGACCTGGCTGTACAGGGCATGGGCCAGTAAACCAGTCCCGGAATCGTAGATAGCGATGCCGGTTTCATCGCAGGAGGTCTCTATCCCGAGGACACGCATAGTTCTATTTATCCCGTAAACTTGAATAATTACATTGCATTTTCCAATGTTCACACTAAAATTGCTCGTTTTTCCAACAACAATAAAGGAATTTAAGGGAACGACAAAATATGCCTTCGGTGAAAGTGAGAGATAATGAACCATTTGATATCGCGATGCGACGTTTCAAACGCGCCTGCGAAAAGGCCGGTACATTGGCAGAAGTACATCGCCGTGAATTCTATGAGAAACCAACTCAGGTCAGAAAACGAAAGGCAGCCGCCGCGGTAAAACGCTCACAGAAACAGGCAAGCAGAGGCCGTCTGAAGCGCGTACGCCCATACTGATCATCCCCCGTTAATCTTAATCTGGCCTTCAATGGCTGACTTAAAAGCCCGCATCACCGAAGACAGCAAGACCGCCATGCGCAGCAGGGACAAGGACCGGCTGTCAGTACTGCGCATGATACTGGCCGCAATCAAACAGGTGGAAGTGGATGAACGAATTACCCTGGATGATGCCCGGACACTGGCGGTACTGGAAAAAAAGGCGAAACAGCACAGGGACTCCATAGAACAGTTCCAGGCGGCAGGCCGCGATGATCTGGTCAGCAAGGAAACCTTCGAGCTGGGCATTGTCCAGGAATACATGCCTGCCCCCCTGGGTGAGGCCGAAATCAATCAGCTGATTGCAAGTGCCATCAGGGAATCCGGGGCAGCCACCATAAAAGATATGGGCAAGATCATGGCCTTACTGAAACCAAAGGTGCAGGGCCGAACCGATATGGGGAAACTCAGCAATCTGGTCAAGCAACAACTGGGTTAGCAAATGGGATTTTGAAGGTGTCCTGGAGACGCCTTGTCTGAGCCTGGAAACCGCTATATATCATTGATTATATTTACAATTATTGCTATTTGTATCATTCGTAATCGGTTTATAATCAAGCTGCTACTGAGACAACCCGACAGACCCCTGGCAATGGGGTCCTGCATTCCCTGCCCAATCCCAGCCGGCAACAACTCTCCCCGACTTGACCCCTGAATATCCTGCCACCTGATATTCAAGCTGCCATGCCAATGCGAATTTTCCCCTTTTACGTGCCGATGTTTATACTTCGGTCACGAGGTTGATCCTATGGCAGGCCGAATCCCCCAGAATTTCATCGATGATCTGCTGGCACGCGTCGATATCATCGATATCGTTGACAGCTATGTGCCCCTGCGCAAGGCAGGGCGTAACCACCAGGCGCTTTGCCCGTTCCATGAGGAAAAAACACCCTCGTTTACCGTCAACCAGGCAAAACAGTTCTACCATTGTTTCGGTTGCGGGGCGAGCGGCACGGCGATCACCTTTGTAATGGAATATCTGCATCTGGGTTTTATCGAGGCGGTCGAAGAACTCGCCTCCCGTGCCGGTCTGACGGTACCGCGTGAAGACGGTTTTGTTGCCAAAGACAGTGACAACACCACTGAATTATATGAACTGATGGAACTGGTTGTCCGTTTTTACTGCAAACAGTTACGCGAACATTCGCAGGCAAGTGCAGCCGTCGCTTACCTTAAACAGCGCGGGATCACCGGTGAGATCGCGGCCCAATTTGAAATCGGTTATGCGCCTCCGGGCTGGGATAACGTCATCCGGGCATTGGGAGGATCGGACGCGGCCCTGCAACGTCTGGCCAGGATCGGCATGCTGCTGAAAAAGGACAGCGGTGGCTATTATGATCGTTTTCGAGAACGTATTATGTTCCCGATACGGGATCAGCGTGGCCGTGTGACCGGGTTTGGCGGACGCGTACTGGATGACACGAAACCCAAATACCTGAATTCCCCGGAAACCCCGATATTTCACAAGGGAGAGGAACTGTACGGCCTGTACCAGGCACGGCACACGCATAAAAACAGTGAGCAGCTTTATATTGTCGAAGGCTATATGGATGTTCTGGCCCTGGTGCAATCCGGGATTCACAATGCGGTGGCAACACTGGGGACCGCCGCTACGCAGCAACATCTTGAGAAGTTATTCCGCGTTACCGGTCAGATCGTATTCTGCTTTGATGGCGATACCGCGGGAGAAAAGGCCGCCTGGCGGGCACTGGAGACCGCCTTGCCACTGTTACGCGACGGTCGCCAGGTCCATTTTATATTCCTGCCCGAGGGGCATGACCCGGACACCTATGTCCGTGAAAAAGGCCGGGATGCCTTTGAGGACAAACAGGCAATCGTGCCGTTATCCGATTACCTGCTCAACAACCTTACCAGCAGGACAACCCTGACAACCCGGGAAGGCCGGGCCACGCTGATAGAAAGGAGCCTGCCCTATCTGAAGCAACTCCATCCCGGCACACTGCGCAAACTGCTGGTCAATGACCTCGCGGCACTGGCGCAGTATGATGCAGGCGATATTGAGTCGGCCTTTCAGCAGAACGATAAAAAAACAAGGCCGGCTGTCAGGCGCACCAGAAAACAGTCCAGACCGGAATCTGACTCACCCATCCAGCTTGTGATCAAATATCTTGTCCATCACCCTGAACTGGCCCTGTTACTTTCCTCTGCAGAACCTCTGGCCCTTGTTGACATCAAAGGAGTGGACTTCCTGTTACAACTGATAGAACTGATCCGGGACAAACCGCAGATAACCACCGCAACAATTATGGAGACCTGGCGCGGGACAAGATATGAAAAGCGGTTGAATGAAATCGCCGGCAGTGAAGATATCCTGGCTGAGATCGATGATCCCGAATCCCAGTTCCTGGATGCCATGAATAAACTCGCAAAGCGCGGCGATGGACCTCTGAATTTACTGAAGAAAAACCCCAGCCCAAATGATCTGACAGACTCCGAGAAACTTGCCTTACGTAATCTGCATATTGGCGGCAAGCAATCACAAAATAAAAATTGATATTAACTGGCAAAAAAAGCCTGGGTATATTATACTTATCTGTTTAGTCTTTGTAAATTATTCTTTACTAATCAAACAGTTAACTACAATTACCACTGCAAATCTTGAGCCAACTCACTATGCAAGCTGCTGAACAAACACCTCATGACGACGAAAAGTCACAACTTAAGCTCCTAATCTCCAAAGGCAAGGAACAGGGATATCTGACCTATCATGAGGTTAATGATCATCTGCCGGATGATATCGTCGACCCTGAACAAATCGAGGATATCATCAACATGATCAATGACATGGGCATAACCGTCCATGAAACACCACCGGATCTCGATATTATCATGACCGATAGTACAGAGGACCCGGATGAAGATGCTGCCGCAGAGGCGGCCGCTGTTCTCGCCAGTGTCGAGAGTGAATTTGGCAGGACCACTGACCCCGTACGAATGTACATGCGCGAGATGGGAACGGTCGATCTGCTCACCCGTGAAGGTGAAATCAAGATTGCCAAACGTATTGAAGACGGGATTAACCAGGTCCTCGCCGCCCTTGCGTCCTATCCAGGAACTATTCAAACGGTTCTGAATGCCTATGCAACAGTCGTGAAAGACGAGATAAAAATGAGTGACCTCATTATCGGCTTCAATGACACAGCGGAATACCCCGATAGCGGGATCATCCCTTCCGTGGCTGCTCCAAAAGAATTAGTCCCGGATATGGAATTGGATGTTGATCTGGATGAGGATGAAGATGTTGAAAATGGCGACGGTGATGATGAGGTTGAACTGGGTCTGGATCCTGAAGAAGTCAGGGCACACATTGAGCAATTGGACAAATTGCATAAAAAGTACGTAAAGTCAATCAAGCGTAATGGCAAGGACCATAAAAGAACGGCTGCCTGTGAGGAAGAAATGACTTCTCACTTCCTCGAACTGCGCTTTGCCCCGAAATTCATCGAACTGATAACAGAAAACGTACGTAATCTAATCGACAGAATCCGCCAGGGTGAACGTAACATCATGTATAACTGCGTCAAGGAGGGGAAGATGCAACGGCGGGAGTTTATTGATACTTTCCCCGGCAATGAAACCAATACAAACTGGTGCAAGACAATCATCAAATCCGGTAAACCTCATGCAGAACACATGAGGCGTCTGGAAGATGAGATCGTCAAGATTCAGACAAAGCTCATAACCATGATCGATGAAACACTTCTCACGATTCCGGAAATCAAGGAAATCAATCGCATGGTTTCTATTGGTGAGGCCAAGGCCAGACGGGCGAAAAAGGAAATGGTGGAGGCAAACCTGCGGCTGGTAATATCGATTGCCAAGAAATACACGAACCGTGGTCTGCTTTTTCTAGATCTGATCCAGGAGGGAAATATCGGGTTGATGAAGGCCGTTGATAAATTTGAATATCGTCGCGGCTATAAATTTTCAACCTATGCAACCTGGTGGATCCGCCAGGCGATTACACGTTCGATTGCTGATCAGGCCAGGACCATCCGCATCCCTGTCCACATGATTGAAACCATTAACAAGCTCAACCGGATATCCCGGCAGATATTGCAGGAAAAGGGGCGCGAGCCTACCCCCGATGAACTGGCAGTGCGCATGGAGATGCCGGAGGACAAGATACGCAAGGTACTGAAAATTGCAAAAGAACCTATCTCCATGGAGACCCCGGTCGGGGATGACGAGGATTCACATCTGGGAGATTTTATTGAAGATGCCAACATCCAGGCCCCCAGTGACTCGGCAAGTTTTGAAGGCTTGCGACGCACGACCCGGGAGGCACTGGAAAGCCTTACCGCCCGTGAGGCCAAGGTCCTGCGCATGCGTTTCGGTATCGATATGAATACCGACCATACGCTTGAAGAAGTCGGCAAGCAGTTCGATGTGACACGGGAACGCATACGCCAGATTGAGGCCAAGGCGCTGCGCAAGCTGCGGCATCCAACAAGATCGGATCAGTTGAAGACTTTTCTGGAATAGTGTTGATCGGTGTCAGGTCTTGAATCTTGAATTGAAAAAAGGTCGGGGTGAATCACCATATGAATGAATTCAAGATTCAAGACCTGACACCGATCCTTTTGACACCGTTTCAATCCAATCGCCGGGCCTGTAGCTCAGTTGGTTAGAGCAGCGGACTCATAATCCGTCGGTCGAAGGTTCAAGTCCTTCCGGGCCCACCATTCAATACAAAAGCAACACACATCCGTGTCTGTAAGTGTCTCGCACCTGCCATCTCGGATCATCAGCAGAAAAATCCGGGCAAGGAGAAACCTGACACAGATCTACGGATAGAAGGTGTACAAGCTGGACATCAAATCGGGCCACCACCCCGGCCGGCCAGACACAAAAAAACCCGCTCAGCTTTCGCTAAAGCGGGTTTTCACCTCTCTTTAACTGGAGTTATCCTGCGCCCGGCAAGCTGAGTTCAAATCGGCGCTACTGCTGATTAAGCATAGATTATCGCAACAAGTCGTCAAATGATGTCAGAAATTCCTGTCCGCAAGTTCATACCACTGTATCCACCCGCTACCCGTGAGTGATAGGATATACCTCCGGTTCATTCAGGAAACCACCGAATTGAAAGGCATCGAGAAAATTCAGGACTGGCAGGAAAAAGACTGGAGTTCGTTCCGGTTCCCCGGTAGCGGGTCCCTGTGGTTACCGTTATTCATCCTCGCTTCGATCAGCATCTGGTCGGCCATGTATACCGTGCCAAGCGACTCTGTCGGTGTGGTGCAACGTTTCGGCAAATACCTGAAGGAAGTTCAGCCAGGCCTGCACTTCAAACTGCCCATGGGTATTGACGTTGCGACAATCGTTCCTGTCAAACGGCAGTTGAAGCAGGAATTCGGTTTCGCAACGGCCGGCGCCACCAACGAGTATCAACACCCGCGCGATGCCGACAAGGAACGTCGCATGGTAACAGGCGACCTGAATGCCGCCCTGATTGAATGGGTAGTGCAATACCGCATCGCCGATCCGCTGAATTTCCTTTTCAAGATCCGCGATCCGCAGGAAACCCTGCGCGACGTTTCCGAGTCCGTGATGCGGGATGTCATAGGCGATCGCACCGTGGATGAGGTTATTACCATTGGCCGCCAGGAAATTGAAGTGGATGCACTGGCGGAGATGCAAAAACTTTCCACCAAGTACGAACTGGGCATCAGCATAGACCAGGTGCAGTTGAAAAATATCAATCCACCCGAACCGGTCCAGGAATCATTCAACGAGGTAAACCAGGCCCAGCAGGAAAAGGAAAAACTGATCAATGAGGCCCGGCAGGCCTACAACAAGGTGATACCACTTGCAGAGGGTGAGAAAGACCAGCGCATACGCGAGGCGGAAGGGTACAAACTCAAGCGTATCAACGAGGCGGAAGGCGACGTTGCCCGGTTCAACTCGATACTTGCAGAGTACCTCAAGGCCCCGGAGGTCACCCTGCGCCGCATCTACATCGAAACGATGCAGGAGGTTTTGCCAGGCCTGCGATCCAAGATCATCCTTGACGAACAGGCCCGTGAAATTCTGCCCCTGCTCCACCTTGACTCGGAGAAAGGAGTGCAGCCATGACCCTGTCCAGGCGATTTGTCATGCTGGTGGTGGCGGGAATCACCGTGTTAATTCTGATGAGCTCGCTATACACCATCAGCGAAATTGAACAGGTTATCATTACTCAATTCGGCAGACCGGTTGGCCCTCCCAGGACAACCTCTGGACTCGAACTCAAGGTGCCCTTTATCCAGGAGGTCAACCGGATCGAGAAGCGTATCCTGGAGTGGGATGGCAATCCCAGTGATATGCCGACCAAGGATAAACTGTATATCTCCGTCGATCTCTTCGCACGCTGGCGGATAACGGATCCCCTCCAGTATTTTCTGCGCCTCCGTGATGAACGCAGTGCCCAGTCCCGACTGGATGACATCCTTGGCAGCGAGACCCGCAACGCCGTCGCGAAGCACAAGCTCATCGAGATTATTCGCACCACGAAAGACCGTGTGCCGGTACAGGACACTTCACTCGGAGACACCAACAATGTCGTGGGCGCACTGGTGCCGATCCAGAAGGGACGCAAGCAGATCGAGGAGGAGATCTTCACTGCGGCAGCACCAAAAATCAAGGTGTTTGGTGTCGAACTGCTGGACATCCGTTTCAAGCGGATTAACTACAATCTGAGTGTACGGCCGAAGATTTATGATCGGATGATCAGCGAACGCCGGCAGATCGCCGAACGGTTCCGGTCGGAAGGAAACGGTGAGGCCGCGCGCATCATCGGAAACCGGGGGCGGGATCTGAATAAAATCCAGTCCGAAGCCTACCGGCGCGTCGAGGAAATACGCGGTGAGGCGGATGCCACAGCCACCGGGATCTACGCCCAGGCATATAACCAGAGCCCCGAATCAGTAAAATTCTATGAATTCACGCGGACCATGGAAATGTACAAATCCATCATCGCAGCAAACACCACACTCATCCTCTCAACCGAAAGTGATCTGTTCAAATTCCTCAAAGGCATGACCCCATAAAGCAGGGATCTTCATGATGATTACGGGGCAATAGAAGCGACAGCGTGGTTGCAGTTTCAGGGAATATTCCGTCGAGAGGCGTTTGAGATGTTGTGCCATGCCTGATTCAGCCGAGGGCACGCTGCCGTCACAGACATAGCGTGTAATACTCTGCTTCATTACAGAGCAGCTGCCTGCTCCCTGACAGCGCCCGAAACAGGGATTGGATATAAAAAATTCTTCAGGCAGCCAATCCTGACAGCCTGGCCGGATTTAATGAATCAGGTCCTTCAGCGTGGGAACTCTGGACTCTTTCTTGGACTTTTTTGCGGCCCGCTTTTCTTTCATGGTCATAGCCGGTTTCTTCCTGGTTTCCTTATTACTTGTCTGGCCTTTGGTCATGTCATCTGCTCCTGATCATTGGTGTGTGTTCTTCAGGTCAATTACTTACTGTCCGTCCCTTCTAATAATCAGTCAACCCCAATTAATTAGTCAACCTCGATTTTATCGGTTTTTTATTGTGCCTGTGTCGATAGGCACCCTTCAAGTAATCAGTGCTGCGATAACATCCAAGGAAAACCCCGCCTGAACAGGCGGGGTTTATCATCGTGCGTTGACGATTATGAGATTACGAAACCTCAAGCGCCACTTGTGAGGCCTGAAGCCCTTTTGGGCCTTTAGTCGTCTCAAAACTTACGGTCTGCCCTTCAGCCAGGGTACGGAACCCATCACCCGCAATGACTGAATGATGTACAAATACATCTTCACTGCCATCGGCAGGTGAAATAAAACCGTAACCTTTTGAATCGTTGAACCATTTAACGGTACCTTTAATCATGTAAATTACCTCTGGATATAAATCAATTAATAAGTGTTTATTACACGTCCTGCGAGGAAATTTACAGAAGAAAACCACGAGATTACTACTGAAAGACCACGACAAGATAAAATGTAATGTGGGAATTATAGCATCATTACAGGATAAATACCGATAATCCTGTGTATATCATTGAATATACAGGACCTCGGTACCCCCTGGTGGGGTATGGAATTATTCAGACCTTTCTTAATGGATAGACCACGATTGTATAAGCGGTAGACGTGGCATGAATAACCTCCTTGTAGTTACGTCAGTCATGAATACGGTCAAAACGGATAACCCTTGGACTGGCATCGTATCTTGTTGACAGGTAGGTGCCGATTTACCCGGCAATCACCACCTGGTTTCTGCCCCGACTCTTGGCATCATACAGACACTCATCCACGCGAT
>Ga0154767_1007_pt1 | contig 15840 bp, 17 predicted proteins | sample Rifle2008BG16ft_FD_105775 | JGI IMG/M metagenome (GOLD analysis project Ga0154767, IMG submission 105775) | Gammaproteobacteria bacterium RBG_16_51_14 | reverse complement strand
CGGAGGAGTTGAATGCCGGTGATACGGCCTGGATGCTTACAGCAACCGCACTGGTCCTGTTTATGACCATCCCCGGCCTGTCCCTGTTTTATGCGGGCATGGTGCGAAGCAGGAATGTCCTGTCGGTGCTGATGCAGTGCTTTGCCATTACGTCCCTGATGACCCTGTTGTGGGTCATCTACGGGTACAGCATTGCATTTGGCGGTGACGGCCCCCTCTGGGGCGGTCTCGGCAAGTCGTTCCTGATGGGTGTTGGTGTGGATTCCCTGCGCGGGACCATTCCGGAAACCGTCTTCATGACCTTCCAGATGACCTTTGCCATCATCACACCGGCACTGATCGTCGGGGCCTTTGCTGAACGTATTAAATTCCCGGCCATGCTTCTTTTCATGGCGGCCTGGCTGACCGTGGTGTATGCCCCCCTCTGTCACTGGGTGTGGGGGGGCGGGGGTTGGCTGGCCAGCATGGGTATTCTGGATTTTGCCGGGGGTACGGTCGTGCATATCAATGCCGGTATAGCCGGCCTGGTTTGCTGCCTGGTTATCGGCAGGCGCAAGGGGTTTCCTGGCTCAGCCATGATGCCGCACAACCTGACCTATACCATCATCGGTGCATCCATGCTCTGGGTCGGCTGGTTTGGATTCAATGCGGGGAGTGAACTCGCCGCCGATGGTGTCGCCGGTATGGCCATGGCGGTCACGCAGATTGCAACGGCGAGTGCGGCCCTGGGCTGGATGTTCAGTGAATGGCTTTCCCATGGCAAACCCAGCGTCCTGGGTATCGCCTCCGGTGCGGTCGCCGGTCTGGTCGCGATCACCCCGGCCTCCGGTGCGGTTGGTCCCATGGGGGCAATCGTCATTGGTATTGCGGCGGGGATTGGTTGCTTTTTTGCCGCCACCCGGCTGAAGCGGGCACTGGGGTATGATGATTCCCTGGATGTTTTCGGTGTCCATGCGGTCGGTGGCATCATTGGGGCCATGTTGACAGGGATTTTCTGTGCCGAGTCCCTGGGTGGTGCGGGCTTCGGGGTCGAATCCGGTGGTATGGGTGCCCAGCTTGGTGTCCAGTTGCTTGGGGTAATGACTACGGTTATCTACACGGGTATCACCAGTTTTGTCATACTGAAAGTCGTCGATGCGGTGATCGGTCTCCGGGTTACGGAAGAGCAGGAGACGGAAGGCCTGGACCTGGTTTCACACGACGAAAGAGGTTACAACTTCTGACCGACACACCTTCCTCCTCTGTCAGACTTGACGGGCGCCCTGGGTGCCCGTCCTTTATTCATCAGGTCATCGTAACAGGGGTGCACGGCAACAGATAAATTGTTACTCTGATGCGGACTTGAGCAGGTTTATGACAATAACATCACTGCAGTGAATACAACCGGGAGGATGGTGCATGAAATTACTTACCGCAATCATAAAGCCCTTCAAACTGGATGATGTCCGGGATGCGCTTGCCGAGATCGGTGTGCAGGGGATGACCGTGACGGAAGTCAAGGGCTTCGGTCGCCAGAAGGGGCATGCCGAACTCTATCGTGGGGCAGAATATATTGTTGATTTTCTCCCCAAAATAAAGATCGAGCTGGCAATTGAAGACGCTCTGGTGGAACCGGCAATCGAAGCCATTATCAAGGCCGCGAACACCGGTAAAATCGGAGATGGCAAGATCTTTATCCTTGATCTGGAACAGGCTGTTCGTATACGCACAGGTGAGACCGGTTCGGACGCACTCTGAATAAATCCCTTTGTTGAGGAGGGGAGATGTTTACTTCTGTGAATCGCTTTTTTTTACTTGGCGGTGGTATGTGTGCGTTGTTTCCTGTCCTCGCAAATGCACAGGATGCAACTGTTCCTGATGCTGCCAATACCGCCTGGATCCTGACTGCAACCGCATTGGTATTGTTCATGACACTGCCGGGTCTGGCCCTGTTTTATTCTGGTCTGGTGCGCAGCAAGAACGTATTGTCCGTGTTGATGCAATGTTTTGCCATCACTTGCATGGTCTCTGTCCTGTGGATGGTACTGGCTTATGGCCTGGCATTTGGTGATGGGGGCCCGGCAAATCATCTGATTGGTACGGGAAAATTCCTGATGTCAGGTATCGGGTTGGACAGCCTGTGGGGAGATATACCCGAGACGGTTTTCTTTATGTTTCAGATGACCTTTGCCATTATCACCCCGGCCCTGGTTGTGGGTGGGTTTGCAGAACGCATGAAATTCTCTGCAGTACTCTGGTTCAGTGCGCTGTGGCTGGTTATTGTCTATGCCCCCGTCTGTCACTGGGTCTGGGGTGGTGGCTGGCTGCAGGGACTGGGTTTTAAGGATTTTGCCGGTGGCACGGTGGTGCATATCGATGCCGGTATCGCTGCCATCGTTGCGGCAGTTGTCCTGGGGAAACGAAAGGGATTCCCGGATACCCATATGCCACCCCACAACATGACATTAACGGTAACCGGGGCCTCCATGCTCTGGGTCGGGTGGTTTGGTTTCAACGCAGGCAGTGCACTGGCGTCCAATGGCAGTGCGGGTATGGCCATGGTCGTAACCCATATCTCTGCCTCTGCCGGATCGCTTGCATGGATGGTCTGCGAATGGATCAAACACGGTAAGCCCAGCGTCCTCGGGATTGTAACAGGCATGGTCGCCGGGCTGGGAACGATAACACCGGCATCCGGTTATGTTGGACCGACAGGGGCCCTGGTTATCGGTCTGCTGGCGGGTGTTGTTTGTTATTTCGCAACCCAATTTATCAAAAGAAGCCTGAAAATTGATGACTCACTGGATGTGTTTCCGGTGCATGGTGTCGGCGGGATGCTGGGGACCTTGTTGACTGCGGTATTTTACGCCAGGGCAATGGGTGGGTTACAGCCGCCTGCAGAGGATTATTCAATCATCTCTCAACTTGGCGTGCAATTGACAGGCGTGATCGCTACCATTTTATGGTGTGGCATTCTCAGTTTTGTCATACTGAAGGTGCTGGACAGGACGCTAGGACTCAGGGTTACGGGTGATGAGGAGACGGAAGGTCTCGATTTGGTGCTGCATGACGAGCGTGGTTACAATCTGTAGCCTCATTTTTCATGTTAAAATAATAAAACGGGTATTTTGATACCCGTTTTTTTCATCTGAATCAGTGTCTGAACAAAATGAATAATATCGGGTTAATACGAAATAATAAGCAGGATGGTTGTTCTGAATGCAATTCAATGTTTTATTCTTTTTAACCACGGCATACAATTACAATCTTTCTTTGCGGGTCAGGTAAAAGGTTCAGAGACATATGACAAATCTGGTTGATAAAACAATACTGAAAACACTCGTCCCCCCAAGCGCGCTGAATACCGAGAATTTTCAGGAGTTGGCAGGCAAGGCCGTACTCGAGAATATTGCCGCCGGCAAGACGGTATTTAAACAGGGTGATACAGACCGGCACGCGATCTATCTCGTAGAAGGGGAAATCCAACTGACGTCTGATCGCAGCGAGGCAATTGTCGTCAAGGCAGGGACCGATATGGCTAGACACCCGCTGGCCAACAGTCAACCCCGTAAATATTCCGCTGTTGCCAGGGTTGATTCCAAGATAACACGTCTGGACAGTGATCTTCTGGATATCCTGTTGACCTGGGATCAAATGTCAGGGATCGAAGTTGGTGAGATCCATGTCGGGGGAAATGAGGCAGATGAAGATCAGGGTGGTGACTGGATGACCCGTATTCTTCAGTCCAAGGCATTCCTGCAGGTACCCCCGGCCAATATTCAGGCAATGTTCATGCGCATGGAGGAGATGCCGGTAAAGGCAGGGCAGACGATTATCAAGCAGGGTGATGATGGTGATTATTACTACATCATCAATCGCGGCAAGGTCAAGGTGACCCGCAATTCCAAGACAGGCTCGGAATTGACACTGGCAACCCTGGGTGACGGTGATGCCTTTGGTGAGGAGGCCTTGCTGTCCGAAGCCAAGCGTAATGCCAATGTTATTATGGCCACGGATGGTGTACTCATGCGTCTGTCCAAGAAAGATTTTAATGAACTGCTGAAAGAACCCATGTTGAGCTGGGTATCTAATGCCGAGGCGGAGGCTATCGTCAAGGGAGGCGGAATCTGGCTTGATGTACGTCTGGAAAGCGAGCACAAAAATACCGGGATTGAGGGTAGTATCAATATTCCGTTGTTCATGCTGCGACTGAAAGCAGACACACTGGACCTGTCCAATAAATACGTTCTTTACTGTGATACCGGGCGACGCAGTTCCGCCGGCGCCTATCTCCTGGGTGAGCGCGGATTCCAGGTCTGCTGCCTTACGGGTGGTTTGGTCGGGCGTGGAGGCGGTTAATCCCTCGCGTTGAGTACCCGAAAAAATGCGGATGGGAGGCTGGAGTGATGACCAACTTTAGTCTCAAGCCAGGCGTCGACAATTATGCTGTGATGGGTCATCCCGTTGCCCATAGTAAATCCCCCCGGATCCATATCGCCTTTGCCGGGCAGACCCGGCAGACCCTGCACTACCAGGCCATCGAGGTTGCTTATGGCGGATTTAACGAAGCCCTGACCGAGTTTCAGGGACTGGGCGGCATGGGTCTGAATGTGACTGTTCCCTTCAAAAGGGATGCCCAGGCAGCCTCCGATCAGCTTACTGAACGGGCCCGGCGCGCGCACGCCGTAAACACCCTCTGGTTTGATAAGGATGGACGCCGCTGTGGAGATACGACGGACGGGATTGGTCTGGTCCGTGACCTGACTGCCAATCTCGGCATCAATCTGCACGGGGGCCGGATCCTGATCCTGGGTGCGGGTGGTGCCGTCCGTGGCGTGCTGGACCCCTTGTTTGATGCCGGGTCCGGCTATATCGTCATTGCCAATCGCACGGTCGAAAATGCCGTAAAATTGGCCGGTATGTTTTCAGATCGGGGTGAAATCCTCGCCTGCAGTTATGCCAATCTTCCGGCAATGCAATTCCATCTGGTAATCAACGGGACCTCAGCCAGTCTGCAGGGGCAGGTACCACCGCTTCCTGACACGGTACTCAAGGCCAATACTATATGCTATGACATGATGTATGCCGATGTTGCTACGCCGTTTGTTCAATGGGCCAGGGATCGGGCTGCCGGTGCGGTCTATGATGGTTTGGGGATGCTTGTGGAACAGGCCGCCGTGTCTTTCGAAATATGGCGCAGTATCAGGCCGGAGACAAAACCGGTGATCGAGATGTTAAGAAAACAGGGATGAGGATATGGGAGACTGAAATTAGTCATTGGTCAATGGTCGGTGGTCAGTAGACGATTATTGATTTTTATCCGAACTACAGAAATCTGCCAGTGACACATAGGCCTCAACCGGCAAGGTCTCGGCACGGGATGATGCAATACCAAGGGCATCTAATTGTGTCTCGGGGATAATCCCGCGCAAGGCATTACGCAGGGTCTTGCGCCGCTGTGCGAAGGCTGCCTTCACGATCCGTGACAATATCATCGTATCGGTTTTCTGATAACGGGGTTCGGACCAGGGTTTAAGCCGGATCACCGCCGAGTCGACACGCGGTGCCGGGGCAAAAACTTCCGGACCAATAGAAAAAAGCGGTTCAATTTCGTAATGATATTGCAACATCACAGTCAGGCGTCCATAGCTGCGATTGCCGGGAACGGAGCAAATACGTTCAACCACCTCACGCTGCAGCATAAACAGCATGTCTCTGATATGGTCTTTGTAATCAAGTAGATGAAACAACAGTGGGGTCGAAATATTGTAGGGAAGATTACCGACAATACGAAGGTCAGCCACGGGGAACTGGCTGAAATCGAATTTCAGGACATCCGCAGAATGGATGTGCAAGGTGCCGTAGGCCTGACAACGAATTGCCAGATAACCGGCCAGGTCCCTGTCCAGTTCCACGGCGTGCATCTCCCCTACACACTCGAGCAAGGGGATGGTCAGTGCCCCTTTGCCAGGGCCGATCTCAATGATGTGCTGGCCGGGTTGCGCATGGATCGCCGCGATAATGCGGTCAATCGTTCCCCGATCCTGCAGGAAGTGTTGACCGAAACGTTTTCTGGGTCGATGCAGCCTGTTCACCGGCTCAGAACTTCATCCTTTGGTTGATTTCTTCCATGCCGGTTTGTGGGGCACCGGGATTTTTCTGACATAAGCTCATCCGGATCGCGCAGTGAATGGCTGCCAGCATACTGTTGATATTTGCCTTGCCGGTACCTGCCAACGACAGCGCTGTTCCATGATCAACGGAGGTGCGGATTATGGGCAGGCCCAGCGTGATGTTCACCGCCTGACCAAAACCAAGGGCCTTCAGCACCGGCAGGCCCTGGTCATGGTACATGGCCAGAAAGACATCCGTATTGTCCCTGTTCTCGGGTGTAAACGCCGTATCTGCCGGGACAGGGCCGTGCAGGCGCATTCCTTTGCGGGCAGCCAGGTTGGTTATGACCGGTATAATGCAGTCAATCTCTTCCCGGCCCAGGTAACCATCTTCTCCGGCATGGGGGTTCAAACCACAGACACGGATGCGGGGATTCGGGATGCCAAACCGGGTTTTCAAATCACTGTCGATAACAGTGAGCACCATTTCCAGTTTCTCTTTGGTGATCGCCCCGGCTACCTGGGCGAGGGGCAAGTGCGTTGTTACCAGGGCAACCCTCAGTCCTGGACAAACCAGCATCATCACCGGATAACCGCGGCCGCAGAGATCGGCAATGAATTCTGTGTGGCCGCTGAATGCAAAACCGGCCGCATTGATGGTCGCTTTTTGCACAGGGGCAGTAACCATGGCATCACAGCTTCCTTCAAGACAGGCCTGCACCGCGATCCGGAGGGACTCAAGTACGTAATCTGCATTGACGGGATCAGGTTGTCCCGGTGTTACCGCCACCGGCATCGATAATGGCATTATCTGCAAGTGTCCGGCCGGCGCTGTATGAGGGGGAAGGGCAGGGTCAAATTCGGTTAATCGCAAAGGCAGTTTCATCCTGGAAGCGCGTGCCTCGAAAAGGTCCGGGTCACCGATCACGACCAACTCTGCCCGGAATGAATGCTGGGCCGTCTGGATAATCAGGTCTGGACCGATCCCCGCCGGTTCTCCTGCGGTAAGGACAAGCCTTGGCAAAACTGAATCAATCGCCTTCGGTACGGTACTCGACATAGGCCTCGTCGCGCATTTGACGTAACCAGGTTTGAACAGCCTCATTTATTTTGCGATTGCGAATGGCTTCCCTCGCCTTTGTGCGCTTGATGGTTTCGGTACTGTCATGTTCGCGTCGCTCGAGTACCTGGACGATATGCCAGCCAAAATCGGTTTCAAATGGTTCACTGATCTCACCGGGCTTGAGTGCATTCATCACCGTTTCGAATTGCGGAACCAGATCGCCGGGATTGACCCAGCCCAGATCCCCTCCTGCGATGGCACTGACTGAATCGCCTGAATGTGCCTTTGCCAGCGCCGCGAAGTCATCACCGCCGTCGATACGAAGTTTGAGTTGCTCAAGTTTTGTTCTGGCAATATCCGCGGTAGTTAATTCATCTGTCCGGATGAGGATGTGCCGGGCCTGTGTCTGTTGCACGATAAGCTTGTCACTGCTGCGGATATCAACCAGTTTGATGATATGAAATCCACTCGGGCTCTGGATTAACTCACTGATATCTCCAGGTTTCATATCGGTGATATATTCTGCAAACAGGACTGGGATCTGCTCCAGTTTACGCCAGCCCAGATCTCCCCCTTCCAGTGCCTGTTGCCCATCAGATATCGAGGCCGCCATTTGCGCAAAGTCCTGTCCTTTTTTCAGGTCTTCCCTGGCCTTGTCTGCGACCAGACGGGCTTGTTCAATTTCTTCCGGTGACGCCGCATCCGGTGTCGCAATCAGGATATGCGCAAGCCGGATTTCTGTTTCAACATTACCCTGATGTTCCTGGGTGGCCAGATAATTATCTATTTCCTGGTCGGTGACGGTGATACGGTTCTCAACCTGACGTTGACGCAGACGCGAAATGGTTATCTCGTTTCGTATGTCTTCCCGGAACTGTTCATAGCTGTAGCCATCCTTTTCGAGGATGTCCCGGAATTGAGTCAGCGTGACCTTGTTTTCTGCGGCAATATTACTGATCGTCCGGTTCAGTGTTTCGTCATCAACGCGAATGCCGGTTTGTGAGGCCATTTGTAATTGCAGCCGGTTCTGGATGAGACGATCCAGTACCTGTTTCTCAAGCGCCTCTGCCGGTGGCAGCTGGGTGCCCTGCTGTTCCATCTGGCTGCGTACGGTACGCAGCTTCTCCTCGAGTTCACTCAACATAATGACATCACTGTTAACGATGGCAATAATACGGTCCAGCGGCACACCGGCCCGGGCACCGTTGGCGACAGACAACAATAACACTGCCCACACCAGCAGTAACAGGCGGGTCAAAATCTGCATCACGTCAGAATTCACTTCGATAACCGGGGATTTTCTTTTCCAGGAAGTCTACTGTTTTCTTGCCGATACCTGCCAGGCCCTTGAGTTCCAGTTGAAGAAATATGCCTGATTGATAATCGCCGTCGATATCCGTCAGGTAACGTCTTGCGACCGCACGTACCCCCCAGCAGCAGGAGTTGTATTCCACACCACCAAAGGTATCCAGTGATTTATTTTCCGAAATCGCGTAATTCCAGTTTCCTACAACACTCCAGCGGGGGCCGATAGGCCAGCGGAAAGACACATTGGTCTGATCAATATCGACCGGATTCCGCTGGATGACGCCGGTTGGCGCCCGATGTACCCGGTAGGCGATATTTACTACCTTTCCGGCCTCAGGCTGGTACTGGGCGGAGAGGGTGAGTTTCTGATCGGTATTTGTATTGGGCTCCCATTGCAGTTCACTGCGGAAATTCCAGGAATCAAAATAGCTCAGATCAAGTTCGGCCACGATGGGTGAAAACGAATCGTTCTGGACTTCTGCATCAGGCAGCCCGACATCACGATCGCGAAGATAGTAGATTTGACCCAGACTGAAGTGACCTGCGGATCGCCCGTTTTTCTGATCAAACAGATAGGATGTGACGGCCAGCGTTATCTGATTGGCATCACCCATCCGATCGGGCCCGCTGAAACGATCGCCACGGAACAGGGAAGCAAACGAAAAATTATACAAACCGGTATCAAAGAGAGGCAGATCCGATTGATCCTCTTCCGGTATGTAGAGATAGTACAGCCGCGGTTCCAGTGTCTGTGAATAGCCATTTCCCGCCAGCTTGATATCGCGCTCAAAAATCACACCACTGTCAACACTGAAGACGGGCAATACCCTGCTGGGGGAGTCTTTGATTATATTGTTGTTATCCAGGTTGTACTGGGTGAAACGCACACCCAGTTCCGGCTTGAGAAAGGAAGATACCGTCTGGATCGGCAGGCTGATGGACGGAAACAAATCAAGTCGGAGGCCGTTGACATTTTCCAAATCAGGGTCCTTGCCACGGTCAAAATAGACGATTTCACTCTTCAGACCGTAATTGGGACGCAGTCCCTGATAGGGTGAATTATAATTGAAACGGATTTGTGGCAGCCGTTTATAGGGTCTGGAAGTAATGAGCTGGCTTCTGTCCACCGTTTGATAATCCTGTACGCGTGCCAGGAGATTCCCCCCCCTGCCGCCGTAGGCTACATCCGCACGCCGTTCCAGATAGCGTGTGCTGGTGGTCGACAGGCTGTTGCCGAAATCTTCAAGATAATTTTTATCCGAGACGCGATTATATTTCAGAAACAGGTCGCCCCTGGACAAAAAGGCCTGGCTATGCTCGAAATGGATGAGGTTGCGATCCTCGTCATTAAACTCGTTGTCACCGGGCAGGTATTCAATATCCAGCTCGCCATTGCCTCTCTCCAGCAGATAACGGTATTCACCCATCAGCATGACACCGCTGTCCCCCAGCACCCTTGGGGTAATGGTTGCGTCCATTTCCGGCCGGATGTTCCAGTAATAAGGGGTGCGCAGTTCAATCCCATTGCGGCTACTTGAGCCGAAGCCGGGGGCCAGAAATCCCGATTTACGTTTCTTGCTCAGCGGGAATGACATATACGGGGTGTAAAACACCGGGACATTCTTGATGCGCAGCACGACGTTTCTGGCCTTGCCCCAGTCCTCGATGTGATCCAGCGTGATTTTACTGGCAGAGAGTTTCCAGAAGGTGTCATCCGGGTCACAGGTGGTGTAATCAACGTCCTTGAGTTCAGTCCGGGTGCCGATATCCAGTGTCAATTCTTCCGCCTGGCCCCGCACCCGATTGTCCGGGATGATGAATTCAGCCCCCTGGAACCGGCCGGTGCCATCGTCGAATTCAAGATGGGCCTGGTCGCTTTGCAGATACAGTGCCTCATCCCAGTACTGGACACTGCCTTTCATGTCCGCCGTATCCTGCGGCTGGTCATATTCGACGTAATCGGCGCGGATCTGCTGGCTGCCCCGGGTGATCTCGGCGTTACCCCTTAGCTCCGAGGTACCTTCTTCGACGAGATCGGCCTCATCTGCCGTCAGGTGGATATCTTCAATCCCAAGGACCTCCTCGACCCGGGGACGGGCAGGTATATCAAGGGACTGCGGACACAGGGATGGCCACGGCTCCTCATTACCGGATTCCGCCCTGGCCTCTATCCAGAACGTAATACTGGTTATTGCCAGTAGGTATGTAAAAAAGATTCGTTTCACTGTGCCTTCTTTTTATTGGAATTCTCAGGATGGCATAAGACGCTTAAAATCGCATAGAATGACTTTATCTTCAAATTTTTATGAAGGTTCATTGCCAAATCACGGGTTTCCTGCTGAAAAAATCCATTTTCCTTATGCCAGAGGGTGATTTTCTTAATAGTCAAGGGGCTCTCACATCCCTATTCCGGCGGGTGATCACGGCTATAAATGCCTGGGTCCGGCCGGTAACACAGGCCCGGCTGCCGCCGTCGTGCAAGTTACAACTGTCCAGGGCATTCCTGGTTCGTAGCATGGCCGCGATCGGGCGCGGTCAACTGGTCTTTGGCCGGGGGGGCCGGTCGGGCAGCAACGCCAAGGTCCCGGGTTGAAGCGCAGTGTCCTGATCACCGGGAGTTCAAGCGGTATCGGTCGTTGTGTTGCAGAAGGACTCAGGGGCCGCGGCTTCCGGGTCTTTGCGACTGCGCGCAGACAGGAAGACGTGGAGAAACTGATCAGGGCCGGTTTTGAATCCGTCCAGCTGGATCTTGCCAATACGGCCTCGATCACAGCGGCGGTGGATCAAGTCCTGCAGAAAACCGGAGGCAGGATTTATGGCCTGTTCAATAACGGCGCCTATGGGCAGCCGGGCGCCGTGGAAGACCTTTCCCGTGATGCGTTGCGCGAACAATTTGAAATCAATCTGTTTGGCACGCACGAAGTAACACGGCGGGTGATTCCGGCCATGCGGGAACTGGGCGAAGGCAGGATCATCCAGAACAGTTCCGTGCTGGGTTTCATTGCCCTTCGCTACCGGGGTGCCTATGTTGCCTCCAAATATGCACTGGAGGGGTTATCGGATACCCTGCGCCTGGAACTGAAGGGGACGGGTATCACGGTTTCATTGATCGAGCCCGGGCCGATCCTGAGTCAGTTCCGGGCCAATGCCTATGCCGCCTATCAGCGGAATATCGACTGTGACCACAGCCCGCATAAACAGGTTTATGAATCCATGGAGAAGCGGTTACGGGCGGACGGTCCGGTGGTCCCGTTCACATTGGGTTCGGAGGCCGTCCTGAAGTGTGTCATTCATGCCCTCGAAAGCAGGCGTCCCAGGGACAGGTACTACGTTACCTTTCCCACCTGGCTGTTTGCCTGCCTGAAAAGGATTTTGCCCGGGAGGATGATGGACAGGATACTGGAACGGATTTAGTGAACTTGTAATTCCCTGTAGTCTTGCTACAGGGTTTCCTTATGGATGTCATTCCGCACTCTTGTGCCCTGAGGGTATGATGCGGAATCCAGTATTTCCTTTCTGGATTCCTGCTGAGCCTGCCCCCGCACCCATCCGGGTATTTATACCCTGCGGGTATTTATGCCCTGCGGGTATTTATGCCCTGCGGGCAACGGCATGACGGCAAGTACCTATTATTCAGACCTTCCTTAGTAAATTAATTCAACCACGGAGTAAAACGAAGCAGAAAAAATAAACCGCGTTGATGGGGAACAGTTTTGTTTACGGTAAGGCAATACCGGGGTTTTTCCGGTTCTTTCGATACAGGGTTACGGTATTACCGATTTTTTGTACCAGGACGGCACGGCTCTTCTCACAAAGGAGGGTGATGGTTTGCCCACGTAATTCACGATCGCCGACCCTGATTTTCACCTTCACGAGTTCATGATGATCCAGTGCCGCCTCGATTTCTTCCATAACACGATCGGTGAGCCCGTTCTGACCAACCCAGGCAACGGGATCAAGACTATGCGCGAGTTTACGCAGAAATTTTTCCTGCTCTTTGCTTAAATTCATCGCACCAGAATAACATAAACATAAATTCAACCGGCCAAAAAAATCACCCCTGCCTGGTTATGCCCCACCAGCACTATAACGCCATGCCGGAAGAGGGGGTGGATCAGTTGATCGAGTTTATGGCGGATTTTGAAAGACGTTACAGCCAGCAATAGATACGCCGGTTTTGGCCTGGTTATCTATTGACAGTTCCTCAAGCAAGGATATGATTTTATTCATACCACGACCACCGGCGCACGCATGAGCACAGCCATCAAAAAAACCATCTCACTCCCGCCCGACCTTGTGCGTGATGCAGAATCTCTGGCCAAGGCGGAAGGCAAGACGCTGAGCGGGGTAATTCAGGATGCGCTGCGGCAGTCGCGTATTGAACGCCGTCTGCAGGAATTCCGGGGCATGCAGGGTTACTGGAGCCGCAAGGCGCGGGATAAAGGCATACTCTCTGAACAGGATCTGGAACGCTTCCTGCGTCAGTGAAGGTCGTTTTCGATCTGTGTGGGTAGATTAAGATTGTTACTCAGATATGCGAATACGCCCTGGTTGCACCACGATAAAATGCCCTTTGATTTTTTCAGTATTCCTTTCAATGAATTCAACCACTATCGTGGCGATGTTTTTACGTGTATTGGCCGGGAAACGAATCAGCATAACACCCGGTGATTCTGCGGCACTTGCATAAACAAGTTGTCCGAAATCCTTGTCTTCAGTCAAGAGTGCCCGTGATTCCCTGACTGCAAGATTAATGACTTCCTCATCGGCACGCCGGGTGCTATATCGCTTACAGCCTTGACGTCGTAACCCGCGGCACGTAATGCCCTGACGATGACAAAATCGCAACTTTCATCTGCCAGAAACAGCATTAATCATCCTTGTGCAGCCTTTCCGGGTGGCTCCGTCAGTATCGTCTCTTCATGCGCCAGTATATCCGCTGCATAGCCAACAGCAGCCTTGATGTCTTCCACCGCCAGGCCGGGATAAGCATCCAGCAGATCCGCCTCGGTAGCCCCTTCGCTGAGTTTGCGCAACAGTAACTCCACCGGAATACGGGTCCCCCGTATTACCGCCTTGCCGAGCATGATTTTCGGGTTAAGTTCAATTCGATCAGTTACCGTCATGACAATCACCTTCGTGTTTCATATAGTCATCTATGTTACTCCGGAGGGACCAACAGTACAGCATCCGGGTCAGGTTTTTCTTGCGGTTTAATGCCTGTAGCTACTGGTCTATTGGGTTCGGGGTCAGTAAAAATAATCAAAATTATCGGCAGTTATTTACTGACCCTGAACCTACACGCGCGAAAATTTGTCCGCGATACGTAAGAACTCGCACACGTTGCGGTGTTTCTGTCGGAACTCAACCTGTTCGTGAAACCACGACGCAGACTCAAGGTACTCGCGGATGACCCCGATAACCGCATACTTGAATGCGCACTTACCGGGAGTGCAGACTTTATCGTCACAGGTGACAAGGCGTTGCTCTCATTGAAGGAATACCGCAAGGTGCGTATTATCTCCTTGCGCGAATATCTTGCCGTAACATCTTTAGAACAATAAGGAAACTGTTTATGGCCAATACTGATAAACCGTTTTTTTAACCATGCTAAGTATGCATTGATTGTAATTATATACGTCACAAGCGTATAATATGGCATTATATACTTTCATCGAATTGCCGCCTTTCGAATCCCTGCGTGATGAGCTTTTCGATGATCAGGGCTATAGCGAACTGCAATACCATTTACTTGAACATCCCGAATCGGGTGTGGTTATTCCGGGAACCGGTGGTTGCCGTAAACTGAGGTGGTCCGTCAATGGCAAAGGAAAACGGGGCGGAGCAAGAGTGATTTATTTCCTGCGCTTGGCGCAGGGTCACATTGTCATGATAGCCGCTTATGGCAAAGGCGAACGGGACGATCTACCGCGAAGCTGGTTGAAACGTATCAAAGAGGCATACGAACATGAGCAAAACCAAAAAAGCCGTTGAACAATATCTGCGGGAACTTGACGCCGGACGCACGCCGATGTGGGCGCGTAAAACCGAGTTTATTCCGCTGCGTAATGGTTCCATGCGGCGCCGGATCACCCGTAGCGATGGGACGGTGGAAAAGAGCGAAATAATTCCCGCGGGCCAGTGGCAGATCACCGCAGCCCGTGCCGGTACAGGTTTATCACAGGCGGATTTTGCAAAACTGATTGGAGTCTCTCGGCGCACCCTCCAGGAATGGGAGCAGGGCCGCAAGCAGCCATCCGGTGCAGCCAGGGTATTACTTAAAATCGCGGCCAGCCATCCAGAAGTTCTCCGCGAAGCACTGACTCCGAACCTGTCATAACCACAGAGGACACGGAGGGCAAAACGAAGCTGAAAAAATAAACCGCGTAGATTGGGCACAGGTTTGTTTACGGTAAGACAATACCGGTTTTTTTCCGGTTCCTTCGATACAGGGTGACGGTATTGCCGATTTTCTGCACCAGGACCGCACGGCTCTTCTCACAAAGGAGGGTGATGGTTTGCCCACGTAATTCACGATCGCCGACCCTGATTTTTACCTTCACGAGTTCATGATGATTCAGTGCCGCCTCGATTTCTTCCATAACACTATCGGTAAGCCCGTTCTGACCAACCCAGGCAACGGGATCGAGACTATGCGCGAGTTTACGCAGAAATTTTTCCTGCTCTTTGCTTACATTCATTGAATCAGAATATCATAAACATATTGAAACTCTGACTTAATCAGGGTCTCCTGGATTAAAAAATATGGAAAAAATACATCCGAAATTGTTAGGTGATGCAGGTGAGCATTATGTTGCATTTGAGCTTGCCAGAAGGGGAGTTAGTCCGGCATTGCTCAGTTCCAATACAAAAGGTGCAGATATACTTGCCACAGTATCAGGAAGGAAAGTAGTGAGCATTCAAGTCAAAGCATCGGCTGGTGCAAATAATTCTTCTACTTGGGCTGTTGGTAAGCATAAACCAGAAGTATCAGATACGTTTTATTATATCTTTATGAACATTTGGCGTGATTACGAAAGGAAGGTTGAGGCATTTATAGTGCCAAGCAAAGTCGTGCTCCAGTCCGTAGATTGGTTTGCATCAATGCCGCAATTTAGATTGAAGGCTATTGAAAAAGAAAAATACAAAGACAACTGGCAGCAGATTCTCAATATACTTTTTGAAACCGTTAGCTAACAAGTCGTTCATACAAATATACGGGGACTGTCTTGCACTGCCACATTAATTGATATGCAATCCCCTGATGTCTTGCCGGTTTGTATGAGAAAGATGCTTGTTGCAGGTTGTGTGTGGTGGGTTGTTAACAACCCACAACTGTCTACGAACAACTGGCAAAATGAAGTTGCTCGCCGTGTG
>Ga0154767_1054_pt2 | contig 16122 bp, 10 predicted proteins | sample Rifle2008BG16ft_FD_105775 | JGI IMG/M metagenome (GOLD analysis project Ga0154767, IMG submission 105775) | Gammaproteobacteria bacterium RBG_16_51_14 | reverse complement strand
ATGTTCAAAATCGCACACCCGGTGCCTACCGCATATTTTGGTGCTACGGCCCAAAGAAGAGCGAGATCACGATTATCGCGATCACATCACATCCGTCGTAGTGGTGTCCTGGCCTGCCCCGGATTCTGTGTACACCCAGTTAAGCTAATTTAGATACAAATTAACAACCGTTTTATTTAGGCAACCACGTCTGAAGTCTTGGGAAAGACGCCTCATATCCACGGTCCACGATGTCATCGATAGCATCAAACGCGAGCGTCCCCCACGCCTCAACGGGAAGTTGCATATAAAGGTCCGGGGGATCCAGTTCCAACAATCTGTTGCTGCTATAGACGCTGGCCAGTGTGGCCGAGCGAATAAGCACATTGAGGATCGAGGGTATTTCTACCGTTTTCTTGAACGGATTGAGCCGGTTCAGTAGCAGTGCCCACCCTGAAATCTCTGTGGCAAACCCGGTGTTCACAGTCAGATCCATTTTTGGTTCCACATCCACAGCTATCACCTTGTTTCCCTTGAAAACAGAGCGCATGACATCAACCGGCAGATTATTTAGGAGGCCTCCATCGACGAGAAGATCGCCGTCGTGATAGCAGGGTAACAGGATGCCAGGAAGGGACATACTTGAGCGGATGGCATCGGCTACATGTCCTCGGCGATGAACGACCTGATCTGCCTGTGTCAGGTTGGTGGACACACAGAAATATGGCAGCCATAGATCCTCAATCCGGCGCTTGCCGAAAACCGATTCCAGTGACGAGCGCACCTTGCTCCCCTTGATCAGGGAAGCCATGGGCAGGGTGTAATCGAAAAACGCCGAAATGTATTGTTTGCATGTCGCATGAATCTTCTGCGAGTCGAACTGCATGGCGACCAAACCGCCAAGGATCGCGCCCATGCTGGTTCCTCCAACGATATCGATAGGTATGCCGGTTTCCTCCATGGCCCGCACCAAACCGATATGTGCATATCCTCGTGCGCCCCCGCCGCCAAGCACCAATGCGATACCTTTACCCGCAAGGATGCGCGCAAGCCGGGCATAATCAGCAGGAGAATGCGCGCGCACATGAAAATGCCCGCCTATATTTCGTGGCTCCAGCCATTGCGACGTACCGCGAGGCTCGCTGGTGCCGGCAGGATGGATCAGGACGAGGCTGCGTTGGGGAGCGCGTCCGGTTATCCATAGTGCGTCCATTTTCTCTTCGATTGCGCCTGGCTTGGGATCCGAGTTCGCGGTCGCGAAAATAACCACCTGGTCTGCGTGCCGGATGGCCCGCTGGGTCCATGGCGACCAGGTCCGGTCCGCCTCGTAGACAACATATTGATATTGAGCTTCCTGCTGGTGCAGCCATTGTGCCAGTCGCAGGCTGCCCGGATCGTCTTCGGTTACTTGCGACATCGCGTGCCTGCCGAACTCCCTATCCACCGTGCCGGCGTCCAGATGCAGGATAGGTCCGAGTGTAGTCAATGCTCCGACCAGATGGCGCGTTATTTCGCTGAGGGGGCAATCGGGATTCGACGATACGACACCGATAATAGTAGCTATCGGAGACCCTTGATCAACGCGGATCGCTTGCCGCTGCAGACGCTTACTGACCAGACGCGCAATATGCTTCATTGCAAACGGATATTTGTCCATGAGCTTGTTGAAGCTCGGATACGATAACCGCGCCAGCACCGTATCTCTTACCGCATAGACGGTGGCCGAACGGCAGGCCTCGGTCAGGAACGCTATCTCGCCGATCGTCTCGCCAGCCTTGATTTCGTTGATCACTCGTTCACTTTGCCCGTTTTCTTCCAAAGCTACGCGCAACAGGCCGCTCAGGACGAAAAATACGGCATCGGACGGATCTCCCTCTCGAAACAGCGTGGCGCCCGGACTCAATGATTGCCACTCGATCATCGATTCAAAATCGGTCAGGACGGTCGCATTGATTTCACCGAAGAATCGATTCAGATGAACTGCAAGCTGCGCGCGTCGGCTGCTGCGCCAAAGCGCGTCTTCCAAAGTCTTGCTGGCTTCCGGGAATTTTTCCAGGTGGTGATCGATGGTTGACCAGGAAATCCCGATTATCGTCGTCTCACATGATGCTTGCAGTAGCGGGGCATTCCGCAAGCCGCCTATCGGATCAACCACTCCAATCACGTCGCCCGGGCCCAACTCGTATATAACCGCATCTGCGGCGTCGACGTTTTTGACGGCGAAAATCAAGCGACCCTTGAACACAACGGAAAGCCTCTCGGTTGCTTCACATTGTTGGGGATCCACGCTTGCCAGTGCCGGCAACAGATGCAACTTCACATTGGCCACAAAATCATGCAGCGCATTATCATCGAAATCCTGAAAGGTCTTACTGGTACGCAATACCTCGTAGATTTCCAGGTGTAATTGCTTGTCCATGATTCAAAGGCTACTGTCAGCTTGTCGTGAATAACTTGGTTGTTTTTCACAGGGGGATGGATTTCCATCCAAATTCAGGGATACGAGTTCTAAATCTTCACCATCCAGGTGCAAATCAGATTTTGCAGGTGTATTTGGCATAAGTTTACCTGGATAGCCAGCGCAACAGGAATAAAGCAGCTCGGACCTGCCAGCGAGCATAAGGAGGAAATAAGCCGGTGGACAAGCCCAGCCTGCCTTGTTTAATCACAGCCTTTTCGTGAGAAAAAGTCTTGAAGCCATAAAAGCCATGATAATTCCCAAGTCCACTTGTCCCTGCTCCGCCGAAGGGTAGATAAGGATTCCCCACGTGTATAATGGCATGGTTGATCACAACCGCGCCCGATGTGGTCTCGGACAGAAACTTTTCGTGAATTTTTTCAGACTGGGAGAAAAGGTAAAGAGCCAATGGTTTATCATGAGATCTAATATATTGAATAACTTTGTCTATATCTTCATAACTCAGGACCGGCATGATCGGACCAAATATTTCTTCCGACATAATCGCATGCTCTGCTTGAACTCCGGTCAAAACAGTGGGTTCTAAAAACCGGGTCTCTGCATTCGCATTCCCGCCGCAAAGGAGTTTGGCGCCAGAGGCCAGACTCGATGAGATTAAATTTTGCAATCGATTTAAGCTCAAGGGGTCAATGACCCTGGCCATATCCATGCCCTGTTCTCTTTCCGAATAGTTGCTCCCGAATACTGCCTCGATACGGGCCTTGATTTTTTTCTGAAATTCAAGTTCGATATCTTTATGCACAAAAACATAATCCGGCGCTACACAGGTTTGCCCCGCATTTAAAAAGGAAGCCCAGACCAATCGGTCAACAATCACATCAAGATGAGCATCTTTGTGGACAATGGCTGGTGACTTTCCGCCAAGCTCAAGGGTCACTGAGCTTAAATTTTTTGCGGCAGATGCCATTATTTTTCTGCCGATCCTGGGACTGCCAGTAAAAAAAATGTGGTCAAACGGCATTTCCAGTAAAAGATCTGCAATAGAGGTATCTCCGCCAACCACTGCGACTTCATCGGCTGGAAATGCATGTTGAATAATTGCCTTGATTACGGAAGCGACATTTTGAGTTTTATTCGAGGGCCGCAGAACGACCACATTGCCGGCGGCCACAGCAGATACCAGGGGGGTCATGACGAGGTTAAAGGGATAATTCCAGGGCCCCATGATCAGGACCTGGCCCTTTGCTTCGTAGCGAATCTGGCTGCGGCTTCCGATCAGTGGCAGTGGCGTTGGAACCCGCTTTGGCTTTGTCCAGTTTTTCAGGTGCCTGATAGTGAACTTGATTTCCTCCAGCACCGGATAAACTTCTGTTATTTCTGCTTCCGTGGTTGGTTTGCCAAAGTCCCTGGCAAAGGCCGGATACAATTCTGCCTCAAATTTAATAACAGCTTCCCGAAGTTTCTGTAGTCTAAGAATGCGTCGTTGCGTGCTCGAATTTGCGACCACCCAGCGGTTTTTCTTTTGTATTTCGAAAATGTTTATAATTTCTTCTCTTGTCATCGTTGTTCCTGATGTTTCAGCAATATACGCGGACACTCATCATCATAGTGTTGAATAAATGCGGTAGTCATAGTCCAGTTCCCGGTGAGCGCAGGGATTATTGTTGATCAAAATGTCTTGATAAATTCAATCAGGGCCCGTTTGTCTTCATCGCCAAGCCCTGTTCTTTTCAGCGAATAATCAGTGCCGAAGTAGTGTCCACGGTTGACGACGAAATCAGGACATTTGCTTACGTCCAGCAATGGCTGAACCAGGTTGGCAAATGCCTTTCTGGCTTCGTCGTCACTTGCATCTTGCGGCAGCGCCTTGAGATCTTTAATGGTTCTGAGCAATATCTTTCTTACATGATCTTTTTTATCCATATCTATTGAGGCAAGCATATTAACCGGCATCCCTCCACGGATGGGGCCAATCTGGATCCCTTTGTCGTCAACCAGCCATGGGAGCCAGCGATGCAACGGATCCATCAGCGTCTGCAGAAAATCAGGCAGGTAACCACGGCTGATGAGCAGGTAACTCCTGGTGCTTGTCACATCCACCTGGGCGCGCATTTTCCTGCCTGAGTCGGTGGTAATTTCAAGATTCCCGTCACGCTTTTCGGGCCATAACAGTTGCTCAATCGAGTCATTGAAAGACGCCATGCGGTCGTCTACTGAACCGGACCCACGGAAAGCACCAAGACTGTTATTCAGAAGAAAAGGGGCAGTCGACCATACGCTGACCAGCGAGGGGACCCGGGTGTAGCCGCGCCCACCTGCGGGCATCGAATATTTCGATGGTTCGCCGGTGTAGGGGTTATAAATGTTGATCGTTCCTACAGACGGCAAATCCTTATAGGACTGCGATGAAAAGTTGTCCCAAACTTTGTCCTTCATGGCGTTGGTGGCCAAAGGGGCGCAGGAATTTGTTTCCAGTATCGTTACCGGCACGCGTAGCTCTGTCGAGAGAAAGTTGTTATCCAGGAAATCCGGGGCCTTGACGATGGGAGTCATGAGTTCCGTGAATTTCTCGGTTTTGGTCCATTCCCAGTAATTGGTCCAGCAGTCCAGATACTTTGCGCCAGCACAGCTGGTACCGGATTTATCAGTGAAAAACTCGAACGCCTTGGGTGGCAGTTTGCTGGAATGGCAACTGGCGCATCTTTCCGCAAATACAGTCTTGCCACGATCTAATATGACATTATCTGCCGTCAGGTAATTCTCGCCACCCGGGGCATTGCGCAGGTAGTCAGGGCGGGCCGAGGCCAGGAAAAAAAGCGCCAGATCGGGAGTCAGGCGCTCAGTGGCATTCCAGTATGATGAGTGCGCTCTGGCAACCGTGATCTCGAAAGGACTGACCTGCCTGCCGCCGACCAGTGGGCGGAAATGCTCAAACCATTCTTCGCTAAACATACCAACGTTAACGTAAACGCGACTGAGCGCCCCCAGTGCACCGACTGAATCGGCGCCATCTTTCAACACGTGAGGCGTGAAAACAGTATCCGGGGCCTTGTAGAACTGGGCGAGGGGACTGTCCGCAGAGACGAAATCGTTGAACTGGTGATTGTTCTTCGAACCACCTGCCAGGGATTCCTTCCCCAACTTTGTGGCAATTTCGAGCCGTGCCGCCAGATTGTACATGGCGTTCATGGTACGAGGATTGTTGATATTATCACTCGCTATGAAAGATGTATCGGACGTGCCGGCCCGTGAAGTCAGGAACAGTTGTGAGGAAAAGTTATCCGGCATGGGATTCCACATCAGCACCCGATCAACCCGGAAATATTGTGCCCCCGGATTTGAATTCAGGTTTGTCCAGGCGGGATGTTCCGGGTCGTGTGGGGGATTAGCGGGATTGGGTCCCACATGGCAGAATCCGCATGCCATTCCTACCCGGTAAGGCTTCACCAGATTCTTGTCGAGATAGTAGTCGGGGTCGGTGTAATAGCGTTCGGGATCCCAGCGCTTTTGGGCCTGCTCGTCGAAATCCGGGTTCGGGAAAAGGCGGAGTCCCACAACCCCCGTGGCATACCCATAGTAAGATCCTGCCGGTATATTCTTGCCGCGCGCTCCGATTTTCACACCAGGATACTTTGTCTCGTCCTCGAAAGGGTCGGGCCCACAGTCCGGATCGCGCACGTCGAGCCAGAGGCCATAACGATCAGGACGAGGGCCGGTACCGTGCCTGAAACAGGGTTCGTTTACGATACCCATATATTCCCACCGGTTGTCACGGCCATACTGAAGACTCGGGTGGTTAGACAGGGTTTTCAGAAAATCGACAGTGTTGGCGCTGACGCGGGACAATTCATCCCACATGCGATCATTACCTGCTGACCATAGGACCCAGGTGTTGCGTCCGCGAATTGCAGCCTTGACGGCTGCATCCGGAGTTATCCCCGGCACAAACGGATTTAATCGTGCCGCAACTTCTTCCGGATTGTGAGTGATACCGTAGTCCATATCACCCAGGTAGTTGTCTTCAGAACCTGGAAATGTTTCCGGTTCGCGTCCAACACATTGGGCTTCATCCAGAACACTACCTGCACCCTTGCCACAGGGCGTCGGCTTCGAACCACCGTTGAGATACAGTAGGCCGGCGGTTGTGCCAAACACAAGCAGTGCTATGACATATTTTTTCATACTGGGCCCTCTGGGTCTTCCGACCCCGGTCATACACCGGAAGCTTCCTGCTCAAACAACCATGCAGTCCAGGTGTCCGGATTGATTAGAGCACTTCACCCATGGCCTTTGAACTCATCCATACTCTTGTAGACACCGAGAATATTGCCGAAGATGAAGTCGAACAGGCGGATGGGGAGTAAACCTTTCATGATAGCGACCAGGTAGACGGTCCAGGGTGAGCGCACCACTACCTTGCCTTTCTTCATGGATTCCCAGACTTTCTGCACAAAAGGTCCGGGTTGGAGTATGGGCGTCATCAGCGGCGCCCTGGCCCCTTTGAACATGCCGGTATCGACGTAGCCGGGCGTGACCGTGGTCACGCATACATTATTGTAACCCTGTTGTTCCAGTTCCAGGCGCAGGGAGTCGGACCAACCGTTTACCGCCCACTTGCTCGCGCAATACACGGACATCTTCGGGTTGGAGAGCAGCCCCGCGGCGGACGCCATGTTCACGATACGGCCCTCACGCTTTTCCAGCATGCCGGGCAGAAACGCCCGGCAGATATACATCAATGCTTCGCTGTTGATGCGCATGGTTTTCTCGATCTGGTCATTGGTATGCTCCCAGAAATAGCCACTAACGACGATACCTGCGTTGTTGATCAGGATATCGACCGTGCCGTGCTCTTTGAGGACTTTCTCCGCAGCTTTCTCGATGTCTTTGCGGTCGGATACATCTACCTTGTAGGTATATACCTTGCCGCCGCGACGGGTTAACTCCTCGGCAGTTTCCTTCATGGTCTGCTCGTTGGTAGCCCAGATGATAATCCTGGCGCCTTCCGCAACGCCGTGTTCGCAGAACAGTTTGCCCATGCCCCTGTTGCCGCCAGTGACAAGCATGGTTTTTCCGTCTATTGAATACATATGTTCCCCCCCGGTATTATGAAATACGAAAATAGTGGCCGCTGAGTACTGTCAACTTACGGACAGTCAGCCTTGCGGGCCCACATTCAACTCCTGCGCCATTTTCTCGAGGACGGCCGCGGCGCTCTCGAAATCATATTGGGCGAGCAGGTTCTGCAGTTGCTTGCTCCGTTCACCCTGGCCTGCCGCACGCAAGTCACCGGAGATTGCCTCCAATGCCTTGGCAGCACGCGTGTCGTCCCGTGCAATCAGTTTTGCCAGGTCACTCAGTGCGGCACCGAGGGCAGCCGGGTCGACGGGCCGCTGGGCAGTGGTCTGCGGCGCACGATCGCTGTCTGCCTCGAGCACGCCCACCGGCAGGTTTGCCACGAACTCGGACAGCGATTTCTCCAGGCTCGCCAGCGCCTGGTCCAGGCCAACGGTCTCCCTTGTTTTCAACAGGCCTTCGACCGTTCCTGCGCACTCGGCCAGAGCCGTTGCCCCAACACTGCCGGCCAGTCCCTTGAGGGTATGGGCTTCGCGCGTCGCCGTCTCAATCTCGGGGCGGCCGATAGCCTCCCTGATACGATGCACCGCATCTATCTGCGTTTCGCGGAACCGGGAAAGAAGTGTCTTGTAGAGCTTGATGCTGCCGCCCACCCGCTTCAACGCCTTTTCGACGTCGACCCCGGGAATGCGAATAGGGGCTTCCTCTTGACTTACTTCAGCAGTACTTACCATCATTTCGTCTGGGGCGCGTTTAAGCCAGCGCGTCAGTGTCGAGAACAATTCATTCACATCAATCGGCTTGCCTACATGGTCATTCATGCCGGCAGCGATGCAGCGTTCGCGATCACCAGCCATAACGTTGGCCGTCATCGCAATGATGGGGAGTTCGCAAAAGCGCGCGTCAGTGCGGATGCGGCGTGTTGCTTCAAATCCATCCATCAACGGCATCTGGCAGTCCATCAGGACGCCGTCGTAATTGGTTTGCTGCACTTTGTCCACCGCCTCAACGCCGTTGTTGGCCACGTCGACACTGATGCCGGCACTGGAGAGAAGTTCCACCGCGATCTCCTGGTTCACGGCGTTGTCCTCGACCAGCAGAAGGTGAGCGCCGCGTACCAGTTTGGCCGTCTCACGGAAATCGCCGCTGCGCCCCGGCTTGCGGAACGCTTGCAGAACTTCCTTCCCGAACGCCGTCATGATGGCATCGAGCAAGGTTGATGGACTCACCGGCTTGACCAACAGGCCCTCGAATGCTACGCCCTGGGTTTGCTCCAGCAACTCCTCGCGACTGAATGCGGTTGCCATGATGAAAGTCGGTGTCTTCTCCAGACTGGCGTCGGCCTGAATACGTCTGATGGTCTCCACTCCATCCATTTCCGGCATGCGCCAGTCCATCAACACCAGACCATACGGCTTGCCTTCAGATTGAGCCTGCCGAATCGCCTCAACAGCGGCCGCGCCGCTCGCTACAGCACAGGGCTCGAACTTGAGGCCGCGCAGCATGGATACGAAGATCTCACGGGCACTGGCGTTGTCATCGACGACCAGCACACGCAGGTTCTGCAAGTGTGGTATCAGCGGTATCACAGAGCGCTGCTCTGCCTGCAGCACGAACTTGGCTGTGAAGTAGAACGTACTTCCCGTCCCCGGTTCGCTCTCGACACCGATCTCTCCTCCCATCGCCTCGACCAGACTTTTGCTGATGCTCAGACCCAGGCCGGTGCCGCCATACTTGCGCGTGGTGGATGCGTCGGCCTGCGTGAAGGCGCTGAAAAGCCGGGCGCGCTGCTCTGCCGTCAGACCGATCCCGGAGTCCTTCACGTCAAACCGCAAGTGGGCCGTGCTGTCCTGCATCGCGATGAGATGAATGCCAATAGTGATCTCGCCTTTTTCGGTGAACTTGATCGCGTTGCCGACGAGATTCAGCAGCACCTGCCGCAGGCGCGTGGGATCCCCGATGAGGGACGTGGGCACGTCAATGCCCACGTCGAACAACAGTTCCAGCCCCTTGTCCTGGGCCTTGAAGACTGAAACATCGGCCACCTGCTCCAGGACGGAGTCGAGAGAGAAATCGATCCGTTCGATGTGTAACTTGCCGGCTTCGATCTTGGAGAAATCGAGGATATCGTTGATGACGCCCAATAGGCCCTTTGCCGCCGCGTCGACCTTGTTCATGTAGTTGCGCTGTTTTTCGGTCAACTCGGTCTGGAGCGCGAGGTGCGTCATACCTATGATGGCATTCATCGGTGTGCGGATCTCATGACTCATGTTTGCCAGGAACTCCGACTTCATCTTTGATGCCTGCTCGGCGACTTCTCTCGCCTCTCGTAAGGCCAGATCTTGCTCCTGAAGTCTGGCGTTGAACTCGACCAGAATAGACTGTGTTTTCTGCAAATCCAGCAAAGCGGTCTCGGCAGCGTGGTGTGCCTCGCTGGCATCCCGTTCCCGTTGCTTCAACTCGGTGATGTCGAAGTAGGTGAGCATGCGGCCGCCGTCGGGCAACGCGATACACTGGTAGAGGATGATGCGGCCGTCCGTGAGGTTGTGTTGATACGGGGGCATGTCTCCCTTGTGGATTTCCTCGACTCTTGCTGTTACATAGGCGTCGAATTCTGACTCCGGTAAGTCATAGATGCAGTTGTACCGGTTGTAGTTGATGATGTCGGCAATCGTGGGGTGCGTTTCGATGAACTCGTCGGGGATGCCCCAGATATTGCGGAAAGCACGATTGATGATCCTCCCCCGCAGGTCTGGTCCCATGAACATCACACCGTAGTCAATAGCATCCAGAACCGCATTGAGTTCGGTCAGTACTGCACTCTTTTGCTGAACGGCCTCGGCGAGATCCTGTTCGTGTTGCTTCAACTCCGTCACGTCGGTGCAGATTGTGACCAGTGATCCATCCTTGGTTCTATGGTCGCTCACCTGCAGCCAGATGCCGTTGCCCAATTGCTGCGACCTGAATCCGGAAGGCTTACGCCGGCGCTCCAGGACGTGGCCTATCCACGCCTCTTCGCCTCCCACGGAGGCCGGAATGATACCACGAACGAGCGCCTCGCGAACGAGTAACTCGTACGATGCGCCAGGCTGCATCATACCCGCCATTTCCGAAAAAAACTCTCGGTACTTGGAGTTGCAGACCACAAGGCGGTCCTCGGGATCGAATAGTGAGAAGCCTTCGGACATCGCCTCGATCGCCTCTTCAAACATGGTCTGGGCAGCCAGCGCCCGGTCCCGCGCTTCCCTCACTTCCGCATGTTGATGCCTGACCTCGGTGACGTCGGTGAGGGAACCCACGAGACGCCAGACCCGACTATTACCTATGCGCAGGCCGGTGGCTTGATCGCGCACCCATCGGTATTGCCCGTCGCCGATCCTGATTCTGTACTCGTGTTCGAAGTGGTCGCTTTCCCCCTTGAAATACACACGCATCGCCTCCCGGTAACCTGCGCCGTCGTCGGGATGGATGCGTTCCAACCAGTGCCTCGACTCGAAATGGTCTTCGTGGTAGTTGAACAGGCTCTTCAGGCGATCCGAAACCAGCAGTTTGTCGTCGATCGGCTGCCAGTCGTAAATTCCCTCGCTGATAGCCCGGGTAACGAGCTCATAGCGTTCTGCCTCGGTCTTGAGTTTCGTCTCGACCAGGTCCTCAGCTTCCTTGCGCGCGGAGATGTCACTCCAGGAGCCAACGGCCTCAAGAGAATTGCCCTTATCGTCGTAAATGACGCGTAATTCATCCCTCACCCAACAGTAACTTTCATCCTTGCGGCGGAAACGATACTCATTGACCAGATAACCCTTTTCGAACAAAAGGATCAGTTTTCCGAGCACACGTACGGCATCATCAGGATGAATCCGATCCGGAACGAAGTTCAGGTCATCAAGGTATTCATGCGGTTCATAACCAAACAACTCATGGATGTTCTCACTGATAAAGGTGGGAGTGCGCTTCCTGGCATCAAAGCAGTAAAGAATTGCAGGGGAAGAGGCAAGAATGTGTTTGATGCGCTCGTTGGCTGTCAATGTGCCTGTAGTGTTTTGAACCGAACGAATTTTCATTGAAGTTGCAATTTCCTCTTATATCCAGCGTCACCCTGTTCTGTGAAATTCACGAATTTAGCCATACCTGACAATTTTTTTCATTAGACTGAAAATTTATTGATATAGATTGCTTCATAGAAACTTCCTTTTGCGGGAGCCACTCTGCGGATTGGCTATACATTGCTGTGAATCTCGAAGATCTTGACGGGCTTGTGGAAGCCTTTCAGCGGGAGGTCGCCAATGAGCTGGGATTTCGCAACCTCTCCGAGCGCTTGTTCAACCCGCTGCGAGACGAGAATCTGCCCCCCCTTTGCCTCTCCGCAGAGGCGGGCTGCGAGATTGGTGACGTTGCCGATGGCCCCATAATCACGCCTGCCCTCGAAGCCGATGGCCCCAATGGTGGCATAACCCTGCGCAATGCCGACTCCCATCGACAGATCGTAGCCACGCCGCGCCCATGCCGCCTCAAGTCCCTTGAGGCGCTGCTGCATCTCGAGTGCCATTGAGACAGCCTGTGCCGCCGGGTTCGGAATCGGTACAGGGTCATTGAAGAAGATCATGATCCCGTCGCCGGCGAAGCGCTCCAGCGTGCCTGCGTACTTTATAATCAACTCGCCCATCGCCGCATGGTAGTCGGCCAGTACGCCCATCACCTCCTCCGGGTCGGCGCTCTCGCTGAAGGCGGTGAATTCCCTCAGATCGAGGAAGGCCACGACGATTTCCCGCCGGTGGGTCTTGAGCGGATCATCCGCATTGCCCGAGAGGATCAGGTCGGCCACGGCCGGAGAGAAGAATCGCTTCATGCGCCCCAGCCGATCCAGTTGCGTGACACCCTCAGCAACGCGCTGTTCGAGCGTCTGGTTCCAGGCCGCGAGCTCGCGCGCCTGTTCCTCGAGTTTTACAACCATCTGTTCCAACTCGCGTCTCCGCTCGTATAACTCCAGATGTGCTTTCACGCGAGCCTTCACGATCGGCGGGCTGATCGGCTTGGTGATGTAGTCCACCGCGCCAAGCTCCAATCCTTTCGTCTCGTCATCCACCTCGTTCATGGCGGTGACGAAAATGACCGGGATACGCCGTGTTTCCGGATTCACTTTCAGGCGCCTGCACACCTCGTAGCCGCTCATGCCGGGCATCATGACGTCGAGCAGAACGAGGTCAGGGGGTTCAGCGGCAAAGGCAATCTTCAAGGCACGTTCTCCGTTGATCGCCGCTTTGGTCAGATAATCAGATTCGAGCACCTCGCTCAGCAGCAGAATGTTCTCCTGCGTGTCATCGACAATCAGGATAGTGTGCTTTTCACCGGGCACCATTGCGAGGTCCTCCATAACAAAGCGGTATGTTATCGATTCGCGTACTACGACATCGATACTGGCATTGATTCTTCACGTCAGCATCACCTTGATTGCAATGCTGGTAACGACCACGGTTGCTCGCATCGACCGCAGGTAGGGTCAGGTTGGCAGCTTCCAACGATAAGTACAGACATGTAGAAGTATGAAATCATGTATCAATCTATATCACTGGTTAATGTTTCCACGAGATGTCATCGCCCACGCCGTCCGGCTTTATCACCCGTAGTATCCAAAAATATGGATCGGGTACTTCAAGCGGTCAACTCATTGGCAATGATGAGGTTATTGCGCCCTGCAGATCTCAGTTTCTTCAATTGTACCTAAACCTTGTGAACGTAATACCGTGCAGGCCAATGATGTATTTCAAGTACAAAATCTTCCATCTCAATACCGGGTACGCTCCGTCATTTCGCGTGGCGGGCATTTCTGTCGTTGGAAAGCCGTGAACATCCGTCTGAAGGTTTGCTCGGGGTCGAAAATGCCCTGCGGAGAACCTTCGGATTGGTCACCAGATCCGCCAGGGTGTATGCATCGAGTGACTCGTAGAGGGCATCGAAGGCCTCAATCAGAATGCTCATCAGCCGGCAGGCAGGAACAAGGCGGCAGGTATTCGACTCGGGGGAAAGACATTCAACGAGCGGGGAATTACCCTCGCTGGCGCGCACAAGCTGCCCTATTCGTATATCTCGCGGATCCCGGGCAAGGCGCACACCGCCGCCTTTACCGCGTATCGATTCGACCACACCGGATCGCCCCAGTTGGTGCACGACCTTCATCAGGTGGTTCTCTGAAATGCCATAGACGTCCGCAATCTCGGGGATTGTCGCCAGACGTTTGGGTTCATGGGCCAAGTATATCAATACCCGGATCGTGTAGTCGGTAAAAGATTTCAATCGCATAATGGTTATAAGCAGTAAATAAAATATTGCTTTGGTGGAAAAGTGGTGCTAGTCTTAAAGAGGTATATATTATACATGTTTTAAGTTATTACGATCAAAAATTTTCCAAAGAGTCAGTTCCGGGCCCGATAGGCTCCGCAATGACCAGCGGCGGAAAGGTATCAGCAATTATGCCGGAATCATTAAGACCCGCTGTCTTGTAATACCCCTCGGTTTTTCGTGGGATCGTTTATACAAAATCAGGAAGAAAACAACATGATTTACGTCGCACCCGGTGCCACCGGCGCCAAGGTCCAGTTCAAGGTAAAATACGACAATTTCATCGGCGGTAAGTGGGTCGCCCCGGTTAAAGGTGAATACTTCGATGTCATCACCCCGATCAATGGCAAACCCTATACCAAGGTTGCCCGTTCCGGTGCCGAAGATATTGAACTGGCACTCAACGCCGCGCACGCCGTGGCCGACAAGTGGGGGCGCACGTCTCCCGCCGAACGGGCCAACCTGCTGCTCAAGATCGCTGATCGTCTGGAAGCCAACCTTGAGATTCTTGCTTACGCCGAAACAGTGGATAACGGCAAGCCGATCCGCGAAACGCTGAATGCCGACATCCCGCTCACAATCGACCACTTCCGCTACTTTGCCGGTTGCCTGCGGGCGCAGGAAGGTGGTGTCAGCGATATCGACGAGAATACCGTCGCCTATCACTTTCACGAGCCACTCGGCGTCGTCGGTCAGATCATTCCCTGGAATTTCCCCATCCTGATGGCCTCCTGGAAACTTGCACCGGCCATTGGCGCCGGCAATTGCGTTGTGCTCAAGCCCGCCGAATCCACCCCGATCAGCATACTGATTCTCGCCGAACTGATCGCCGACCTGCTGCCACCGGGTGTACTCAACATCGTCAATGGCTACGGGCGCGAAGCTGGCATGCCGCTGGCCACCAGCAAACGAATTGCCAAGATTGCCTTCACCGGTTCGACCACGACCGGGCGCGTCATCGCCCAGGCCGCTGCCAACAACCTGATCCCGGCCACACTGGAACTCGGCGGAAAGTCGCCCAATATCTTCTTCGCCGATATCGCCCAGGCCGACGACGGATTCTTTGACAAAGCCATCGAAGGCCTTTTGTTGTTTGCTTTCAACCAGGGTGAGGTTTGCACCTGTCCGTCGCGAGCCCTGATCCAGGAATCCATCTACGACAAGTTCATGGAGCGCTGCCTGGCCCGCGTCAAGGCCATCAAGCAGGGCAGCCCGCTGGATACCGATACCATGATCGGCGCCCAGGCCTCCAAGGAACAGTTGACCAAGATCATGTCCTACATTGACCTGGGCAAGCAGGAAGGCGCCCAGCTGCTCATCGGCGGTGGCCAGGCCCATCTTGGTGGCGATCTGGAAGGTGGTTACTATATCCAGCCGACCATGTTCAAGGGCCACAACAAGATGCGTATCTTCCAGGAGGAAATCTTCGGCCCGGTGCTGGCCGTGACTACCTTTAAGGATGAGGCACAGGCGCTTGAAATAGCCAACGACACGCTGTATGGACTCGGTGCCGGTGTCTGGAGCCGCAATGGCAACGTCGCCTACCGTATGGGCCGCGCTATCAAGGCCGGCCGCGTGTGGACCAACTGCTTCCACGCCTACCCGGCCCACGCTGCCTTCGGCGGCTACAAGGAATCCGGCATCGGTCGTGAGACGCACAAGATGATGCTCGATCACTATCAGCAGACCAAGAACCTGCTGGTGAGCTACAGCGAGCAGAAACTCGGCTTCTTCTGATCCTTCGCTCGCTTTTCAGCGAGTCACTTTCCGGGGGCGCGCGAACGCCCTCTTTTGCGCAGGGAAACAGGCATGGTTGAAAAAGTTATTGCTACAGAAGCAGCGATAAAACTCATCGAGTTCCTCAAGCAGAAGCATGGCTCGCTGATGTTTCACCAGTCGGGCGGTTGCTGCGACAACAGCGCCGCAAACTGCTACCTGCCGGGTGAAATCACCATCGGTGCCGGCGATGTTTATCTAGGCGACATCGGAGGCTGCCCTTTCTATATCGGCAAGTCGCAGTATGAATACTGGAAACATACGCAACTTATTATCGACGTTATCGAAGGACATGGCGGCACTTTCTCTCTCGAAGGGCCCGAAGGGAAGGCCTTTCATACCCGATCACGCGTGTTCAGCGATGAGGAGAAGGTAGAGTTGAGCAAGTAGTCGAGTTCGGTAGATAGTTAACTGGGCACGCTTAACCCCTTTTTATTTGTTATGTATGGATGAATGGCACTTACTTAAGCACAAATCCGGGGTGTGGCTGATGAAGCTGTCACTCCGTCATCCCGGCGCACGACTCCATGGATTTA
>Ga0154767_1087_pt8 | contig 16942 bp, 17 predicted proteins | sample Rifle2008BG16ft_FD_105775 | JGI IMG/M metagenome (GOLD analysis project Ga0154767, IMG submission 105775) | Gammaproteobacteria bacterium RBG_16_51_14 | reverse complement strand
ATCTCTTTACTACACGATTACCGCAGTCCTGCTTTATTTTATAGCAGACCGGGTTTTGCAAGGGTTTGAAATGATTCATGGGACCCGTTTTGAACATAGAAGTATACTTTTTTTTGTCCTGTTGCTGGCACTTGCCATCTCCTGTTTCGCGCTGATACGCTGGTTTGTCATTCCCTGAAATGAAGAACCTGATTATCTGGCTGAATCTCAAATCTTGCCTATACTTGGTTTTGTGAACTTGACCTATATCAATGTCGTCTGCCGTGATATTGCAGTCAAATCATCCCATGGATGATACAGAACTGACTGTTTATTACAGTCACTGCCAATATATAATGTAATGAAAATGGAGGTGCGGAATGGTACATTCAGATGACAAAACCGGTAACCACCCGGAACCGCCAACAGAAGACAACAGCGAACCTGAACGCATCCCGGTCATGCAGCAGATACTGGATAACCCGTTTCTGTTGTTATTTCTGGGCATTACAATCCCGGCTGTTTTTTATGTGATCTGGGGGATTATGGAAATCGTACATATCCCCATCGCCAAATAATTAATAAACGGGAGGTCCATCATGTCCATTAGCCCGCCACAAGAACAACTCTGGTGGAATGAGCCCATACCGAAATCGGAGCTGATATGGATCACGACCGCATTTCTGTGGGGACTGGTGATGTTTTTTGCGATGATCTACTGGCATATCGCAGGCGAGCAGAACCTGTCTAACGAGGCCTATCGGACCACTCCGGAGGCCTTTGCCGCCAAAACAGAGGCCATGATAGCGAAATACAAGGTACGGGAAGAGGGCGGTTATCCGGTGGTACATCCACTGCCGGGGGAAGATGTTTATCTGATTGGCCGGCTCTGGCAGTGGTGGCCTATCCTCGAACTGGAAAAGGATCAGACCTATCGCCTGCATATCTCATCAATGGACTATATGCATGGTTTTTCATTGCAACCGGTAAATATCAACCTGCAGATCCTTCCTGGCTACGATATGGTCTTGACGGTAACACCCGATAAGACGGGTGAACTGGGGATCGTCTGTAATGAATTTTGCGGCATCGGCCACCATACCATGCTGGGCAGGCTTTACGTGGTCGACCATCCATAGGGGACATAGCCAATGGCAACGAATGAACAATACCGGATCTGTCCTGCCACCGGGTTACGCATCTACCGGTCGGCTGAAAACCTGATCAAGGCGAATGCGGTAGTAGCAGTGGTTTTCCTGGCTGTCGGTGGACTGTTCGGATTTATGGTGGCAATGACCCGCTGGAAGGCGATTCATTTGCTTCCTGCAAAGTGGTTTTATCTGGTACTGACTGCCCATGGTCTGGATGTCCTGGTGGTCTGGATCATCTTCTTCGAAATGGCAGTGCTTTATTTTGCCTCGGCGGTCCTGCTGAACTGTCGTCTGGCCACACCGAAACTTGCCTGGACCGGCTTTGCCCTGATGCTGATCGGTGCTGTTGTCACCAATATCGCTGTCCTGCAGGGTGGTTCCAGTGTGATGTTTACCTCCTACGTGCCGATGCGGGCGGCGCCGCATTTCTACCTTGGGATCATCTTGTTCGCCGTCGGGGCCTTGATTGGCTGTTTTATCTTTTTGGGCACACTGATCATCGCCAAACAGGAACGAACATACAAAGGTTCAATCCCGCTGGTCACCTTTGGCGCACTGACCGCTGCGATCATTGCTATTTTCACCATCGCTACCGGTGCGATCATTCTCATCCCGACCTTTCTATGGTCATTAGGCTATATCAGCCATATTGATCCCCTGGTGTATCGGACCATCTGGTGGGCATTTGGACACTCTTCACAGCAGATCAATGTGGCCGCCCATATTTCTATCTGGTACCTCATTGCGGCAGTCATATTCGGGGCAAAACCGCTGTCGGAAAAGGTCAGCCGGTTTGCTTTCCTGCTCTATATCCTGTTCCTGCAACTCGCCAGTGCCCATCATTTACTGGTGGACCCGGGTATCAGTTCCGAATGGAAGATATTCAACACCAGTTACGCCATGTATCTGGCCGTGCTCGGCAGCATGATACATGGCCTGACCGTCCCCGGGTCCATAGAGGCGGCGCAACGCCGGAAGGGCTATAACAACGGCCTGTTTGAGTGGTTGCGCAAGGCGCCATGGGGAAATCCGGCCTTTTCGGGTATGTTCCTGTCCCTGATCCTGTTCGGTTTCCTCGGTGGCATCTCCGGGGTCGTCATGGGCGTAGAACAGATCAATCTGATTATGCATAACACGCTGTATGTGCCGGGGCACTTCCACGCAACCGTCGTCGCCGGAACAACACTGGCCTTCATGGCCGTGACTTACCTGCTGATCCCGCTCATTTTTCAACGGGAGTTGATACTGCCCGGATGGGCCAGGGTACAACCCTACCTGTTTGGTCTGGGTGCAGGCGGTATTTCCGTGTTTATGATGGGCGCCGGTACCCTTGGCGTACCGCGCCGGCACTGGGACATCTCGATGGCAGATGCGCAACTTCCCTATGACTTTCCCGGCGCCGCCAATCTGATGATGGGGTTGAACGGGATGAGTGCAGTACTTGCCACCCTGGGAGGGTTCATCTTCATCGTGGTCGTGGTGGGCTCCCTGTTATTTGGCAAACGCATCGCGGTCGGCACAACAGAGGCGGCATCCGGATCCGGGCAACCCGCCGCATCGGCGGTTGGCCGCTATGGCAGCGCTGAGGCACCGGCGGTGCCCGGTACCCTGGCCATGGTGGGTGTATTCTTTATCACCTTCATTCTCTATTATTTTGTCAACTGGAAATATCTGGCTGAGATCTGGCCATTAAGATAGACATCAACAGGAAACGCCGCGTGACAGGCGGGGAACGTCCCTGTCGAATCCCCCGTCCGTTACGGCCCTGTTACCGCATCCTGGCCATGCTCGGCCTGGGTCTGATAACGACAGGGACTATCCTGGCGGATGATCGATCGCATAAACCCGTTATTTCCTCGCTGGACAGGACGGCAGCACTGAGCTACAGCCAATCGGCACTCGGCAATGCCACTGCTGATCATCATTTTACCAACAACGAGGGAAACATGATTTCCCTGTCCGGTTTTCGCGGTAAACCGCTCGTGATCAGTTTTATCTATACCAGTTGTCATCACACCTGTCCGACACTGACCAATCATCTTGCCAGTGTGGTCAGGATCGCCCGTGATGCACTTGGGGACGAGAGCTTTTCCGTTGTTTCCATTGGCTTTGATACTGCTGTCGACACTCCGGAACGCATGCACAGTTATGCCAGGGAACGGGGTATCGACATCACCGGATGGGAATTCCTGGGGACTGATCAAACCACGATGGATGCCTTCGGCCGTGAAACCGGGTTTATTTATTTTGCATCTGCCAAGGGCTTTGACCATCTTGCCCAGACCACCGTGCTGGATTCCGGGGGCCGGGTGTACCGGCAGGTCTACGGGGATAATTTTGAGCCCCCGCAGCTGGTGGAACCGCTGAAAGAACTGGTGTACGGTCAGCCTGGTGAGGCTGGCGTTGTATCCGCCCTGATGAATAATGTCCGGCTGTTCTGTACGGTCTATGATCCGGCGAGTGGCCATTACCGTTTTGATTATTCCATTTTTATCAATATTGGCGCAGGAATAATCACCCTGGGTGTAATTGCGATATTTCTTGTGCGTGCCTGGTATAAGCAACAAAAAAACAGAACCGCGTAGCAGCATTATTGCAGATGGCAGGATCATCAATCAGTGACCTGAATTTAAAGCGGCAACCCGTTTGCATTGGTGGGGCAGGTGAGTAAAAAGGGATTATTTTCTCGATTCAATAAAACAGATTACACAACGTAACAACCAGGCCAAGTCAGTGATACACCTGAAAAAAATTCTGAGAACCGGTTTCGAATACATGGAGGATGTATTCGATGCTGCGTTTGGACCTGCCTGGAACCCTTTCTATCAATTGGGTGCCCTTGGCTGGTTCTACTACTGGATCGTTATCAGCAGCGGCATCTATCTCTATATCTTTTTTGATACCGGTATTACCGATGCCTACCTGTCTGTGGAATATCTTACTCATGAACAGTGGTACGCGGGCGGGGTCATGCGCAGTCTGCACCGTTATGCATCCGATGCCCTGGTCATCATGATGCTGATGCACCTGCTGCGTGAGTTTGCCATGGACCGGTTTCGAAGTTCGCGCTGGTTTGCCTGGTTTACCGGTATCCCCATGCTCTGGTTTGTTTTTTCCGCCGGCATTACAGGCTACTGGATGGTATGGGACAGGCTGGCCCAGTATATTGCCATCGTCACCACCGGCTGGCTGGATACCCTGCCTTTTTTCGGGGAATCCATTGCCCGCAATTTTCTCAGTAATGCTGATTTAAGCGGCAGATTCTTTACCTTGATGGTATTCCTCCATATTGCCTTGCCGTTACTACTGCTTTTTATCATGTGGATTCACATCCACCGTCATACACAGCCAAAAGTCAATCCACCGTTAGGACTGGCAGCAGGGACATTGGTAATGCTGCTGGTTGTCTCATTGGTCAAACCGGCTGTCAGTCATGCCCCGGCTGATCTTGGTATTGTGCCCGCAGTGATTGGCCTTGACTGGTTCTATTTGCCGATCTACCCGCTGCTGGACCGGTACCCGGGAGAGGCGATGTGGATGGTACTCGGGGTTATCACCCTGTTGCTGTTATTGCTGCCGTGGCTGCCATCAGGGAAACAGCAAGCAGTTGCCGTGATCGATCTGGACAACTGCAATGGTTGCGGCCGCTGTGTCGCTGATTGCCCCTTCAGCGCCATCAGCCTGGGGCCACGCAGTGATAACACCGGTTATGAACAGGAGGCTGTCGTTGATAACCGGCATTGTACCAGTTGTGGTATTTGTGTCGGTGCCTGTCCGACAGCAACCCCCTTCCGGCGCCGATCCGGATTAACGGCCGGTATAGAACTCCCGGAACTGCAGATCAGCGAAGTGAGGGATAAAACGCTGGCTGCCACAGGCAAGCTTGGCGGGAATGACAGGATACTTGTTTTTGGCTGTCAGCACAGTATGGACCTCTCCGCATTGGAAGATAGCAGGACCGGGGTTGTCAGCATGCCCTGTATCGGTATGTTGCCTCCTTCCTTCCTTGATTTTGTCCTGTCAAAAAATCTTGCGGATGGTGTTTTCCTGACCGGTTGCCGTGACGGTGATTGTTACTTCCGGCTGGGCATCCGCTGGACCGATGCGCGAATCTGCGGGGAGCGGGATCCTGAACTCAGGCAACGGGTCCCACAGCAGCGAATCAGGACATACTGGGGCGGATTAACAAGGAGCAAACAGTTCCTCAGGGAACTTGACGCGTTTCGGAATGGTTTGAATGCACTGGCAACCTGCAATCAGAATGTCCCAGAACCGGGACAGGAAGGCAACGGGCACAAGGATATCGGCAATGCCTAGGACGGGACGGATTGCCGGGCAGATCATCGCTTACGGTCTTTTTGCGGCCGGCCTGGGTTACTTTTCCAATGCACCCGTTTACACCTGGCTTGACCCGGGGTTCGCACTCATCAACCTGAGTTTCAGCCATGCGGGGCAAAGGAAAGAAGAGTGCCGGCGTCTCACCCCGGCAGAGATTGCCGCCACTGCACCCAATATGCGGCAGCCCCTGGATTGCCCAAGGGAGAGAGTGCCGGTCGCCGCTGAACTGGTACTGGATGGTATAAGCCTGTTAAGCAAATCCTACAAGCCAACAGGGCTTGCGAGGGATGGTGCCTCTTCTGCCTATGAACGGATACCGGTCAGGCCAGGTCAGCATCAATTGACTGTGCGCTTGCGGGACAGCAGACGGGGTGATGGATTTGATTATGAGGAGAATATCAGCATAAACCTCCGTCCCCGGCAGAATTTTGTCGTTGATTTTCGTGATAATCCGGGGAGATTTGTATTTAAATGAGGAATCATCCATATGGCACTGATCAGCTGGAAACATGAATTCAATATCGGTATCCCTTCGGTTGATGAGGAACACAGGCAGCTCATCAAGCTGATAAATGAACTGCATGATTATCTCCCGGACCGGGAAAAATTATTCGATGTCGATGATTTTCTGGGTGAGATCCATGCCCGGATTTCCGCCCACTTTGCCCTCGAAGAAAAATGGATGCGGGATAACAAATACGATCAGTATCAGGAACATAAAGCGGATCATGAAAAGTTGCTTGACGATATAAGAGACATCATGGACGCTTGTGATAATAAAGAGAACTTTGATGAGGAGACCCTGAGTGACCGCCTCTCCGACTGGTTTAGCGGACACTTTGCAACCATGGATGCACGTCTGCACAGGTTCCTGAACGAAACAACCTGATCCCGGGTAAGCAGTGCTGTCCCACAAACTTGGCTATGATTTTATATAGGAGATGATATTCATTCCGTTTGCAATGCTTTTCGCTGTAATTGGACATGAAAATGAATAAAAATACTTTGTCATTCCGGAAAGTCCGGAGGACTTGTCCGGAATCCAGTACTTGCAAACCGTTGACTGGATACCGGATAACCGCTTTGCGGTTTCCGGTATGACGGATTCTATTTATGGGACAGCAGTGTCAGATAAACACAACATGAGTAAAACAGGCGAAATACACCATAACCAAGATCAGACTGTAATAATGTCTCATCCGCCGGTATTGTTTTCAGCGCCACACCGGGTCATGTTTTTTGCTGGGACAATCCAGCTGGTGCTGACGCTTTTATTCTGGTGTGTCGAACTTGTCGGCCGTTATACATCGTTCTGGCCGCCGCTGAAGATGATCCTGCCTGGTGTCTGGGCACATACCTTCATGATGGTTTACGGTCTCTATCCTTTTTTTATTTTCGGGTTTCTGCTGACAACCTATCCGAGGTGGTTGAAAACAGACCCGGTCCCGGCTTCATCCTATACAGCTGCATTTGTATTGATGTTGGCCGGGAATCTGTTGTTTTATCCTGCACTTTTTATCTCCCGGACGCTGCTGGAACTTGCAGTGCTTGCCCTCCTCTCAGGATGGACAATCGCACTGTGTGCGCTTGTCAGGGCCTATCTTTGTCCCCAGGCAATCCGGACACACTACGAATTGATATTGATTTGCCTGCTGGTTCTTGGTCTGTCAGGCGCGTCATCCAGTCTTGCCTGGCTGATGACAAACAATGATTTGTATTACCGGTTTACCCTGACGGGAGGGGTCTGGCTGTTTCTGGTGCCGGTAATCATTACTGTGGCCCATCGCATGATCCCGTTTTTCAACAGTATGGTTCTTGCCGGGTACACCCTTGTCAGACCAGGCTGGTCCTTGCCATTCGTCGGTATCTGCCTGCTGGGACATTTTTCATGCACCCTACTGGAATTACCGCAATGGGTATTCGTGTTTGACCTGCCATTAGCGGCAGCGGCCATCTATCACTCATGGCTATGGCAGTTCAGGCGCAGTTGGAAGGTGCCCTTGCTCGCCATGCTTCACATCGCATTTCTCTGGTTGCCTGTGGGCATGTTCCTGTTTGCTATTCAGGGTATTCTGTTCGCAGTCACTGGCACCTTTGTCCTGGGTAAGGCACCGGTACACGCAATCGGGATCGGTTTTATCACTTCAATGACGCTGGCTATGGCTGCGCGTGTGTCATTTGGGCATTCCGGCAGACCACTGGTCGCCTCCCGGCTGACACTGACCTGTTTCTGGCTGCTGCAGCTGGTCACCCTGTTCCGGATTATCGGTGAATTCCCGCTACCGGGAACGGATATGACAAGCTACTGGATACTGACGGCCGCACTCGTATGGGTGCTTGCGCTTTCTGTATGGGCATGGATCTATGTGCCAATCTATCTCAACCCGCGAATCGACGGGCAACCGGGTTAGCAAGCCGGTCTTTTCTGCTTGATATAAATCAAGTCTAAAATGACATCAAGCATTTAATATTATCAGTCAATATCAGAAACTGAATCTCTTGTGAACAGATGTTCCCCAGGTACAGTCAGGCCGCAGAAACTGAACAGGGCATTTGTGTGGTTGAATCAAACTTAACGTGGAGATCAAGATGTCGATTCTAGGAAAGCTTGCGCGATCATGTACCTGTCTGATGATTTCAATGAACATTCTGGCGCAGCCTGTGCTGGCTGCGGATCCTGATCCACAACTTACCCGGAACGGGGAACAGCTGTATAACCAGAATTGCATTATTTGCCACCAGGCCGATGCGATCGGCAAACCTGGATTTGCCCCCTCACTTACCAATCCGGAACTGCTGGCCAGCGCCTCCGACGAATTTTTTCTGGGTACCATTCAAAGCGGCAGACCCGGGACTGCCATGCCTCCCTTCAGTCATCTGAAAGAAGATGATATCAAGGCAATCATCGCCTATTTGCGTTCCCACTCCCTGTTGCAGGACAGGGTAGCCGAGATCAATACCCAGCCAGAGGCACATGGCGATCCCCGTCTGGGCATGCAGTGGTTTCAACAGATCTGCGAAACCTGTCATGGCATAAAAGGGGACGGCTATATAGCAGGAGGCACAGGGACAGCCATTGGCAAGGCAGGCTTCTTGAGTCTTGTATCCGATGGGTTTATTCGTACCACCATAAAAAAGGGCCGATCCAATACACGCATGCGTGGTTTTCAGGGATCAGATGGCATTGCCGATCTGTCTGATCGGGAGATCGACGACATTATTGTTTATCTTCGCAGTTTACAAATGAGCCAGTAAAGAGGATTACCAGAATGAAACGTATCAAGATGACCCGGCGTGATTTTGTGAAGGGCAGTGCCTTTATTACCGGCTCGGCGGCCGGTGCAAGCCTGTTCGTAGCCGATAATCCGGAACTGGAAGCAGCCCCGGTTTCCAGTGAAGCCCCTTCAGCCACCCGTACTACAGCGCTCGCACAGTGTCCTTACTGCGGTGTCGGCTGCGGCACCATCATCCAGGTGGAAAACGGCAGGATCGTCTCCATGCGGCCTGATAAGGATCATCCTACCAATTACGGTCTGCAATGTATCAAGGGCCTGACTGCGGCTGAACCGATGTATGTGGATCGGATGGAAGGGGATTCCTATGTACGCAAGGACGTATGGGAGGAATGGAATAAACCCGACCACGGCGATCTGGAGTACATAAGTAAAACCAAGGGTTCATTCGATGAAGAACATTTTGTTCGCGTTCCTTATGAACAGGCATCGCAACTGGTCGCACACAAGATTGCAAACTTAGCCAAAAAGTACACCGGTAATTGCATCGCCTTGTATGGTTCAGGTCAGTTGACCATGGAAGGGCAGTATCTGGAAAACCTGTTCATGAAGGGCGTGCTGGGATCGAATACGATTGAGGCCAACGCCCGTATGTGCATGACCTCGGCCGTTACCGGTTATTTTGCTACCCTCGGTTCCGATACACCGCCACTGGCCTATGAGGACATTGAGCTGTGCGACATGCTCATGCACTTCGGTCACAATGCCCGTGAGGCACACCCGATCATCTTCTGGCGAATCGCTGATCACAAGAAGAAAACCGATATCCCGACCGTTGTGGTTGATCCGCGACTAACCGGCACCAGCAAGGGTTATAGTGACATCAACCCGGACAACCAGGTTCATGTGCCGATACTGAATGGCGACATCAGCTTTCTGAATGCACTGGCTCATGTGTTACTGAAAGACCATGATGATGTGATCGACTGGGAATTTGTCAAGACGCATGCCAGTGGCTGGGAAGAATATGTGGACGGGGTAGTAAAGGACTACAGTCCCGAGCAGGTGCAGGACCGCATGGGTTCCCCGGAGGTGACCCCGGAACTGATCCGGCGGGTCGCCGGCATGTTCGCAGATGCCACTCGCAAACGTCTGGCCCGCGGCAAGGGTGGCAGTGGCGGTGTAATCATCATGTGGGGTATCGGTTATAACCAGCACATCCATGGCCAGCATAATATTATCTCCATCATCAATCTCCTGACACTGACCGGCAATCTGGGTAAACCCGGTTGCGGACCATTTTCCATGACCGGTCAGCCCAACGCCATGGGGGAACGTTTCACCGGAGGACTGACCGGCCGTCTGCCGTTTAATGAAGGGCTGTCCAATCTGGAACACCTGGCACATATCGCCAAGTTTTGGCGGGTCCCTGAGGATAATCTGAAACAGGCGCTCAAATCAGAAAACCCGGGTTTTGCCGTCGGCATGATGGAGCGGGCACTCAAAGGCGAAGTCAAGGCCATGTTCCTGGTCTATGCAACACATATTGATCTGCCTGATCAACAGAACTTGATACGTCCAGCCCTGTCCAGGACATTCAACGTGGTGCAGGAGATCTATCGCCATGCCCCGAATAACCTGTATGCCGATGTGATCTTCCCGGCCGCGACCTGGGGTGAGGTATCCGGTGTCTATATCAGTTCGGAACGTCGCATTAATATTTGCCAGAAGGCAGCGGAACCGCCGCCGGGATGCCGGCCGGATATGGATATGGTGATAGACAAGGGCAGGGAAATCGCACATCTGCTCGGTCTGGACGCAGACCAGATCTTCCCTTATCAACGCCGTGCCGATGGGACCTATGATTCGGAAGAGGTTCTCCGTGACATCATGCGCACATCCATCGGTACGGACACCGACCTGACCGGTATCCTCGAAGTGGAAAAGCTGGACAAACTCACTCCCTATCAGCAGCTCGCCAATCTGCGCGGTATCCAATGGCCGGCGCCGACGTATGAAATTGCCAAGGCGGGTGGCATCAAACGTCGCTACATGGAGCAGGAAGGGAAGTGGGAACACCGGCCCTATGGCTATTTCCGCACCAAGGATGGTTTGGTCCATATCAAACTCTGTCATCAGGACTACAGCAACCGCAAGGAACTTACCGCCAGGCTGATGGAATTCGGGACCAAAGAAGGCCTGTATACCATTGATCATCTCGATCTCCTGACCGAGGCACGTGACAAGGGATTGACCCCGGATCTGCCTGATGATGAACATCGGGATAAAAAATGGAACGCCATTCCCAAAGACATGTACCCGTACTGGCTGGGTCTCGGTGTGGTTTATGAACATTTTCATACGGCCAAGTCCACCCGCAGTCCGACCACACGGCGTCTGGTACCCGAGCAATATGTCGAGATGCATCCGGAGGATGCAGAAATACTTGGCATCAAGGATGGCGAAAAGGTACGTCTGGTAACCCGACGTGGATCCTATGAGGCCAGGGCCCAGGTGGGTACAAACAGTCTGGTCAAACCGGCCCGTAATTCGGTGCCACGTGGATATCTGTTCAGTCCATGGAACCTTTCTGTGGCCGACAGTGCTGATCCACGAAAAAATAAATGGCTGGTCAACAACACCTCCAGCCGGGTCTGGGACGTGATATCCGGCCAGGTGGACTTCAAGAAACTGGCATGCCGTGTCGAAAAGGTGTGAGCCTGAATATCGATCCTGATTACTGACAGGATAACCGGTTATGCATTAGGTCAGTAACCGGTTATAAATAATGAGATGAAACGCAGAGTGTTCCTGCAGGACCTGATCGCCTCGGCAGTCATACTGGCAGCACCGGCGGTAACCGGGGCGCGCAGCACAAGGCAAAAAACCGGGATGCGCTACCTGCGCCCGCCAGGCGCTCTCGGAGAAGAAGAATTTATCACACACTGCATCCGTTGCGGCCAATGCAGTGAATCCTGCCCCAATCACTGCATCCGGTTTTTTGGTATGGAGAATGGCCTTTCTTCCTATAACACGCCCTATATAACGCCACGTGACCAGGCATGTATCCTGTGCATGAAGTGTGGTGTCGCCTGTCCCAGTGGCGCCATCACACCCATACCCCGTGATCTTGATGCCATCCTGGAGAAGGTAAGAATGGGGAAGGCCAGGGTCGACGAGACCTTGTGTCTCTCCTATCAGGGCAAGGCGTGCGGTGTCTGTTATCGGGCCTGCCCGCTGCAGGATCTTGCCATCAAGGTTGGCATGCTGGAACAACCTCATGTACTGGAGGATTGCATCGGTTGCGGGTTGTGTGAACGCTCCTGTATACAGATCCCGCAAGCGATCCGTATCATCCCCAATCTGGCGCGGAAAAGGCATTCATGATCACTGAAGCAAAAGAATCGGTTTCCTCCGGCAGGTCATTCCCTGTGCGAAAACACCTGAACAAGTTACGCTGGGCGACACTTGCCGCCGTGTTTGGCATGTTAATCCTGCTGCCATGCCTGAGTGTCTATCAAAACTATGTAGCTGCACATGCCTATGATATGTTGCTGCCGGGGGAGAAGCGGTTCTATGATGTCATGGAAGCCCTGTCATCTCCGTTTACTTCCGATCCCGAACATGGTCTGGATGTTATCAAGGGCACCACCTGGTCAGGCAGCTTCTTCGGGATCAAACTGAGTGACCCCCTGGCACTCGCGGGTCAGTCGGCAGCCAGCCTGGATATGCACTGGCCCTTCCTCCTGTCAACGCTCATCCCCATTGTCCTTACTGTTTTCCTGGGCCGCTTTTATTGCGGATGGATCTGTCCGGCCACCTTCTTCTATGAACTGAATACCAACCTGGGGGCCTGGTTGCATAATATCGGCCTGCCTGTTGGTAACCGTCGATTCGATCGCCGCATCAAATATCTGGTATTGGTAATCGGCCTTGTGCTGTCCGCCGTCACCGGATCCGTCATGGTCGCTGCCGTTTATCCACCCGCGATCATCGGACGTGAGATCTATTATGCGATCGCCCTCGGAGGTTTCGGTGTGGGCATCGTGTTTTTCATGCTGACACTGCTTTTTGATCTGCTGGTGGCACGCCGTGGTTTCTGCCGTTATCTGTGTCCGGGAGGCGCCCTTTATTCGTTACTGGGTCGCTACCGTCTGCTGCGCATCCAGCGTGAGGTAAAGGATTGCAATGACTGTGCAAAATGCACGGCTGTCTGCGAATTTGAACTTGACCCCATGCGCGATGATTTTGGCCAGGAATGCAACAACTGCACGGCGTGTATCGCTATCTGTCCAACCGATGCCCTGGTGTTTACCTTGAACAGCAAGGATCTGGCCTATCAGGGGCCCGGTCACCTGGGTCATCTGGTTGGCCATGGCACTGACCAGAAAGAGACGGACTGATGCAAAGACGCAAATTCCTGCGCCAGATGACGTTGACTGCCTGTATTACAGTGGCAGGTGGTGTCCCTTATGGCATCGCCCGGCTGCTTGCCCCGGAAATCAAACCGTTGCCCGCAGGCACGCAACTGCGTCCCCCCGGCGCCCTCGCGGAGGATACTGCCTTTATTGAAGCCTGTATCGGTTGCGGTCTCTGCGGCGAGGTCTGTCCACCGCGCTGTATCCAGTTCAAGACAAGGCAGGGTGGTGATGAGATTAATACGCCTTTTATCAATCCGGAAGAAAAGGCCTGTATCTTGTGCGGCAAGTGCATGCAAGTCTGTCCCACGGCGGCACTGGTCCCGACGCCACTGGAAAAGATTGACATGGGTATTGCGCAAATCGATCGTACCGCCTGTTATCCCTGGGTGGACAGGGGTATCTGCGGGGCCTGTGTTGCTATTTGTCCGCTGGGTGACAGGGCAATCAATTTTGAATTCGCCAATATATACCGGCCGGTAGTTCAGCAGGGATGTGTCGGCTGCGGTCTCTGCGTGGAAATCTGTCCGGAACCGAGTCTGCCAATCCGCATCGTCCAACGCCATCAGGGTACCGTTGCAGAACACCATATCTGAAGGCAATGAGAATAACCATGAAATGCCTGTTCACCACCATACCCCTGTTTATCTTCAGCGGTACATGGTGTACGACGGTTCAGGCACATCATATCCTGGGCAGACCTGCCTACAGCATCAGTGAAAATTCCGCAACACCTCCGAGTATGCAGGTGGAGACCCAGATCGGTGATTACTTTATCACCTGCATGGTGTTTCCCGCCTTTCTCAAACCCGATCAGCCGGGCCGTATCAAGCTCTACGCCACACGGATTGACGATGGCAAACCATTTCAGGGGGATGTCTCATTCAAGGTGCGTGATGACATTTTCTTTAACCAGAAGGAAGAACTGCTGGGTGTACAAGTTGCGATTGACAATGTCTACCGGCAGGATTTTGAGTTTCGCGAGACCGGGAAGTACATCATCAGGGCCGAATTTGAATCCGGAGGGGAACCGTATCTGATCGATTTCCCATTGCAGATAGGGGATCCTGCGCCGTTCGGTCCTATTGGCGTGACCGTCGGCGTCCTTCTGTTTATCCTGATCAGTGTCAATCTGTTTCAGCGCAAGCGATTGCTGACCACGAAAATCCGCGATGCCCACAAGGACCGATCCCCATGACGATGACCCATCCCGGACTGCCATGGCAATGGGGCCTGGTCCTCCTGCTGCTGATTTGCCTGCTCGGGGTATGGGCTGTAATCGCACCAATGTCGCAACCTGGGAATGGCTACCGATGGAAACTGCTGGCATTGCCGGTAGCAGGGCCTCTGCTGAGGTTCTTTACCGTCCGTCCCTGGCCATTATGGATACTCAGGATCGGCATGGTGTCCCTGTTTCTGCTGGTAATCGTCGCCGGCCTGTTTGGCACCCCGATCCCGGAACGCAATTTTGCCACCATGCTGACCTGGAATCTCTGGTGGACCGGGCTCATCATTTCAGTATTTTTTCTCGGCTCCGCCTGGTGCGCCGTCTGTCCCTGGGATGCCCTGGCCGGCTGGCTGGTACACTGGCGGGGTTGGCGGCGTACACAACCGGCTGGCAGTCTGAATCTGAGGGTACCGGCCGGACTCCGCAATGTCTTGCCGGCCCTGTTACTGTTTATCGGATTGACCTGGCTGGAACTCGGTTTCGGGATCACCACCAGCCCTTATCTGACCGCACAACTCGCCTTGTTGATGATTATCCTGGCCACGTTGTCCCTGGCCATATTCGAGAGGAAGGCCTTTTGCCACTATTTTTGTCCGGTCGGGCGTACCGTGGGTTTTTATTCCCAACTGGCCCCGGTGGAACTCCGTCCGGTTGATCCGGATCTCTGTGCCCGTTGCACCACGCTGGAATGTTATCATGGGACGAACACGGTCGAACCTTGTCCCACCCACCTGGTGATGGGGAATCTCAGACAAAATACCTATTGCACCTCCTGCGCTAACTGCAGCCAGGCTTGCCCTGATCAAAATATTGCCTGGCAGTTACGTCCGCCGAGCCAGGAGGCGATACAGGATGCCCGCCCGCACTGGGATGAGGCCTGGTTCATGATCTGCCTGCTTGCCCTGACGCTTTTTCACGGGGTGTCCATGCTGCCATTTTTTGAAAACTGGGTATCCATGCTGGCTCGTGTCGTCGGTGCTCCCGGTCAACTGCTGTCGAGCTTCAGTCTGTTGTTGCTGCTCAGCCTGCTGATCCCGGTTTTGATTTACCTTATCTTTATCTGGCTGACACGCTGGTTGATCGGATCAGTCCTTGCCTATAAAAGATTTTTTACCGGGTTCGCCTTCGTCGCATTACCGTTGGCCTTCGCCTATCACCTGGCGCATAACCTGAACCATCTGGTCCGTGAAAGCGTCGGTTTCGGAACCTTGCTGTCCAATCCACTGGGTATGGCTACCCAGCCCTTGAGCATGCTGGAAAAACATCATCGCTATCTGCAGATACTCATACCCGAGGATGTACTGTTCGGAATGCAGGCAGGACTGCTCCTCTTTGGATTCTGGATCAGCCTGAAGGTAATCCGTCATCGCGGACATTCCATCGTCCCGGCGGCGGGATGGCGGTTGTTCCCCATGATCGTATTCGCTGCCGGGTTTACGGGATTTCAATTGTGGTTACTGATGCAACCGATGATGATGAGGATGTAGGTAATGGACCGGCGTGAATTCTTCAGAAACGGTTTTCATGAGGTATCAAAGGCGGCCGTCAAGGCAGCGGATGCACACTGCAGCGATACCGCTTCCCGCTGGATACGCCCGCCCTATGCACTGGTTGAACTGGAATTTCTGCTGGCGTGCACCCGCTGTGACAAATGCACCGAGGTGTGTCCGTATCAGGTGATCTTTCCTCTGCCTCTGCGATGTGGGGTGCAGGTCGCCGGGACGCCGGCCATGGACCTGCAGAACAAGGCCTGTCATCTGTGTGAAGATTGGCCGTGTGTCGCGGTTTGTGAACCCAGGGCCTTGCAGCGTCCGCAACCGCCGGCAGGGAAGGCAGTACCGTTACCCCTCCTGGCTATCGCCAGCATCAATACTGGTACCTGCCTGCCATATAACGGTCCGGAATGTGGCGCATGCGCCGCCTGCTGTCCGGTATCGGGTGCCTTGACCTGGGAGATGGGGAAGCCCCGGATTGATCCGGGGTATTGTTGTGGTTGTGCTATCTGCAGGGAGCAATGCATCGCTGATCCAAAGGCGATCGAACTCCGATCTGTCCATAAACAAAACGAGTCGACGACCCGTGACAGATCCTGTAATTTACATGATGTATAGATTGTAACTATTTAATATTACAGTATATTACTATAATTTAATCTCCACCCACGCCCAGACCTTGGTCACATCTGCGGTCAGGCTTTGTTTGTCTCTTGCGATATTGTCTGCGTTGGTATCGGAATCATAGATGCCGATCTTGCTGCCCAGGGTGTAATGTTTCTCAAAGGTCTTCTCCAGCGACAGATCCAGTTCATCGCCATAGTCATAATCGAGGTTGTCCGAATTGATATCATGATAGGAGGCGATAAAGGTGGCGCCAAAGGCCTTGATTACCGCCGTGACATAATAATCCTCGATCCCGTCGGCCGGGGTCGTCAGAAAGCGATCGGCCCAACCCTGATAGGCATGGCCGGTGGCGAGCGGGGTCCTGAAACTGGTAGTGCCATTACCCTCAAGTAATTCATAACTGAATTTCAGTACAAGTGAATCAATACCATTTCCATGCATAAAACCGCCCCCGATCTCACCCAGGAAATAATCC
>Ga0154767_1047_pt1 | contig 17319 bp, 15 predicted proteins | sample Rifle2008BG16ft_FD_105775 | JGI IMG/M metagenome (GOLD analysis project Ga0154767, IMG submission 105775) | Gammaproteobacteria bacterium RBG_16_51_14 | reverse complement strand
TGAAACAGATCATCACCAAATCAGAGTTGGACTTTCTGGAAGTGCCGGCGCTGGACAGAAAAGCACCTTCCACTTCATTCATAATGAGGGGCCGGGAATACAAGGTCGACATCCTGACACCAATGAGGGGTGCAACAAATTCAAAACCCGTATTGATCCCGTCTATAAAGTCTCATGCCACACCATTACGATTTCTGGATTACCTCATCGAAGGTGCTGTGGAGGCTGTCGTGGTTGGCGGTTCAGGTATAAAGGTCCATGTTCCGAATCCAGGGCGCTTTGCCATTCATAAACTTGTGGTTGCCCGTCAACGTGGTGTGAGTCAACAGATCAAGGCCAGCAAGGATTTGAAACAGGCCGGATGTATATTCGAGATCCTGGCCACCGACCGTCCATGGGACATTGAGACTGCCATGGAAGCGGCAGGCAGGGTTAACGGGACCAAATTTACAAATGCAGTAAAAGAAAGTTTTGATCGCCTTGAAGGGCTCGATATCCTTTCAAAAAAGGCCCTGGCTATTATAAAGATGCTTGTTGCAGGTTGTGTGTAGCGTGTGGTTAACAACTGGCAACTGTCTACGGACAACTTCGCTCGTTGCTGGTTGCAGGTGGTAAGTTGTTAACAACTGACTACGGACAACTGACAGCTTCGTTCGTTGCAGGTTGTATGTGGCGGGTTGTTAACAACTTTCAACTGACCACGGGCAACGGACAGCTTCGCTCGTTGCAGGTTGTGTGTGGCGGGTGGTTAACAACCAACAACTGACTACGGATCGCTTTGATCCATCAACCGCTTCATCATCGGCCCGCTGAGCATGGATGTCACGAATGCCATCACCACCAGGGCAACGAAGATCGGTTGATCGATCAAACCACTTTCCAGAGCAACGGTTGCCAAGATGATTTCCATGGCGCCACGGGCATTCATGCCAAAGCCGACCGCCAATGCCTGCCGTCGCTTCATCCCGCCCAGCCACGCACCCAGACTCGCCCCGCCGATTTTCCCGATACAGGCGATCACCAGGACCAGTAACACCAGGGGCAGGTGAAAGTCGCTTGCAAAATTTGCCCGCAAGCCGATGGAAACAAAATAAAGCGGGGCAAAGAAACTGATGGCAAATTGATAGATGGCATCGTGCGCGTTGTTTCCCTCTCCCGGTTCCAGGTTCTGTCCCAGGGCTATCCCCACCAGGTACGCCCCGAAGATCGCATGGATCCCAAGAAATTCCGTGACGGCGGCGACGACCAGGATGACTACCATGGTCAGGCTGATAAACGCGCTTGGCCAGGAAAGTTCGGTCTTCACCCAACGTAATACAGGATGACCTATCGTACGGCCTGCAAGAAGGACGACCACGGTAAAGCCGATCAACAATCCCACGTTGGTCCAGAGCCCCGCACTGGAAATATCTGCGGTCGGGGGATCGCCAGGGATAAACACCTTCAGGATAATCGCGAACAGCAGCCAGCCTATCACATCGTTCACGGTGGCGGCGGTCATGACAATACTGCCAAGTTCTTTCTGGATTAACCCCAGGTCCATCAGTATCCGGGCAATCACGGGGAGGGCCGAGATGGATAACGCAGTACCTACAAAAATACCAAAGGCCCAGCCACTTTTACTCGCCGCTGCACCCCACACCCCGGGGAACAGTTGCACGGCGGCAATGCCCAGCACCATAGGGAAGAGCCAGCCAAGAAAACTGGTAAGAACGATTTGTTTTCTCCTGCGGTTAATGTGGGCAAGCTTGACTTCCAGTCCGGCCACAAACAGAAAAAATAACATGCCCAAATTGATGACTGAATTGCGTGCCAGGGAGAGTGATTCGTCCGTCGGGAAAAACCAGTTGAAAGACCCGGGGGCCAGTGTGCCAAAAACCGTCGGACCCAATAAAATCCCGCCGAGTAGCTCACCCAGGACGGCAGGCTGGTCAAAGCGACGCATGATCTGGCCGCAAACCAGGGCGAACGACAGCATGACAGCAAATTGTAAAATGAGATGAATGAACGCGTTGTGAACCATAAACCACCTTGTTTTCAATAAAGCACGGGAAGTCTGAACAACCCCACGGAATTTTCAGACCGGGAAAAGTAAAAATGTGATTATTTATTTTCTGCTATTTTGCCATGGCATTGTGCCCTGTCCCAACACAGCGCCGGATTACATGAGTTTTTTTATTCACCACGATTCTAACAAAAACAGCTTATCGCCGTTGAACTTGTTTGCCTTCGCCTCAGGATTTTTCGCTGGCGCCGGACTACATGAGCAGTCTGGCCCAGACGCGAAAGCGCAGGATATATTCAGGCTCGCGTAGAAAGACACAGGACACAACGACTGTATTCAACACGGCGAGGGTGAGGAACAGGGCGGTGATGGAAAGGCCGATCTTCAGCAGGAGCATGGTCATTAACGCGGAGCCCACCATGAACAGGGCATTCAGGATATTATTTGCCGCCAGGATCCGGGCCCGGTGCCGGGCCTCGGAACGGTTCTGGACCATGGCGTACAGTGGCACGATATACAATCCGCCGGAAAAACCGATCAGTACCAGATCGATCAATACCCGCCAGTAGACCGTCTGTTGCAGGAATTGAGCTGCGCTAATCCCGGTTGTTGGCGGGATGGCCAGGCTGGCAAACCAGAGGTCCAGGGAAAAAAGGCTTAGGCCCAGCGCCCCCATGGGCACGAGACCGGGTTCGATGCGACCCCGTGAGAATTTCTCACAGAGCAGGGAACCGCTGCCGATACCGATGGAAAATGTTGTCAACAGCAGCGTTGCCACATGTTCGTTGCCGCCGAGCACATCCCGTGTCAATGTGGGAACCAGGGACAGGTAGGTAGCCCCGACAAACCAGAACCAGGAGATGGCGAATACCGCCATAAACACGGATTTGTCTTCCCATGCATAACCAATTACACGGGATATCTGCTGCGGGAAATTCCAGCTGAGGCGCAGGTCCGGGTCCGGTGCGGCCGCCCGGGGAATAGAACAGCTGGCATACCAGCCGAGGATGGCAACCCCGATCACGGTACCTGAAACGAGCAGCGGCCCGGTTGATTTGATTGCGATCAGGACACCGCCCAGCATGGTGCCCAGCAGGATCGCCAGATAGGTCCCCATCTGGATTACCCCATTACCCCCGGTCAGCTCTTCCGTTTGCAGATGTTGTGGCAGGATGCCATATTTCAGCGGACCAAACAGCGCAGACTGCGCCCCCATCAGAAACAGGACAACCATCAACAGATACGGACTCAAGAAATAAAAACCGACCGCCCCCAGCGACATGATGACGATCTCGGCCAGCTTGATACGCCGGATCAAAAGGGATTTTTCGTACTTGTCCGCCAGTTGCCCGGCAGTGGCCGAAAACAGAAAGAACGGCAGGATAAAGACCCCGGCGGCCAGGATGACCAGCAGGCTGCTGTTCTGCTTCGTCATCTCGGCCAGTGTAAAGGCGATCAGGATCACCAGTGCATTTTTATAGATATTGTCATTCAACGCCCCCAGGAACTGGGTAAAAAAAAGCGGGGCAAAGCGCCGGGTGGTAAAGAGAGAAAATTGATTCATCGGCGGGAAACCTTAGGACTGAGAAGCGAGGACTGAGGACTTAGGACTGAGGACTAAGGACTATTGACCAATGACAAATGACTAATATTTTTTTATCGATTTCGATAGAGGGGGCCGGCCGTATCCGCTGCCGCCTGATAGCGGACCGTGATCTCCGAAAATGCGCGCAGGGCATCTTCGATATCCTTATCGTTGCGCAATTCGAATGAATCAATCCCGCAGCGTCGCATGAAAAACAGTTGATCCCGCAATACATCACCGACGGCGCGTAATTCACCCCGGTAGCCATACCGATCCCGCAGCAATCTTGCATGGGAATAGCAACGCCCGTCAGTAAAGGCAGGAAATTCCAGTGCGATCAGGGGGAAATGGTCCAGGTCCCCGGCGAGCTCTTCTGTTTCAATATCACCATTGATGCAAACGCCGATATTTGAACCTCTGGTTAACAATGCCTCCCGATGAGCCTGCCAGTAATGGAAGGGGACGATCACATCCCCTGCCGGCAGGGCGTGATCATCATCCATCCGGGCAATCCGCTGCCAGCGATCATCAATGAGACGGTTGTCTTTAATGACCCGCATAGCTGGCCACCTTTGGTTGTACCGCCGTTTTACTCGCATAAACCCTCTCCTTGAACGGCTCTATGCCAATGCGCCGATAGGTATCGATGAAGCGTTCTGCTTCCTGCCGGTATTCGACATAGACATCCAGTATTTTTCCAATCGCATCCACTACGTCATCCTTGTCGATGGCTGGCCCGAGTCTATCCCCGATGCAGGCATCATTTTCTGCCGATCCCCCCAGGGTCAATTGATACACCTCACGCCCCTTCTTGTCGACACCCAGGATCCCGATATGTCCGACATGGTGGTGACCACAGGCATTGACACAACCGGACATCTTTATTTTTATGTCCCCGATATCGTGCAGATAATCCAGGTCATCAAATCTTCGATTGATCTCCCTGGCGATGGGGATGGAGCCTGCCTCGGCAAGGGAACAGTAATCCAGGCCGGGACAACAGATGATGTCGGTCAACAAACCGATATTCGGCGTTGCCAGTTCATTTTCACGGAGCACCTGCCACACGGCATACAGATCCGCCTGTTTCACATGGGGCAGCACCAGGTTCTGATCGTGGGTCACGATGACCTCGCTGTGACTGTAACGGTCAGCAAGATCGGCGATCACGTCCATCTGCTTATGGGACGCATCCCCGGGCGGATTTGCCGGCGCCTTCAGGGACACCACAACCGCACGATAACCCGCTGCCTTGTGCCCCTTTACATTGCGGTTGACCCAGGTGGTGAAGGCGGGACTGGTCTTGTATTGATCGGCAAAGCTTGTGTCCATACCGGCAGCCGGGTCATAGGCCGGAGCAGTGAAGAATGCCCGGACCCGGTCAATTTCTTTCTGTTCAAGCAGCAGGGATGAATCCCTGATGTGTGCCCACTCTGCCTCCACCTTGTCCCGGAATTTTTCCGCGCCGAGGCTATGCACCAGGATCTTGATCCGGGCCTTGTATTTGTTATCACGGCGACCGTAGCGATTATAGATGCGCACAATGGCCTCCAGGTAGGAGAGCAGGTGTTGCTTCTCCAGAAAATCGCGGATCTGGCTGCCGATATAAGGGGTACGGCCCAGACCACCACCGGCCAATACCCGGAATCCGGTTTCCCCCTGCTCATTCCTGACCAGATACAGGCCGATATCATGCACCTGCACGGCTGCCCGATCATGGCTGGCCCCGCTGACCGCGATCTTGAACTTTCTGGGCAGGTAGCTGAATTCCGGGTGCAGGGTCGACCACTGGCGGATAATCTCGCAATACGGACGCGGGTCTTCCAACTCGTCCCTGGCGATACCGGCAAACTGATCCGAGGTGATATTACGGATGCAGTTACCACTGGTCTGGATGGCATGCATCTGTACCGTGGCCAGTTCCGCCAGGATCTCCGGGGCATCTTCCAGTCTGGGCCAGTTGTATTGGATATTCTGCCGGGTACTGAAATGGCCCGAGCCCTTGTCATAGGTACGCGCGATATGGGCCAGCATGCGCAACTGGGTGGATGATAACAAACCGTACGGGATGGAGACCCGCAGCATGGGGGCGTAGCGCTGGAGATACAGGCCATTCATCAAACGCAAGGGCCGGAATTCATCCTCGCTCAATTCACCGGCGAGGAAACGCCGTGTCTGATCGCGAAACTGGGCGACCCGTTCATCCACCAGGGTCTGGTCATATTTATCGTACTGGTACATCCACTGATCACCTGTAACTGTCTGATTGGGCAGATATAGATAGCAAGATTTACATATATAGAAAAGGAATAAATATTTCTATTTATATAACCTGTTGTAATTAAAACCCGATTATCCTGTTTTATAGCGGGACAAAACCCTGTGCGCAAGCGCAGGGTAATTCAATTCATCTCGGCAATGACAAGATACCTACCTGGTTGGCGGACAATAGTTGAATACAGGGTAGCAGACAGCTACTTCCCTGTCTTGCTACCCGCCAAATCGATTGTCCAGCGTATCTAGAACCTGTCTCAAAATTGCTGTGCTTGCCCGATACGGCGTTAAAAAAGGGCTCAAAATGCTCATTTACTCCCGTGTAAACTCGGCTTTGGCTTCCTGCGTCGCTCTAACACCTACATCCATGTAGGCGTGCGCTTTCTACTCCGGGCTTCCTGCCCTCCGCCCTTCGGGCCAGCTAAATCTGTTCAAAATCGCTCCCGGCGATTTTGTCGCCCATTTTTGCCTTGTCTCGCCAGCGCTCGCTAATTTTGAGACAGGTTCTTGTTAATCCTCCTCTATGGCCGGCTTGTAGGCAGCCATCAGTTCCTGCTGTGTCCTTGCCGGTACCGCGTCATAGTGGCTCAGGGAAATGGCATAGGTACCTATCCCGCCGGTGATGGATTTCAGGTGTGACTGATAGGAATCCAGTTCACTCAACGGCACCAGACCTGAAATGGACGTCATGCCGCCGGCCATGGATACCGTATTGCTGATTCGACCACGTCTTCCGGACAGGTCTGAGGTGATATCACCCATGGATGTATTCGGTATGGTAACTACAATTTCCACGATAGGTTCGAGCACAACCGGCTTTGCCTTTTTGATGGCATCAATGAACGCCTTTTTCCCTGCGGTGGTGAAGGCGATTTCCTTAGAATCAACGGAATGGTATTTTCCGTCATACACACTGACCCGGATGTCATGCAGTGGATAACCGGCGATCGCCCCTCCCTTCAGGGCCTGCTGGATACCCTTCTCAACGGCGGGGATGAATTGTCTGGGAATCACACCACCCACAACATCATCAACAAATTCAAACCCGCTGCCTCGTGGTAATGGTTCTACCCTCAGGAAAACCTCACCGAACTGACCGGCACCGCCCGTTTGTTTTTTATGCCGGTGATGCCCCTCGGCCATGGCGGTAACCGTTTCCTGATAGGCAATCCGGGGCGGGCGTGTATCGACATCCACATGGTAGCGATCCTTCAATCTTTCCAGTATCAGTCGCAAATGCAGTTCACCGATCCCGCGGATGACCGTCTCATTCAATGTCGCATGGTGTTCCACGGCAAAGCTCTGGTCTTCTGCTACCAGTTTATGCAAGGCATCGGATATCTTCTGCTCATCACCCCGGCTTTTTGTCTCAATCGCAAGCCCGTACATAGGTGCCGGAAACTCAATTGATCGCAGATGAATATTATCTTCATCGTGTGAATCATGTAACACAGCATCGAAAAAAATATCGTCGACCTTGGCAACGGCGCAGATATCACCAGGGATCCCCTCCTTGATTTCAATGTGCTCTTTACCCTGCAGTTTCAACAGGTGTCCGACCTTGAAAGGTTTACGGCTATCGCCAATAAATAACTGGCTGTCCTTGGTGATCGTTCCCTGATGGATCCGGAACACCCCTAACCTGCCTACGAAGGGGTCGATATTGACCTTGAATACATGGGCAAGGGCGTGTTTGGCCGGATCAGTCTCTATTTCAATCGGTACTGCCGTTTCCCCTTCGCCCTTGTAAAACTGTGGTGGATTACCCTCCGTGGGGTTCGGCATCAGACGGACAAAGATATTCAGCAATTCATCAATGCCTGCGCCCGTCAAGGCCGACACAAAGCAGACCGGGACCAGATGGCCTTCCTTCAGGGCGCGCTCGAACGGATCATGCAGTTGTTCAGGACTGATCTCCTCACCCTGTTCGAGATAGATTTCCATCAGTCCTTCATCCAGTTCTATGATCTGATCGATGATCTGGGTATGTGCCTCCCTGACCGAGGAAAAATCGGTATCCCCGCCGGACGCCTGGAAAAAACAATCGACGACAGCCTGACCATGACTGGATGGCAGGTTTATGGGCAGGCATTCGTTCCCGAATATTTCTTTTATCTGGCTGATCAAGCCAGACATGTCGGTCTGTTCTGTATCAATCTTGTTGATGATGATCATGCGATCCAGTCCCCGATCCTTTGCTGTCTCCATCATCTTGCGGGTGACTATTTCAATACCCGTCTGGGCATTGATTACCACAGCACAGGTCTCAACCGCCGGCAGCACGGCAAGTGCCCTGCCCAGAAAATCCGGATACCCGGGCGTATCTATCAAATTGATATGGCTGCCTTGATAATCCATACTGGCAATCGCACTTTCCAGTGAATGCAGGTGCTGTTTTTCCTGCGGGTCAAAGTCACAGACGGTGGTGCCTTTTTCAATGGCACCCATAGTACTGATTGTCCCGGATTTATGTAACAAAGCCTCCACCAGCATGGTTTTACCCGCACCACCATGCCCGACCAGGGCGATATTCCGGATTTGTTCAGTTGAATAGTTGGCCATCTTTTCTCCCCTTTATCGTTGTTATATAACTTCCCTGAGCTTCGTTGCCGGTTGTCGTTTAGCTTCCTTATGATAATGGTAATGGTAATGAAACAATGGCCATGATGAAAGCAGTGTACGATCAGAAATCCGGATAAATGGACCCCATTCCCGCCTGTTTTTCCTGGAATACACCGTAAATCAGGGGATTTCGGCCCGGCGACGTAATCCAGCATGCAGATGATCCCCCCTGCCCGGCCACCGATAACCCATCATGGATGGGTACTTCATCAAACTGAAAACGCCAGTCCCTACCACCCAGCCAGGACGCTGACATAGTATCATGTCATCCCTATGCTGGCAGTCTTGACCACCCTGTTATTGTTCCTGCTCCTGTTCGGGCCCCAGGTCTGGATCCGCCATGTCATGCAACGCTACAACACACCTATAGCCGAAATACCCGGGACGGGAGGCGAACTGGCGCGACATCTCCTCAATCGCTTCGAATTAAATGACGTTGGTGTTGAGGCAACAGCACCGGGGAATGACCATTATGACCCCAAGACACGGACCGTCAGGCTTTCCCCCGACTATTTTACCGGGAAATCCCTCACGTCGATGGTCATTACCGCCCATGAAGTCGGCCACGCGTTACAACATAAAATGCATTACCAGCCTTTATACTTGCGCTGGAAGCTGGCATTGATGGCAGCGGTAGCTGAAAAAATCGCTTCATTTGTCCTGGTTATTTTTCCCCTCGTGGCCGTTCTGGTGCGACTACCGGCGGTGGGTCTACTCATGTTTATCGCAGGTATCACGATCCTGATACTGCCGGTGATCGTGCACCTGATTACCCTTCCGGTTGAATGGGACGCCAGCTTTCATCGTGCATTACCGATCCTGATCCAGGGCGATTACATTCCCTCCTCTGCCATCCCGATCGCCAGGCAAATATTGATGGCGGCTGCATTTACCTATGTTGCTGCCTCGCTGGCCAGTCTGCTTAATATCTATCGCTGGATTGCCTTCCTGAGGCGATAATCCCAGAATATTACGGAACCAACAGGCAGGAACCATCATGCTGATCCCGATTCTGGCCGACTTCATACTGCTCGTACTGTTACTGCTCTCTGTCTGGACGGTGCTACAGATCCCGAAGATCATCCGTGATCATGATGCCTTTACCCGTTTCGAAACACGTCTGGAAGACTACGCAAAACGCGTTGATGTGCTGGAACAACGCATCGCTGATCTGAAGCAGGTACAGACAGAGGCGGCAAGCCACTTGCGTGAACGTCTGACCGGGGCATTTGCCGAGTTGAGGGAGGAATTGCGCACCCTCCTTTCTGATCACAGCCGGCGTTTTGAACAGCGCCAGGGGGAGGCCATCAAGACCCTGACCGAAACCCTGCAAAACGGGATGACCCATGTTCAGAAACAGACAGGGGAAACCCTGACGCGAAACACGGATGACCTGGGCAAACGTATGGATGCACTTACCCAGAAAACAGATCAACGCCTGCAGGAGATCAGTGGCCAGGTAGAAAAGCGGCTGGCCGAGGGTTTTAAAAAGACGACGGAGACCTTTACCGATGTCCTGAAAAGACTGGCACTGATCGATGAAGCACAGAAAAAGATCACCGAACTCTCCACCAATGTCGTGAGCCTGCAGGCGATCCTCGATGACAAGCGATCACGCGGGGCATTCGGTGAGGTGCAACTGAATACACTCATCAGGAATATCCTGCCGGAAGGCAATTACGGCCTGCAATACACCCTGCCCAACGGCAAGATTGCCGATTGTGTATTATTCCTGCCCGAACCCACCGGTATGCTTGCGATTGATTCCAAATTCCCGCTGGAATCCTATCGCCGGATGACGGATCTATCCCTGCCTGAATCAGAACGCAATTCATCAGGGAAACAGTTCAAACAGGATGTCATCAGGCATATCCGGGATATCGCTGACAAATATATCATCCAGGGCACCACCTCCGATGGTGCCGTCATGTTTATCCCGGCCGAGTCCGTGTTCGCTGAAATCCAGGCACACCACCCCGAGGTGGTGGAAAGGGCCCACGCAGCACGCGTCTGGATCGTTTCTCCAACCACGCTATGGGCCACATTGAACATGGCCAGGGCCGTGCTGAAGGACGCGGCAACCCGGGAGCAGGTTCATATCATCCAGGAACATCTGGGCTATCTGGCCGGGGATTTTGGGCGATTTCAGGAGCGCATGGATGACCTGGCCAAACATATCAGGCAGGCGCATGAGGATGTGAATAATGTCAATACCTCGGCCAGGAAGATCAGTTCGCGTTTTGAGAAGATCGAACGTGTTGAACTTGATAAGGTGACACCGGTCACATTAGCAGTGGACGATCATGACGAATTAACCTAGTATTGCAACGCATCAGGATTTTTCCAAAGATAATCAATCAGTAGCAGGATGTCCTGCACGTATATTTAATGACTTTATGCCACCGGCGGGACAAATTGCCATGACCCTCAAAGGCATCATTTTTGATGTAGATGGAACCCTGGCCGATACGGAAGAGATCCATCGGCAAGCCTTCAATGCCGCCTTCCGGGAATTCAACCTGGATTGGGAATGGTCTAAAAAAGACTACATACGTTTACTGGCCATATCCGGAGGCAAGGAACGCATCAGGGCCTGTCTGGAAACCGGTCCGGCACCCGGTGTCCCGATAAACAATCCGCGTACGTTTGCCCAGCGTATCCACCAACGCAAGTCCGGGATCTACCGGGACATGCTGAAGAGCGAACACATCACGTTGCGCAGTGGTATCGAAAGACTGTTAAATGAAGCTGTCCGCAACCATATCAGGCTCGCGATTGCAACCAGTTCATCGATCTCCAATGTGGAAACCCTGTTAATCAACACGCTGGGGCAGGAGTCGATATCCCTGTTTGATCCCATCGTCACCTGTGACGTTGTCGCTGACAAAAAACCCGCACCTGCTGCCTATCAATTTGCACTGGCAGGACTTGGATTACAGCCCGAATTTTGTCTGGCCATTGAAGACACCACCAACGGCAACCGTTCTGCGCTGGCTGCCGGTCTCAAGACCATCATAACGACCCATCAATTCACACTCGATAATGACTTCAGCAGAGCCTCCCTTGTCCTGGATCAGCTTGGGGAACCCGGTCACAGTTTTTCTGTCATCTCAGGCAATGCCTTCAGCAAGCAATACGTAGACATCGCCTTGCTGGAAATGATCCTGTCCAGCGGCACCATCGGTCAAAAGTCCGGTTACTGGAGTGATGAACTGGCGATCGCAGCTGAATGATTCCCTGGCAGGACCTGGTTTTGCCTGCTCCCCCATAGATCACTCTGTTCCTGACACAGCACAGATATAAATTTTCGGATTGATATCCCCTGCGGACAATATGAGTCATAACAGGCCGGATAATATGTGGCTCCGGTTTTACCTGACAGAATCTCCCGGTTTATTTTATGACACTGACTGAACTACGCTATGTGGTTGCCGTTGCACGTGAACAACACTTTGGCAAGGCAGCATCCGCCTGTTTTGTCAGTCAGCCAACGCTGAGTATCGCCATCAAAAAACTGGAAGATGAACTGGGGGTGATCCTGTTTGAGCGGCGCCAGCATGAAGTCACCGTCACTGCCCTCGGCAAGACCATCATTGAACAGGCACAACGTGTACTTGAGCAGGCAGAGGCCATCAAACTGATTGCCAGGGAAGGCAAGGATCCGCTTACGGGTGAAATCCGTGTTGGTGTGATTTATACCGTAGGCCCCTATCTGTTGCCGGATCTTATTCCGGTTATTCACAGGCTCGCACCCCGGATTTCATTGATCATTGAAGAAGGCTTTACTGCGGATTTGAAGACCAGGCTGAAACACGGGGAAATCGATATCATCATTATTTCCCTGCCTTTTGCAGAGACCGGAATCGCCACGACCCTTCTTTACAGGGAACCATTTATGGTCGCAATGCCGGTAGATCATCCCTTGACCAGGAAAAAGCACATTAAAGTCAGCGACCTTCTGGAGGAAACCCTGCTGCTGCTGAAGGCGGGTAATTGCTTCCGGGATCAGGTAATGGATGTCTGCCCGGCCTGCAGGAATGAGACCTTCTCCAGCCTGGATATCCAGAAAACCCTGGAAGGCAGCTCGCTCGAGACTATCCGGCAGATGGTTGCAGCAGGTGTCGGTGTTACCGTAATGCCCTGTACCTCAATCGATACGAAAACCAGGCTGAAAGGATTGCTGGCGTATCGACCGTTCGTAAGTCCTGTGCCTTATCGTGATATTGCCATTGCCTGCCGCAATACATTTCCCCGCATGCAGACAGTACGTTTGCTTACCGATGCGGTGCAGAAATGCAAATTATCCTGTATCGACAAGGCGTAATCACTTTATTACCAGAAATGCCGCTGCATTTCCGCGCAGGATGCGCAGCAGTAATGCCTCTTCTTTCTTGTTCACCGCATCGAGAAAATCGTCCAGGCTCTTCACTTGCAGCCTGTTGACCGAGGTAATGATATCGCCACGTCGCAGACCATTGCGCCAGGCAATACTGCCTCTTTCCACATTGACGACAATGACACCCTCGACCTTTCCGTAGACGGGACTGTCCTGTTCAATATTACCGACGGTGACCCCTTCCAGGCGTTTGTTCACCGCGCTTGGGGCCCTGTCGCTGGTCTTGCCTTCGGACACAACCACCGTCAGTGTTTTTTGCTTGCCATTGCGAAGGATATCAAACTGCATCTTCTCACCGACGGGTAATAAACCGATCCGGTTACGCACCTCATTGGCATTGCTGACCGGCCTGCCATTGATGGAAACAACGATATCCCCCGGCATCAGTCCGGCTTCACTCGCCGGTGAATCCGCCATCACCTCTGCAACGATTGCACCCTGTTGTCCCGCCAGGCCGAATGCCTCCGCCAGATCCGGATTCAGGTCCTGCGCCACCACCCCAAGGAAGCCACGCTTCACCTCGCCCGAATCAAGTAACTGCTCCATGACCTGCAGGGCAAGGTTGATCGGGATGGCAAAACCGATACCAATATTGCCACCACTCTGGGAAAAAATAGCCGTGTTGATGCCCACGAGTTCACCACGGAGATTGACCAACGCCCCGCCGGAATTACCCGGATTGATGGAGGCATCGGTTTGAATAAAATCCTCATAGCCCTCAATGCCGAGCCCGCTGCGGCTGAGCGCGCTGATGATACCGGAGGTGACGGTCTGCCCCAGGCCAAACGGATTACCGATGGCGACGACAAAATCACCCACCCGCAACTGATCCGAGTCCGCTGTCTCAAGCTTGGTCAGTCCGTCCACCGGGATCTTAATGAGCGCAATATCGGTTTCCGGATCCGTCCCCACCAGCTCGGCGGCCGGGTGCCGGCCGTCACGCAGGGTCACGGTGATTTGTACGGCATTGGCAATGACATGATTATTGGTCAGCACCAGCCCGCGTTTTGCATCCACGATGACACCCGATCCAAGGCTCTGGGTCTTTCGCTCAATGGGTTGATTCGGGACATTAAAAAACCGCCTGAAAAACGGATCATCAAACAGGGGATTCTGCCGGAGTTCGATGCGGCCTTCCGTGGCGATATTGACCACGGCCGGTGTCACCTTCTCCAGCATGGGCGCAAGGCTGGGCATTTCCTGTCCTTCCAGCATGACAGGCAGTGCGGCGCTGGCCACCGGGACCTGCAAAAGGAGCAGGCACCAGGGGATGATTGCAGCAAGACCGGTAATTGATTTATTCATGCAGTCTCTCTTGTAAAGTGTACTGTTACGGGTTACCCCTTAGTGAAGGACAATGTATAAAAAGTTCAGTGGCAGGTATTCTGCCGGTGAATAATACAAAAAAAAGCGGGGGAAAATCCCCCGCTTTTCCCGTTGCAAAGCATCAGTTTTTCACGGTAATCTTGCGCGGCTGTACCTTTTCCTGCTTGGGTAAAATTACCTCCAGCACACCATTTTTTCCTTTAGCCTCAATACGATCGGCATCCGCCGTATCCGGCAGACTGAAACGCCGGTAGAAGGTACCGCTGACCCGTTCAACGCGTTTGTAACCTTCTGTTTCCTCGCGTTTTTCACTTTTCCTTTCCCCCTTGATGGTCAGCATCCCGCCTTCCATGGTGATATCGATATCCTTGGGATCGACACCGGGCAGATCGGCATGGATTACAAACCGATCCGCCTCTTCCTTGATGTCCACCGCAGGCCGCCAGTGGCTGGTAACCACATTGGAACTATCATTTTCACCAACATCTGAACCCAGATTTAACTGATTTAATTCACGCTGGAATCTGTCCAGAAAGTTCCAGGGTTCGTAGCGTACCAGTGTCATAATACACCTCCTTCATTCATTTCAGTTAATCCATAACATGGGGCCGGCATACTATTTTTCAAGAGGGGTTGTCACCCCCGAAAGGATCAGCCATCTTTGCCCGCAACCCATGCTGCACATGCCGAGGCACGGATATCCCAATCTCCATCCCCGGGCAACCGGGACAGCCACGATCCAACAAATACGTGACATCATATCCAGTAAGCCGTGGTCGTCATGATCCGAGAGGTAAATCGCATGATCTGTCTGACCGGCTCCGGCAAGCCGGCTGCACCCGCGTGCAGCGCCAGCGTTGCATGGTGCGTCTCGTCCTCTTGCATCTGCTCGAGAATAGCCCGGCTCCGCAGGTCCGGTACGGGGAGTTGCTGCAGATGGTTTTCAAGATGCCTGATCACCAGATGTTCCGTCTCGACGACGAAGCCAAGATTCCATTTGTCCCCGATCATGCCGGCGGCTACCCCAATGGCGAAAGACCCCGTAAACCAGAACGGGCACAGATAACTGGTGTGCCCACCCAGCTCAGCCAGCCGGGTCTTGCACCAGGACAGATGGTCGGTCTCCTCGAATGCAGATCGCCGCATGGTCTTCCGCACTTCCTTATCCCGTGCGGTCAGTGCCTGTGCCTTATAAAGGGCCTGGGCGGAGACCTCGCCGGCATGGTTGACCCGCATCAAGGCTGCGGAGTGATAACGCTCGGCACAGGTCAACGGCGTACCTGCAACGCCATCGGCCGGGTAGGGACGCTGTGACTGGTCAGGATTATCCAGAAGTATTCTGATGAAACGGTCTAGCCTGACGACAAATTCATCAGCAGCCGTATACTCCCTTTCCAACATCTGTAATTTCTCCATCGTGTGGAATTGATCCAAACCAGCCCCCAGAATATCCGATTACCCTTGCTTTGTAAGGACATGACCGCCAGGGGGACCTGGCGGTAACGCCGGATACGTCTTATATTGACAGCTGCGCAGCTAATCCGTACCATTCCCCTCCTTTTTCAGGGCCCTCAGGTTCAAATACGTAAAATGACGACTGTTAGCACAAAATCCGCCGAAATCAAACGCGACTGGTACATTGTGGATGCCGCCGGCAAGACCCTGGGCAGACTCGCAACCCGGATTGCCAGTCGCCTGCGCGGTAAACACAAACCGGAATACACGCCACATATCGATAACGGCGATTATATCGTAGTAATCAATGCAAAAGACGTCAGGGTCACCGGCAACAAGGCCTCCGACAAGGTTTACTACCGGCATTCCGGTTACCCGGGCGGAATCAAATCCATTACTTTCGAAAAACTGATCAAGACAAGACCGGAGCGCATCATAGAAAAAGCAGTCAAAGGCATGTTGCCAAAAGGCCCGCTGGGGCGAGAAATGTTCAGAAAACTGCGGGTCTATCCTGGATCAGATCATAAACACACTGCACAGCAACCCAAGGTATTGGAAATATAGTCTATGTCAGAACAAATCTATTACAGCACGGGCAGACGCAAGAGTTCCACGGCGCGGGTATTCATGAAGCGCGGGGCAGGTAATATTGTGATTAACCATCGCAGCCTGGAAAAATACTTTGGCCGGGAGACCGGGCGTATGATTGTTCAGCAGCCCCTGGACTGTGTGGAGATGGCAGGAAATTTTGATATCAATGCCACGGTCCGTGGCGGCGGCATATCCGGACAAGCGGGGGCAATTCGCCATGCCATCACGCGTGCGCTTATCGAATACGATGAAACCCTCCGTAAACCATTACGTCAGGCCGGTTTTGTCACCCGTGATGCGCGTGAGGTAGAACGCAAGAAAGTCGGTCTGCACAAGGCACGCAAGCGCCCACAATACAGCAAGCGCTGATATCTCCGTACCTTACCCGGTGCGTTGATGAAAACAGCGACCATACCGGGCAAGCTTTTTTATCACCACTGAAGCGGGTATCAATCAAATATCTGCCCGGTTCAACTGCTTTTCAAGCCCCGCAGATCACATTACACTTCGCGCATCCTTCTGGGGGATCGTCTAATGGTAGGACTACGGACTCTGACTCCGTCAGTCTAGGTTCGAATCCTAGTCCCCCAGCCAAAATCGCACCCACTTCCTGCCGGGAAATACGGCAGTCACTGCGCCCGAACCAGGCTACCATAGCCGCTTTTCTGTCAACATCCATGCAGAGAAGTTATCATGACTGTGACCGTAACAGATATCTGGAAAAACACTATTGGATTACATGTCCTTGATGATATCGTGGAAGTACCCTATGCAGAACGGTAAACCAGATCAGCGGTAAGCACAGCGGACAGTCCGGTTCACATGCAAAGATAATAATAACTATGAAAATATACACACCCCAGGAGGACATGAAGACCCCCCCTCAACCAGCGACTGGAGACGTATATGAGTCCACTATCAAGGACTGGAAAGTATGGCTGCAGGAATTATCCCCTGATGATCTCCTGACCATCAAATCGCATTCGCGGGACTTCAGTGGTTCGCGGGCGGACTACATTAATATCCGGGTGCGTGTGCTTGCCGTCGCCCTCGCCATCATCACCC
>Ga0154767_1042_pt3 | contig 17760 bp, 18 predicted proteins | sample Rifle2008BG16ft_FD_105775 | JGI IMG/M metagenome (GOLD analysis project Ga0154767, IMG submission 105775) | Gammaproteobacteria bacterium RBG_16_51_14 | reverse complement strand
CAGGTGGCACGTTACAATGTGCCACTTTTTTCGAGGCTATACCAATTGAAACAGCATCTGGAATCCCTGATCACACAGGCACTGGAAAAGTTGCAGGAGCAACAGGAAATCACCATGGTGGAGAAACCCTTCGTGCATATCGAGCGGACCAGGGATACACGGCATGGTGATTTCGCCTGCAATATTGCAATGTCCCTGGCAAAAACAGCCGGGTGCAACCCGCGACAGCTGGCCAGCCAGATCATTAATCACCTGCCAGCATCCGATCGGATAAAAAATGTAGCCATAGCAGGCCCCGGGTTTATTAATTTTTTCCTGAACGATAACATTTACCAGTCGATTGTAACCGACATCCTGACACAGGCATCAGGGTTTGGTCGCTCCGAACACGGGCAGGGACAATCCATCCTTGTTGAATTTGTCTCCGCCAATCCGACCGGGCCCCTGCACATCGGCCACGGGCGCGGGGCAGCCTACGGGGCAGTCATATCTAACCTGCTTGAATCGGCAGGCTATAAGGTCGACCGGGAATATTATATCAATGACGCAGGACGCCAGATGGATATACTCGCCGTCAGCATCCTGTTGCGCTATCTGGAATTATGCGGTGACCCGGTGCCTTTTCCGGAGAAAGGCTATCAAGGCAGTTATATCGTTGCTATCGCCAGAGACCTTTATGCAGAACATGGCATGAAATTCCATATCTCACTGGATGGGCTTGTCGCGCAGGGATGGATCGACAGGGAACCCGAAACTCAACTCGATGAATTGATCCGGTATGCGCTTGATAAACTGGGTACTGCCGATTTTCGCACCGTTCTTGATAGCGGGTTGAACCAGATACTGGCTGGCATTCGCAAGGACCTGGAGGAATTTGGCGTCACTTTTGATACCTGGTTTTCCGAGCGTTCACTCAGTGAAGGACAAGGCCTGCAACATTATCTGGCCATTCTGAAACAGCATGGGCATGCCTATGAAGACAACGGTGCGCTCTGGTTCAGATCGAGCGCCTTTGGCGATGAAAAGGACAGGGTCCTGATCCGTGAAAACGGACAACCCACCTATTTCGCGTCGGACATCACCTATCACATGTCCAAGTTTGAACGCGGTTACACAAAGGCAATCGATTTATGGGGCGCCGATCATCATGGTTACATCGCCAGGGTAAAGGCTGCCATTCAGGCACTGGGGAAGACACCGGATGTACTTGATATCCTGCTTGTTCAGTTTGCCTCGCTCTACCGGGGCAAGGAAAAAGTGCAGATGTCGACACGCTCGGGCGAGTTCGTGACCCTGGAGCAACTCAGGGCTGAAGTCGGGAAAGATGCGGCTCGTTTTTTCTATGTCATGCGCCGTTGTGAACAGCACCTGGAATTTGATCTGGAACTGGCAAAATCCCAGTCAAACGATAACCCGGTTTACTACATCCAGTACGCCCATGCCCGTATATGCAGTGTGCTGCGCCAGATGCGTGAAAAAGGCTATGCCTATAATCAGGAGGAAGCCTTTGCGAATCTCGGCCTTCTGTCGGAAGTGCATGAGCAGAGGCTGCTGGCAACACTTGCCCGTTATCCGGACATTGTGCAATTGTCAGCCCTGTCCTATGAGCCGCATCAGATCGGTTATTACCTGCGCGAGCTTGCCAATGATTTCCATACTTATTACAACACGCACCAGTTCCTGGTTGAATCAGGGCCGTTACGCAATGTCAGGCTGAGCCTGTCCCTGGCAACCAGGCAGGTAATAAGAAATGGTCTTGCCATCCTGGGTGTTTCTGCCCCCGAGGAAATGTAATGCCAAAAGACTATAAAAACAGCGGTGAAAGAAACCCGGCAAAACCAAAAACAGGAAACCTGCTTCCTTTCATTACAGGTCTTGTGGCGGGTCTGCTTGTTGCGGCCACAGTCTACTTTCATGAGCATAAACCGGTAACTGAACCTGTATCGGCACAGGATAATGGTGACACTGCTGCCGTCGAAGCAAAAAATCAGGGCATCGCGAACGAGGAAAAAACGAAATCACTCCCGGAACTACAATTTGATTTCTATAAAATCCTTCCCAGCAAGGAAGTCAATATCTCTGAATGGGAGACCAGGGAAGATGAACATCCCGTTGCAGGAGGACCATCGCAGGAACCGGTCATGTATATCCTGCAGGTAGGCTCATTCGGTCGCTACGATGCCGCCGACGAGGTCAAGGCCAGGCTGGCCATGCTGGGTATTTCTGCAGACATACAGCGAGTGGTGATCAATGGACAAGATATCCGTCATCGAGTCCGGATAGGTCCCTACAAGGATACAGTCAAGCTTCAGGAGGCCCGCGACCGCCTGTTGGCAAATGATCTTGATTTTGTGTTGCTGAAACTCAAGATGGATGATATCAGCGAACCCATACTCCCGGATCTACAGCCTGAAGACTGAATGGCGGCTTGCTTAAAATGCAAGTCTGGAGCGGGTGATGGGAATCGAACCCACGCTCTCAGCTTGGGAAGCTGATGTTCTACCATTGAACTACACCCGCAATGTAAGCAGCATTCTACCTGGCATCCCTGCCGTCACATCAGGGACCTTCAGGCACCGGACACAACCTCCCTGTTGTGTCGCTCGACCGGAAAAAGGTTCGCCGGACCTTTTTCTAATCCGGCCTCGCCCATTGAACTACACCCGCAATGTAAGCAGCATTCTACCTGGCATCCCTGCCGTCACATCAGGGACCTTTCGCTATCAGTCAATCTGCGCCGCATTCTACCCGGTCAATCCGATCAGTCAATAAACAGTGATCGTAAGGCGAAACAGTCAGGATCCGACCGGACAAGTGTGTTTAATTTGTGGCACCACTAAAAAATTAGTGTAATATTAACGACATAAAATAAAATACTTGCTGAATTATTTTTATTGATTAACGGGCCAGTACCTGCCCTGAAAGGTGTTAGCTAGCGGATAAAAAAGCCAATGAATCAGTAGGTTGGTGATTTGTAGTCATATCCGCTTCATTTATTATTTCAACGCAGGAAGACGCATAGATAGTGATGGACGATTCAACACCAACGGTTGTCGTTGTTGATGATAATGCAACTGTACATTCGCTATTCAAGCGCAGTGCCGGTAATCTGGACATTGACCTGAAGACCTTCAGTTCGGCTGATGAATCCATGACCTACCTCAGCGAAAACAAGCCGGATTTGCTGTTTCTGGACATCATAATGCCGGACAAGGACGGCTTTTCCTTCCTGCAGGAACTGCGATGTCATCCCCTCCATAAATCCACATCTGTTATCATGATAAGTACAAAAGATTATGCGCAGGACAGAACGGTCGCGAATGAGCTAGGTGTCCTGGAATTTGTCATCAAACCGATGCCCATTCAGACAATTAAAGATATAATCCTGAAATATATCAACGTAAAGAATTCAAACTGAAATAGTTTTACGTATGGGTAAGACCTATCTCCGTTTCTGGGGTGTACGTGGTTCGTATGCTTCACCGTTTGCGACCCACCTGAAAGTGGGGGGCAATACCTCCTGCGTGGAAATCCGTGATGGTGATCATATCCTGCTCTGTGATGCCGGCTCGGGCATCATACCCTTCGGGAATGAGATGATGGCGCAGGTCGAGATTCGCGAACTCATGATCATCCTGACCCATTACCATTGGGATCACATTTGCGGTCTGCCTTTCTTTGTTCCTGCATTTGTGCCCAACTGGAAGATTAATATTTTCGGACCAGGACAGACCAAGGCTGAAGTGAAGCAGAACTTGGATTCCCAGATGCAGTCTCCCTATTTTCCGGTCGGAACCGAAACCTGGATGGCAGATATCAATTATATTCCACCAACAGAAACAAATATTAAATATGGTCCGATCACTATCATCCGGCACAGTGTTCACCATCCGGGCGTAACCTACGGTTATCGTATCAAGGTTGCTGATAAAACCATCATTTATGTGTCAGACAATGAATGTCAATATCTGGACAAATCCATCAAACAAAGGATTGGTGAATTCAACGCGGAAGAACAGGAAATGTTTGAGACCATGAACAGGGAAGAATATGAATACGAACTGAAACTTATCAGCGGTGCAGACATCCTGATCCATGATGCCCAGTATACCCCTGAGGATTATATTAAAAAGCGCGGCTGGGGCCATTCATGCTACATCGATACAGTTAATTCAGCGATTGATGCCGGGGTCAGGGAACTCTATTTGTATCACCACGATCCCAATAACAATGATGCAGCAATTGACAGGATTTACAGTGACTGCCAAAAGATAATACAGGAACGCAGTGCATCACTGATATGCCACATAGCCCGTGAAGGTATGCGTATCGATCTGGCGTGATTTCATACACCGGATAACCTATCGTTATTGATGGAAATCATACTGAATGGAAAGCCCTGCGCAATCGTGGATTTCTGCTCCGTAACGCATCTCCTGGAGGGTTTGCAGATCGGAGGCAGGCTTGCTGTGGAAATAAATGAACATATCATACCCCGCAGTCAGTTTGACTCTCACATCATAAACCCCGGGGATAGAATCGAGATTGTCTATGCCATTGGTGGTGGTTAATCCACAGATTCATAACAACCAGAAATATGACACGATCTGAATATCCTGCTGACGATGACCTGATTGTCGCTGGTAAAACCTATCGATCCCGGCTGCTGCTTGGCACCGGCAAGTACAGGGACCTGGAGGAAACAAGATTGGCGATCGAAGCAAGCGGTGCACAGATTGTTACCGTCGCCATCAGGCGGACCAATATCGGACAGGACAGGGATCAGCCCAGTCTTCTGGATGTCATTTCGCCCAAAAAATATACCATCCTGCCAAATACGGCAGGTTGTTATGATGCTGAATCCGCTATCCGCACCTGCCAGCTTGCACGAGAACTTCTGGATGGACATGCCCTGGTAAAACTTGAGGTGCTGGGTGATGAGAAAACTTTATACCCGGACATCCCTGAGACACTGAAGGCGGCAGAAACCCTGATAAAGGATCATTTCAACATCATGGTTTATACGAATGATGATCCGGTCATGGCAAGACGTTTTGAGGAGATGGGCTGTGTCGCGGTGATGCCTCTGGCAGCACCCATTGGCTCGGGGCTGGGTATCCGCAATCCCTATAATATCCGCACCATTGTTGAAAATGCCCGCGTTCCCATCCTCGTCGATGCCGGTGTCGGCACCGCCTCCGATGCCACCATTGCCATGGAACTCGGATGTGATGGCGTACTGATGAACACGGCGATTGCCTGGGCAAAACACCCGGTGCTCATGGCATCGGCGATGAAAAAGGCGGTAGAATCCGGGCGTGAAGCCTGGCTGGCCGGCCGGATTCCACGCCGTGCCTATGCCAGCGCCTCATCCCCCATCGACAACACCTTCTTCTGACCAGGGTTCCTGAAAACTTGCCGATTGGCTATCTATGGCCGATTCCCTCCCCGGTGTTTTTTCCCAGTGGAATACTGAGGCATGTGTATGAAATCGAATAACCAGCATCGCCGCACAATACGCAGTTACGTACGAAGAGAGGGCAGGATCACTGCCGCACAACAGGAAGCGCTGGTTTCCTGCTGGGATCGGTTCGGCATCAACTTCAGCAAGCAACATCTGGGACTGGCCCGGATCTTCGGCCGGGATGTCCCGATAGTGCTGGATATTGGCTGCGGTAATGGGGATACCACATTAGCCCTGGCCGGGGCACATCCTGAAAATAATTATCTGGCTGTCGAGATACACCGGCCAGGGATAGGTAATCTGCTCAGAAAGATTGTTATGAATGGACTGGTGAATATTCGGGTTATCGGTCATGATATCTTCGAGGTACTGGAACATCAGGTGCCGGACAGCAGCCTTGAACAGGTAATGATTTTTTTTCCTGATCCCTGGCCAAAGAAACGCCATCACAAACGACGCCTCATCAGCCCATCATTTCTTGATATCCTGATTCCCAGACTCAGACAGAATGCACGCCTGTTTATCGCCACTGACTGGAAGGATTATGCCGATCACATATTGGCAGTGTGTGATTGTGACTCCAGATTAATCAACCTGGCCGGCAAGGGAAATACCGCACCTCGACCACGCTGGCGACCGCAGACACGATTCGAGCAGCGTGGCATCAGACTTGAACATGAGGTGTGGGATTATGTCTATGCGCTGAGATGATTTACCTCGATTCCAGCAGCCAGATCCCTGAATGAATGGATCGCGGTAAATTCCTCGGTATCCTGTATGGGACTGTTGCTGTCAGGCCGGGCGATACTCAGAAGATATCTGATGCCATGGCTTCGTGCAGTACGTAAAACCGCAAGATTATCATCAATCAGTAACGTTCTTTCCCGGCAAAACTCCACAATCTGATCCAGCGCCTGCCAGAATATTATTTCTTCCTTCGGGTACCCCAGATCGTGCGCACACACAATCTGATCAAAATAGTCTTTAATACCTGTTTTTCCCTGTTTCATTGCGATCAGCTTTTGATGTGCATTGGTCACCATGACCAGTTGTTTGGCTGACCCTGCAAGCAGGGTCAGGAACTCCCGGGCATACGGTCTGAACCGGATCAAATGCTCGACATCATATTTCAGCTGTAATACATCAATATTCAGTTGCCGGCTCCAGAAATCAAGACAGTACCAGGATAATGTACCTTTTTCCTGCCTGTACATGGTAGTGAGGAGTTGCTTTGCAGCAGAGGCATCAAGCCCGTTAATCTCCCCCCAGTATTGTGGCAGGTATTCCAGCCAGAAAAAGTTGTCAAAATAGAGATCAAGCAGCGTGCCATCCATATCCAGCAGCACGGTGTCGATATCATTCCAGTCGAAGGTATGTTTCATCACCATGGAAGATGGGTACAATGGTCATTAAAAATGGTAAATACACCTGGTTAGCGAAAAATAGCAATAACTGAACATGATTAAAATATCAACTGAATCCCTGCAAGCCCTGGCAACGGATACCAGGGACACCGCCATCGAAGCCGGGAAACAGATTCTCGGGATATATGAAAGGGATTTAACCATCGAAGAGAAAGCGGATCATTCCCCCATAACATGGGCTGATATAACTGCCCATAATACGATATGCGCCGGGCTTGCCAGACTGACACCGGATATACCCATCCTGTCCGAGGAATCATCGGCCATACCATTTTCAGAACGCCAACAATGGACGCAATACTGGCTGGTGGATCCACTGGACGGCACCCGTGAATTTATCAAAAGAAACGGGGAATTTACCGTCAATATTGCCCTTATCGATCACCATGAACCCGTCCTGGGGGTTATCCATGTACCGGTTTCCGGTGTCAGTTATTCTGCTGTCAGGCATGCCGGTGCTTGCAAAAGCATGCCGGGAGAGGCCCCTCATGCCATTCACGTCAAGGCAACAAGACCAGGGCAAATCGTCATTGCCGGCAGCCGGTCCCACAGTAACGAGATGCAGGAAAAATTTATCAGGTGTCTGGGGGGCAACGTCAAGGTCATGGCAATCGGCAGTTCCCTCAAATTCTGCCTGGTAGCGGAAGGCAGGGTTGATATCTATCCCCGTTTTGGCCCAACCTCTGAGTGGGATACTGCCGCCGCCCAGTGTATTGTGGCAGAAGCAGGCGGCACGGTCACCGATATGAACTTTGAACCACTTCGTTACAATACCCGGGAATCCCTGATCAATCCCGGTTTTCTTGTTATTGCGGATCAATCTTTTGACTGGCGACCCTATTTAGGAAAGGTCTGAAATGAACAGCCCCCGGCACAAGATGCCAGCGGATCGTCCCTGATCGTTTACTTGCCGGCTTGATCACCCGTTATTTCTCATCCGGGAGATCGGGGAGGACAAATGAAGTTGACTGTTGTAACTGGCACATGAACATCAAGCCCCCATGGGGGTGATTGATATCCGCCTTATGGTAAATATATTCAAAAATCTCATCTGCCTGGTCACCTGCAACGACCACATTAAGGATCTCCTTTTCAGACTGTTCACCGAACCCCTGGTATGCCAGTGGGGTTATTTTACCCAGACCCCTGGCATTATTGACGTTGGTACTGATAATCCCTTTTTCGGTTTTCAGCGCCTCGACTACTCCCATCGCGATCCCTTTCGGTAAAATGCAGGTTATCAACTGATAATTCCGGTTCATCTTGTATTTCTGTTATTTATTCCGGTACAACGCGATTGATTTCCATATTCATCCGGTCATACCACTTTATCTGGAGAGTTTCATGACGATTTCATGAGGTATATACGTTGCTGCCTTCTCCAGTGGCGTTACATACATAAACCCCATCCCCGGGGTATCCAGTTTGCCGGTAACATGCATTTTCTCGAAAACGTGATCAATCTGATCAGTTGCAACAATAATATTGATGACTTCTTTCTCAACTTCGATAGCCAGACCAAGCGCACCCAGTCTCTCCCGGACACCGCTCCCCCTGGCGTAATAGACTGTGGCACCCTGTGCACCGGCATCCTGGGCGGCCCTGATAATATCATCCGCCAGTCCCCGCTGGACAATACAGGTAATAAGTGCAACATCGGTCAATACCGTGATTTCTTTCTTGCTCATGGCACTGCTGCCTCGGTTTGTTCCAAAGGTTCTTCTTCCTCTTCATGCCGGCGCCTGATCTTCCACCGGATCCACAGCCCTGTCGAAAGCACGGTGATAATAGGTCCAATGGAGGCCATCGTCAGGATACCAAATCCTTCTACCGCACCTACGGCATCACCAAAGCCAAGTCCCATTGCCAGTACCAGTGGGACTGTAACCGGGCCCGTGGTTACTCCGGCACCGTCCCAGGCAATATTGACAAACTCTTCGCTGGAGAGTGCTGTCAGGATTACTGCCATTGCATAACCCGGGACAAGCAGATACCCAATGGGGATTGCATATATTATTTTCAGGACACCAACGGCGATACCGCAAGCGACACCAAATGACACTGCGTACATCAACACGGATTTTTTAAATGCCCCGTTCGTCAGGTTCTCCACTGTCATACCCAGGGCATTCAGCGCCGGCTCAGCCAGCGTTGCACCGAAGCCGAGCAACCAGGAGAATGCCAGGGCTATAAATATACCAAGTAAATAGGCATACAGCGGAGACCCCGTAACCATATCGATGTTGGTAAACGCTGCCGGCACCAGGCCACCGGATTGCCCCCCCAGTCTTGCCAATCCATAGCTTAATCCGAGATTAAACATGATCATGCCCAGTACACACAGCAATATTCCATAAGCCATCACCCTGGGGTTTTTGATCTTCTCATGCAATACATACAGCATTATAAATAAAAGAAAGACCACCAGGGGAACAATCGCCCGGATGCCCAGGATAATTTCAACCCAGGGCGTTTCCTTATACCAGAACGCAGAATCAACAGCGAGTCCGGCTGCGGTCGCGCCCTCAATGATGGCTTCCGGTGTGGTGGTCTGGGCCATGTACAATGCAAGCACCTGGGCACCTGCAATGGGGAACATGGATGCGAGCGTCACAATACCAAATCCGGACAGTGACGAATGACCCTTGCCGGCGGCAGCGGCAATGCCAATACCGAGTGACATCACCAGCGGGACAGTCACCGGTCCGGTGGTGATGGCACCACAATCCCAGGCCAGCCCCAGTATCTTGCTGAGTTCGGGGTCACCCATGATATAAATGGTGAGTGCTATCGTTGGCAGCAACCCCAGGTAAATAAAAGGCTTCAGGCTCCATCCGTAGATAAACCGGAGTGTGCCGAGGACAGCCGCCAGTCCGACACCAATGCCGACAATCAAAACGAAAATACCGGACCAATCATTCAGCATTGCATACAGGTAGGGTGCTTTTTCAACATTCACTGTTGAACCGGCATTTTTCAGTGCCCCGATAGCGGGTTCGGCAAAAGTAACGCTGATGCCCAGCAGAAAAACCAGCATGAGCACAACCGGCAATCTTGATTTTTGTGGCAATACTGTTCCGATGGTCTCCCCAAGCGGCATGAAACCTATTTTCAGTCCTTCCATGAAAAACATCAGCCCAACAATGACAGAGAACAGGCCGGCCGTTATCAGCCAGGAATCTGTAACATTCTGGCGCAGGATAAAGAGCTGGAAAAGAACGAGATAGGCTGCCAGCGGGAGGACTGCCTTGATCTGTTCCAGCAGGCGTACCTTGACGTAGGGTTCGAGTATGCGATAGACATCAACGGGACGTACCCGGAGCTTTCCTGGTTGCCAGGGAAGACTATTACCGCATGCATCCTGTTCTATTACCGGAACCAGACTATTGAAACTGATCTGTCTCTGTTGAACAGAAATCTCCCGTACCAGAGCACCAAATCGTATTTTATTAACGTCCACCATGTTGCCCCGAAGTGATTGTTATTATCCAGAGATAATGCGCTGAACCCGGATGTGAAAGTACAAGATTATCATTTCAGGCTGCTATGTGGATCAGGCATTACCAGATGAGATAGTAACATCACTACCTGAATCAGGAAAAATAAAGCCTGAACAAATAACAGAAAAACCGGTATCCGGGTATCTATAACAAAGACCATGCTCCCACTGCTTGTTCAATCCGTATCGCATTTTCGAAAAAGTTCAGACAGCACTGATTCCCAGGAACTGAATTGCAAACTGGATAATGTGTTAAACCTGATCCCTATGTTGTGCCATTCCGTCAAACCTTCACCTCCCCACACCCACACTACGGTCCCTGCATGCTGATATATCTCCGATGAATGGCCAAAAACGATTTCCAGCTCGACCAAAGCTCCAACCGGGACCGGGATATCAACCCATAATTTCACCCCTCCCAGCGAGACATCTTGCAAGCGACACGGGAAAATCCTGCCCTCCAGATCCGTTGCCTCCGGTGCAGATCGGACAATGACTGTAACAACAGCTGCTTTTTGTAGCCGTGGATGATTTCGTCGTTCGTGCATGGAACAATCTTGTTATTGTTATAATGAAAGTCCGGTATTTAGACACAGTAGCTCCCATAATAAAAGCCATTATTTGCTTTATGGAAATAAGCCTGTCCCTCCTGGGAGGCCGGTACTGTCCGGATTTAATGTATATTGTCAAATTTATAGACGGCTACTAACCTGTATCTGTACACAGATGCATTGTTCAAGATTATTTTGACCTGAACCAGGGAACATATTGCAAATGCCACATCAGCTGATTATAACGACAACGGGTATTCCCCCGGTAACACGAATGCACTGCCAGGAACGACTTGCAAAGCCGCCATTCCCCGGCTGATAATCTCGCAGAGTTAAGGGGAAAACAGGGGATGACCATCGTGTCTATCTCATTTTGTCATCGTACCAGTGATTAAAGATACTATTACCCTGACCGTATCCATTTGATCAACAGGTCCTGGGGAGATTCCAACAGTGGAAACTATAAAGGTAGATATAGCAATTGTGGGCGGAGGCGGTGCGGGACTGCGTGCGGCTATTGCGGCGGCCGAAGCAGATGCCTCACAAACGATCGCCCTCATATCAAAAGTCTACCCGATGCGCAGCCACACCGTGGCCGCAGAAGGGGGATCCGCAGCCGTAACCCAGGCCCACGACAATCTGGATCATCATTTTCACGATACCGTGGCCGGCGGGGACTGGTTGTGTGAACAGGATGTCGTTGAATATTTCGTCGCCCATGCCCGCGAGGAGATGGTGCAGCTGGAACACTGGGGCTGTCCATGGAGCCGCAAGGACAACGGACACGTCAATGTCCGTGCCTTTGGCGGCATGAAAATCGAGCGTACCTGGTTTGCCGCTGATAAAACCGGTTTCCATATCCTGCATACCCTGTTTCAGACTTCCATGAAGTACCCCTCGATCAGGCGCTTTGATGAACATTTCTGCTGCGATCTCATTGTTGAAAATGGCCGTTGTCACGGCGCAGTAGTGATCGAGGTTGCTACCGGAAAATTCACCTTTATTCAGGCCAGGGCAGTCATCATTGCCACCGGTGGTGCCGGCAGGGTATTCCGTGAGAACACCAATGGCGGCATCGTCACCGGTGACGGCATGGCCCTTGCCTACCGTCATGGTGTACCGCTCCGCGATATGGAATTCGTACAGTATCACCCGACCTGCATGCCGGGCACCGGTCTGCTGTTTACCGAGGCCTGCCGTGGTGAAGGGGGATTTCTGCTCAACCGGGACGGTTATCGTTATCTGCAGGATTACGGCCTCGGACCACCCGATCCCTCACCACGGAACAAGGCGATGGAACTGGGGCCGCGTGACCGCCTCAGCCAGGCGTTCTGGCATGAGAAACAGAAGGGTAAAACCATTGACGGACCGCATGGACAGGTTGTGCATCTGGACCTGCGCCACCTCGGCGAGAAGAAGCTGCATGAACGCCTGCCGCAGATCTGCGAACTGGCAGAGGAATTCCTCGGTGTCGACCCGGCCCATGCCCCGATACCGGTTTGCCCGGCGGTGCATTATACGATGGGCGGAATAATGGCCAACGGGGAAACCGCATCGCCGCTGGCGGGCCTGTATTCGGCCGGCGAATGCTCGAGTGTCGGCCTGCACGGTGCCAACCGTCTGGGTTCAAATTCCCTTGCCGAACTGTGTGTGTTCGGCAAGGTGGCCGGCAGCGAGGCATCGAAATTCGCAAGGTCAGTAACCAGCCACCATTCCGGCACACTAGAGAAACAGGCAGAGGATGTAAAACAACAGGCCCTCGGCATCATCACAAGGTCCGGCGGGACGGAGCGTATGGCAATACTGCGAACCGAGATGGCCCAAAGCATGGAAGATGGCTGTGGCATCTATCGAACCGGCACGGCCATGCAGGCCACCTGTGACAAGATTGATGAACTCAGGGAACGTTACAGGAACCTCAATATAGACGACAGGTCCAGCACCTGGAACACAGAGTGGCTGCTCGCCATCGAACTCGGCTATCAACTCGATGTTGCCCAATCCATGGTCTATTCAGCAATCAACCGCAAGGAGTCACGTGGATCCCATCAGCGTCTGGATGGTTATGAACAACGCGACGATGTAAACTACCTCAGACATACACTCGCCCACTATAACGGTGACGCTGCACCGCGGATCGACTATATGGGCGTCAGGATCACCAAATCCAGACCGGGGATCCGGGCCTACGGCGCAGCCGGCGAGAAGGCAGAACAGGAAAGAAAAAACAGGGAGGCAGCCAGTGACTGACATTGAAAAAACAATCGAGATCGAGGTCATGCGCTACCACCCGGAGCAGGACGCCAGTCCTGTATTCAAAACCTACAGGATCCCCTATGCCAGTGACCAGTCTGTATTACAGGGGCTGCAATATATCAAGGATTATATTGACGGAACGTTGAGCTTCCGCTGGTCATGCCGTATGGCGATCTGCGGCAGCTGTGGGGTGATGATCAACAACCAGCCCAAACTGTCCTGCAAGACATTCCTGCGCGATTACTATCCGGGGAAAATACGCGTCGAGGCCCTGCAACATCTGCCGATTGAACGCGACCTGGTGATTGATGCCACTGATTTTATTAACAAGCTTGAGAGTATCAAGCCATACATCGTGCCGAGGGAAGCACGCAGCCTTGAGCAGGGTGAATATCTGCAAACACCGGAACAACTTGCCAGATATGAACAGTTCAGTTCCTGCATCAACTGCATGCTGTGTTATGCGGCATGCCCTCAGTACGGTCTCAAGCCGGAATTCACAGGTCCGGGCGTGCTGGCACTCCTGCATCGCTACAATGCTGACTCGCGCGACGGTGCCAGGGCCGATCGGATGCAGATCGTAAACGCCGAGGAAGGGGTGTGGGGATGTACACTGGTAGGCTACTGTTCGGAGGTGTGCCCCAAACAGGTCGATCCCGCGGCGGCCGTCAACCGAAACAAGGTCAACAGTACCTTGGATTATTTCTTGCGATTCCTGATGCCAGGGGGAGGGGAAAGCGGATGAGTAAACGCAGACCCTATGTCCGGCCCATGGACGGCTGGTGGTTGAAAAATCCCTACTACGTCCGCTATATGTCCCGCGAGGCGACCTCTTTGTTTGTGGGTGTCTATGCACTTATCCTGCTGGCCGGAATGGTGAGTCTTGCCTGCGGTGAAACCGCCTATAACAACTGGCTCATGGCCATGACGAACCCTGTTTCCATTGGATTTCACCTGGCCGCACTCGCCGCCGCCATCTATCATACGATCACCTGGTTTGCCGTGGCGCCAAAAGTTATGCCGGCGCTGTTCCTTGCCGGGAAAAGAGTACCGGATATCGCAATTACCACAACACAGTATGCGATCGCAGTCGTGTTATACCTTGGCCTGTTCTGCATGGTCTGGAGGGTCTGACGATGATGAAACGCTCTAATGAACCCGTTTTCTGGTCCCTGTTCGGCGCGGGCGGTGTGGTAGCGGCCTTCCTTCTGCCCATGCTCATCTTCATCACGGGTATAGCTCTCCCTCTCGGCATCCTGCCACCGGAGGCACTGGCCTATGATCGCATACATTCCTTTGCCTCAGGCTGGCCAGGAAAACTGTTCCTCCTTGCCGTGATCAGTCTGCCGCTATGGCAATCTGCACATCGTATCTTCCTCAGTCTGCACGATCTCGGTATCCACCGGGGCAGGGAATTTTGCAGATGGCTTTGTTATGGAACAGCATTACTGGGAACACTCATTCCGCTGATCTTGCTTATCAGGATATGACGGGCAGGCGCAGCGGATGCTTTTTGATCTAAAAAAACGAAGCAGCTATCTTACTATTGAACATCGTCAGGAGGTGGTTATTATTCGATAATCCAATCCTGCTGATAACATTCGGGCTGTATTTATCAGAATAATAAATAAAGTGAATATCTTCCAACCTCAACGCATCTACCTGCATTTGGCAATCATCGCCCTGGTATTGCTGTCGCTGCTGACTTATTCCTATTCCTACCACGCCGATATGATGAGGACCGCGGTCAACCTGATTGAAGCTGCCGAGAGAATAAAGGGGGAGGTCACAACAGCTCATATCCGGCTTGAAGATATCATCAGCGGCCACCGCCATAAAGACGATATGGCTGATGTGAGGCAACGACTGGGACAGGCCGACTGGTTCGTGCAGGCCGTCCTGCATGGCGGGACCAGGGGGGAAGAAACCTTCCCCCCCGTACAGGATGCCAACCTGCATCAGCAGTTCCAGAAACTCGGGGATCAATTGGTTCTGCTTGGAAAGATAGCCGAGAAGCGGTTTGAAACGGCCATGACCTCGGCAACCGGGACCAGGATATACATTGATCAGGAGTATGAAGCCCATTTCACCGCTGTTCTTGCACAGGCTGAAGAGGTTGAGGAAAACGTGCATCAATACCTTGATCAGAAGACGCCGATATACAGATTAATCCTGCTGATCCGGGTATTCATCATCCTGTCGTTGTTTGTCATGGCCATTGTATTAATCCACCGTCACCGGCGTTACCTGCTTGAGCACACCCAGCAACTGGAAAAGGAAATAAATGATCGCAGATAGGCGGAACAGGTGCAGAGAAAGAACGAAGAAATGCTTTCGAAGATTTTAAATACCACCCCGGATTCGGTGATGATATCCCGGCGGGGAGATGGCCGGATTATGTATGTCAATCCGGCATTTACCAGGATGTTGAAATACACAGAGGAGGAGGCAATCGGCAAGACTATTTCTGAGCTGGATCTCTGGATCAGCAAGAAAGAGAGGAAGACCCTGCTCAGTAAACTGGATGAAACAAGCAAGGTCAACGACTTTGAGGCCGAATTTTATACCAGAGACAACAAAATATTACCCGGCTCCCTGGCAGCAACCTATATTGAGCTGGACGGAGAGAAATGCGTGCTTTCAGTGGTCCACGATATTACCGGGCGCAGGCAGGTACAGGAAGCAATCAGGCGGGCCTATCATATACAACAGGCCCTGGCCGAAATCATGCGTATCTCGTTACAACCGCTGACGCTGCAGGAGACGCTGGTGCGTGCCCTGGATATAGTATTGTCTTCGCCAACCTTTTGTATGCTCAAGGAAGGTGCCCTGTTTGTAACCAGGGAGGATGGCAACACGCTGGAGCTCGTGGCCCATTATAACCTGGCTGAACCCCTGCAAACTGCCTGCGCCAGGCTCCCTTTCGGAAAGTGCCTGTGCGGGCGGGCTGCGGCAAGCCGTGAAATACTGTTCGTCGACCATGTGGACGAATCCCACGAGATAAGCTACGAGGGGATACAACCGCATGGACATTACTGTGTACCTATTCTTTTCGGTGAGCGTGTACTCGGAGTTTTAAATACCTATGTAGATGCAGGCTATGCCAGAAAGGCAGAGGATGAACAGTTCCTGAAGGCGATTGCCCAGACCCTGGCACTCACCATCGAGCATAAGCGGACAGAACAATCACTGCAAAAGAGCGAAGCCCAGTTATCAAAGATTTTCAATGCCACGCCGGATGCAGTGACCATATCCCGACTGGAGGACGGACTGTTTTATTACATCAACCCGGCGTTTACCAGCATGTTCAAATACACCCCGGAAGAAACGCTGGGGCAGACCGTTTCCTCGCTGAATCTCTGGGTGCACCCGGAAGACAGGGTAAACATGGTCAGGGAGCTGGATAAAGTGGGCGAGGTCACTGGTTTTGAATCCGAGATCCGCAGCAAAGAGGGTAATACATTGTCCGTGTTCATATCAGCCTGCAAGATCGAAATGGAGGGTGAGACATGCCTGGTGACGACATCCCGCGATATTACCGAACGCAGGAAGCTGGAGGAACAATACAGATTTACCCGGTTTTCGGTGGAACATACCGGGGATGCCCTGTTCTGGATCGAACCTGATGCGCGCATCTTTTATGTCAATGACGCTGCATGCAATAGTCTCGGCTACCCCCGTGATGAGCTGACAGCCATGTCTGTCATGGATATTGACCCGGATTTCTCGGAAGGGAGATGGCGGCAGGCCTGGTTGGAATTGAAGACTAAAAAAAACCTGAAACTCGAATCCATCCACCGCAGGAAGGACGGCACTATCTTTCCGGTGGAAATCAAGGCCAACTTTCTCGAGTACGGCGGCAAGGAATATAATTTCGCCTTTGTCCAGGACATCACTATACGCAAGCAGGCGGAAGAGATGATCAAGCACCTGGCACACCATGATCTGTTGACCGGGCTGCCAAACCGCACCCTGTTTATGGATCGACTCGAACATGCCATAGCAAGATGCCGCCGCGATGAAACCATGCTGGCCGTGATGTTCCTTGATCTGGACAATTTCAAACCGATCAACGACAGCCTGGGTCATGCGACTGGTGATCAGATCCTGAAACAGATTGCCGAAAAGCTGGCATCATGCATGCGTCAAACAGACACCCTGGCACGGTTCGGGGGTGATGAATTTATTGCCTTGATGACAGATTTGAAAAGTACAGAGGCACCCGCACAGATGGCGGAAAAGTTGAACATGATGATTTCGGAACCCTTCAGCCTTGGCACAAACGAATTTTTGCTGGGGGCAAGCATCGGCATCGCCCTCTATCCAGAACATGCACACACATCGGAAAGATTAATATTACTGGCGGATAAAGCCATGTATGAGGCCAAGAGCCGCCGGAAAGTATATCAATTCGCAGACTCGTCAATTTGATGTCAAGCCGCTGAAAAGAACCTGATCCTGAAAAAACAGTCTCCGGGATCCCTGGAATTCATTTTTCAGGACAGGGCTTGATAAATCGTGTTTTTTATCCCTGAATGATTACGGGAGGTCTGAATAATTTCATAC
>Ga0154767_1044_pt1 | contig 17766 bp, 11 predicted proteins | sample Rifle2008BG16ft_FD_105775 | JGI IMG/M metagenome (GOLD analysis project Ga0154767, IMG submission 105775) | Gammaproteobacteria bacterium RBG_16_51_14 | reverse complement strand
TCAACACCTGCTTCAGGCATGGCGTTGTAAAGACTGGCCCGCATTCCCCCAACACTCCTGTGCCCTTCGAGGGCCACCAGTCCGGCCTGCTTCGCATCGCTTATAAAACAGGGTTCAAGACTCCCGTCGGCCAAGGTAAAGGGGATATTCATACGTGAACGGCAACCCTGATCAACCGGATTGTGATAGAAATCAGAGGCGTCGATTGCAGCATAGAGTTTGCCTGATTTGATTTTACTCCGTTCAGCCATCACAGCCAGACCACCCTGTTGCTTGATCCACTGGAAGACCAGGCCAGCAATATACCAGTTGTATGTCGGTGGTGTGTTATACATACATTTTGACTTTACATGCGTTGCATAATCATAAAGAGTAGGTATGTTATCACCAGCCATACCGACCAGGTCTTCCCTGATAATGATGACGGTCAGTCCGGCCGGGCCAATATTTTTCTGGGCCCCGGCGAAGATTAATCCGAATCTCGAAACATCCAGTGGGCGAGACAGGATCGTTGAGGTCATATCAGTAACGAGCGGAACCTGGCCGACATCCGGGATTGAATGGAATTCAAGGCCACCGATGGTCTCATTTGCAGTGTAATAGAGATAGGCTGCATCCGCTTTCAGTCCCCAGGTTGCTGTATCCGGAATTGACATGAAATTATCCGCCTTTCCAGAGGCTGCGATGTTCACTTCAGCAAAGCGGCGGGCCTCTTCCAGGGCCTTGCCAGACCAGATCCCGGTATGCAGATAATCTGCCCTAGCCCTGTTACCAAGAAGGTTCATCGGCACCATGGCAAACTGGGTGGATGCCCCACCGGACAAAAAAAGCACCTGGTATGAATCAGGGATTGCCAGGATTTCACGTAAATCAGCCTCAGCCTGTTCTGCAATACGTATAAATTCAGGGCTACGGTGACTCATTTCCATAACCGAAATACCGGTACTGTTCCAGTCCGGCAACTCCGCCTGCGCACGCACCATCACATCCATCGGCAGCATGGCCGGGCCGGCACCAAAATTATAGATTGTCTGTTTCATCACTCGTCCCGAGGCTTACTCTTTATTGCCATCCCGTCGTTGAAACAGGACGCTCTATATAGCCTCATCTTCACGATACTCCAGAATGCGTTCCAGTCCGGCCAGCTGTTCATTTTCACCCAGGTTTACCAGGCGAACACCTTGTGTATTACGACCCATTACCGAAATATCACTCACTGGTGAACGAATGAGGGTACCTTGATCGCTGATCAGCATAATCTCATCGTCCTCATCCACGGTAACCGCTCCGACAACGGCACCATTTCTGTCCGAGGTTTGAATTGAAATAACACCCAGGCCTCCCCGATTTTTCGTCGGATAATCATCAACCGGTGTACGCTTCCCATATCCACGCTCAGTTGCCGTCAGTATGGTTCCACCCGATTCAACCGTGATCAGGGAAATGACTTTCTGTCCATCGGTCAGCCGTATTCCCCGCACACCTCTGGCAGTTCGCCCCACCGCCCGGACATGAGATTCATGGAACCGGACTACCTTGCCGGCATTACTGAACAGCATGACATCCTGGTTACCATCAGTAAGTTCCACACCAACCAGCTGATTATCTGCTGCCAGGTTGATAGCAATAATACCGCTCGGGCGGGGTCGTGAGAAATAAGCAAGTGATGTCTTCTTGACCGTACCATCAGCGGTCGCCATAAAGACGAATTTGTTTTCGGAAAATTCACGAATGGGCAATACCTCATTGATTCGTTCACCTTCATCCAGTGGCAGCAGATTGATAATAGGTTTGCCACGTGCTGTACGACTCGCCTGGGGAAGTTCGAAGACCTTGAGCCAGTAAACCTTGCCACGGCTGGAAAAGCACAGAATGGTGTCATGGGTACTGGCAATAAATAATTTATCAATAAAATCCTCGTCCTTGACAGTGGTAGCTGATTTTCCCTTGCCACCCCGCCGCTGGGATCGGTAAATCTCTATTGGCTGCGATTTGGCATAACCTGCATGGGAGAGGGTTACGACCACATCCTCTTCTGTAATCAGGTCTTCCATACTCAAGTCCAGGTGGTCCTCGATGATCTCTGTACAACGCTTGTCCCCGTAGCGTTCACGTATATCTTCAAGTTCGCTGCGAATCACCTGCAAAAGACGCGCAGGCCGGGAAAGGATATCGAGGAGGTCCCCGATCGTGTCAAGAAGATCGCTATATTCCTTGACGATCTTGTCCTGTTCAAGCCCGGTCAGTTTCTGCAGACGCAGGTCCAGAATGGCCTGTGCCTGTTCTGCTGAAAGGCGGTAATCTCCTTCAACCAGCCCGTAACCGGCAGGCAAATCATCAGGACGGGAGGCATCTGCACCTGCGCGCTCCAGCATGGCCACGACCAGTCCCGGATCCCAGCGGGAATTTAATAATGCCTGTCTGGCTTCAGCAGGACCCGGTGATTGCTTGATCAAGGCAATGACAGGATCGATATTAGCCAGGGCGACTGCAAGGCCTTCCAGGATATGCGCACGTGCGCGGGCCTTGCGTAAATCAAACAGGGTGCGGCGAACAACCACTTCCCGGCGGTGACTGAGAAATGCCTCCAACAGTTCTTTCAGGTTCATAACCCTGGGTTGGCCGTCTGCCAGGGCTACGATATTAATACCGAATACCGTTTGCATCTGTGTGAACTGATAGAGATTATTCAGGATCACATCAGGCATCTCTCCCCGGCGTAATTCGATCACCATGCGCATGCCGTCCTTGTCTGATTCATCACGCAGTTCCCGGATACCAGTCAGTTTCTTGTCCTTGACCAGTTCTGCAATTTTTTCGAGAAGCCGCGCCTTGTTAACCTGGTACGGCAACTCTGTCACGATAATGGCATTGTTCCCGGCATCATCAGACTCAATCCGGGTACGCGCCCGGACATGGATACGCCCGCGCCCGGTACGGTAAGCTTCCTGTATTCCTTGCGAACCATTGATGATTCCTGCTGTCGGAAAATCAGGACCAGGGATATATTGCATCAGGGCTGTCATATCCAGCGCTGGATTTTCGATTAATGCCATGCAGGCATTGATCACTTCATTCAGATTATGGGGGGGAATATTGGTCGCCATCCCCACGGCAATTCCACTTGATCCATTAACCAGCAGATTCGGTATACGCGTAGGCATAACCGTTGGTTCCTGCTCGGAACCATCATAATTCGGGACATAATTAACTGTTTCCTTGTCTATATCCTCAAGAAGCTCATGGGCGATACGAGACATGCGCACTTCGGTGTAACGCATTGCAGCAGGTGCATCACCGTCAACTGAGCCAAAATTTCCCTGCCCGTCTACCAGCACATAACGCAGTGAAAATGGCTGCGCCATACGCACGACAGTGTCATAAACAGCCGTATCACCATGCGGGTGATACTTACCTATAACATCACCCACGATACGTGCAGATTTCTTATAGGGCTTGTTCCACTCATTGCCCATTTCATACATGGCAAACAGGACACGCCGATGTACCGGTTTCAGGCCATCACGCACGTCAGGCAGGGCACGTCCCACGATTACGCTCATGGCGTAATCCAGGTATGACTGCTTCATTTCGTCTTCTATATTGACAGGAGAAACAGATCGTGCGAATTCAGATTCGGTCATAAAACTTCAAGGGGAAAAGGGGTCGATCCAGATCTTTTTTTGTGTTGATATTAGACTGGAGATTCTACCATAAATTTGGCGTTTACCCCTACATTAAAGGGTATTATTTTCAACGGGATGTGGGCAGGCAGGGCAGGGATGCCTGTCAAGACAAATTTTCGAAAATGGCCGCCATTTTTACCTTGTCCGGCTGATGTATTACCCCTTTCTCGGTAACGAGATAATCAATCAGCGCCGCCGGTGTTATATCAAATGCCGGATTCCACGCATCAACCCCGTCCGGGGCGACAGCCCTCCCTGCATATTCGGTAATCTCCCTGGCATCCCGATTCTCGATCATGATATCTGCCCCTGAAGCTATCTTCATATCTATGCTTGATGCCGGCGCCACCACCATGAACCCGATCCTGTGGTGTCTTGCTGCAACAGCATGGGCATAGGTGCCAATCTTGTTGGCTACATCGCCATTTGCAGCAATACGATCTGCCCCCACGATTACCCATCTGATTTGCCGGTTCTGCATCAGATAGCTTGCGCTACTGTCCACTATCAGGGTGACCGGGATCCGGTCCTGCTGTAATTCCCAGGAAGTCAATCTTGCCCCCTGCAGCCAGGGACGTGTCTCACATGCAAAAACCCTGTTGATTGAGCCCTGCGCGAAGGCTGAACGAATAACACCAAGGGCTGTACCATAGCCTCCGGTTGCCAGCGATCCGGCATTGCAATGCGTCATCACCTGCCCGGCACCTTTTATCAATTCTGCCCCGAACATACCCATCTTCCTGTTGGCAAGGATATCCTCCTCATGTATCGCTATTGCTTCCTTTAGCAGGGGGGCCTCCGGGTTGCCGATGATGGCGGGAAACAACCGGCCCATTCGCGCAATGGCCCATTGCAGATTGACGGCTGTCGGTCTCGCTGCTGCCAACATGATTAGATCAGGCTTGATCTTCTCCTGCCATCGATTTGAATCATTCTGATACGCTGTCCGGGCAGCCAGGACAACACCATAGGCAGCAGCGATACCAATCGCCGGGGCACCACGAACCACCATATCCGTGATTGCCTGTGCAAGCACTTCAACCTGATGAATGTTGATATATGCTGTTTCACCGGGCAATTTACGCTGGTCCAATAATCTTATCTGACCACCTTCCCATTGAACGGCCCGAATGGAATCAGCAGGCGATGTAACCTCAATATCAGCCAATTCAACTCTCCTGTCCTGTTATTTTTTCGTACAATGTGTCAACTAATCATAAAATGCAATAATTAGAGATCTGTTCTAATCGAGATCACACCAACATACGCTCATGAATATCGACACACTCATCCATGCCCGCTGGATCATCCCGGTGGAACCGGACAGCCGGGTCTATGACCATCACTCAATCGCTATTGATAGCGGAAAAATTGTGGCGATCCTTCCTGCCTCCGCAGCAATGGAACAATTCAGCGCGCTGGAAGAACATTATCTTGACAGGCATGCCCTGATCCCGGGTTTGATCAACGCCCACACCCATGCGGCAATGACCCTGTTCCGTGGACTGGCAGATGACCTGCCACTGATGCAATGGCTGAATGATCATATCTGGCCTGCAGAGCAGAAGTGGATTGGGCCTGAGTTTGTCAGTGATGGCAGCCGTCTTGCCATTGCTGAGATGTTGCGTAGTGGCACAACCTGCTTCAATGACATGTATTTATATCCTGATCACACAGCAGAGATTGCTTCCTCCATCGGAATTCGTTCAGTCATTGGCCTTATCATGGTGGATTTCCCAACCGCATGGGCCAAGGATCCTGATGAATATCTCATCAGGGGTGAACGGGTCCACAACAATTTCAGGCACGACCCAATGGTACGAACCGCATTTGCCCCGCACGCGCCCTACACGGTATCTGACGGGCCATTACAGCGGATCAGCACCCTGGCCGAGGAGCTTGATATACCAGTACATATGCATCTACATGAAACCATGAATGAAATCAGGCAGAGTATTGAGTTGTACGGGAAACGGCCTTTGCAACGGCTCTGTGATCTTGGCTTGGCCAGTTCACGCCTGATAGCCGTTCATATGACACAACTGGAACCATACGAGATAGAGACACTGGGTCAGTATGGTATTCATGTTGTGCACTGTCCCGAGTCCAATCTGAAACTGGCAAGCGGATTTTGTCCGGTGAAAGAACTGATCGAGCATGGAATTAATGTAGCTCTTGGTACAGATAGTGCTGCCAGCAATAACGATCTGGACATGTTTGGTGAAATGCGGGTTGCCTCGTTACTGGCAAAAGGCATTACCGGTGACAGCACCTGTTTATCCGCATTCACAACCCTGCAGATGGCCACCATCAACGGGGCCAGGGCACTGGGAATGGATGATATCAGCGGTTCCTTAACAGTTGATAAAGCAGCCGATATTGTGGCGGTTGACCTTGGCACAATCTCAACCCAGCCCCTTTATGACCCCATTTCACAAATCGTCTATGCGGGTAACAGTCAGCTTGTCTCCGATGTCTGGATCGCCGGGAAACAGTTACTAAGAAATCATGAGTTGACAAATATTGATACAGCACAGGTACTCAGGAAAACGCAATCCTGGAAAGAAAAAATTTGTCAGCAAATCCCTGTTACATGAACACAAAACCGATAATCACATCATCTCTGTTTCAGCGAAAGTCACCCTTTCAACCTTGATGACTGGTATTCATTGAACACGTGTTCAGATACCTGTGGCATAAATACTTCATTCTATTTCTAATAATGTGCGACAACGATTACATTATTGGTTTAGCAATGGAATAAGGACATGGCACCGGGTGAATCTGTGCTGACAATCATGTTGACAATTTTCCGGAAAGGCATGTTTCTGAAGTCATTACGTTCCAGCGATTGATGACTTCACAAAACAGATATGCCGTTTTCTCGGCATCATAAATGGCAGAGTGTGCCTGCTCATTGTCCCATTCCTGCCCGGAGGCAATCACTGCATGTGAAAGCACTGTCTGACCAAATGCAAGCCCACCCAGAGTAGCCGTATCGAAGGTACTGAAAGGATGGAACGGATTTCGTTTAATCACGACCCGCTCAGCAGCTGCATTCAAAAATCCCAGGTCAAAGGAAGGATTATGCCCTACCATGATTGCCCGCCTGCAGGCATATGTTTTCATCGATTTCCGAACCAGTTTAAAGATATCCTGCAGGGCATCTTTCTCGGAAACAGCAATCTGTTTCCTGAAAGGATGTTCGGGATCAATACCGGTGAAATCCAGTGCCGCCTGATCGAGGTTTGCCCCTGCAAACGGTTGCACGTATTTCACCATTTTTTCATCAATCACCCACAGCTTGTTCTCATCTATCCTGAGTGTGATAGCAGCAATCTCCAGCAAGGCATCTGTACTGGCATTGAAACCTGCCGTTTCTACGTCCACAACCACCGGCAAATAACCACGGAACCGGGTAGAAACCATGTTTTTATCAATTTCGCTGTTCACACCACCACCAGCATCCATACACATGTTTCACCTCTCCGTAACGGTACAACCCTGGTTTCTCCGAATGGAAGGGATTCGGGCACGGTCCATTCCTGCCTGACCAGGGTAATCGTATCGTGGTTACGCGGTAGCTGATAAAAATCAGCACCAAAATGGCTGGCAAAACCTTCCAGGCGATCAAGACAACCGGCCAGTTCGAAACACTCCGCATAAAGTGCCATCGCGTTATGTGCAGAATAGATACCTGCATGACAACAGGATGTCTCCTTATCACTTATCGCATGCGGGGCACTATCGGTTCCGAGAAAAAACTTCGGGTTGCCACTGGTGGCTGCTGCAACAACAGCTTGTCTATGGATTTCGCTTTTCAATACCGGCAAACAATAATGATGTGGCTGCAATCCACCGATAAACAAATCATTTCTGTTTAACAGCATATGCTGTGGTGTTACCGTTGCTGCAATATTTTCCGGTCCTGCAGAAACAAATTCGACACCCTGTCGGGTTGAAACATGTTCAAATACCAGTCGCAAGCGCTGGTAACGTTGCATCAATGGAACAAGTATTTTATCAATAAATACGGCTTCACGATCAAAAATGTCTACATCTGGATCGGTTACCTCACCATGAACCAGGAGAGGGAAATCGTGCTCTATCATCAACTCGAGTACCGGATAGATATTTTCAATATGAGTCACGCCATTATCCGAATTTGTTGTTGCACCTGACGGATAATATTTAACCGCATGGATTACTCTGCTTTTTATTGCATCTTCAACCTCACTGCAAGTGGTTTTGTCCGTGAGATATAACGTCATCAACGGCTCGAATCGACTGTTTGCCGGCAAGGCGGCAAGGATGCGTTCACGATATTCCAGGGCATGCTGAGCATCTGTTACAGGTGGTGCAAGGTTAGGCATGATGATTGCCCTGCCAAACTGACGGGCGCTATCCTGGACAACACTCGACATGTATGCGCTATCGCGCAGATGCAGATGAAAATCATCAGGCCGGGTTATCGTTAATGTTTGCACTTATACTAACTGAATATTCAGCCTCACTGAGGTCAATCAAGAGATATGAAAGGTAACACAAGCTTGTTCATTTGTCTGATATTACTGCTGTTTTTATCCTGTAGTGCCCATACCGGCTGGTTTTGTATAAACCATTATACAGACTACATTAATCCAGAATTGGAAGAAGTGGCTCTGATAAAATTGGTATTGCTGTAATCTGAACGCGTGAACGGTCATAACATGAACAGAATTATCAACAACAAGACCGGTCTGGTTATAATGGTGCCATGCCGGCTGCCTTGCAGAAAACAGGGGGCCAGATAAACCCTGCCTGTCACTTTTTCTAACAGTAGAGGGCTGGTTACCATGCACTATGCAATACTGGGGGAATCCCAGCTTAAAGTCAGTAAAATATGCCTGGGTACCATGACCTGGGGGGAACAAAACTCCGAGGCAGAAGCCCATGCGCAGCTTGATTATGCTATTGATGCAGGGATTAATTTTATTGACACTGCGGAGCTTTACCCGGTACCACCGCGTGCGGAAACACAGGGACTGACTGAACAATACCTGGGCAGCTGGCTTAAAAAAAAGGCCGATCGGGACAAGCTGATAATTGCCACAAAAGTATGTGCAGCAGCAGACTGGATCCCCTACCTCCGGGGCGGAAAAAATCGCGCTGATAAAAAGATTATCAAATCAGCGCTCGATGCAAGCCTGAAACGTTTGCAAACAGATTATATTGATCTCTACCAGATACACTGGCCAGAACGGCATACCAACTATTTTGGCCAGCTTGGTTATTATCACATGCCTGAAAAAGACGGAGTGCCGATCGGAGAGACACTGGACGCACTGGCAGGATTCATACAGCTGGGGAAAATCAGATACATAGGGATATCCAATGAAACCCCCTGGGGAATGGCTGAATATCTGCGTATTGCCAAAGCTAGTGGATTACCACGTATAGTAAGCATCCAGAATCCCTACAACTTGCTGAATCGCACCTTCGAAATCGGGCTGGCCGAATTTGCCCACCGTGAACACGCAGGGTTACTGGCCTACTCACCACTGGGATTTGGTGCCCTTAGCGGCAAATACCAGGATGGTGCACGGCCCGAGGGTGCCCGTCTGACCCTGTTCAGCCGGTTTGAGCGCTATACCAATGAACAGGGTGAGAAAGCAATTCGTGCCTATGTCGAGCTTGCGGGAAAACATGGGCTTGTCCCTGCACAGATGGCTCTTGCGTATGTGAATTCACGCCCTTTCCTGACCAGTACTATCATTGGTGCCACAACAATGGAGCAACTACAATCAAATATAGCGAGTATTTATATTCAGCTGGAAAAGGAATTGCTGGAGAAAATCGAAGCCATTCATGTAATGTATCCCAATCCGAACCCATAATTTCGTAAAATACCAAAATTAATTAATGCCAAACTCATGTATCATTGTCACACTTGCCAAATAACCAGGTACTTTGCATGGACTTGACAACCCTCACGGCAATATCCCCCATTGACGGACGCTATGCCGGGAAGACCACCGGGCTTCGCAGGATCTTCAGTGAGTACGGCCTGATCCGTTTTCGTGTTCTGGTTGAGGTACAATGGTTACAAGCACTTGCTGCCCATGATGCCATCCTCGAAGTACCCTGTCTTAGCAAGGTTGCAACAGAATTGCTCAATTCAATCGTCACGAATTTTTCAATCAAGGATGCAGAACGTATAAAACAAATCGAACGAGAAACCAACCATGACGTCAAGGCGGTTGAATATTACCTGAAAGAAAAGATCGCCGGTAATCATGAACTGAGCAATATTGCTGAATTTATACATTTTGCATGTACATCGGAGGACATCAACAACCTCTGCCATGCCTTGATGTTACGCGAGGCGCGCGCTGAAGTTCTTCTGCCGATGATGCGTCAAGTTATTGTTGTGTTGAAAGATCTGGCCGGGGAACACGCATCGCTCGCAATGCTGGCACGTACCCATGGCCAGACAGCCTCACCGACAACGTTGGGCAAGGAGATGGCGGTTTTTGCCTATCGGCTGGGGCGGCAATTCAATCATCTTGAGAAAACGGAACTGCTCGGCAAGATGAATGGGGCCGTTGGTAATTATAATGCGCATATCGCCGCCTATCCTGATGTGGACTGGCCACATATCACCGGCAATTTTATTGAAAGTATGGGACTGACCAGAAACTTCTGTACAACCCAGATCGAGTCACATGATTACGTGGCCGAATACTTTAATGTCTTGACATGCTTCAATACCATATTGATTGATTTCTGCCGTGACGTATGGGGCTATATCTCGCTGGGTTATTTCCGGCAAAAACTCCGGGAAGGTGAAATCGGGTCATCAACCATGCCACATAAGATCAATCCAATCGATTTTGAGAATGCCGAAGGTAACCTTGGTGTTGCAAACAGCCTGTTTACACATCTGGCCCAGAAACTTCCAATCTCACGCTGGCAGCGTGATTTGACTGATTCTACGACAATACGCAATATGGGTGTTGGTATTGCACACTCTGTTATAGCCTATAGTTCCTGCTTGAATGGCATGGCCAAACTGGAAACCAATCCAGATATCATCGCAGATGATCTTGATAATGCATGGGAAGTGCTGGCAGAGGCAGTACAAACCGTCATGCGGCGTTACGGCGTTGAAAAACCCTATGAACAATTGAAGCAATTGACGCGTGGACAAAAAACAGACCGGACATTACTACATCAATTTATTGATAATCTGCCGATTCCGGAAAATGCAAAATATTCTTTACGTGCATTAACGCCGGCCAGTTATACCGGCAATGCTGAATCACAGGCCCTTTATATCAAAGACAGTAAATAGAACATCCAGGCCGACATACGGCCACGCTTAAGTTATTTTATACTTATAAAAAATATTCCGTGTGACAGCACATGAATAGCAATCAATTAATCAAATACGTGATTGTTCCAATATCTGGATCTGTTTTATTACAGAGATATCAAGGACAGGCAAATGCACTTATTCGATGATTATAAGCTTGCAAAAACCAGCACCCTGATCCGTGTAGAGACGCGGGAAGATAATCACCTTGCGGCCGTCCGACTGGCACAACAATGCATGCGAAACCTTGAAATCATCAGCAGGGATCTCGACCCGTCAATCTATGATACGCCCGATTTTGTCGATGCGGTGAAACAACTTGCCCTGAAAAGCAGATTTGCAAAAATCCGTATCCTCGTATTTGAGCCTGAAACCATAGCTCACCATGGACATCGCCTCATTGACCTGGCCAGACATCTGAGCAGTTATATCGAACTTCGTAAAGCCAGTAATGAAAACAAGGATTACAACGAGGCTTTGCTCATTGCCGATGAGACCGGTTTTCTGCACCGCGATAGTACCGAACGTTACGAGGGAAAGTTAAATTTCAATGATAAACGTCAGTCAAAATACCTGTTGCACCAATTTGAAGCAATGTGGGAGACAGGTACTCCGGATCCGAATTTGCGCGGTCTTACTATATGAACAACCGGCTGACGATTCTGCTTATCATTTCATTGCTTACCACGGCACCTGCCAATGCAGATGACATGGTGCTTGAGATCATCCCCTTGCAACACCGGGTGGTGAGTGATGTTATCACCATTATCAGGCCACTGGTTGCCGAGGGGGGGACCGTCACCGGGATGAATAATCAATTGATTGTAAAAACCACCCCTGCCAATCTGGCAGAGATAAAACAGATTCTCGGCAGTATTGATCAGTCCCCCCGAAAACTGATGATCAGTGTCAGGCAGGATATAGACAGCAATACCCATATAAATAAAAGTGGGGTCAGCGCATCCTACGCATCCGATGATATCAGTGTCGCAGCAGGTGAAACGCAATCCCATGAGGATCTGCTGATCAGGGGCAAGGATGATGAAGGAAATGTCATCCAGTATCGATTACAAAATTTACAATCACAACACGAAGATAAAAATGTCTTCCGTGTACAAACACTGGAAGGCCACCCGGCCTATATAATGATGGGACAATCAGTCCCGGTTCCAGACCAGACAACCTATGTTACTCCCACTGGAGTTGTCATCCGGGAGGGTACCGCATATCATGATGCTGCTTCCGGTTTTTATGTCCTGCCACGCATGCAAGGTGATCAGGTCACCCTGTTTGTTTCTCCCCGGTTGTCACGGGCTGATTCCCATCAAAACGCAGTTTTTGATTTCCAGAATATCGAAACCAGTGCCAGCGGTCGCCTCGGCGAGTGGATCCTTATCGGCGGTGCTGTCCAGGATTTCAATGACAGTAACAGTCGGAATCTCAGCTCAGCTCAAAGACGTGGCCAGGAACAACGTGCTGTTCTGATCAAGGTGGATGAAATCAAATAATAATGATTCTGGTACCCGGTTAAAGGTTTGCAACCGATGTTTTTCAGGATAAACCGGTTTATTATCAGTCAACTATGACGATCGAAAAGACAAGTAACAATACAAACTGATAAACTAACCAAACCTGAAAATCTTAATCCACGTTCTAAAGTTTACACCGATTCAATGCTGAAAATCCGCGGTTGTAGCGCCCTTTCCGACTTCCGTATCAATAAAATCCTCTTGTCACTGCAGAATGTCGACCAGACGATGACCGGTATTCACACGGAATACGTTCATTTTGCAGAATCAGAATCTGAATTGATGATTCATGAATACGATCACCTTGTCTCGCTTTTGCATTACGGCCCGGTGCCACACCCACCTGATCCGGCATGGCATTTGTTCCTGGTTACACCGCGTCCGGGCACAATTTCACCCTGGTCCAGCAAGGCCACTGATATTGTCCACAATTGCGGGTTGAGGCAGGTTATCCGGGTGGAACGGGGACTGGCCTGGTATATCCAGTCCTCTGATCAGGCGCTGGCTGCAACTACCGTTGATAGGATAAAACCGTTAATTCATGATCGGATGACAGAGGTTGTTCTGAATAAGCTTGACGATGCCTTGATCCTGTTCAACAAGGCACGACCTGTACACCACTCCCACATTGATATTCAGTCAGCCGGCAAAGACGCCCTCAGTATTGCAAATTCCGAAATGGGTCTGGCCTTGTCCGAGGAGGAAATAGATTACCTGTATCATAATTTTTCAGAACTGGGCCGCAATCCGACCGATGTGGAATTGATGATGTTCGCCCAGGCCAATTCAGAACACTGCCGGCACAAGATATTCAATGCCCGGTGGACAATCGACGGGGAACCCCGGCAACAATCACTGTTTGACATGATCCGTGAAACACATGACCAGCATCCAGGCCATATTTTATCGGCCTACCGTGATAATGCCGCAGTCATGCATGGTTATTCTGCTTCCCGGTTTTTCCCGAGTCCGGAACAGCAGCATTACCGGTATCAACATGAAGATGTGCATATCCTGATGAAAGTCGAAACCCACAATCACCCGACTGCCATCTCTCCCTATCCCGGCGCAGCAACGGGATCAGGTGGTGAAATCAGGGATGAAGCAGCAACCGGTCGTGGCGCAAAACCCAAGGCCGGTCTGACCGGTTTCGCAGTTTCTAATCTTAAAATCCCCGGGTTCATACAACCTTGGGAAAAGGATAATGGCAAACCCGGGCGTATTGTGTCTGCACTGGACATCATGCTGGAAGGACCCATCGGTGCCGCATCCTATAACAATGAATTTGGCCGCCCTGCCTTGTGTGGTTATTTCCGTACTTATGAACAGGCTGAATCTGGCGGGATTATTCGTGGCTATCACAAGCCCATCATGCTTGCAGGCGGGTATGGAATGATCCGAGATTCTCATATCCGGAAACATGAAATACCGGCTGGCGCAAAAATAATTGTTCTCGGTGGACCTGCCATGCTGATCGGTTTGGGTGGAGGCGCTGCCTCTTCCATGGCCTCAGGTGAAAGTGCTGAATCGCTGGACTTCGCATCGGTGCAACGTGATAACGCCGAAATGCAGCGACGCTGCCAGGAAGTCATTGATCGTTGCTGGGCCATGGCTGAAGACAATCCGATCATCTCAATCCACGACGTCGGTGCGGGGGGTCTGTCAAATGCCCTGCCGGAACTCGTCAGTAACAGCGGACGCGGTGCCGTATTTGAACTACGGGATATACCCAATGATGAACCCGGTATGTCCCCCATGGAAGTATGGTGTAATGAATCCCAGGAACGCTATGTCCTCGCTGTTAAAGCGGAAGCAGTCGATCTGTTTTTCATGCTATGCCGGCGGGAAAGAGCGCCTTATGCCATCCTGGGCGAATCGAAATGCGAAAAAGATTTGATCCTGACCGATGCATACTTCGATAACCGGCCAATCGATATACCTCTGTCGATCCTGCTTGGGGATATACCTCGCATGGTATGTAATGCACACCATCAGGATAAGCAGACAGCTCCGTTTGATGGCGATCGTATTGAGCTGAAACAGGCGGTTGAACGCCTGCTGCGATTACCTGCTGTTGCCGACAAACGGTTTCTGATCACAATTGGTGACCGTTCCGTATCCGGTCTGGTTGTCCGTGATCAGATGGTCGGCCCCTGGCAGACCCCGGTTGCAGACTGTGCCATCACCGCCAGTAGTTATGATACCTATGTCGGTGAAGCCATGGCCATAGGTGAACGAACACCAATCGCCCTGCTGAATGCAGCCGCGTCCGGCCGGATGGCTGTCGGTGAAGCAATAACGAATATCCTGGCAGCCAGGATAATCAATCTGGATGATATTGCCCTCTCGGCCAACTGGATGGCGGGCTGTGGTGAGAAAGGGGAAGATGCCCGCCTGTTCGATACCGTGCAGGCTGTATCAAGACTGTGTAAGGAACTTGGCATCACCATCCCGGTTGGCAAGGATTCCCTGTCAATGAATACCGTATGGCATGACAAGGGAAAGAAAAAAAAGGTAACATCCCCGCTTTCGTTGAATATAACCGCGTTTGCGCGGGTTGCAGATATTCGTCTTGCACTGACACCTCAATTGCAGATTCAAAAAGGCGATACAGAATTAATCCTTGTCGATTTGGGTCGTAGGAAAAACCGGCTTGGTGGTTCTGCACTCACCCAGGTATACAGCCGGATTGCTGGTGAACCACCAGACCTTGACGATGCCATGGCGCTCAAAGGGCTGTTCAGTTCCATCCAGCTGCTCAACGAAACAGGGCTGATACTTGCCTATCACGACCGTTCTGATGGCGGACTTTTTGTCACCCTATGTGAGATGGCATTCGCCGGTCGTACGGGCCTTGACATCACCTTGGCAGATGATGATGTCTTGGCATCGTTATTCTGTGAGGAGTTAGGGGCGGTGATTCAGATCCGCAAAGAGGATCACGAACGTGTGATAGATTCCCTGAATGATTCCGGACTGGACGAACAATATGTCAGTGTAATTGGTTTATTGAATAATGATATACAATTACGCATTCACCGCCAGGGGAATGAAATTTATGCTGAAGATATTCACATACTGCATCGCTACTGGTCCGAAACATCATACTATATGCAATCATTGCGTGATAATCCGTTATGTGCACAACAGGAATATGATCAAATTCTGGATCGGGATGATCCTGGCCTGTTTGTCAAGTCATCATACAACATTAAGGAACATCAAATATTCATCAATACAGGTGCCAGACCGCCCATCGTTATCCTGCGTGAACAAGGCGTAAATGGACAGGTCGAAATGGCAGCAGCGTTCGACCGGGCCGGTTTTGACTGTGTCGACGTCCATATGAACGATATCATCAACGGTCATATTTCGCTCCATGATTTCCGCGGTCTTGCCGCCTGTGGTGGATTTTCGTTCGGCGATGTCCTCGGGGCCGGTGGTGGTTGGGCTAAATCTATACTGTTTAACACAAAACTCAGAGACGCCTTTCGCGTTTTTTTTGAACGACAAGATACATTTGCGCTGGGCGTCTGCAATGGTTGCCAGATGCTGGCCCAACTCCGCAATTTGATCCCTGGTGCAGAGCACTGGCCGGAATTTGACCGTAACACCTCGGAGCAGTTCGAGGCACGCCTGGTCATGGTGGAAATAACAGCATCACCATCTATCCTGTTTGACGGGATGGCAGGTTCGCAGTTACCTGTCGTTGTTTCCCACGGCGAGGGGAAAGCCTGTTTCGGTAATCCGGACGATATGACGGGTAAGGTGCATACCGTACTGCGCTATATTGATAATCATGGACATGTTGCAGAAACTTATCCGGCCAATCCCAATGGTTCACCTGGAGGACTGACCGGATTTACCTCAACGGATGGGCGTTTTACCATCATGATGCCACACCCGGAGCGGGTATTCCTGAAGAAACAGTTATCCTGGTTTCCCGTTGACTGGCAACACGAAGAAAGTCCCTGGATGCAACTGTTTAGCAATGCCAGGAGATGGGTTAATTAATAAATTCGCAAATTTTCCTTGCCAGGGGCAATTTTTTGCGAACTCGATCACACACCATCTGTCCTCGCCCGGTATCAGCAGCAGCATAAATCCTGTTCTGTCACAATCATGCTCTGAAAACCTTGCTGTAACATATTGTTTATTCGAAACTAAATCTCTCCTGCCCGACCACAAATACAATTCGTATTGCTATTTTATTTGCTGTTCCGGTTTTTTTATCTATCATAATATGAACTGCGTACAGTTATATTAAGTCAAAATAAGACAATCGGAATGCTCATCCTGAAAATGATTCTTTCACTGCAATAATTATCCAATTATGAATATCCAGACTAAGTATCAGTTTTTTACGATTTTTATCCTGTTATTTTCAACGAGCGAACTGCTTTATGCTGCTGAGGTGGCAGGGAATGTTGACAGCCTGAAAGGAACGGCTTGGGCTCAAATTGGTGATGAACCGATCAGACAACTCAACAAGAATGATGCTGTTTACGTCAATGACACCATCAAAACAGAAGCGCGCTCAAGTCTGAATATAAATTTTAAAGACGAGACCAGATTTGAACTTGGACCGGATGCTGAATTGCAAATCAGTGACTATTTGTTTCAAAAACCAGACAAGGACGACAATATTACCATGAAGGTATTCAAGGGCACTTTCCGTTTTTTCAGTGGCCTGATCGCAAGAAAAAAACCGGAGTCCATGCGGGTTAACACAACCGTCGCCACAATCGGGATCAGGGGTACACATGTTATTGGTGAAGTGGATACCACATCATCAACCATCATTATGATGGAACCGGAAGACAAGAATCTTGCCACCTCGATTGAGGTTTCAAACCAGTTTGGTAGTGTCCTTATTGATGAACCAGGTTTTGGAACCGAAATACCGGATGAATTCAGTCCGCCATCACCACCGCGCCGTATGCGTCTTGAGACTATCAACAACATAATGCGCTCGGTACAATCGATACAGAGGATGAATATGCCACGACCAAGATAAGATTTGGAAAGTCTACAGTCAGCGACGCAATGTGAGCCGTAAGTCAATACGAAGGCCGTAAATAGCGTCGCAACCGGGGCACATCAAGGGCTACCTCACCCCAACAAATGCGTCCTCTGGATCAGTAGTGTCCGGTTAAAAGTCGAATAAATTCATTTGGTTGCTGCCTGGAACTGTAAT
>Ga0154767_1078_pt5 | contig 18560 bp, 19 predicted proteins | sample Rifle2008BG16ft_FD_105775 | JGI IMG/M metagenome (GOLD analysis project Ga0154767, IMG submission 105775) | Gammaproteobacteria bacterium RBG_16_51_14 | reverse complement strand
CCGCGCAAAAGTTCCTCTTTTTCCTGTGAATCCACACTGACGAGAAATCCGGCCTCATGCAGGGTCTGTACACACTCCTCAAGGTGCGGGAAAGGAGTATCCGGCAGGCATCCGATATCAATGACATCAGCACCATCCTGTTTGTATTTTTCGGCCCTGGCCAGAATTGCAGCAATATCCAGCACAGGCGCATCAACAATTTCGGCAAAGATCCTGACATCATACCGGCTGAGGTCAGGCGGCCTGCAATCCCGGCCGAAAAACGCAGGCAAATCTTTTACATCGTCGGTGCCACGGATGAACGGTACTGCCAGCGCTTGTGAAGGTATCGACAGATCACACCGGCACAGGCCCGGAACGATCACGCGATCTGCGCCATGCAAATCCTTCACCCGGCGTTCAATCATGTGGGCCGTCATCAGGGCCGCCACACTGATACCGATATTTCTGATCTCATAGGAAAATTCAGTCGGCTGCATGGATTCGAGGACACGGCCAAGACGTGGTTCCGCCAGTTTCCCGGTGAGAAATAAAATATGCTCGTGCCTGGATTCGCTCATTTGTAAAGACATTATATGCGTCTCGACTTCATCCTGAGACCGATTTCATTATGATTATGTGGTTGAATTGATCCAATTCCATGGTTTCTCCAGGTCCAATCGGAGGTGTCAACCGGCGGTCCATCCCCCGTTAACAATCTCATCTTAACTTTAAGTTTATATTATAACTATTTGTTTTTATGCTATAAAATTAGTACATCTTATATTCCAGTTTCGCGTTTTATAACGCTGGCACAGTTTTCGCTGCTATCCTGTTAGTTTATTAATTTTACTATGGAGAAAATGCAATGAAAATGAAATGGCAAACACCTGAATACAACGAACTCCGTTTTGGTTTTGAAGTCACCATGTATATCAATAACAAGTAGATATATTACTATACTGTTATCGATCGTCAGTCACACATCTGACGGCGTAAACCGGTTATAATGACGATTATTATAACCGGATGACTGTGACAACATGCACAGTACGGTTAACCCATAACGTTGACTGTACGGTTTTTCACAGTTTATCGCCTGAGGCAGTGAAACAGATGACATCAGATTCCTCACAAAAATAATAAATAGGGAACCTCAAATCCATGCAAATACATTTACTGGGCACAGGCGCCGGCGGTGGATTCCCGCAATGGAACTGTAACTGTCATAATTGCCGCCGGATAAGAAAAGGGGAGATGAAGGGATCAGCACGGACCCAATCTTCCATTACAGTCAGTGGCAACGGTGAGGATTGGGTGTTATTCAATGCCTCACCGGATATTCGGGCGCAGATGGCGTCTTTTCCGCCCATGCAACCCGGACGCGCGGTCAGGGATACCGGGATCTGTGCCATCATCCTGTGCGATGCCCAGATCGATCACACCACCGGACTGATCATGCTACGCGAGCATATCGCACCCTGGGATGTCTACTGTACTACCGCTGTCCATGAGGACCTGATCACGGGCTATCCCCTGTTCAAGGTTCTCAGTTTCTTTCGTGGTGTGAACTGGCATGAGATAAAAACCGATCAGAGTTCATTTACCATCGACAGGGCCGATAATCTGGTTTTTACCGCCGTTCCGCTGAAAAGCGAGGCCCCTCCTTTTTCTCCGCACCGGCATAACACGGTGCCTGGAGATAATGTTGGTTTTCGCGTTGAGGATACCTCAACCGGGAAAAACCTGTTCTATGCACCCGGCCTCGGTCAAGTCGAGAATCATGTCCTGCATTACATGGAAGAGGCTGACGTCATCCTCGTGGATGGTACAGTCTGGACCAACAATGAACTTTCCAGGGAAGGGATCAGCGATAAACTGGCCAGCGAAATGGGACATCTGGACCAGTCCAGCAAGGGCGGGATTATGGAGACCCTCATACCACTCAAACGGCCAAGAAAGATCCTTATTCATATCAACAATACCAATCCCATTCTCGACGAAGAATCACCGGAACGGATGGAACTCGAACGCAACGGTATTGAAGTCGCGTATGACGGGATGGATATCACAATATAATTTCAGGAGAGTTGAAACAATGAACGCTGCCGCAAAAAAACCCTGGTCAAGAAAACAATTCGAAAAGAAAATCAGGGAAAAGGAAAAGTACTATCATATCAACCACGAGTTTCATGTACTGATGAATTCAGGAAAACTCGACAAACCCGCCATCCAGGGCTGGGTTGCCAACCGCTTCTATTATCAGGTTGCCATCCCGGTAAAGGACGCTGCGATCATGTCCAACTGCTGGGACCGGGATGTCCGTCGCCACTGGATACAGCGTATCATCGATCATGACGGTACACAGGGGGACGAAGGTGGTATTGAGGCATGGTTACTGCTCGGCGAGGCGGTTGGTTTGAAGCGTGGTGAACTCTGGTCACACAAGCATTTATTGCCCGGCGTTAAATTCGCCATCGATGCCTATGTCAACTTTGCGCGGCAGCAGCCCTGGGAAGTCGCCGCGAGTTCGTCCCTGACCGAATTGTTTGCACCAACCATCCATCAGCGGCGCCTGGACAACTGGCCCCAATACTATCCATGGATCGATGAGAAGGGTTATAACTATTTTCGCAAGCGCCTGAAGGAGGCACGTCGCGACGTTCAGCACGGACTGGACATTACCCTCGATTATTACAAGACCCGGGAGCAGCAGGAAAGAATGCTGACTGTGCTCCAGTTTAAACTGGACGTCCTGTGGACCATGCTGGACTGTATGTGGATGGCCTACATTGAAAAGAAACCCCCATATCATAATTGCTGAGCCAGGACATGAATCCGATAACCGGTGACAATATCCCAGCCATCACCCCCACCTTCCGTTTCCAGTGGGAAAAGGCCCAGAACTGCTTTGTGGTCCTCTACCCGGAAGGCATGGTCAAGCTGAGTCACAGTGCAGGTGAGATTATGAAGCGATGTGATGGCGCCACCAGTGTGGACGGCATCATTACAGATTTACATAAAGAATTTCCAGATACGGATCTGGATGTCGAAGTCTACAAATTCCTGGAGGTGGCCCGTGAACAAGGCTGGATCAGAACAAAGTAAACTGCCACAGCCACTCTGGTTGCTGGCTGAACTAACCTATGCCTGTCCCTTGCAATGCCCGTATTGTTCCAACCCGCTCGACTTTGCAAAGTATAAAAAGGAACTGGCCACCGATGACTGGATAAGGGTCATGCGTGAGGCCAGGGAAATGGGGGCAACCCAGCTTGGTTTTTCCGGCGGTGAACCCCTGGTCCGGACGGACCTGGAGGAACTGATCGCAGAGGCCAGGCAACTGGGCTTCTATACGAATCTGATTACCTCCGGTGTCGGCATGGACGAAAAACGCATCAAGGCCTTCAAGGATGCCGGGCTTGATCACATCCAGGTCAGTTTTCAGGCCAGCAGCGAGGAACTGAATAATTTTATTGCCGGCACCGATGCCTTCCAGCACAAACTGGAAATGGCGAGACTCGTCAAAAAATATGGATATCCCATGGTGTTGTGCTTTGTTCTGCACCGCAGAAATGAGGATCAAATACGGGATATCCTTGAACTGGCCATCACACTCGAGGCTGATTATGTCGAACTGGCAACGACACAGTATTACGGCTGGGCCTATCACAACCGGGAACAGTTGATCCCGACCAGGGAACAACTCCTGCACGCAGAACAGGTTGCCAAGGAATACCAGGAAAAAATGAAAGGGAAGATGCGAATCTTCTACGTTATTCCCGATTATTTCGAGAACCGGCCGAAGCGCTGCATGGATGGCTGGGGCCACGTGTTCCTGACCATCACGCCGGACGGGACCGCCCTGCCCTGTCATGCGGCGAGGCAACTGCCCGGTCTGGAGTTCCCCAATGTAAAGAATCACAACATCGAATGGATCTGGAACGATTCCCCGGATTTCAATAAATTCCGCGGGCTTGACTGGATGAAAGAACCCTGCCGTTCCTGTCCGGAAAAGGAAAAGGACCTGGGTGGTTGCCGTTGCCAGGCCTATATGCTGACGGGTGATGCGCGTAATGCAGACCCGGTTTGCGATAAATCACCGCATCATCATGAACTGGTTGCCACCATCGATCGTGTAGGCAAACTGGCGGGGACCCCGGAATTCGAGGCAAAACCAATCCTGTTCAGGAACCCGAAGAACTCGAAAAAAATTACTTCCGACAAGGAAACCCTGCCGGCCTAGCCGGTAGTGCCAGCCTGGTACCGGATGGCCCAGGCGACATCGGCTGCCTGCCGGTTTGCACGGACATCATGGACCCGGAAGATGCGAACACCGGCATTGATCCCTGTCGCTGTCGTAGCACAGGTTGCCCCCACAAGTTGATTAAATTCAGTCTCTGCACAGATCGACCCCATAAACCGTTTTCTGCTTGCCCCCAGCAGTACCGGAAAACCGGTATCAACGAAACGATGCAGGTTATTCATGATTTGCAGATTGTGTTGTTTCGTTTTTCCAAATCCAATACCGGGATCGATGATGATATTGTTCCCGTCAACACCCTTTGACTGGACCAGTTCGGCCCGTTCCAGGAGAAAGGCACGGATTTCTTCAACTGCATTGCTGTAAACGGGATTGTTCTGCATGGTATGCGGGTCCCCCAGCATATGCATCAATATAATGGGACATTGCCTTTCAGCCGCGAGAGAAATCATTTCAGGGTCATCCCTGCCTGCCGATACATCATTGATCATCGCCGCCCCGGCATCCAGTGCCGCTTCGGCGACCGTTGCCAGTGTCGTATCGATGCTTATCCGTACCTGTTCAGGAAGACCGGCATGCAGTCCGGTAATGATATCGATCACCCTCGACTTCTGTTCATCCGCAGTGACCCGTTCCGATCCCGGACGGGTTGATTCACCACCAATATCGATAATATCCGCACCTTCGCCTGCCATCGTCAAGGCATGCCTGATGGCTGCTTCCGGACTCTGGAACAATCCGCCATCAGAAAAACTGTCCGGTGTCAGATTCAGGATCCCCATGATCAGGGGACGATTTGAGCTATGTAACTTTGTCACTCTTTTACTGCTGTCCCATAAATAGAATCCTTCATACCGGTAACCGCGCAGCGGTTATTCGGTATCCAGGCATAAATGCACCCCCATCCTACCTTCCCCCTAAGGAGGGGGAAGGGGATACCGGACAAGTCCTCCGGACTTTCCGGAATGACAGGATACTTCACAAAGCCTCCGTACCTTCCGGAATGTTGAGGTATTACTATTTCTTATCATGGTCAATAACGATGAAACGTAATGAATATCATCTTCCAGATAAAATCACAGCCAGGTTTATGGGACAGCACTGTCACACTACTATTGTTTCTGATTATGGCAAGATGATATAGGAACTACAAATTACATAGTTAATTGCTCGAATGTGATACCAAGTACATCAGCCAGTTTTTTTAGCGTTTTTTTCCGAAGATTGGCATCAGGACGTTCCATTTGTGCCATGGCAGGTTGTGATATACCCAGCTTCTCCGCCACCTGTGCCTGAGTGAGTCCTTTATATTCCCTCCAGGCACGCGGGAGAGACATCTCTTCTAATATATGCATCCGAACGACACTATCGGGGAAATAATTATTTTTCAGCATGTTCCAGTGTTTCCAGTGCCCAGGCATTCAGGCTTTTCCCTTTTGTTGCTGCAAGCTGTGCAAAGTAGCGATGTTGTTGTGGCGTCATGCGAATATTAAAACGCCCGGAATAGGGTTTTTCAGATTTAATTCCTCGTTCTTTACAAACATCAAGATAAACCTGAATTGATTTTCTGAATTCACGCTTTAACTCAGCTGAGGATTTTCCATAAAACGTGACCGGACCACCAAGATTAATCACACATCCGATAAACAAATCAATATCAGAATCATATTCAATGGTAGCGACATAATCGCCATATTTCATGGTAGCCATAATGAATATTATATGTATTTATAAAATCGAATACAGGTCTCTAATTGCTCACGACGTTAGTCTGTGGTGCATATTATCCGTAGCATCAATCAGTGCATCAATCATGGCGGGTTCGCCTGCCAGATGACCGGCATCCGGGATAATGTGAAGTTCGGAACGGGGTATGGCCTGATGCAATGCCCATGATGCCTGTAAGGTACAGGTCATATCCCGTCGCCCGTGAATGATGGTGATTGGTACGTCCGGCAAGCTGTCAATCTCATCGAGAATCCGGTTTTCCTCGATGAAATACCGGTGCATTGCGTAATGCATTTCTACGGCAACTTCATGCAGGATCCTGGGTATGTCTTCTTCCACTGAACTATCCCCATCCGGCAAGGTATACGTTACTACCCTGCTTGACCAGCGTGACCACGCCCTGGCGGCTTTTAATTTTTCATCTTCATCATTGCCGAAAACCCGCGAATGAACAGCAGCGATCAAATCACTCCTCTCGGCGACAGGTATCGTTGCAATGAATTCCTGCCAGTGATCGGGAAATATCCTGCTGGCACCATCCCTGGAAAACCAGTCCAGGTCCTGTTGACGGGCGAGAAAACAGCCGCGGAGTATCATGCCAAGGACTTGGTCAGGGAATGCCTCGGTATACAAGAGTCCCAGGGTCGCCCCCCAGGAACCTCCAAACACCAGCCATTTATTGATGGCAAGATGTTGCCTTATTAATTCCAGATCGTTAATCAGGTCCTGAGTGGTATTGTGACTGGTCTCTCCCTGTGGTCTGGAGCGGTTACAACCCCTTTGATCAAAAAGGACAATACGGTATCGGTCAGGATGAAAATAGCGGCGGTGATTTTCGTTGCAACCGGATCCGGGGCCTCCGTGCAGAAAGACAACCGGTATGCCATCGAGATTTCCACATTCTTCCACATAGACCTGGTGCCCATCACCCACAGGAAGAACATGATTCCTGTAACAGTCAATCTCCGGATATAACTGACGCATTTATATCTCTTTTATTAGTGCTGTCCCATCAACATAATCCGTCATATCGGAAACGCGAAGCGGTCATCTGGCATACAGACAATGGTTTGAGATCACTGGATTCCGGAAAGTCCTCCGGGCTTTCCGGAATGACGAGATATTCATATTCATTATCCTGTCCAATAACAACAATCCGTCATACCGGAAGCCGCGCAGCGGTTGTCCGGTATCCAGGCATAAATGCACCCCCATCCTACCTTCCCCCTAAGGAGGGGGAAGGGGATACCGGACAAGTCCTCCGGACTTTCCGGAATGACGGGATATTTCACAAAGCCTCCGGACCTTCCGGAATGACGAGGTATTCCTATTCATTTAATTGTGATGCGGGGAAAACTCGAGACAGAGGTGATTACGATCAAGACAGACGAATTAAATCATATAGATCCTATCAAATATCATTCAATATCTCTTTACGCCTGGCTTCATATTCCTCACGGGTGATCAGTTCTTTTTCCAATAATTCATCAAGGGTGTTAATCCGTTCTTCTACCGTCTCTGCAGAGGCGCCTTCGTTTCCGTTACCGGATATATCCTTCATCTCCTTTCTCATTCGTGCCATTTCAGCACGCATCTCACGGCGTTCCTTCGCCATCCTGGCGGCTTCAATACGGATGGCCTCGGAATCGACCGTACCTGCGGGTTCCTCCTTCTTCTGATTTTTTGCAATAAACGCCTTGGATGCGGCAGCGATGTCAATCACAAGCCAGTCCTTGCGTGTTTTATTACCCTGTTTGAAGATATCCACCCCGTCACCGATAATCAGATTCTTTTTGAAATCGGATGCACCCGCCCTTCTTCCATGCGTGAAAAAATACTGAATCTCATTGATCCCGAATCCCCCAGCGGCCGCTTCCAGCCCCTTGTCTCGTGGTCGTTCGTAATCCCCGATAATGATATGCAGCCGATTGTCCTTGTAAAACACCCTGCCGGCGTCATAGACAGTATCCTTCATGCCCAGGCCCAGTTTCTGCAATCTTGACAGGGCAAAAATAATGTCCTGCCCCGGTTTCGCCTTCGCCAGCCCCTCGGCGATATACTGTCCGAGGAGGCGTGTCTGTTGCAGACTGAAGACCTTGTCCGGTTCTTTATCAGCGCTCTTGAAGAATCCCTGCTTCTGCCAGAACTCGATCAGGTTCAGGGCATCGGAGATCTCCCCGCCCTCCAGGGTGACCGGGTGGTCATTCGGTTGCGCCTTGCCGCCCTTGTCCTTGTCCTGTTCTTCCAGTTTGATATAGAGAAGACTACCCGACTTCCAGAGTACCTCATCGTCGGATCCCAATAAATTGACGGCGAACGCCGGTTGTGTGAGGCAAAGGCACATCAATAAGGCAAAAATACAGCCAACTGCCGGTGTAATCTGGTCTTTTGTCAACAGGCTCATGGGGGTTCTATCTGAAAATGTAAAAATCGATTTAATGATCCAACTGAATCAGTCAAATTATAAAGCGCCTATCATACCATATACAAATCACCAAAACGGTCAATTACAGTTCGACCGTGGCAGCGCTGAATAATTCGATCAGGGGGCGTAACTGTTTTTCATAGTGTTGCCAGCGCCGGACCGAGCTGGTAAAGACCGGCTGTCTGACCTGCCAGTTACTGGCGGTCCTGATATCCCGCTGGTGCTGATGGAAGGCGAGGCAGGCATCATTCCATTCCAGGCCACAGAAATCGATCAATGCCCGGCTTTTTACTTCCTGATTTTCCACCAGGTCCTGGTACTGGATCTCCAGGTACGGTCCGGGCAGTACCTTTCGCCAGTGCGCCATCAGACGCGCATATTGCAGATAACAATGCCCGATATCCAGCAGGTCATAGGCGTAGTCATGGCCATTGGCAAAATGCTGGAAAAAGATCGACAGGCAGACATCCAGGGGGTCACGGCGGCAGTGGATAATGGGCGCCTGCGGAAACAACAGGCGGATGAGACCGAGGTGTTGGTAGTTCCCTGGCATCTTGTCCGTAACCAGCGAAGCCGAAGATGAGTGCCGGCGCAGCAAGGAAAGATAATTGCGGATGAGGTCAGCCGTCGTTTTGCTGTCGAGGGACCGGCAGCACCGGGGATAAGGTTGTTCCGTGGCGAGCAGGGAAAGTAGCTGTCCGCTGATACTGGTGAAATACTCCAGTTCCCCGGCCCCCGCCACCTGGGGGTGACTGGCGATGATCTGTTCCGTTAGGGTCGTCCCGGAACGGGGCATGCCGACGATGAAGACGGGGAGTTTCTCCCTTGTGCCCAGGGAAGAAGATTCCGCAAGGAACGCCCCGGTGAAAACCGCGATGGTGTCATTAATGCGCTGCTCATGGCGTTCACGATCATAGGCGGTCTGTTTATGCTGAAGCGCATTGGCCTCGCTGTAGCAGGCAAAGGCCCGCTCATGGTCACCACAGTCATCATGAATCTTGCCCAGGGCAAAACAGATATTGGTCCGTGCCGGATCCTGCAATTGCGGTTGACTGTCGAGCATCCTCATCACCATAGCTTCGATGATGTCGGTATCATCACGGCTGAATCTGCGTATCCTGGAGAGACCGAGGCAGGCGGCCGAAGATTCCCCGTTCAAGGCCAGTGCCTGCCGAAAGACGGTTTCTGACTCATTGATCCTGCCTGCGGTGTGCAGCAATCCCCCCAGCGCCGTCAGGATCGGGATCAGCTTGGGATGTCTCCCCAGCACCTCCTGCAACAGGGCTATCCCTTGCTCCGTACGGCCGCAATCGCGCAGGGCCTCCGCCAGGTGGATGACCACCGCCGGGTTATCAGGATCCAGTTCACAGGCCCTTTGCAACGAACTGACTGCGGCATCATCCCGCCTCTGCCGGGTGAGGACTTCCCCCAGCTTGAGATGTACCTGGGGTAAAAAAGGCTCCAGCCGTAGCGCGGCCCGGAATGCCTCTTCGGCCCGGACATAATGGCCGAGGTCCTGAAAGAGTACTCCCAGGTTATACTGGGCTTGGGCGTAATCCGGTTGCAGGCGAAGCGCCTGCTCCAGTACAGCAACCGCTTCGGATGCCCGCCCGGCGCCGGACAGGGCCATACCCAGGTTATAGAGGATCCGGGGATTATCCGGCGCTTTGGTAACCAGATGCTGCAGGCACATCAGCGCGTTGGCATATTCCCCCATCATCAGATAAAAGGCGCCCAGGTCATTCAGGTATTCCAGGTTATCCGGGGCGGCTTGTTGCGCCTTGCGCAGAAATTCGCCGGCTGCCTTGTAATCCTGACACTGGTAATAGAGGCCACCCAGGGTATGCAATACCTCAGTATTATCCGGGACCTGCCGGAGATAGCGGCGATACCAGGATGCTGCCAGTGGCAAGTCCCCTGCCTGCTGCAGGGCCACTGCCTTTGCCAGCAGTTTGTCAGGCCCAGGACCCCGGTTTCTTTCCCGCTGGTTAGTAGTTGAGTTTGAACTTCGGCTTGACATGGCTGATGCTGAATTAACGGCTGGAAGACAGACGGATGGTACCATAAAAAAAGGCGCGCCGAAGCGCGCCTTTCTGTTGCTCAAAGAATCGAGCGACGACTTACCAGAGGATAAAGGAACCAACCGAGAAGCTATCGTACTCCAGTGTGGTAGCTGAAACTCCAGCTGTTGTCACTTCAGTTTCTGCTTCACTGTACTCGGCCATGACCCTCAGCCAGGAGGTGATGTCGTGGTAGACACCGACGGTCCACATGTCCTGCTCAACCTCATTGTAGAAGGTATCGCCATCTTCGTTACTCTCACCATAGCTTACACCGACCTTGGTCCTGCCATTGAAGGTGTAGGTTCCCTGGACATAGAAGCCATCATTGTCTGAGTCCTCAAATTGCGTTGGAGCTGTCGTGTTAGGTACTCCGGCAAGCGAGGTCGCTGGTGTTGTAAGAAATCCCAACGTGGTCTCCAGATTATCACCATCATAGTAGTAACCGGTAAGTTCGAAACCAGACATACTCGCCTGGGCACCGGCACCCCATCCCTCACGGTCATAATCGGCTCCATTCATGGAGATGCCAGCTGCATTAACTTCAACTTCCTGCCAGGTACCATCGACCCAGATACTGGCAGCACCATTGGTGTAGGCTGTGGTGTACATCACTTCACCTTCAAAGCGTGGCACATCTGTCTCCAATTGGTTTGGAGCCGCACCAAGAGATGGTTCAGCCGGATCATAGATACCCACTGAAAGCCCGAAGCCATTCATGTTCGGGGAGGTCCAGGCTAAACGCGACTCGAAGTTAGGATAGACATAACCCAAACCGACGCGGCCCGTCGTGACGACACCACTGTCAGTTACCGAGAGTCCGCCGTGCATGCCACCCACGCCGAACAGGGTCATGTCCTTGAGGATGGCCTGACGACCAAAATGGGACAGGGTACGGCCATAGCTGATGGTACCGAAGCTGCCGCTGATGTCGGCGACGACTTCACGAGTATCGATGGTGGCACCCTCTATACCAGATCCACCTATACCTGCGGGACCGGCTCCGGCCAAGTCTGTGTGTTGCTTAGCGGTTTGGATCGTCGGCGCAAAGCTGAAGCGTGCGCTACCGGTCAGGCCGTTCACCGTCGGTGACTTGGCGCTGAAGGTAAAGAATGCCGGCAGGAAGCCCGAGGTCACACGTGACGAATCTTCACCACCACCCGCGGATGAACAACCAGTATCACAGTTGATGTGTTGATAAAAGGCATTGACGTTACCGCTGAAGCTAATCTCCCAGCCATTGTCACCGCCGACTACGACAGCGGCGCCGGCAGGTGCAGCCAGGGCCATAGCCATGGTGGCGGTCCCAACTGCGGCAGCCAGTTTGGTCTTTGTAAATTGTTTCATCATTTCCTCCTAATTAAAAGAAATTGAACCTTACCTAATCTCTAGAGGTTAAGTTCGGCCTCCCCAGCCTGTATCCTCCCCTTACACAATCCGGTTTGTACAACAAGGCCCTGAAGGCTAAACGTCTTGTAAAAAGACAGGTGGAAAATACTACAGCCAGGCAACTGTTGCAAGGTTTTTTTCTGTTTTTACAACAACCAGGGAAATGAGCAAAATACGTCTCTTTTACGCAACAGATGATCACCCATTTCAGTAAGATAATCTTTGTAAAAATATGGACTTAGATAATTCTGTTGAATCCAGGTATGATCTCAAAGGAGACCGGATACGGATAAAATCATTGTTGTAACTACACAACAATAATAGAAATTTTTATCCTAAACAACCAGATTACCGTCAAAATTACTGGCCCAATGCCTTTTTTAATGGTCCCAGCCAGGTCTCGTAATGCCTCCAGCGACCCACTGATTGTTTATAGACTGGTTGCCGGACCTGCCACTGGCTGGCTGTTTTCACCGGCCTTTCCGTTTCATGGAAATGCAGGCACCGATTATCCCAGGGCAGACCAATGTACTCGATCAAACGGCGACAGGTTGCCTCCGGTGACTCTGTCAGTTCCTCGTACTGGATCGTGAAGTTCCTTCCCGGAAGGACACTCTCCCAATGGGCCATCAGGCGCTGGTATTGCCGGTAATACTGACCAAGTTCCGTGAGGTCATAGGCATAGGGGTGCAAACTTGTAAATTTTTGAGTATAGATAGACAGGCAGGTGTCCAGCGGGTCGCGCCTGCAGTGGATGATCCGCGCTCGGGGAAAGAGGGTCGCAATCAGACCAATGTGCAGAAAATTGTGCGGCATCTTGTCGGTCACACGGAGTGCATCACTTGCCAGAGCCCGGATGCGAGACAAATAATCAATCGCTATCTTTTCTGTTTCCGGAGCTTGCAGGTGCAATATACAATCGAGATAGTCACCGTTGTCCTCATGCTTTTTAGCCCATTCGTGTGAAATTCGACTGATATCTCCAAGCTCACCTGCACCAAACACCTCCGGGTGTGAGGCGAGGATCTGCTCGGTCAGTGTGGTGCCGGAACGGGGCATGCCGACAATAAAAACAGGTAATTCTGAATTAACTTTACCCGATACTGCTCTATTTCCAAGATAATCTTCACTAAATGTATCAATAAGCCGGGAAACCAAGTGTTCAAATTCATTTACATCATATTGGTATGAACTTCGATGTAATTCATTTCCCTTTTGAAAATATTTGAATGCCTTTTCATATTCATTGCGTTCATCAAAGATCTTGCCGAGGGAAAAGTGTAACTGAATAACCTGTTTTGTCTCCAGATCGGAGACCGTTAGGGCTTCCTGCAACCTTGCCAGATCCTTCTCATTATATTTTTTGCTCCGCGCCAGGCCCAGGTAGGCCTCAATGGAGGATTCATCCAGTTCCAGTGCCTTTCTCAGGGCCTCTTCCGCCTCGTCAAACCTGCCAAACTCCCTCAAGATCACCGCCATCTGCAGGTAGGTTGGGGTAAACCCGGGGTCGAGCTCCAGGGATTTCCTGAATTCCCGCAGGGCCCCCTCCATGTCATGCAGCAATTGTCCGCGACACATGCCCATCTTGTTGTAGGCCCTTGTGTAGTCCGGTTTCAACTCCACTGCCCTGGCAAAGGCATGGATGGCCTGCTCGCCGTCCTCTTTCGACTTGTAAAGCACACCGATGTTATACCATCCCTCGGCAAACCCCGGTTTGAGTTCGATGACCTTGTTGAACATTTCCAGTGCCTCATCGAACCGGTTCAGTTCACGCAATACATTACCCAGATTGTTATAGGCCGGCAGATGTTTCGGATCCAGCCCGATCACCTTTTGCAGGGATTGAATCGCAATCTCCGGTTTTTTCAGATTGATATTGACATTGCCATGTCCAAACCAGGCGCTGACAAACCCGGGATTGAGCCGTGTTGCTTTTGCAAAGGCCCTGGCCGCCTCTTCAAACCTGCCCTGCTGTTGCAGGCAAAGGCCCAGATTGTTGTGATAATCAGGTACCCCGGGATCGATACTGATTGCCCTGGAAATCAGTTTTTCTGCTTCTTCATGCTGAGCTTTGGCCTGGGAGAGCAAAACCCCCAGCAGGTTTAACGCATAGGCGTGTTTGGGCTGTATCTGCAGGATTTGCTGATACAGCTGTTCGGCCTGCTGTAATTGTCCGCGCTGATGATGACCAACTGCGGCTGTTACCAATTGCTCCACTTTACGTGCCGAGGACGGTTGCTGAAGATTGAATGAATAATTGTAGTCTGGTTTTTTCATTATCATGAATTGTTACATCTTCACCTGACTTGCAGTGTATGGACAGTTCCCATTCCCTGCAATCGCAAAAAATATACTTAAGGAAACTCAGAAAAAGTGTTTTTGTCGTCATGCCGTCACCCTTCGGGTATAAATTCCAAACGGTATCCAGTTAATAATTGTTTTTACTGGATTCCGGCTTCGGCTTTGTCTTGAAAACCAGTTCCCGACGTTTTCTATCGCCTATATCCCTATAGGCGTCCTGAGTCGCTCTCGACAGCGTGTTCCCGACGCTGTCTACCTCCCCTCTCCCTGGGGTCGTATCTCCTCCATACCCACAGGGCATAAATACCCACAGGGCATAAATACCCGCAGGGCATAAATACCCGCAGGGCATAAATACCCGCAGGGCATAAATACCCGCAGGGCATAAATACCCGCAGGGCATAAATCCCTGGAGTCGTTCGCCGGAATGACAACTTGACGTATTTCTGGACTTATTCAGAGGTTCCTTAGGTACTGATTCCTAGCCACCGCCCTTCTGGTAACTGAGATCAAATGATGTCATAAACGATTCCACCTGGTCCGGCGAAAAGCCCCTGAAAACAAATTCAATTACGGTAACAGGAAGGGACAATGCGGCGATCTGTTTTATTTTTTCCGGGGAAAGTGAGATCTCAACCATTCCAGCCGGATCATCAATTACTATCCTCTCTCCGGAGACAGTAAAATTCCGGTTTCTCAACGCCTTCGGCAGTAAACGAAAAAAATCCGCATGCGTGATGGTCATCTCACGCCTGATGGTGATGATCATTGCAGAATATTTGATTGATCATGGAAAGTTCACATTGGGCGGTCTCGTATTCTTCCTCGGTAAGACTGACTTGTGTTCGAATCACAACGATAACGTTATAACCTCATTTGTTATTGTATCAATGCTGTCCCATAAACGTAGCTATGATTTTATATGGAAGATAATATTCATTACGTTTGTAATGCTTTTCGTCGTTATTGGCCATGATAATGAATAGAAATACCTCGTCATTCCGGAAAGTACGGAGGACTTATCCGGAATCCAGTGATTGCAAACCGTTGCCTGGATACCGGATAACCGCTTCGCGGTTTCCGGTACGACGGATTATGTTTATTGGACAGTAATAATATTGTATACAACATCGGCCTGTACTTATGGTCGGGCAGGATTAGCGGTTCTTTAAACTCATCTGCAATACGAATTGTTTCTCCCTCTTCAATCCAGGCCACATCGATTGCTTCCGATACTTTATCAGGCAGTTTCAGAAGTGCTTTTTTTACCACCTCTCCTGATCGCCTGTTTGCTGGAATCAGTATATCCACACCTTCGGTTGTACGATGATAGCCATGGGCATACAGTGCATAATCGCCAATGAGCAAATATTTTGCTCCCGCTTCATTCAAGGCATTGATAAGATGCTTTACATCAGCAAAAGTTGCAGGCCGTACCGGTTCATTGTTCACAGGCGGCTTGCGGCCAGGGCAGCCATACCACGAACGAGGCATTCATTCCTGTGTTGATCGGCCTCCTGATGTGTCTTGAAGAAATAAACTCCTTTGGGAATAAAGGTGTCCCCTCCTGATGGTAGTGATTGGAGTGATTCGTTAAATTGAACACCTTCGATAAATGCCTCCGCCGAAGCATGCCATGAGATAGTTTTTTCCCTTCGTTTACCGACTATGATTACTGAATTTTTCAATAGAATAACTACCTTATCCACCGGCGACGGCGGGCCAGACCGCCAGCGTGTCACCCTCTTTCAGTACCGAGCGTTCCCGTTCCTCCGGTTGCAGGTAGACTCCGTTTAACAGGACAAGATGGGCCATTTCCCTGGGTACCCGGCAACGCTCCAGAACACTGTAAGCTGTTTCCCCTTCCTGGATTACCAGTTTCGCATTGTGTATGTCCGATCCCTCAGGCAGGTAATCACGGAGATTCGCAAATAATTTCAATGTGATTTCCATAGTGAAGTTATTCCAGCACAAACTATCTGTTTGAATAGTTGAAAAAATGGACAAATCTCATGGATTGCTGCTCAGGCAACGAACACACTGGTAGTAGACAGAAGTCACCACAAAGACCCTCACACCGGGGTGGCTCTGACGGATACAGTGGTATGCCTGAAGTATACTACACAGGCGGCAAACCTGTTTCACCCGGGGCTTACATTACCCCGGCATTATGGCCAATGGCCTGGGTGCTGCCGAGATAGGCCTTCATAAACTGGCTGGGATCTTCTACCAGTTTTTGTTTCCACGGGCCAAGACTGACTTTTGTCTGGATGAGGCCGCGAATGACCCCGATATTTTCCGTATGTCCGAGCGTCAGTGCACCGATCAACCGGTCTTCATCAAACTGTAGATTGATATACCTGAAATTGTCCTCATCAATCAGTTCTGCTGAATCACCGCCATCAATACCCTGCCATCTTCCGAAGGAACCGGAGATCAGGCCCATGGTATCGAGCACATTCATCAACAGGCTGCCCTGGAACTTGCAGGTACGACCCGCCATGTTCAGCGCCGCTGCCCGTCCATGGTCGACGGCGGTGGGCTGGATAATATGCACTGACTGTTCCCCGGTCGAAAAATCATAGCCCTGGGCAACATCGCCGGCGGCATAGATATTGGGGATGCTGGTGCGCAGGTATTCGTCCACCAAAATGCCGCCATCGGTCGCGATGCCGCTCCCCTCAAGAAATTCGATGTTGGGCTGGACGCCGGTCGCGACAACGGCAAGATTCGGTTTCATCCTGTTGCCACTGTTGAATGTCACTTCCAGTTTCCCCGCTGCATCGCATTTGGCATCAGCAATGGTCGTGCCCGTCAGGACCCGTATGCCTTCCTTTTCCCACCAGCGCTTGACCATGGCGCTGGCAGTCGGGTTCATCATACTCCTGACCATTTGCTGGCCCCTGACGATCGAGGTCACCTTGGCCCCGCGTCTGGCCAGAGCTGACATGATGATACAGGCAACAAAGCCGGCGCCCACCAGCAGGACTTCCTCACCTGCCCCCGCCAGTTTGGCGATATGCCGCGCATCTTCCAGCGTCCAGCAGGCATGCACCCTGGGAGAACCTGTCTTTTCCAGGACTTCCTCCCGGTAGGCCCGCGAACCGGTTGCCACCAGCAAGCGGTCATAGCCGATGGTTTTACCATTATCCAGGGTGATCTCATTCTTGCCCGGATTGACTTTCATAACCCGCGCCCGGATAAGATCAATCTTCAGCGATTTGTAGTGATCATCGGTCGTACGCAGGTGCGTCCCCTCTTCCCCGATCCTGTCCTGAAGATAGTAGGGTATTGCCATCCGTGAATAGGGCACTCCCGGTTCATCGCCAATCAGGGTAATCCCGGAATCCGGATCGACCTTTCTCAGGGTCTCCGCAGCGAGCACGCCTGCCGGACCTGTACCGATGATGACATGCTTCATAGAAATATCTCCAGCAGCTGTACGCGCAACGATTGCATGTTATAAACCGAGACGGGCCCGGGTTTCTCTTGTCGGTACCCCCTCCGGGGTCCAGCCACGGATCTCATAGTAACGCGGCAACATCTTGCCCAGCTCACTGACCCGCCCTGCTGCTGGCCCGGTCTTGCCCGCGTCCTTGAGCAGACGTTTTGGCAGTGTATCGTCCTTGCCGGTAAGACCGGCGGCCAGATTAAAGTCACGCTCCATGGTCCAGATCCGTTCTCCGGTTTCTACCATCTTCTCAGCCGTCCAGTTACCCTCACAGGCTGCATCCACCTGTGGTGCGATATCCTCCATGGTCCAGGCAAACGTAGTGAAGACACAAAGACCGGTGGAATCCACCGCTGCCGTGGCATCCTGAAATGCCTTGACCAGTTCCGCCTTACCCTCCGTCACCAGGGGATCGGTTTTTACGGGAATACCCAGTACCTCGGAGGCGATGGTATAACCGCGCAGATGACAGGCCCCCCGGTTGCTGGTGGCATAGGACAGTCCCATGCCCTGGACACCACGGGGGTCGTAGGCCGGGAATTCCTGGCCCTTCACCGTCATGGAAAATTCCGGATGACCGTACTTTTCACACAGGCGTTTTGAACCCAGACCTATTTCCAGCCCAAAACCCTCTCCCTTTGCAGTCATTTCCACGGCCCAGACCATCGCCTCGGCCGAACCAAATTTCAATTCCACGCCGCCCGTGTGCTTTGTGGTAATTGCGCCGACGTCAAATAACTCCATCGCCGCCGCAATGGTGGCACCGCAGCTGATCGGGTCCAGACCGTCTTCATTACAGAGAAAGTTGGCATAGGTCATGGCATCCAGATCATCAATCTCGCAGTCAGAACCAAATGCCCAGGCATTTTCATACTCCAGTCCGCCGGATGCACCCCAGTATTCCGGTTTGTCTTTCACGGCAAAGTGACCACGGTCCACGGCAGAGATACGACCACAGGCAATGGT
>Ga0154767_1052_pt1 | contig 18893 bp, 12 predicted proteins | sample Rifle2008BG16ft_FD_105775 | JGI IMG/M metagenome (GOLD analysis project Ga0154767, IMG submission 105775) | Gammaproteobacteria bacterium RBG_16_51_14 | reverse complement strand
GCCACCTGCATGAGCTGTCATGATACACCCGGTATCGCCGAGGAGAGGATTGATCGTGCCCACAGTCATCCGGTCGATGTTGACCAGAAACGCCACGGGGACCCGGTAGCGATCGGGACCGGACAAAAGGTACAACCCCTGCCCCTCTACGATGATCAAGGCCGCCATACCAACGGTAACGGTCGGGTTGCCTGTGGCAGTTGTCATGACCCGCACACATGGACGGCAGATAAGGACACCAGGAAAAAGGAAGAGGCTGGTGCGATCGTTTCCGTCAATGCCGGGATGGATCGGAACGTATTATGCGACAGGGAAGGTGCCGCTGGAAAAAAGCAGCGCTTAGAGGGGGATGGGCGCAACAGCTTCCTGCGCCTGGCGGCGGCACCCGCCAGTCAGCTTTGTGTGGAATGTCATCAGGATCAGCGCAGGGTATTCGAAACCAACCACGATCTCACTATCTCGGCCCCGGAGGCTAAAAATTACCGTGGGCAGACCCTTGCAAAATCGGGTATCTGCGGGCAATGTCATATCCCGCACAAGGCCAGGGGGCCTGTGCGGTGGGCACGCGAAATGGGGCCCGGTGAGGCCGCCATCGAGGGGTTGTGCAGGGATTGCCACCGCTCCGGAAATCTGGCCAGGGACAAACTGACAGGCACATTCAGTCATCCCGTCGGTATCAAACCCGGCGAGAATATGAAAACACAGGATCTGCCCACCTTTACGTCTCAAGGCGAGAAGAAAAAGGATGGCTCCGGCATGATGGACTGTGCGACATGCCATGATACCCATGGTGGAAAACCGACAGACCAGGTAACCGCAAATAAAACTGGCAAGAAAGGCAAACCCTCCTATCAGTTCCTGCGCAAGGCCATCGGGGCTGAATCAGAATTATGCAAAAGCTGCCATCGCCATCAGGGTGAGATCACAGGGACAAAGCATGATCTCAGATTGACTGCTGCCGAGGAAAAAAACATCCGCGACCAGACACTGGCACAATCAGGTATCTGTGGCGCCTGCCATGTCGTCCACAATGCAACCGGGCCCTTTATCTGGGGGCGCAAACCGGTTGCCGGGATGGATCCCGCAACGGCGACCTGCCTGTCCTGTCACGATGACCGGGGTCTCGCCAAGGACAAGGGGATCGGTGAACGCAGCCACCCGGTGGACGTAGATATGAAATCCACCGGGATCAGCCTTGCCGCCGGAAAATGGAGCGGCGATGGCAATCGGGAAAAATTGATCGCGTTACCCATGTATGACAAACAGGGGCAGCATAGCCAGTCCAGTGACGGACGGGTCTCTTGCGGCACCTGCCACGACCCGCATCGGTGGTCAGCCGACGGCAAGACGGCCCAGGTCAGTGACATCAAAAAACTGGAAGGCGGTCCTGACGACAGCTTTTTACGTATTGCGGACCGCGGCAACAGTGCCTTGTGCATCAACTGTCATCTCGACCAGAAGCCGGTCGCACGCAGCAAACACAACCTGGCACTGTTTCTTTCCGGAAAAAAGTCATCGCCAAAAGACCTCGACACCAGGGCAGTCCATAAACAGGGAGACCAGGTAATCAGCTATGCGGCTGACCAGGCGCCGACAGGCGATCAGCTCACAGAATCCGGGGATAACCAGGCAGAGGACCGGCAGCAATTGACAGGAACCGGGACCGGCGGCTCTGCCGGGGGTGTCTGTGCCACCTGCCACATGCCCCACAAGGCCAAGGGTCCCCTGCTCTGGGCCCGCAGCACCGGACCCGGCAAAGGCCCCATCGAGGTGTTGTGCAAGGATTGTCACCAGAAAACGAGTAATGCCAGCGACAAGCTGACCGGTCCTCATGATCACCCCGTCGGTGTGAAATTTACCGCCACGATGCAACCGCACGGACTTCCCACCTACTCCGAGGACGGCAAGAAACGGCGCGATGGCAAGGGCTTCATGGACTGTACGACCTGTCATGACCCGCATCGCTGGCAACCGCAACCGGCGACCGATCCGGATGCCAGTCAACTCGTGGAGGGCGATGGACAGAACAGCTTCCTGCGCATGCTGGCGGCACCGTCCAGCCGGCTTTGTCTGGAATGTCATCAGGACCAGCGCATGGTGATCGCAACCGATCACGACCTCAATATCACGGCCCCGAAGGCAACGAACCGGCTTGGAGAAACCAGCGCGGAATCCGGTGTCTGCGGTCAATGTCATATCCCGCATAACGGTCTTTCCGAGTATCAGTGGGCCAGGCTCTGGGAGGACCAGGGTAAAAACAGCGCCGAGGAACGCTGCCTGGGTTGTCACAGCGAGGGGGAAGTCGCCTCCAACAAGATACCACCCGTCGCAAAACATCCCGATGAGGTAAGGGTCTGGTCGACCCTCGATGTCAGCAGCCCCCTGCGCGGGCACCCTCTTCCCGAACTGCCTGTCTACAACCAGGCGGGGCAACAGGACAAGACCGGGGTGATCGGCTGTGCCAGTTGCCATAATCCCCATCAGTGGAGCCCGGACCAGAAGGCCGATGGCCCTGGCAAGAACGTCGAGGGTAACCTCCAGACCAGTTTTCTCCGCAACGTAAACAGCGAGTCATTCCTCTGTGCGGACTGTCATGGGGAGGATGCCCTGTTCCGTTACCTGTACTTCCATAAGGAATCTGCCCACCAGAAGAACCATCTCTACCTGGGGGTGCCGACCGGTCCACCCGTCCCCCCGAAACGGCCCTGAATCAGGTAAAAACAGCGTGTGAAATGGGTCACAGATCAGGTAATTTCAGTTACTCTATTGAATCTATAACTGGTTTATTTATGATCTAAATCAATATAAGGCCAGTCCATTTTAGTAATATAATCAGGTTAAACAATTATTGACGCATAATTCTACTATCGGAAAATGAATGCATTAACAAATGCTTAACAAAACTTTACAATATCGGGACAAAAATTTACAGCATTCAAATCGCCGACATACTATAGATATGTTATAAAATGATTATCGTATTTTAGAGCAGTAAACTTTACGCAATCAGCAGGAGGACAAAAATGAAATTCAACACCCTGACACAGGGGTTACGCCGCACAGCGGCCCTGGGATGCGGTCTCTTGGTGGTTGCCCTGTTGCCGGGCACCGCTGCGGCGCTGATCACCGGTAGCGGACACGATCTCGCAGGCACGGCCGCCGGCACCAACGGTGGAGACCAGATCTGTATCTACTGCCACACACCGCACAACGCCAATACCGTCATCGCTGACGCCCCGCTCTGGAACCATCAAGTCGATACCGGGGCGGCCTACATCGCCTATGGTGATCCGGCCGGCACGATGGATGCGACGGCCGGGACCCCCAGTGGGATATCGGCACTCTGTATGTCCTGCCATGATGGTCAGATCGGCGTCGACAACTACGGCGGCTTCACGCCTGGCACGCTCATCGGCACCATCAGTTCAGTGGCTGATTTCGGGCTCGACCTGAGCAACGATCACCCGATCTCCTTCGTCTATGACACCAACCTGGCCAACACCGACGCGGAGTTATGGGACCCGGCCGTGGATACGGTGTCCGTCGGAACCGGTGGCACTACACAATCGGGTACGATCGCAGCCGTCCTGCTCTTCAATGACAAGGTGGAGTGTGCATCATGCCACGACGTTCACAACACCCAGATATCAAGCGAAAACTACAAGCTGGTGCGCGACAATATGGTCGGCAGTGAACTCTGCCTGGATTGCCACAACAAGTAGTTAGTGAGCAGTCTGTAGTCTCCGGCGGGAAGGGCGAACACAACGGCGGATCTGAAGTCGCCCCCCGGCATCAACGGAACCCATCCGGCGCAAACCCGGATGGGTTCTTTACTAACCGGAACTGGAGTTAGAAGCACATCCCGCCCTGTTGTAAAGACGGTTGACAGGCGTTACCTCAACGACCAATATATCAACCACAGACCTGTATAACGCATGCCCAGTTCTGTCTGAAAAACCGGTCATAACCAGGGGCCAGGGCATAACCTGAGCAATGCCCGAATCCTGACCGCGATAATAAAATAACAACCCGGAAGGAGTAGCCTAGATTCATGAAGCAAACCCTCGCGACCCGCCTCCTACTCATCATCTGTTCCTTGCCTGTGTTCCTCCTCAGCGGCTGTGTCGAGGAAGCGGTGAAGGAGGCCCCGGTGGCATCCGCCCTGTTCTATCCACCTTTACCGAACCCGCCCCGGATCCAGTATCTGGCCAGTTTTTCCGGTGCGAGCGACCTGGCGGAGGCCCCGGGCGCCTTCGGAAAATTCATCCTCGGTGACGATGTAGAGGACAAGGAGGGCATCAGGAAACCCTGGGGGGTGGACATGTTTGCGAACAGGATCTACGCGACGGATACACGCGGCGCCGGTTATGCGGTTTTTGACCTGGAGAAACAGAGCTATAAAACCGTCATCGGCAGCATGGGTGGCGCACTGCCCAAACCCATCACTATCACTATCGATGACGACGGCACAAAGTATATCACGGATACGAGCAGGAACCAGATCGTCAAATACGATGCGGACGACCATTTCGTAGAGGCCTTCGGTGTTGAGCAACAGTTCAAACCCGGGGACGTTGTGGTCGCGGGGGACCGATTATACGTCGCGGACCTTGATCACCACAACATTCATGTCCTTGACAAAGGCACGGGGCAAGCGCTGTCGACCTTCAGCCAGGTCGGTGCAACGGAAGGCAGTTTGTACTATCCGACCAATCTTGCCGTCGGACCGGATAATCTCCTCTACGTCAGCGACACCGGTAATTTCCGGGTACAGGCATTCACACTGGATGGAAAATTTGTCAAAAGCATAGGCAGCGTTGGTACCGGCCTGGGTCATTTTGCCCGTCCCAAGGGGATCGCGGTAGACCGTGACGGACGACTTTATGTAGTTGATGCTGCCTTCGAAAACGTCCAGATATTCAACAAGGAAGGAAAATTGCTGCTGTTTTTCGGCGAACCGGCGGCGAACCACCGGGCCGGTCTTGATCTGCCAACCGATATCAATATCAACTATGAGGGTGCCGCGATTTTTCAGAAATACGCAGACCCGAAGTTCAAACTGGAATACGTCATCCTGGTAGCAAATCAGTTTGGCCGTAACAAAATCATCGTCTTTGGTTACGGCAGGATGGAGGGAATGGACTATTCCGTTGAGTAAGCACGATGCAATTACGAGACGACGGGTTTCCCGCCATTAAGGTCAACAGAGAGAGAGTGGGCAGGACCTTACCATACCCGTGCCATGGTTTCGCTTATCCGGATATAACACGACGTGGAGAAAGCATACGAGGAAATGAATTCGATGCGTGTCTTCGTGACCACCATTCCACGCAGCGCCCTGGCCTGGCTTGTGCTCACGTGGTGCGCCCTTGCACCCTCGACCCTGTCAGCCGTAGAGGTCACACGTTTTAAACTGACCGGTTACAGCGCCTTCCTGGAAACTCTCACCCGCTACGACGAGAACCGTACCCAAAGGGCAGGTGGCGAGGCAACACGTGAAACCTCGCCCAAATCACAAAGAAGGATCGGCGGCACCACACAGGGATATATCTATCATCCCAATTTGGTAAGGATGAATCTCTCAGGCAGTCTGCTCTTCGATCAGCGCAGTTTCAAACAGGATAACGGCGTGGAAACCGATGATAGTGGAATTGCGTGGGACATCGGCACCAATTTCGATTTTCTGTCGAACAAACCCTACCCGTTCAGCCTTTTCCTGCATCGAACTCACCCGTTGATCTTTACCGGGGAGAGCGACAGCTTCAGCCAGGAAAACACCCGGTTTGGCCTGAAATTCTCACTGTTACAACCGTTTTCACCGGTAAACGTGAAGACCGAGATAACACGGGATATGCGTGAAGGCGAAGGTCCCAACGTGATCGAGGATAATACAACAGACCAGTTTTCGACGAGCCTTGATTACCCGATCTTATGGAGTCAACATTCACAACTCGGCTACGACCTGATCCGTTCGAATGACCGGAGCGGTAATCCGAATCTTGCCATCCGGGAGGTTTCCAACCTGAACCATCGTGTCAATTTAATCAACCGATGGGTAATCGGGGATCGCCAACAATATGTCGTTAATAACCAGGCCACCTATAACCTGGTCGACAAACCGAATAGACAGCACTTCCGCCTGGCACCGAATTTCACCTGGCACCATAATGACAGGATGCGTTCCGTTTATGACTACAACTTTAACATGACGACACGGGACGATGACTCTGCCTATTCCAATGACGCCAGGGCAAGATTACATCTGACCCTGAGCGATCGGTTGTTTGGCAGTGCCGGTGTTCATACCACCTTCGCCGAGGCCGGTTCCTCCCAGTCGCAAACCTATGGCGCCGACACAAGGGCCGTTTATACGCAGCCCACACCCATAGGTGACCTGACCCTGAATGGGGCGGTTGGTGTTGACTTCAATAATCAGGAGGCCACGACAAGCCAGACCACGGTCGTGGATGAAGCACATGAATTATCTTCGATCCGGTTCGATCCACTTAATAATGACTTCGTCATTGCCGGGAGTGTCGTGATCACCAATACGACCCGGACCCAGACCTTCAGGGAAGGCATCGATTACACCCTGAGGCTAACCGGGGCACAGACCGAGGTGATTATGATTATTGGCGGCGCTATCGATCTGAGTGGCGATGATAATGTGCTGATCAATTACAACTTCGAAACCGGTGGTTCATTCAGCTTCTACACGCTGTCATCGAATCTGGGTGCCAATATGACCGTGGCACGCTACTATCAGTTGTTCGCGCGCATCACGGATCGAAGGCAAATGGAACATTCCAGAAGCCTGATCCTGGAACGGCGGCTCAATTCTTCCACAGTAACTGAGTTCGGCACGCGTGCGAACGTGCCCATCTGGTTTCAGATAAGGGTGGGCGGTGATGCCAGATACCGGCACCTGGAACAGGAATTCTCGCCGTCGGATACGATCTCTGCAAATGCCTGGCTGGGCATACCGCTACCGTTTCTCCGCAGTTCACTGGACCTCTCTGCAGCCCGGTCCATGACAGAGGTCACCGATTCTCTCAACGATTCGGATCTCACCAAATACACCGCCCGCATCAATTCAAATCCATGGCACCGCATCACCCTGACTGCCGACACCTCTTATGAGGAGGATACCGGTTCGCCACTTTTGATCAGCCGGTCCGAGGCAAATTTCCGCGCCACATGGCAGGTCCGCAAGTTACGGTTAAGCGCAGTGGCACAGTACCTGCAGACAACCCAGGGCGATCTTGAGCGTGACCGCCTGGAGGCCTGGCTGTTGATACGGAGGGATATCTGGTGACCCCGTCACGAACTTCCGCATGGATCGCAAGCTGTGCCATCCTGGCCCTGGGGATAACGCAGCTTGCCGGCTGTGCACCGTCCGTCAGGGATCAGCCGGGTCTTGAGGCACCGGTATGGCCGGAACCACCCGCCGTACCCCGGCTTGCATTCCTGACGACGTTTTCAGGACCGGATGATTTCGGTATTAAAAAAGGTTTCCTCGAGCAAATGGGCGAGTTTTTCACCGGGAAACGCTGGCAGCATCTGGTCCGTCCCATGGCGATTGCGGTCACACCGGCTGGTGTGGTGTATGTCGCAGACCCGGGTGTCAGTGGCGTACACCGGTTCGACAAACAAAACGAAACCTACCAGCTCATCCAGCGGGAAAACGGGCTGGAACTGCCCTCTCCGGTTGCCCTTGCCGCTGGATTGGCAGGTGAAGTCTATGTTACCGATTCCCGGCTCAGCGCCCTGTTCGTGATAAAACCGGATGCAACGGAGGCAGTTCAGGTGCCACTGCAGGGATTACTGGCGCAGCCGACCGGGGTGGCGCTGGATCCGGTCCTTGGCAATTTCTATATTGTCGATACGGGAAGCCACGAGGTAAAGGTGTTTGCGCGTGATGGTACGTTACTGACCAAATTCGGGCAACGGGGAACCGGCCCGGGCGAACTCAATTATCCAACCATGATCTGGCGTAACCAGCAAGGTGAATTCATCGTCTCGGACAGCATGAATTTCCGGATCCAGATATTTGATGCCTCGGGGCAATTCCTGCGCGAATTCGGAAACATTGGAGATTCCACGGGGAGTCATTCGCAGCCCAAAGGCGTTGCCTCGGACCAGTATGGGCATATCTATGTGGTCGACACCCTGTTCCATACGATCCAGATTTTTGACCCGTTGGGCACTTTTCTTCTCAACGTCGGCCGCCAGGGCCAGGAGTGGGGAGAATTTTTCATGCCCACCGGCATTTTTATCGGCGAACGGGACACCATTTATATCGCCGATGAATTCAATCACCGTATCCAGGTGTTTCGTTATATCGGACCGCCGCCACCACCATGACCGGGTTCGTCATTGAGGTTTCAGGGATGTGCGGGCAGACTGGCATGAATAAAGGTAATAGACCGCCTTATCGGCACCAGCAGCGCACCCCTTGCAACTTTTTCAGGTAATGCGCTAACTAATGAATTGTGAAGATATGTTATAACCAGGTTAAGTCACTGAAATCAATGAAACAGTTAGTATATCCTTATAAAAAGATAGCCGGTATTGAAGCCAAGCCATCAAAACAGGTTACGAATGCCATGAATTCCCGGAACCGGATCATTACGGGTCAGGATCAGACGACGAACCGGTATGCCATGATTCGCGCAATCCTCACCTGCCTGTGTCTCGTCATGCTGGTCCTGCCAGCCCAACAAGCGATGGCAATGCGGATCGCAGGCTCCCAGCATGATCTTTCCGCCACCAGTAGTCATCCGATTCGTGCCCAGAGTGAGCGACGGATCTGCGAGTTCTGCCATACACCGCACACGAAGGGCAAAACGATCGGTCCCATGTGGAATCGTAACAACACGGGGAACACCTATGAACCCTACTGGAGCACCACCATGGATCCAATCTCACCGGTCGGCCAACCGAACGGCAGCTCGATCCTCTGTCTGAGTTGCCATGACGGTACCATCGCCCTGGGCGAGGTCATCAAACGGGACACCAGGGGCACCGAAATCGCCATGACGGGCGCGAGGTCATTGTCGGGCCGATCGAGTTCCCTGGGACTGGAACTCAGGGATGACCACCCTATCTCGTTCGCCTATACCTCGGAACTGGCGACACAAAGGGGTAAGGATCCCGTCCTTATGTCGGGTGGCAACGAACTGAAACAGCCTGTAGCACTGCCCAGATCGTTGCGGCTGGACAACGCCGGCAGATTGCAATGCACAACCTGTCATAATTCCCATGACAATGAATTGGGAAATTTTCTGGTCATGTCCAACCGGGGGACGGATGCCCCGTACCTGTGCACGGCCTGTCACGAGATCGAGGCAGTTAATGAAAAATGGTCGGAATCGGCGCACAAGAACTCAGCAAAAGCGACGTCCGGCTCCCGTGACAAGCACCTCTACCCCTATACCCTGATGGATGAAAATGGTTGTCAAAACTGTCATACGCCGCACGGGGCCAGTTTCTCGGCCGGGGCCACCGGGGCCAGCAATAAATCACCCTTGCTTTATCACGCCTCGTCGGTTGATAACTGCATACCCTGTCACAGGGGGCAGGTAGCGGAAAAAAATATCGATTCTGAAACAGACAAAACCTCGAACCACCCCATGGACAACAGTGAAATCCATGATCCAAGACCCGGCACGGTTAGCAACGAACCATATCAGCTGAGTGATACCGATCACGTTGTCTGCGTGGACTGCCATAATCCACATGCGGCCAATGCGGACGATTTCTCCACGGAACCCTACCTGCCCGGTACGCTACGAGGAGTAAAAGGGATTGATATCAGTGGCAATCCGAAAAAACCGATCACCGAAATATATGAACTGTGTTTCCGTTGCCATGGTGATGGTGCTACCGGTGCCATACTGCATACACCCCGTGTTATAGAACAAACCAACACACGGCTGGAGTTCCAGCAGTCCAATCCCTCATTCCATCCGGTGGCATTCGTGGGCAAGAATACAAGTGTCCCCAGTCTCGATGGCGCCACCGCCGCTCCGGCGTATCTTGGCTCCGACATCATGAGTTGTACCGACTGCCACAATAATGAGGATGCCCCGACCTATTCCTTTGCTACGGACAGGGGCCGGGGTGATGGTTCGGGCATGGGACCGAGGGGACCACATGGTACGGACAACAGGCCGGGTAACCACACACCCATTCTCTTGCGCAGATATGAAAAAGCAGACAATACCAGTGAGAGCGAGGCGAATTACAGCCTGTGCTACTACTGTCACAATCGTAACAGCATACTCAACGACGACTCATTCAAGGGACACAAAACGCACATCCAGGACTATAATACGCCCTGCAATGTGTGCCACGATCCCCACGGGATATCTATTACCCAGGCAACGATTACCCCGGACGGCCAACTCGGATGTAGCACGGGGGGGGGCTGTCCGAACAACACCCATCTAATCAATTTTGATACCAGCGTCGTTACTCCGTCGAACGGTCAACTGGTCTTCGTCGATACGGGTACCCAAACAGGAAGCTGTTACATGAATTGTCATGGCCGGGACCACAATCCGGAAACTTATTGAATGCCCAGGTAACCGGTGAAGCTGATCGATGAGGACTGTTGGCCTAGCAAGGATGTCGCGCCGTTGTAACCGGATGATTCCGTGACAACTATAGAGAAAAGCAAAATTGCCCTTCATGCGATCCCGGATATCACAATGGGCCTGGGCCGATTGGAGATACCTTAACAAATCGTTTTTATCTGACCAGTGCCCCGGGGGTTCTCTGTTGGCACCCTCCTCACAGAGACGGATAAGACGCGACGGCCTCCCCGGAAACGGTCAGACCAGCCTTATTCTTGCCAAGGTAAGAATAATTACACAGCGACTGGCATTATGATCCGGAAGGAAATAATATGAGATGAAAAAATCCACGTGTTCTCGATGCGAGTGAATCTCGTAATACTATTGCTGCTGACCCTCCTGCTGGTTTCTTCTGTAACCGCAGAAGACGGGGCCACCATCCCTGCTTCCGAGGAGGATCAGCAACTGTTTGCGCGCGTCAGCGAGATACCGGCCCTGGTCAGTCAAGGCAAGGTCACTCCCGGACAGGTGCCGAACCCGCACTGGCGCGATGATGCCTGTCAGGCCTGCCACAGCGGTAACCCCGACGCCAGACCGGTGCAGTTGCAGGGTAGCAATGCCGACCAGCTATGCCAGTACTGCCACGCCGTCAGTTTTGCCCTCAGCGATAGCCATCCTGTCGGCGTCAAACCGGAGGTAGCGATGATCGCCCGCATGCCGGCGTCTTACCGGGATGTCATCGAGCAGCGGGAGGGAAACCTTGCCTGTGTGACCTGTCATGAACTGCCGGCACAGTGCCTGACCGGACGCCGCAGTGAAAAGCAGGGCAATCCCTCTTTTCTACGTGATGGGCCTTTCCGCATCCGCACAGACCAGTGCTATCTGTGCCATGATGCCAAGCTTTACAAGCGGCTTAATCCTCATGAGCAACTGACCAAGGATGGCAGGCTGCGCCCTGCCACCTGCCTGCTCTGTCACAGCGAGGATCTGGACAGCCTGCGCAAGACGAAAGGGATCGAGAAGCTCGATTTTTATGGGGAACACGATCTGAAAAACCTCTGCACACGCTGCCATCCCTGGGTCCCCCACCCCGGCGGGGCGTTTGGTATTTCACCGGAAGAAGCGGGGCAGAAACACCTGCAGAAGCCCTCTGCCGAGGTGCTGCAGTTGATGCAAAAAAAGGCCGAGAAGAGCAGTGTAACCCTGCCGCTGGAACCAGAAACCGGAAAGATCTTCTGTGCGACCTGCCATGACCCGCATGAACGGGGCGTGCTGGAGAATACCCGGCCGGGAAAAGAACCGGGCAAGCGTCTCCGGGCAGAACAGATATGTATCCAGTGCCACTTACGTCGACTCTGACTTCAGGGGTCTCCTTGCCATGGTAATCACATGGTTACCCTGGCCCATGTAGTAATGCAGAGGGCCGTCCGCCTTCTGCGGAATACTCAGTCGAACAGGCCCTCCACGGAGAGATAGCGCTCGCCAGTATCATAACAGAAGGTCAGTATCCGGCTGCCGGCAGGGATTTCCCCCAGTTTGCTGTTGACCGCGGCGAGGGCGGCACCGGTCGAGATCCCGACAAATATCCCTTCTTCTTTTGCACAACGTACGGCAAACCGGAAGGCATCGGCATTGCCCACCTGTATGACACCATCCAGGATATCCCTGTTGAGGATTTTCGGGACAAAACCGGCCCCGATACCCTGGAGTGGATGCGGTCCTTTTTCACCCCCGCTGATCACGGGTGATGACGCCGGTTCGACAGCAAAGACCTGGAGTTGGGGAAATTCATTTTTCAATATTTCAGCACACCCCGTGATGTGACCACCCGTCCCGACGCCGGTAATGAGATAGTCGATCCCCTCAGGGAAATCTTCCAGGATCTCAAGGGCCGTCGACTGCCGGTGAATTTCAACATTGGACGGGTTCTCAAACTGTTGCGGGATCCATGAATTGGCGATCTCCCCGTGCAATTCAAGGGCGCGTTCGATCGCCCCCGGCATGCCCTTTTCCTTTGGCGTCAGCACGAGTTCCGCACCCAAGGCCTTCATATAACGCCGCCTCTCCAGTGACATCGATTCCGGCATGGTGAGTACCAGCCGGTACCCCTTGACGGCGGCAACCAGGGCGAGCCCGATACCGGTATTGCCTGAGGTTGGTTCGATAATTACCGTGCCCCTGGAAAGGATACCCTTGATTTCCGCATCGTTTATCATTGCCAGCGCAATCCTGTCCTTGATACTGGCGCCGGGGTTGCTACGCTCCAGTTTCATCCATACCTCAACACCAGGGTTAAACAGCCGGTTAATGCGCACATGCGGGGTATTGCCAATCGTGTCAAGGATAGTGTCTGCTTTCATTGCCTGACGCCTGTTTCAGGATGATTTTTCATTCAAAATGTACATGCGGTGTGAATTTATAACCTTCTCCGCGGATAGTCTTGATCATATTGGGATTCAGGGGATCACGTTCGAGTTTCTTACGCAGTTTCACCACCACGACATCGATACTGCGGTCATCCGGATTCCAGTCACGATCTGCAATCTTTTCCAGTATCTGATCACGGGTCAACACCCAGTTACTACTCGTTACGAACAGGGATAGTAATTTAAATTCGTAACTGGTGAGATGGACTTCCCTGCCGTCGGGAGAGATTAACTCGTGCGCAGCCAGATCCAGTACCCAGTCTGCAAAGCGTGCCTTTGATTTATTGCCTGTCTGCCCTTGTGATTTATCAGGCTCTGCCTTCAAACGTCTGAGCACACTATGGATACGGGCAAGCAGTTCCCGTTTGTCAAACGGTTTTGAAATATAATCATCGGCACCCACCTCAAGCCCCACCACCTTCTCCATTATGTCCCCCTTTCCCGTCAATATAATGATCCCCAGGTTGGGGTGCTTGCGCAGTTCCCTTGCCAACGTGAGTCCATCCTCATCCGGAAGCACCAGATCCAGCAGCACCAGGTCGGGCATGTCCTGTTCTATCTTGCCGCGCATCTGCTCACCGTTGGATACGACGCTGACAGTGTAACCTTCCTTGCAGAGATAGCGTTCCAGGAGATTACAGATTCTTTCATCATCATCGACGACGAGGATATGTGCTGATTTTTTCATGATTGATAACTTGCTTTATTCACTCAATTAGTAAAATACGCCCCCGGTATGTCCTTGCAATTCTCACATTACCTGTACTCCCAGATCAAGGAAATATCAAATGTACAATAGTCAGCAGGGGACGATTTCAACCCATAGCGGGTATTACTTCACTGTACCCCGGTAATTGATAGCGATGTATGCGGATTTTGACAGGGTATTGCAAGCTGTTGATCTCCCTCTAATACCTTTTCAAGGAATGCCGGCATTGGACATTTTTATTGGCCGGAAGCATCATACCAGGCCATTATAACCGCTGGCACCACGCCCACCATCTTGGAGTGATTCCAGAACCCGCATCAGACAGTTATGCAATGGACCACTAAATCCCCGGCAGCAGTGATAGGCATGGGCATTATCGCAGCCCTGTTAATCCTGGTATTAGACCTCACCCTGCCATCGGGTGTCGCGGCAGGCGCCCCTTATATTGTTCTCATCCTCATCGGCTTCTGGGCACCCTGGTGGTATTACATCTATCTTATGGCAGGTCTTGCTACCTTATTGACGATAGTTGGTTACTACTACGCATCCCCGGCCAGCGGTATTGATGACTGGATAATGCTTACCAACCGGGGCATGACGCTGTTTGCCATCTGGATTGCAGCAGTTCTCGGGACCCGTGTACAGATGAACGAGAGCAGATATCGCACGGCCATTGACAAGGCCTCTGATGGCATTATTTACATCAACACAAACGGCATCATCGAGTCATTCAACAAGGGGGCCCAGAAGATATTCGGCTATGCCCCGGAGGAAGTGATTGGTAAACACGTTTCCACCTTTTTGCCATCACCCTATCGTGAAAATTACAATGAATACATCACTGACGATGTAGTAAAACAGGAAGGCAAATTGACTGGCGAGAAACGCCTGTTACGAGGAATACGCAAGGACGGGACGACGTTCCCCATGGAACTGTCCTTCAGCGAGGCCAGGCAGCGGGGAGAATTGACCTTCATTGCCATCATAGACATCACCGAGCGCCAGCGTGCCCAGGAACAATTGATCCTGTTATCGCGTGCCGTACAGCAAAGTCCGGTATCCATCATGATCACCAACATCGAGGGAAACATCGAATATGTTAATCCGAAATTCGTCGAGGTAACGGGCTATACTTATGATGAAATCATCGGCAGGAATCCAAACATCCTTAAATCGGGGGATACCCCGGACGGTGAATACAAGAAAATGTGGGACACCATATCCGCCGGTCACGAATGGCGAGGCATGCTGCACAATATAAAAAAGAATGGTGATCGCTACTGGGAATCGGTATCCATTTCACCCGTCCGGAACCTGAAGGGGGATATCACGAATTACCTCGCCGTCAAGGAAGACATCACCGAGCACCTGGCGACAAAGGATCAGCTTGTGCATGCCCTGAAGATGGAGGCCGCCGGCCAGTTGACCAGTGGCATTACCCACGATTTCAATAATCTCCTGACCATCATCATCGGCAACCTGACATTACTCATGGAAGACATGGGTGATATAGAGGCTGAAGAAATGAAGGATATTCTTGATGATGCCCTTTCCGCAGCCAGGGATGGTGAGCATCTGGTGCAGCGCCTGCTGTTCATCTCGCGCAAACAGAAATACCAGACGCAGAGGTTTGATGTCAATGCCGTACTCACTGATATCAACAGTTCTCTTAACCGCATGCTGAGTGACAATATCACGGTGAAAATAGACCACACTGGTGAAGTCCTGATGACCAGGACAGACCGGAGCCAGTTTGAGAGCGCCCTCCTGAATCTTGCCGTGAATGCCCAGGATGCCATGCCGAACGGGGGCATATTCACGATTTCGACAGCAAGGACACATATCCATCCGTCAGCAGACAGCGATCTTACTGAGCAACTCATACCGGGTGAATATATCAGCATTACCACTAAAGACACTGGGACAGGGATGACCGGGGATGTCCTCGCCCATGCCTGCGAGCCGTTTTTTACAACGAAAGAACCGGGCAAGGGCACCGGTCTTGGATTAAGCATGGTGCACAGTTTTGCCAAGCAATCAGGCGGGGATCTGAAGATCAGGAGTGAACCTGGCAAGGGCACCGAAATTACGATTTTACTTTGCGAGTCAGAGCATGAGATCGTTGAATCCGGAACCATGGAAAAAACAACCAGGGATCTGCCAAAAGGTACCGAGACCATACTGGTGGTGGAAGATAATGAAAATGTCCGTCGCTTCGCAGTCCGTACCCTGGAAAACCTCGGCTATCGCATCCTGGAGGCAGGTGATGCCTACCGGGCTATGGAAATCCTCACGACAGAACATTCCCTTGATCTTTTATTCAGCGACATCGTTATCCCCGGCGACAAGAATGGCCGTGAGGTGGCGACATGGGCAATGGCGCAATACCCGGATCTGAAAGTGTCATTGACCACCGGCATGCTCAGTGAACCACCCCCTTCTGATATCAACTACCCGCTCCTGAAAAAACCCTATTCCGTAGAACGCCTCGCCTATTTTATCCGGGAGCAGCTGGACAGTGTTAATAGCAGGCACTGACAGGTTTGTTGATTTGCACGAAAGCACCTGTGAAACAGATGCGTTGGCGGTAGCATAGTCACATCAAATCAGCAGCAACAACGGGTAATGATTTATCTGCCGGCATACAAAATGCTGTTACTGATTAACCTTGACGACAATCCCGGTCTGGCGGATCTGTTCCGCAAATTGATCCATCCATTCCCCTGCAACTACTGAAAGTCGTGCTGCCTCCGGTTGCAGGGAAGGACGCGCCAGACCGTAGAGCATGACACCACGTACTGGCAGACATTCATACAGCAATCCCTCAATAAACTGTATATAGGCTTCACGCTCGGCATTGGGAGTGGGAAGGCCATCGAGACTGAAAATACACGTCTGTATCCAGGTTGGACAAAGACGGACTGCCGTCCTGAGATTCCGGCGAACACTGTCAACAGATATGGAGACGCCATTGATCTTTTTTATTCCTGCTCGCGTTGCACTGTCCAGTTTGAACCAGATTTCACCATTCAATTCGGCCAGGCGCACCAGACCTTTTTGTACAATGGACCGATTGACGAAGCTGCCATTGGTGATCAATACAATTTTTATCTGTCCTGCCATACCCAGTTCTGTTATCACCCGGCCTATGAGGTCGATGACTTCCGGAAACTCCCTTGCGGTAGTGGGTTCTCCGTTACCAGAGATCGCAATATCACGGATCATCTGATTTTCAGCAGGAATTCTATTAACAGCAAAAAAATCGCCATGCAGGACTTCATCAAGAAAAGCGTGTAACTCCCGCTCCAGCTGGTCCAGATTGATGGCAGGTGCATTGCCCCGGATCAGGCCCGGAACCTGGCAATATACACAGCGCCAGTTACATGCGTTGTTGGTATTCAGATTGATGCCGACTGACAACCCTCCGGCACGACGGGAAAGGACCGGATAAACATAGGTCAATCCTGCACTGTCACGACTGTGATTGGAAATCGTCAGCATCAGACAACCTGATTAAACACAAGAAATGTCATCGGCTTATAATATCCTGCCCTGTGTTGTATAAACATATGGATATGTACTCTCCATTAAAAACAAGTTATCTGTTTTTAATCTGACCAGATACAATGCAGCCCTGAATTTTATCTCGTCAAAACCTATAAATTATATTTCCTTACTCTCTATGCAAATCAGGTCAGGAACAGGCCGAATCAATCAATTTGTCCACTCCATGCTGATTATCAGCACTGTGATGATGGTTGCCGGTTGCGTTCCAGGCAACGGCGTTACGGTTCGTGCCACCGGGGGTATCGACCCGGCGGATACCGACTTCATCAAGGAGGCACGGCTGCTATTTCGAATAGCGGCCTGTGCAGGCATGGAACCGGTTCCGGAACGCATCAGCACTGAGATAATCAATCAGCACTGCGCCGAACTCGAGCCTGCCATGAAAAAATACGCAGGCGAATATGTCGATTCGATGAAAACCTTACTGGCCGGGTATCTGTCAGCCAAACTGCTGACGACAGTGATTTACCCGTTCGGCGGGGGTGATCTGTTGTCAGCATTGACGACCTATCCGGATGCAACGGAATTCTATACCCTGTCTCTCGAACTCGCTGGTGACATTCGGCGTATGGATGTTCTGGATGATGAACAAGCTTATACAGGACTGAAGTCTCTGCGTGATATGTGCGAAAACCTGATCAGTCTCCGGAATAGTCCGACCGGCACCGTCAATACCAACGAAACCTTGAAGGCCACACAGCGCGGTAACTTCCCTGGCCTGATTGCTCTTGCTTTCATTGCACTGGCAATTCACGGACAGGAACCTGTGTCGCTGCGTTATTTCGAACTTGAAGAGAACGGCAATATCCATTATCTCGGTGCCGATGAAATCGCTGCGAGGCAGGGAACCCTGGCTACTCCCCTGTTAAAAGAATGGACATCTCCCGACTTTTCAGCCGTGTTCTCCAACTATGAACTGCGCTTCAAACCACGTGGAGAGGCCGGGCCAATCCGTATTCATCGACATATTGCTGTAAACCTGGCGAACCCGTATTTCGATCCTGACTCCCCTGTTTACAGACACCTGAAAAAAAAGGGATCTGTTGCGGCAATGACCAAGGGTGCCCTGTATTTACTCTGGCGTGACGGGTTCACGAATATCCGCAACTACCTGATCGATCAGATCGATTTCATGATATCCGACAGCACCGGACTGTCACCCCTACACCTGCCACCGTCCCTGTTTCATTATACGGCGATCGGGCGGTTTGAAGGCTTGTTTGATGTACAGGATCCATTCATTCCACACAACGCGGCACTCATTGAAGTCTTCAAGCACCAGCCCTATCGTCCCCTGCCCTATCGGTATGGCTACCCGGACAAGGCCAACAATCCACATATGATCTTCGTGCAGCGACGGACAAGCGAATGAATCGTGCACACAGTGGGACGATGAATTACGAAGTTATAATACCTGGCTTGCAAGCGGTTATTCGCATCCGGTCGTAAATTGCTCCAGGACTCACACGAGCACCGAATCACTCTAAAGAACCATATAAACACGAGATGTCAAACCAGAACAAGATGGAGGACCCACGTGCAGACCAGCCGTTTATTTGAGCGTCTTGGCGGGGGTATGCCGTCCTTGTTGTGGGAGGGGTGGTGGTTATTGGG
>Ga0154767_1104_pt2 | contig 19050 bp, 22 predicted proteins | sample Rifle2008BG16ft_FD_105775 | JGI IMG/M metagenome (GOLD analysis project Ga0154767, IMG submission 105775) | Gammaproteobacteria bacterium RBG_16_51_14 | reverse complement strand
CGGTCTTTTACTCAGTATCGCCGATCCGGTCGTGGCCGAGGTTTATAAATGGGTCGATGCCGATGGCAAGGTCCATTATGGTGATCGACCTGATGATGCTTCGGCAGAAGAATTCAGGCTGAAAAAATCACCTGACCGGGATGCGGGGCTTGCAGAACGACTTGAGACCCAGAAAAGGATACTGGATATCTACAAGGAGGAACGTATCGAACAACAGGAACAACGGGCGAGGTTGATGGAAGAAAAAAAACAGCGCGAGGAAAACTGTCAGACCGCCAGGAAAAGATTATCCGCAGTCAAAACAGCCGGTTTCCTGTATGAAAGGGGAGCAAATGGAGAACGTCGTGTACTCAGTGATACCGAGCGTGCCGCCGCCGAGCAGACAGAGGCAGTAAACGTTGAACACTGGTGCAATTAAAGATACCTTGAATATCTTCAGGAATGGGGCCGTTTCATTATTCCGGCCACAAGATAATAATCCATCACCCCTGATGTTTGAATCCTGATTTAATAGACGATTCCAATATAATCAGTGTACTATCTTTGTCCCTTTACATCGTTTACAACCCGCATCTACATATGAAACAGGGATTCTGGCGGCATGAATGGTTTGCCGGACTGATTATCTCGGTCCTGTTTCTGGTCATCGCCAACAGTGAAATTATCAGGGCCCTGGAATATGCCGCCTATGACTGGGGTGTGCGTCATACACAACGCGACCCCGGCAAAAAGATTGCAGTCATCGCGATTGATGACAAAAGCATAGAAAACATCGGCCGCTGGCCATGGTCCCGAAGCAAACTCGCAGAGATGCTGGACAGGCTTGCGAGCGCGGGGTGCAAGGTGATTGGTAACACCATACTCCTCTCCGAAGCACAGATTGATCCCGGCCTTGGCATCATCAACAGGTTGATCAACCTCTATGAGACTTCCGGATTATCGAAGCGTCCCGATACTGCCCTGGCAGAACTTGGCAAGGAGCTTCAGGCAGGCCAGTCCGAACTGGATACTGACAGCCGGCTGGCCCAAAGCATGGCGCAGGCCGGGAATGTCATCATGGGGATGCAATTTGAACTCGGCACACCGCTTGGAAAACCGGACACCGAACTGCCCGCATTTGTCAGCAGGAATAGCCTGGCCACGGGACAGACCGACAGCAATGCCGGATCACCCTATCCGGCGATCGCCGCAACCCCCCCGATCGCGGAGCTGGGAGAACAGGCCGCCGGGATTGGTCATCTGAATCTGTGGATCGATCGGGATGGTGGGATCCGATCCGAACTACTGGCGGTGGATTACTATGGCCAGACTTTACCGTCTCTGGCCCTGATGATTGCCGCCAGGAGCCTGAACCTCAAACCAGGGGATATCAGGGTCGATCCGGGGAAAGGGGTCGCCCTCGGTAATCTCTATATTACAACGGATGCCATCTCCAGAATGTATCCGTTCTACTATCAGAATGAGGATGGAACAACGCCATTTTCGGTGAATTCCTTTTATGACGTCCAGGTCGGTAATATCGATCCCAACAATTTCAAGGACAAGATCGTCCTGATCGGGGCAACGGCCTTTGGCATCGGTACCACTGCGGTTACGCCGGTATCCGAGGCGATGCAACCCGTCCTGGTGCTGGCGAATATCATAGCCAGCATCCTGAATCAGGATTTTTTTGTCACCCCGGAATGGGCGGGACTGGCGGAGACAGGGGTATTCCTGCTGGTGGCATTGTATCTCATCCTGTTATTGCCGCGTCTCAAGGCAGGCCATGCGGCGGGGCTGAGCGCACTGCTCCTCCTGGTTCTGCTGGGCACCAGCCAGTTCATGTTGATCGGCAATACCCTGTGGCTGCAACTCATGCTGCCGGCGGCACTGCTGGTGTGTGGCTATTTATTGCTGATTACCATGCGCTATCTGGTGACGGAGCGTGGCAAACTGCGATCGGACCAGGAATCTGCCGAGAGCAACCGCACCCTCGGACTCGCTTATCAGCAACAAGGCCAACTGGATATGGCCCTGGACAAGTTCCGCAAGTGTCCCATGGATGATTCCATGATGGACCCGCTGTACAACCTGGCCCTTGATTTTGAACGCAAGCGCCAGTTCAACAAGGCCGCATCCGTGTATGAGTATATAGCTGAGTATAATGCCGACTACAGGGATATACGCCAGCGCATCCAGCGCAGCAAGGCGGTGCAGGATACGTTCGTGTTTGGCATGGCCGGGAGCGGACCAACAGCCACCCTGATGCTCGAGGGTGAGGGTATACAGAAACCCAGGCTGGGTCGTTACGAGATCGAAAAGGAACTTGGCAAAGGGGCCATGGGGGTTGTCTATCTGGGCAAGGACCCGACCATCAACCGGGTGGTCGCAATCAAGACCCTGGCCCTGTCTCAGGAATTCGATGAAGATGAGCTTGACGCAGTCAAGGCCCGCTTCTTTCGTGAGGCAGAAACCGCCGGGCGCCTCACCCATCCGAATATCGTCACCATCTATGACGCCGGGGAAGAACATGACCTGGCTTATATTGCCATGGAATTCCTGTCCGGACATGACCTGATGCGATATACCAAGGCCGATAAATTACTGCCCATTACCAATGTCATCCAGATCATCATCCTCGCCGCCGAGGCATTGCACTATGCGCATGAACAAAACGTGGTGCACCGTGATATCAAACCCGCCAATGTCATGTTTCTACCGGAATCATCCACGATTAAACTGACCGATTTTGGTATCGCCCGCATCACCGATTCCAGCAAGACAAAGACGGGTATGGTGCTGGGTACCCCATCCTATATGTCGCCGGAGCAATTATCAGGGAAAAAGATAGATGGCCGTTCTGACCTGTTCTCGCTTGGTGTCATGCTTTATCAGTTATTATCAGGGGAACTGCCCTTCAAGGGCGATTCCATGGCCACATTGATGTACAAGATCGCAAATGAACCCTGTCCTGCCATAGCAGGCATACGACCGGATATTACACAAAAGGCACCCTGTATCATCCCGATCCTCGACAAGATCCTGGAAAAGGTACCGGAGAATCGTTATCAGAAAGGCGGTGATCTAGCGGCTGATTTACGTAGATGTTTGAAATTATTGAAAAAACCATAATATGGACCTGTCTAGCAAAATCAATATCGTGAACCTTTCCGACGTCGGCCGGAAAAGACCGCATAATGAGGACAGTACCGTAACCGATGCCAGTATGGGCCTGGTTATCCTTGCCGACGGGATGGGCGGTTACAAGGCAGGGGAGGTTGCCAGCGCCCTTGCTGTGACATCCATACAGCACGAGATTTCAACAGGGATCCGGCATCTCAAGACCGGCCGCGTCGACAAAGTCACTGGTTATAGCTACGAATCTCTCCTGATCAGAGATGCCATCCTGTATGCCAATGACATTATCTTCGGGACGGCCCAGACCGATCCGCAGTGTCAAGGGATGGGAACAACGATTGTGACCGGGCTTTTTTATAATGATACCCTGACTATCGGCTATGTCGGAGATTCAAGACTTTACCGCTTGAGAAACAATAAGTTACAACAAATCACAAAGGATCATTCATTACAGCAGGAACTGATTGACAGGGGTCTTTATACCGTTGAAGAGGCCCTCGCCAAAACACCAAAAAATCTGGTAACACGTGCACTCGGTATCGATGCCAAAGTGCAGGTGGATATCATGGAAGAACAGGTACTGCCTCGCGATATTTTCTTGCTGTGTTCGGATGGATTAACTGATATGGTAAATGATGAAGAAATTCACTTAACCCTAAGTAAATATAGTGCTAATCTTGTACAGGCAGGCCAGGAATTGATACGACTGGCAAACAGTTATGGGGGTAAAGATAATATCTCGGTGATACTTGCATCTATCCGGGAGAGTTACGCTAGACCCAACGGGCTTTTTAATCAAATTAAAAATCGAATTTTAGATGTCAGGGGATAAAAGGGCTGAACTATGGCAAAGTTAGTTCTGAGCATGAATGGGGTGGTTCAAGGCGAGTTTGAACTGAACCAGGAGCGCCTAACCGTCGGGCGAAAACCCGATAATGATATTCAGATCGATAATCTTGCCGTCAGTGGCAAGCACGCATTGATCATCACGATCCTGGATGATTCTTTTCTGGAAGATCTGGGCAGTACCAACGGTACCTATGTAAACGGTAAACTCGTTAAAAAACATGTCCTTAAGGATGGTGATGTCATTGCCATTGGCAAACATGAACTGAAATACATAAATGAACATGCCACAGATAATGATGATGAATTTGAGAAAACCATGATCATCAAACCCGGGTCTGCGAGTGCCGCAGTCGCGGCAGCGCAGGCCGCCGAGAAGGCTGTGGCGGCTGCACCACATGCACCGGCAACAGGTTCGGGTGGGGCGAGTATGCCGCTGGGGCGCCTGACCGTGCTGAATGGCCCGATCGCAGGTAAGGAACTGGAGTTAACCAAGGCACTCATCACGTTGGGGAAACCGGGCACACAGGTCGCTGTTATTTCACGCCGGCCGCAAGGTTATTTCCTTACCCATATTGAAAGCGACGGGGATGGCAAGCGTTATCCGGTTGTCAATGGGGATCCGATAGGGCCCAAGGCCTATCAGTTAAAGGACAGTGACCTGATTGAACTGGCCGGCATCAGACTGGAATTTACCAATATCTCGTAACCATTCACACATCAGCCAGCGGTTTACCCGGGATCCCGGTTCTCGCGCGAACAGATCACTTGCTGGTGTGCGTGTAAACCCCGTCCCAATGCGCAGCTGGTGGATTAACCCGGAATTCCTGCGCCCGTTCAACATAGACCTGATATAGCTTTCGAGCTGGAAACTGCTTCTGCAGATTCAACAATTGCAACTCTGCCATGTCCCAGTTCTGATCCAGATAATATTTCAGTGCCAGTTTATAAAGCTTGATCTCATCGAGCTCCGACTTGGTAATTTCCGTTACCAGTGCAACAGGTTCATAGATGGTCACCGGCTCATCCTTGCCCTTGACCCGGACCCGGTCCAGTTCGCGATAGGTATAATCCGGTACAGCCGTCCTGGTGGACTCGCTGACGATCATTCCAACTCCATATACCTTGGTCAGGCCCTCCAGACGTGACCCCAGGTTGACCGCGTCACCCATCACCGTATAAGCCATTCTGAACTCGGATCCCATATTACCCACACTCATCTCGCCGGTATTGATGCCAATTCCAATGCGGATTTCAGGCCAGCCCCGGGCCCTGAATTCCTCCCTGAGGGCATTCAGACTCTCCAGCATGGCCATTCCGGTGTCCAGTGCATGCCGGGCATGCCCGGCATCTTCCAGGGGCGCACCCCAGAATGCCATGATGGCATCCCCCATATATTTATCGATGGTGCCACGATTTTGATGGATGATCCGGGTCATTGGTGTCAGAAATTCATTCATGAGCCTGGATAAATCCTTGGGCGACAGTCCCTCGGAAAGGGTTGTGAACCCCCTGACATCGGAAAACAGAACCGTCATCTCCCTGTTTTCCGCATCCATGGTACAGGCTTCCGGGTTGGCGCTTAATTCATCAACCAGTTCAGGCGGGATATATTGACCGAACAAGCCGGTAATCTGGCGCTTGCCACGACGTTCAACAAAGAATCCGAATGTCATGTTCAGAAGATACATCCCCAGCAACATGACGAGCAGGGATGCCACAGGTAATACCAGATTGGCGAACTGCCACATGGACAGATTGAAAACGATCAGTAGCACCGTGATGATGGCAAAAATAATATTTGCCCAGAGCGGGCTGACACAGGGGATCAGGATCGACAGGATCAGGCCAGACAACAGCATGAGAACAAATTCTGCACCTGCTGTATAGGGAGGCCTTTCCTTAATAACCTGATCCAGCAGACCGGCGATCAGGTTGGCATGGATCTCGACCCCGGGATACTTGTTTTGCATCGGTGTTGCACGCAGATCAAACAGGCCGGGGGCAGAGGTACCAACCAGTACGACAGCATCCTTTAACACGGCAGGTTCCAACCTGCCGTGCAGGACATCCGATGCGGAAACATAGTTAAAACTTTGCTGGCGTCCGCGATAGGGAATCAGTACCTGCACATGTTCATCAACCGGGATTTTCAAATGCCCCAGTCTGATCCATTCCAGTCCTGAATAATCAGCCTTGCTGAGCATATCTGATTCGACAAAAACGGGTTCAATGCGTCCCACATTATGAATGGCACGAACCATGGCAAGCGAAAGGGCCTCATAATACCGGCCCTCATATTCATACAGCAGGGGTATCCGTCTGACGATGCCATCGGCATCAATGGATGGATTGAAATGACCACCGCCGAGGGCGCTGTTCTGGAACAGCTGTAGATTGGCACCGTAGCCGATCGCCTCCGGGATATCGATACGCTTACCCCTGAAATCGTCCCTGGCCAGCACCGGGGCAGGCAGGACACCACTGCGCAGGGTCCCGGCGCCCTCCCCCGAGGTATTGAAATAGTAACCCATAATGACTGGTTTGCCGGACAGACTGTCTGCAAACAGTTGATCAAAATCCAGTGTCTGGCGCAGGTCTTCAACACGTTTTCTGAATTCCGGAATATCCGTGAATTCCCCGTCTGCCAGTTTTTCCAGTATCTTCAATCCGGAACTCTCGTCCGGTTCCGCAAATACAACGTCGAACCCGACAATGGCAACCTGGTAATAGTTGAATAACTCATCCAGCAATCTGGCAACATGATTTCTGCCCCACGGCCAGCGTCCAACTTCAGCGAGACTTTTCTCATCGATATCGACAATGATAATCCGCTTGTCGACGGTATTGGGCATGGTTAATACGAGCCGATAGTCATACGCCAGGTTCTCCAGTTGATCGATAAAGGCAAGCGGGACAAAACCGGCAACCTGGAACAGGAAAAACATGAGCAACAGGACATTTAGGAAAATCCGCAGATACTGGCGTTGGATGATCCGGAGAAAATTGTTCATCATCACTGGCAGCTTGAATACCGGTTTACTTTACAGACGACTGCTCCAGCACCGCTTTCATGTCCGCATGGAAATCAGCAAAGATACCTGCCAGGGCATCGGCAAACGCACCGGCGGCGGCCTGCATGGACTCATCCTCCATTTTCACAGTCACCGGATAGGTCTTCAGCAGAAGAGGCTTGCTCTCATTGCGTCGATCCAGACGCAAGACCAACTCAACCATCACTGCCGGTTGTTCAGTTGTATTTTTTCTTTCAAACCGTACTATCTTGCCAGCGACAGTCAGGTCTACATAGTCATCCAGTGAGGTAACTACCAGGTCGGCGGCGTTTACCTTGCGTAAATACGTGACTAGATAATCACGAATAAGGCGGGGCGGGCTGTCAGCCCAGTGGTGATAATGATATTGCTTCAGTTCAATTGCATTCTCGTCTTCCGTATACAGTATGGCCCGTTCCTGATGTAAGCCATCTGTTTCCAGGTTATCCACAAAAATAGCATTGCCTAATTGTGCGTCCTGCTGCGCAGATGAATCTGTCTCCGGCAACCGGTAATAGTGGTCAACCGGCAAGGGGGGCTGACTGGCGCAGCCGGTACCCATGCCAAGCACCATCAGCGCTACATATAGAAACTGTCTCATTCCAGCTTACCTTCCTCTGTTTGCGGTGAACTGCGCAATAATGTACCCGGATTTTCCTTTATCTGTCTCGTGAACTCCTGAATATTACGGCTGCTGTCCTCAAGGTGGTGCGAGATGGCGTCAGCATGGGCAGAAACCGTGGCCAGTGTTTTTTGTAAATGGGCGACTGAAGATTTTAGCCCTTCATCATTGGTATCAAGCAAGCCGTTCAGATCACCGACCAGCACACCAACCTTGGCAAGGAGTGTTTCCATTTCTGTCCTGGTAACATCCAGCCTGCCGACCAGCTCATTCATATTACCGGAAACTGATTTCATATTCCCCAGGAACAGGGCCAGGTTTTCCTGATTTTCATTGCCCAGTACAACATTCAGGCGATCCGCCGCATCATTCAATTTGACAACAAGCCCCTGAAACTGGCTGATAATCTCGGGTTGATCAATCTGTTTGTTAATCTTCTCGATCATCGGGCGGATACTGTTCGTGGTCAGATCATGAAAATCAGCGGTGATCCGCTCCACCTGTCCATTCAGGTTTCCCAAAAGCGGCCTCAGGCTGTTACGTGACAGATCGGTTATATCGGCGGCAACCTCATTGACTGCCGCAAAGATATTCGCTGCCTCCCGCCCCTGGATGTCAGCACCGGGCGCCAGGGACTCCGGGCTTTCACCTTCCTGGATATCAATCGTGATCGCTGACAGCAACCCGGATGCGACAATACGGGCAATACTGTCTGCGGGGATCTGCCAGCCTTGCGTTATGGCGAGTTCAAGACGGTATTGGGTAGCGCCCTTCGTCCTTACCGGTTCGATGAGTTCAACCTGGCCCACCTGATAGCCTTCATAGGAAACCGGTGTCCCGTATTTGATCCCGGTCACGTTGTCATAGGTCACAAAATAATGATCAGTGGGACCAGTGCGCCCTGTGATCTTGTACACTACAACAAAGAATGCACTCATGATCACGATTACGAACAGTCCGACTGCCAGATAGTTTATATTTTCCCGTTTCATCCTGATTCCTTCACATGCCGGTTAGTCTTCGCAGATATTCATCAGCGTGTATTTCCTCGTTACCTGGCCTGCGATTAAGCAACGACTGAATACGTTCATTGTCGGAGGCCCGGACCTCGTCAACAGTCCCTGTCATCAGGATATGTCCGTGATCAAGCACCGTAATCCTGTCAGCAATCTTGAACGCACTTTCCAGTTCGTGCGTGACAACAACAATCGTCATCTTCATGACAGCACGCAGGCGCAGGATCAAATCATCGAGTTCTGCTGAAACCACCGGATCCAGCCCCGCGGAGGGTTCATCAAAAAACATCAGCTTCGGATCCATGACAATGGCCCGGGCCACCGCCGCGCGCTTGATCATGCCCCCCGAGAGTTCTGAAGGCATCAGTTCGCCAAATCCACCGAGATTGACAACCTCCAGCTTCATCCTCGCCATGATTTGCATCGTCTTTTCATCGAGACGCGTATGTTCGCGCAAGGGTAACTGGACATTTTCGGCAACGGTCATTGAACTCAGAAGCGCACCACCCTGAAACGCAACCCCCATGATTTTTCTCAGCTCATACATCTCGAACGCAGACATTCTTGTTATATCCCTGCCCATTAGCTGAATACTGCCACTGGTTGGTTTCCCGAGCCCCAGCAGGAAACGCAACAGCGTACTCTTGCCGGATCCGCTGCCGCCCATGATGATCATGATCTCGCCTTCATTTACGGACATATTGATCCCGTGCAGGATCTCACGCTTTCCGTAATGAGTGACGAGATCAATAACCTCGATTGCTGCCCGGGTGCCGTTATTACGCATATCAACTCAACGATTCAGGAAATAGGTAAATACCATATCGGCAATAACTATATAAGTGATCGATAACACGACCGCGCGGGTGGTTGCCCGTCCAACACCTTCGGCACCGCCAATGACGGCAAATCCATTGGTGACACCCACCAATGTGATAATGACGGCGAATACCTCACTTTTCAGCAGCCCCTGCATGATGTCATTCACTTTCAAGGACTCAAGACTCTGGTCAACGTAGGCATCGAAACCGAGTCCCAGCTCAATTCCGGTATAGATGGCGCCACCAAGCAGACCGGCAAGGTCAGAGAAAAAAGTCAGTACCGGGACCATTATCATCATCGCCAGCAAGGCAGGCGCCACCAGATAACGCACCGGGTTGATCCCCATCACCCGTAATGCATCGATTTCCTGGTTGACCTGCATCGTGCCGATCCGCGCCGCCAGGGCTGAACCGGTACGCCCCGCAATCAGAATGCCTGTGATCAATGGTCCGAATTCACGCGTTACTGACAGTGCAACTCCAACGACAACCTGCGACTCTGCGCCAAAAGTCTTGAGATTGTAGATTATCTGTATTGCCAGCATGACGCCAATAGCAAATGAGAGGATAAAGACAATCGGGCTTGCGGCGATCCCCATTCCCATCATCTGTGCAAACACCGACGGGATACGGACGGGCTGCTTGATAAACTGGCCAATCAGGATCCATAACAGGCTCTCGATGAACAAGGCGCAGGAATAACCTACTTCTTCAACCCCCCTTACTGTGGTACGCCCAAGCTGTTCAATCGATGACGACACTGGACGTTCGGATGGATCAGCCATCTTTCTGCAGGCACGCCGCCACGGAAGCATGGATGGGGAACACCTTGTCCAGACGCGCCAGGTGGAGCACACTCATTGCCGCTTCACTGACACCTATCAGCCCGAATTTCAGTTTCTTGTTCTTTGCGGTCTGATAACCTTCCACCAGGCAGGCGACACCGGAACTGTCGATATAGGAAACTTTCGAAAGATCAACCAGCAGGTTTTGTTTTTCTGCAAGACAGCGCAGGAGAAACTTCCGTACTTCCGGGGAGCATGATAAATCAACGTCACCATCAAATTCGACAATGGCGTAACCACCTTCTTCGCGTGATTGTATATTCATTATTAACTCTCAATTAGCCAGTTTTTTTACCATCCTGAGATAATTGCCCTTGCCCCCCTCAAGATGCCCCATTTCACATTCATCCATGATCTCCCTGATGAAATGTGTACCCAGGCCGCCGGGGCGCACATCATCCAGATCCCGTGGCTTGACACTCGCCAGATCAACGGGCTCTGCAAAATCCGTAAGACGAAACTGAATCTGCGAATCATTATTGAGTATTTCCAGTACAATTTCACCTGTATCATCACCCCGGTAGGCGTGCTGGATGATATTCATACAGGCCTCATTGACTGCGATCACCAGCCTCTCACTCTGTTGTTTGTCACAACCGACGATCCCGGCGGCACGCTTGACCAGCATGCGGACCATGTACAAACGATCAGGGGCCGCCGGAAACCGGACCTCGAACAGGCGTTTTTCATTCATCAGGGCGATATTCGATCAGCATCATTGTAATGTCATCATGCTGGCTGATGCCTGGTTTGTGGATCTCGGCAACAATGTTTTTCAGTCGTTTGCATGATGTCTGGCGTGAGTTTGCCCTGATCAGCCTGATCAGGCCTGCGACATCCAGTGTTTCATCATTCGCGCCCAGGCTTTCCGTCACACCATCGGTAAAAATATACAAACTGCCGTGATGTAATGGTATGGTCGTCACCGGAAATTCAGTCCCCGGCAGAATGCCCATGGGTGGGGCATTTGCAGGAAACTCCTCGAAGTCACCGTTCCTGTGGTGCAGCAAGGGAGGTTGATGACCTGCGTTGGTAAACCTGATTGTGTCCTGATTGACATCGATAAAACCGGAAACGATGGTGATAAACATGCCATGCGATACGGTTTCACAGATCTCGTCGTTGACCCGGGCCAGCAGTTCCCCCGGGTCGTCCATTTTTTTGGCCAGGTGATGCAGCAGGCTGCTGGCCTTGGCCATCAACATGGCCGCGTTCATTCCCTTGCCAGAGACATCGGCAAGGTTGAAATAGATCAGGCCATCATCACGCCGGAAAAAATCATAGAAATCCCCGGACACCTCCAGGGCAGGTACATTCAGGCCCTGTACCGGGAACTGCGTATCATCTGCCGCAGGGAGCAGGTTCAGCTGTATTTCCCGCGCCAGTTCCAGTTCCTTGCGCATCCGTTCCTGTTCCACCAGTGCAACCGCCATTTCCGCAATGTGGATTGCCAGTGCTGCGGCCGAGGCCAGCGCCATTAAAAAATGCCGGTCACGATCCTCAAACAGTTCACCCCCCTTTTTATTGATCAGTTCAATTGCACCGATACATTCACCCTGAACAATCAGGGGTGCGCACAGTATCGATCGTGTATTAAAGCCGGTATCAACATCAACGCTATGGTAAAAATCAGGATCCTTAGAGACATCACGCACCATCTGGCAGGTACGGGTCTTTACCGTTTTACCGACAATGCCATGGGATGCCTGCAACCTCAGGCCTTTTATATACACCGGTCCGGCGCATTCCTTGCAAACCAGTTCAGTGTCCCCGTTCTCGAGAAGGAATATGGAGGCCGCCTCGGCATCCATGTAAACCAGTAGTTGCTGGATTGTATTGTGTAATGTTTCAGTAATATTCAGGGAACTGGCAAAGCGCTGGGAAATATCCGCCAGCAGCGCGAGTTGCTTTTCCAGCGTCAGCTCGGTGACATTCTCAAACAGACTGTATACATTTTCATGCTTCATCAGCCGATCTTCCCCAGGCAATCCAGGTAAGAGGATTCATCGGGCAATACGTGATTACGCTGCGCCGACCATAATACTTCTCCCAGACACTCCATCATCCTGTGTTCCAGGTCATGAGGCGAGGAGAATTTCGCCAGAAGTCTCCGATAGATGGCATTGATCCCCTGCGGCCGGTCAGAGCCGAGCTGTTCCCGGATGCTGATATGCATGCCCATGTGCAGAAACGGGTTGGACATGCCCAGTTCCGGTGAAAATTCCTGTATCATTGCATCACCCTCGTTCTCCAGAAAGTCATGATATTCAGGATGCTGTATTATCACACCCGATACCACCCCTTCCATTGGTTCCAGGGGAATTCCCGCCTTGTATTTGCGCCAGACATCAAAAAAGAACCGGCGAGCGGATTCACGATCCTGAACGAACATCAGTCACGCCTGTTACTTTTGTGTTCAAATGAAAATAAATTCCAATTATTCTCAGTTCAGGAAAAGAGCCACGTGCATATGGTATATCGCAGGTGGTATGTGGATCACTATATCAATTTATACAGGATACGGCATACCCTGTATCCATATATTTACCTATACAGTTTCTTTTCCTTCCATTCACACTCGTTAACTATGACACACCCGCTACATTTCGGTTTGCGCGCCACACAGGTATACCTGCCATGCAGGATCAGCCAGTGATGCGCCCCCTGCCTGAATTCAGCGGGTACGAATCTCTCCAGGTTCCTTTCCACTTCCAGCACGTTTCCCCCCGGTGCAATGCCCGTACGGTTTGCGACCCGAAACACATGGGTATCGACGGCGATGGTCGGCCGGCCAAAGGCCGTATTCAGGATCACATTAGCGGTTTTACGCCCGACCCCGGGCAGACCCTCCAGCGCTTCCCGATCATCCGGTACCTGCCCGGCAAATTTCTCCAGCAGGATCCTGCTGGTCCTGATAATACTGTTCGCCTTGACGTTATATAAACCGATCGTCCTGATATACCTTTTCAGGCCACGCAGACCCAGATTCAGGATAGCCGCCGGGGTATTGGCCACCGGAAACAGTTCCGCAGTGGCCCTGTTGACACTCACATCCGTTGCCTGTGCCGACAAAATGACAGAAATCAGCAATTCAAACGGACTGGAATATTCCAGCTCGGTCGTCGGCTTTGGGTTTGCTGCCCGCAGCTTTGTGAAAATGGCTGTACGCTTCTGTTTATTCAAAATGGTATGGCCGGAGATTGGAAAAACTGCCCTATGATAGAGGGTGCACAGGTAAAAATATATTCTGTCTGGCCAAGGGGAAAATTGTTAATCCAGTCCTAAACCTTGCCAATCTCTCGAATAACAGCAGGGACAGGTCTTGCTGTGCTACCTCCTGGTGCTCCAGTGTTAGTACCGTAGCCGGATAACAGCAATTCCCCCGCATTCGTACAGATAATCTATTTTGCAATGAACCTTCCCGGTTATACCCTGTAGAATATCCGTATGGCCATGCAAAAGTTATTCGCACAATACATCGGTACAAACAAAGAGTTCTGGCCAACATCAATACGATCAACAAGATGAAACTGGCGACCTATTTATATAAAGACACTTACCGCGTCGGTGCTGTTGTCGAAGACGAAATCGTCGATGCGGGTGATGCCTATACGGGTACACAGGGAATGCCTGTCTTGTTGCAGGGAGGGAACGCCAGCCTGGCAAGACTCCAGGAGTCGATTGAGAGTGATCAGCAACGCATTGCCATTGCCGATATCCGACTGGCCGCCCCGTTGCTGAAACCCGCCAAATTTTTCGGTGTTGGCCTGAATTACACGGATCACATTGCAGAGACCGGCCGGGACAAACCGGAATACCCGACCTTTTTCAACAAACAGACGACCTGTATCATCGGGCCCGGTGCTGCCATTCACCTCCCGCGGGTCTCGGACAAACTGGATTACGAAGGTGAACTCGGGATGGTCATTGGCAGGCGTTGTCGCCATGTACCCCTGGCCCGTGCCAGTGAGATCATCGCCGGCTACCTGATTGTCAATGATGTCACCATCCGCGACTGGCAAACACGTACTCATACATGGACCCTGGGCAAATCCTTCGATACCCATGGTCCCATCGGCCCGTGGATCGTCAGTGCTGATGAACTCGGGGATCCGCATGCCCTTGCCATCAGGACCCGGGTCAATGATGAGTTACGGCAATCCTTCAATACCCGGCATCTTATTTTCAATTGCTATTATCTGGTGGAATACCTGACCACGGTCATGACACTCGAACCCGGTGACATTATCTCTACCGGCACCGGCAGCGGTGTCGGGGTAAAGATGGACCCGCGCGGTTATATGAAACCGGGTGATGTGGTGCGTATTGAAATAGAGAAGATCGGTGTTCTTGAAAATCCGGTCATTGCAGAACCTGGGGATACCGCCTTTATCGACTGACCTCAGCTTGCTGTCAGGTCATCAAGATTGATCTTCTCCAGCACTATCCGCATGAAATCCAGACGTCGCAATGCATCGTCCATTTCCAGCAATGATTGTTTTATGGACAGATCAAACGGCAATAATTCGGCCAGTCGCTGGCTGACCCAGCAGGCATCCTCGAATTTCTCCATGTCATCCGCAAGCGCCAGTTCATGTCGATACGCAATCTCATACAGCAATTCTGAAAACGGCCGATAGGACTCAGACACATCGATTACTGCTTCATCGACCAGGATGATGTCACCCTCCAGCAAGCCGTTGGAGCGGACACGGATGGCAGAAATCCGTATGCGGTGTTCCCCCTTCACCGTAATCCCCAGTAAACCATTATCGAGTGGATTCCAGTCAACAATACGCGCATAGGTCCCTGTTTCATAACAGTCCGCCGGTGTACCCGCCTCGTTACCCTGGCGGAGCAAACAGACACAAAAACCTGTATCCATGCGCAGGCACTCACTTACCATGTCCAGATAGCGTGGCTCAAAGATCCGTAAGCTCAGAAGACCCTCTGTGAACAGCACGGTATTGAGCGGGAACAGGGGAACGCCTTTCACAGGTTTTGCAGGGCCATTATAAGTTTATTGTGTATACCGCCAAATCCACCATTGCTCATTATGACGATATGTTCTCCCGCTTGTACATCCGCAATGGCCCCGGCAATAATGGCATCGATATCCCTGCAGACCCTGCATTTCGCGCCCAGTGTTGCCATGCACCCCGGCAGGTCCCAGCCAAGCCCCTCTGGCTGGAACAGGAATACCCGGTCCGCCTGTACGAATGAGGGGGCGAGCGTATGCTGATGCACACCCATACGCATGGTATTGGAGCGTGGCTCCATGATCACCGTGATACGCTGATCGCCGACCGACTTGCGCAAGGCTTCCAGCGTAACCTGGATGGCGGTGGGGTGATGTGCAAAATCATCATAAACAGTAACCCCATCCACCACCGCGAGTTTTTCAAGGCGGCGTTTGACGTTCCTGAATCCGGCAAGGGCGGCACAGGATGCCCCCGCCGGGATACCAACATGGGCCGCCGCCGCTATCGCGGCCAGGGCATTTTCAGCATTATGTCTGCCGATCAATGACCAGTCGACGACCCCCACCGGTTCCCCATCACAAATGACATCAAAGCGGCTGTAATCGGCCTTCTGTGCGATTGCATTCCAGCGGGCATGGTCCCCCCCGAAGGTCTCCACGGGGGTCCAGCAACCTGCCGCCAGTACCTGTGCTATGTTCGTATCTCCGTGGCTGGCGATGATCCGGCCCTGTCCCGGCAAGATCCGGACCAAATGATGAAATTCGCGTAAAATAGCCGCAATATCGTTGAAGATGTCCGCATGATCGTACTCGATATTATTAATAATCAGCGTCTTCGGGCGGTAGTGGATGAATTTGGAGCGCTTGTCGAAAAAGGCGGTATCGTATTCATCGGCCTCGACGACAAAATACCTGGATCCTGTATAGCGGGCCGAGAGTCCAAAATTTTCGGCGATACCCCCTATCAGAAAACCGGGATTCAAACCCGAGGATTCGAGCAGCCAGACCAGTATACTGGTGGTCGTCGTCTTGCCATGGGTGCCGGCGACGGCGAGGACATGTTTGTCCTGCAACAAATGCTGTTCCAGCCACTGCGGACCAGACACGAAGGGAAGCCCCTGATCCAGGATATATTCCACCGCCGGATTCCCGCGGGACAGGGTATTTCCGACCATGACGAGATCGGGCGCAGGCTGTAAATGCGCTGTTTTATATCCTTCCAACAGCGGAATGCCCAGCCCGCTTAACTGGTGGCTCATCGGAGGATAGACGTGTTCATCGGAGCCACTGACCACATGCCCCATGGCCCTTGCCAGCAGGGCAATGCCGCCCATAAACGTCCCGCAAATACCCAGGATATGGATCCGCATCAGCTTGTCTCGGCCGGAAACAGGAGGGCGATGAAATTCGAGATGACCCAGATATAGGATATGGCAATAATGATCCCGAGGCCGATCGTGGTCTGTAACGCATGCCGGAAAATATGGGCCATGATGGCGATATTCCAGATAATGAGGACAATCAATAATAGCAGCCCGATACTCTGGCCGGTCCCTTCCTGGCCCAGGCTTGAACCCAGATAATACAGCGGCAAGGCAATCAGGCTGATGACAATACCGGTGCCTGCAAGGGCGGTGACGGTTTGTGACCAGCGTTCTGTCTTGTTTCCGAACTGTAACAAACCATAAGTAAATACCATGACCAGCAATGCCTCAATGACCCCTGCCAGTGTGGCATTCACGATCTGTGCCGAGAGTAATGCCAGCATTGCACTCGCCAGGATATACCCGGCGACACTCAGGGACAGCAGTACATTTGACTTCGGCAGGTCCTGCGGATTCTTTCGAAAACAACAGATATCGAAAAAGGCATTGAAGATGGCATGTATTGCAGACAACATGATCCCGGGTAATACTCCTGACAAGAATCAAGACAAGTTGATGATATACAGGAATCAGGAAACAGATTCCATATGATGATACAGTTTAATCCGGTGTAAACCTCGTTTGTCAATTTCACCAAAGCCATGAAATTTGCCCTTCTGATCAATACAGGACCCTATCAGCACCAGGCGGCGGATACCGCCTACCAGTTTGCCAGGGCTGCCCTGGCGGAAGGTCATACCATACGGAGGATCTTTTTTTATCAGGACGGCGTTTATAACGCCTCCCGCTTATCCGTTCCACCGCAGGACGACCGGCATATTGTCCGGCGCTGGTCAGCACTGGCAGCTGAACACCGGATTGAACTACTGCTTTGTTCCGCCTCTGCATTGCGGCGGGGAATACTCGATAAAGAGGGGGCCAGGGTGAATGCCATCGATACCGACAACCTGGCGCCGGGATTCAGGCTGGCAGGGCTGGCACAACTGATTGACGCCGGTATTGAGGCGGATCGGTTGCTCTCCTTTGCAGATTGAAAACGACCATGTCCACAAAAAAACGCATCATGATCGTCAACCACCGCCCGCCCCATGGCACACTCCATGCGTGGGAGTCACTTGACCTGACACTCACCGCTGCCGCCTTTGAACAGGAGGTGTCAGTCGTGTTTATGGGGGACGGCGTCTTTCAATTGCTGGCGGATCAGGATACGAGTCAAATCAATATCAAGAATTTTGCGCCTGCCTACCGGACCTTCCGGGATTACGACATCCGGCATGTTTACGTTGAAAAAGAGGCCCTGGCACGCCGAGGCCTCAGCAGTGATGATCTTCTGATTGACGTCAACCTGGTCGATACCGGTGCCCTGTGCAGGTTGATGACAGAACAGGACATCATCCTGCACTTCTGATGGACTGGAAGAGGATGCTGCACACAGTCAATAAATCGCCAACCGAATCAGACAAACTGGAAACCTGCCTGCGTTTTACACAAGCGGGTCATGCTGTCTTGCTGATAGAAAATGCCGTTTATGCCGCATTAGCCGAATCGGCGATGGCGGGACAATGGCCGGACAAGTCATCCGGAATCACAGTCTATGTATTAACCCCGGACCTTGCGGCAAGGGGATTGCTGGGCAGGGACTTGCATCCCGATATCAGGCAGATCGACTATCCTGGTTTCGTCCGGCTGGTGACGGAAAACGATGTCGTGCAGTCCTGGTAACCCGGAACATGGCTATTGAATACGAAGGCAGGTACCTGGCAACCGATCCGGAAGGATTTCTTCTGGACCTGAATGACTGGAACCGGAAAGTTGCTGCCTTGCTCGCGCAACAGGACGGTATTGAACTAAGTGAATACCACTGGGAGATCATCGATTTCTGCCGGGACTATTATCATGAGTACGGGATCATCCCCATCATGCGTATCCTGGCGCGGGCAATCAGGGACCGGCTGGGTGCGGCAAAGGGGGAAAGCCTTTATCTCTACCGCCTGTTTCCGCAAGGACCGGTGCGGCAGGTCGCACGCATCGGGGGACTGCCCAAACCCCCGTCCTGTATCTGATACTGGGGTTTCTCCAGGTTATGGACATAAAAAAGCACACTGACCAGATGGTGCAGAGGGCGGGGATTGGGGTGCTGATTGGGGTTATAGGTGCGAGTTGCTTGCCCAGCAATAAATGGCAGCATAGGGGCTATGCTTGGTATTCGAATGACCTGGGACTGGTTGGATTGCGACGGGGCCACAGGGACGGTGCACCATGCCAGAGAAAGAAGAGAACCGCTGACATCTAAATCCTGCAAAAAAGTTCTACCTATATAATTGCGCGCTTCGCGCGTGCCGACCGCGCGAGGGTTTTATCCAA
>Ga0154767_1077_pt1 | contig 19248 bp, 19 predicted proteins | sample Rifle2008BG16ft_FD_105775 | JGI IMG/M metagenome (GOLD analysis project Ga0154767, IMG submission 105775) | Gammaproteobacteria bacterium RBG_16_51_14 | reverse complement strand
GCCGTAATAACGCTTGCCTGGATAACCTTCCGCATATTTATTGGTGAGTACTGACCCCTGGCATTCCAGAACACGCGGGCTTGTATTATTTTCGGAGGCAATCAATTCAATATGATCTTCCTGGCGACGCCTTTCCCCCTCCATCGCCTTAAAGAGTTCATCGTCAAAACCTTCCACTTTCATATCATGTGTAAACATAGCCTTCCTCTGTTGTGATCAATCATGACAAAAATTCTGTACCTGCCCAGGCAGTTACCGTTATCGCGGCGTACTCGTTATTAGCCCATATCGGGAACAGGGCTGAGACCAGGGAATAGCGGCTAATAGTATCAAAACACTCCATTCAATGCATACCGGTCGCCCACCTGGGGCCAGTGTGGCCATGCTTTCTCACCCATCCTGTTTGTCATCCCTTAAACAAATGTAATTTGTTGATTTATATATCATAATATCAAGATGCTGTCCGCCGGTGACGAATTTTCAGGTGAAATCCCATTTTTCAACCATCCGATACAGGATCCAATATCGTCCCCCGGAAGGTGACCGGCCAGTTTCCCCCCAGACCACTGTAAAGATCAAACTCGCAATGAAGGATTCCTATGTCAGGCAGGGCATATCTGAAATATGCGGTATGCAACTTAATATTGTCTTTTTGGCCAAGCCCGGTTTCTACATTTACTCGGGTAATCTGTACCAGACAGGAAACACGATTGACTGTTCACCCCGGATAGATAGCTTGCTCAATACTGCCTGTGTGTGAAATCTAACCTGAAGGTTTTCAGGTTTCCTGTTTATCGTGTTTTTCAACCAGCTACAGTGATGCTGTATCATGATATGCTGACCGTTCTTGCTGTGAAATCAATGGGGTATATTACGTTATCGATGAATGAGAAAAAAAGAATCATAACAGATGCAGAGCTTGTTTTATCGAAAGCTGACCTGCTTTATTCAGCCGAGGAGGTAGATGCAGCCTTTGCCAGGCTTGCCGAAGAAATGACAATCCACCTGTCAGACAAGGACCCGCTTGTATTATGTGTGATGCTCGGCGGGATTGTTCCAACAGGTATTTTATTGCCACAGTTGTCGTTTCCGTTACAGCTCGATTACGTTCATGCAACCCGCTATCACAGCAATCCATCTGGTGGTCAATTACACTGGGTTAAAAAACCGGGGAAACACCTCGTAGACAGGACGATCCTGCTTGTCGATGATATCCTTGATGAAGGTATCACCTTATCTGCAATAAAAGATGATTGTCTGCAGGCCGGGGCCAAAGCTGTCTATACCGCAGTGTTAATAGATAAAATCCTTGCAAGGGAAAAGTGTTTGCCAAGAGCAGATTTCACCGGGCTTACCGTTCCCGACAGATACATTTTCGGTTACGGTATGGATTACCTCGAATATCACCGTAACTGCCCGGGTATTTATGCGTTGCGAGAATCATGACTAGACTGGCTATCATTGGAGGTACCGGTCTGACCTCTCTGCCCGGGCTGGTAATAAGCCGACAGCAAGATCAGCAAACACCCTGGGGTTCACCTTCAGGAGCACTTGTTTTTGGTACCTATGCAGGAACAGAGATCGTTTTTCTGGCTCGTCATGGCAATCCGCACGCCATACCGCCACACAAGGTGAACTATCGTGCCAATATCTGGGCATTGAAAGAAAACGAGGTTAGCGATGTCATCAGCATCAATGCCGTTGGTGGTATTACGAAAGAAATGTATCCAGGAAGGCTGATCGTGCCAGATCAGATCATTGATTATACCTGGTCGCGTAAACATACTTACTATGACGATAATCCCGGGGAAATTGTATATATTGATTTTACAAAACCCTTTTGCGAGAAATTACGACAACATCTAATCACTGCGGGAACTGAATGTGATGAAATCAATCTTTATCCCACTGGTACCTATGGTGTTACCCAGGGACCGCGGCTGGAATCTACCGCCGAGATTCGCCGTATGGAACGTGACGGATGTGATATCGTTGGGATGACCGCCATGCCAGAAACAGCATTGGCAAAGGAACTCGGTATCAATTACGTATCCTGTTCACTGGTCGTCAACTGGGCTGCAGGCAAATCATGTGAATCGATTACGATGAAGATGATCGACGACAACCTGAAGGAGGGAATCTGCAAGGTTAATACCTTGCTGGCAAAGGGAATCCCGAGAATAGTTGCCTGAATATTTTATCGCGGAACAAGACCCCGTACGTAAGCGCGGGGGGCCTCGTTACTTGCTTGTGTGGAGTGGTCGTGATGCCCGCACATTATCGTGCGGGCCACGTGTGAGGCTGGATGCGGCTTTTCCCAACCGGCCGGGGACAATGTATCCAGGCGTAGACGGGATGATTCCCTGTGCGGAGGAGCAGGGAGATTCAAATTACATTGCAATTGCCGGTTTACTGCATGCTAATTGCATTTCGTGCAGGTGCTCCTCAAGCGTCTTGTACTTGTCTTTGTATTCAATCCAGATGGCCTGACTGCTCATACGCTCTTCTGCCTCTCTGTACTCATCGAGCAACCGGATTTTATCCTTATCCTGGATCCCGGCCTCGGCCATGGGATAAAGGATATTATCCTCCTTGTATATGTGTGCTCTTAGAAGCTGCCCATAATTCCAGGCATTTTCAATGAGGTGGTTCAGTTCGCCATTTTGAATGGCCATCTTCATAAGCTGAACAAAATGCCTCCCCTGGTCATGTTCAAACAGCATCTGGGGAAGTGGATTGCAGTGACTGAGGACACCTGGTACTTCCAGGTATCTGAATAGGATATCTTCCTCCTTTGCATGATGAAACGTATCGGCAAAATTCCGGATAAAGCTGACGAAAATATCGGCCTTTTCCAAAAAAAAGGCTTCCCCCTGATTCGCCTGGTTTAAATGGATGTACTGATCCATCAAGTCTATATATTTTACTATGAGCTTATGCTCCTCCATTAAATCGTATGTTACCTGCATTTTTCACCTGCCTTTCCCTTGAGTATATCTTGTTTGAATACGATACCGTTGCCGGTAACGCCACAGCCAGTTTCTGGATTTTCTTGCAACCCACCGAAGTAGTTATCCTTTCACTGAATTCAGGTAGGCTCCTGATAAGTCCTGAATATTCCTGATCTGTTATCCTGGCGGACGACTCCATGGATGGAGGAGGTAGTGCGACTCAGGAGACAAAGCCGAGGCCGGAATGCGGTCTGGACAACCAGTCTACAAGATGCCATTTTTTGATGGCATGACGACAAGGACTCTTCATCAGAGGTTCCCTGGATAAATTATCTTTATACGCAACAGTTAATTCCTTGACTAAAATCAAGACCGGATAATGCATACCAGTCCAGTGACCAGGCTTGAAAATTGAAAATTCTGAAAATGGTGGCAACCCTATAACTGCCAGTTTTTTTCAAAACAGGAAGTGCAAATAATCTATAGTTCATGACAATAATCATTGCATTTCCGCAGGAACTTGCTGGTGGTGTTCGGCATGGGAACACGAACAGTTGCCAGGTTGGATAATAACTCACCACCTTCATGAATGAGTTGCCTGGCTTTCCTGTATTTATATTTTTCTACGTAATTCGCGTATCCTGTAACTTCAGGTATAAAATTATCAAGCTGTTCTTTCGCTGAAACATATCTTGGCCATATTTCAAACATGGCTGAATCGCTACGTAATGTTTCACATGCCAGCTTTGCACTCTCGCCAAGTTCCTTTACCCTGGATATGAAATCTTCAAAACCGGGTACTCGTGTGGATATGGTTATCAATTCATTTGTAATCTGATCAATTTCAAACATCGTTTGTGCAACCTTTATGTACCGGCTTTCAAAGAACGCATCCATCGGCATCGAAAATACCTTGAATGGCTCACCCCATAGTTCATCCAGGCCTTCACCCCCTCTCGCTAATTTAATATTCTTGCCCAGTTCCAAAGCCTCCATAAAATACCTGCCACATTCCCTGAGCAATTCATTACTGGATTCTATCCTAACGCCTGCCTCCTCAAGTTCTACGATCGTGGTTAATATATCAGAACTGCGATTCAACAACGCGCCTGCCAGCATCGCCCCCTTGACGCGCTTTCGTGCAGGATCAGACTCACTCTGATAAGCATCCCTGATTTCATCAAGGCGGTAACCAGGCGTGTTGATACCAGGTTCCAAGTGATGAAAAACCCGTTTTGTTAATTGGTCAATAGTCTGCTTTCTTGTTGCCAGGCTGTCGGAATTGACTTCATATTGCCTGATCCAGTATCCATCATAGTAAATACAGGGTTTATTATTGATTACTTTCTTTGTCCCGTTTGCAATCTGGTTTCCCATAGATATGTACACACCTGCCCTTGAATAAGGAGTCGTTTTATTATGTGCGTCAGTTATTTGTTTATTTTGATGTTATCTGATTCCTTCGCAAACTTGCCTGATAATTGCATAATCAAATACATTCCAGCTGATGCCGGAGTATGTAAAATATAATGCAGCAACAAGCGTCATGTAATTTACTCTTCCTGAAATAATTCAATAATACCGTTCACTATAGTCTGTTTAATTTCATTACCCATCGTGTTTTGCCTGAGACTTTGAGGAAATCAGGATAATGTGGTCTGCCTGATAAGGGCATCATTCATAGTGAGAGGAACGGGGCACAACACTTGACCCTGTCTAATAGGATTTATATTTTCCATTAAATCAACAGGATAGTGATTTATCTGTGTGAGAATACCTTTTTTTCCTGCTCCTTTATCATGAATCAGGTCAGTTGGCTTGTACAGTCGGAAAATATCTGATTTCATATATTTCATAAATTCAGTTTTTTAGTGAAAGTTTGATCTATATCAATTCATCTTGATTAATCTTTAGACTTACTAAACATCACAACAATAAATATTCCGGGGGGGGGTAAGATGAACTTTCTTACAATTGTTATCATTGCTGCTCTTATCGTTACCGTTGCCATTGCCGCTATGGGGATATTCTCAATGTCTCAAGGTGACAAGTTTGATACACAAATGAAACTGGCCCGTGTTGGAACAGATACAATGACGTTCTGGCTTCTGATCCTTGCTCTTTATCTTATTTATAAAAACACATGAGAAAATGAAATAGAAAGACAGCCTCTTAAAGGCAGTTATCGGCTACTATTTCTCTGGTAAATTCTGCCATTACTGACAGACAGACATGGGTCATCTTCTGCGTCACATCAAACTTATGAGTCTTAGCTTCCTGGCAACTGAGATAGCTAGATCGTTTCTGGATTTGCCATCCGGAATTAATATTATTAATAACTATAACCGGGTCACCTGCAGAATCACACCGAACATCGGATGATCAAAATAATGCAGTTCGTTCAGTTTTATTTTCCGGGTTTCATTCATTCGTACATATTCAGCCTTTTTCCGGACAGACATGGCACTATCACTCGAATCCCTGGAGGGAGCTGATCCTGTATTTGAAAGTGTGTCAATAAAATAAACTAAATCCACATCAACATGCAGAAAATGTGAGCTGCGAATGCGAATTGTGCCATCAACAATAAATCTTGGTGGTATCAGAAAATCCGGCTCATTGTCATCAGATATCCCGCTTTCAGGCAATGTGCCATCGTGTTTTTCAATATGTACAGCACGTTCTCCTGAACCACCAGGCTGTTGCCAGGAGACATGAACAAGGGGGCGGTATTCCTTTGATGATTTCATAACCCGGTATATCCCGTCCATCCGGTATTTGTCTTTAGGTAAAATCAAGAATGGAATTAACGGTTTTTTATCCGTGCCCTGGGTTCCCGTATCCTGTTTGTCTGCTCCATGCCCGGACTGTACCAATTCCGTACTGCCATCAAGGCGAGGTATTCCCGGGTTTTCATACCAGAGTTCACCATCGCCGTCCGAGTAAATGTTTTCAAAAATGATGACTTCGACCTGATACCATGCAGCGAAGACTGGGTTCGTCCAGAAATAAAAAACAGGCAGGAGTAAATATATATATTTCATACTCACTATTATGCAGCATGTTGCGCATCAATTTCTTCAAAAAGGTACAACAAGATCAGGTAACGGGATTCGGCATCTGATAATTCCTTCGACACCCGCAGTTTGTCCTGCCCGTCAAATCTATAGGTATGTGGTTCGGACTGAATCAAACGTATGATCCCGCTCGGATTTATACTGATATTTTTCTTAAAGTACAGTCGCCCTCCCCGGTTTCCCAAATCTATCTTGCTGATACCCAGTGGAGCTGCCTTCAATTTCAACCCGGTGACACGGAACAGGCTCCTGGCTGCTTCCGGGAGTAATCCGAAACGGTCGATCATTTCCTCCTGTATTTCAGACAATTCTTCCTTGTCACGTGCACTAGCTATTCGTTTATACATGATCAGCCGCGTATGAACATCAGGAAGGTAGTCTTCCGGGATCAGTACCGGGATATGTAAATTAATTTCAACGCCATGATCCAGGGGGCGATCAAGTTCCGGCTGCCTGCCCGCCTTCAGGGCAAGAATAGCACGCTCAAGCAAGTCCATATATAATCCAAACCCGATTTCCTGGATCTGGCCACTCTGTTCTTCACCGAGTATCTCACCTGCACCGCGTATTTCAAGATCATGCGTTGCCAGTGTAAAACCAATGCCAAGTTCTTCGAGTGATTCAATCGCTTCAAGGCGCTTCAAGGCGTCCTCTGTTATCACCTTGCGTGGTGGTATGATTAAATAAGCATAGGCTCGATGATGGGAACGTCCAACCCGTCCCCGCAACTGATACAATTGTGCCAGACCGAATTTATCGGCACGGTTGATGATAATGGTATTGGCCGTTGGTACGTCAATACCAGTTTCAATGATCGTGGTACATACCAGGACATTAAAGCGCCTGTGGTAGAAATCCAGCATGACGGCTTCCAGCTCTTTTTCTGCCATTTGACCATGGGCAACCCTGACACGTGCCTCAGGCAGTAATTTTTCAATCTCTTTCGCCTTTTTTTCTATGGTTTCGATCTCGTTGTGAAGAAAATATACCTGTCCACCACGTTTGATTTCGCGTAGCAGCGCCTCCTGAATGAGGACGCTATTCCATTCACGTACAAAAGTCTTGACCGCAATACGTCGCAATGGCGGCGTTGCAATAATTGAAAGTTCACGCAGATCGGAGAGAGCCATATTGAGTGTTCTTGGTATCGGTGTTGCTGTCAGGGTAAGAACATCGACTTCTGCACGCAGTGATTTGAATTTTTCCTTCTGCCTTACTCCGAATCTGTGCTCTTCATCAATAATCACCAGGCCAAGCCGAGCGAATCTGATATCTTCCTGGAGTAACTTGTGAGTCCCTATCACGATATCGACAATCCCGTCCGAAATACCCTTGATTGCAATGCCTTGTTCCTTTTTCGTTCGAAATCGTGACAACATTTCAATCCTGACCGGCCACTCGGAAAAGCGATCGATGAAATTCTTGAAATGCTGTTGTGCAAGAAGAGTTGTCGGCACCAATAGTGCGACCTGCTTGCTATTCTGAACCGCAATAAATGCAGCTCGCATGGCAACTTCTGTCTTGCCAAAGCCTGCATCACCGCAGATCAAACGATCCATGGGTTTCGCTTCACGCATATCTTCCAGCATTGCATTAATCGCATCGATTTGTCCTGGTGTTTCCTCAAATGGAAACTGTTGAATAAAGGCACAATAGGCGTCTTCATCAATTTTAAAATTATATCCATGTCTGGATGCACGCCTGGCATGTAACTCCAGTAATTCGGCAGCCACATCGTATATTCGCTCTGCGGCCTTACGCCTGGCTTTTTGCCAATGATCACTGCCGAGGCGATGCAATGGTGCATGTTCAGGGTCAACACCGGTATAGCGACTGATTAGATTCAGTGCAGAAACAGGAACATATAGCTTGTCTCCCTGTGCATATTCAATTGCAATAAACTCACCCGGAACACCACCTGCATCCAGTGTCAACAATCCCTTGAACCGTCCTACACCGTGTTCTTCATGTACTACCGGGGCATCGACTGTTAATTCGGCCAAATTGCGAACCACTGCCTCTGCATCCTGTTTCCTGCGCATGCGCAGGCGCCTTTGCATGACTCGCTCACCGAGCAACTGCGATTCGCTGATTATGGCAATAGCGGGTATGTTGATGATTGCGCCCTGTTCAAGGGGAGCAACGGTCATGGCAAATATCGTCGAACCAGTAATAAATGTTTCCCAGTTTGATACCAGTACCGGATGTAATTTATGTTGCTGAAACAATTCCAGTAAAGTCTCACGTCGACCAGTCGTTTCTGCCACGATCAGGACACGACCATTGAACCCAGCAAGAAATCGCCTGAATAATGCAAGAGGATCGGCAGTACGTGCATCCATCGGCATATTGATCGGCATATTTGTTGCGTAATTGATCGTGTCTGTCCGATCCAGTCCCAGATTTGAAATATGAACCTGTGGAAAATGTTCCATTGCAATATAAAGATCATCTGTGTTGAGAAACATTTCCCTTGGTGGCAATAATGGTCTTTCAATATCATATCGGCCCTGTTCATAGCGTTCTTCTATATCAGTCCAGAATTTCTCAGCACCCTCCTGTACTCCATCGTCAATAACAATTACATACTGTTCTGACAGGTAATCAAACAGGCTGTTTGTTTCCTGATAAAACAAGGGCAGATAATATTCAACTCCGGCGGGTGCCAGACCCTGACTTACATCACGATAGATTGGACATTGATTTGGATTACCTTCAAATCGTATTCGCCAGCCTGAACGAAAACGCGCTATTCCTTCATTAACTAGTGCAATTTCACGGGCCGGCAGCACGCGTATCATCTCTGTCTTCTCAAGTGATCTTTGTGTCTCCGGATCGAAACTGCGAATACTGTCGATCTCGTCATCCAACAGATCGATCCGATACGGATTTTGCACTCCCATTGGAAAGATATCGATCAACGACCCGCGGACAGCGACATCACCATGCTCCATCACCTGGGCTACAAACCGGTAACCACGACCTGATAGATCCCGCCGAAATGATGCAACATCGAGTGTTTGACCAGCCTCAAGCAACAGACTATTTGTCATCAAATATTCACGTGGCAGTAAACGATGCATGGCGGTCGTGACTGGCACGACCACAATACCATTCGCTGATGAAGACAGATTAAACAGGGTTTCCAGACGTTCGGAAATAATATCCTGATATGGTGAGAAGAAATCATAGGGTAATGTTTCCCAATCAGGGAACTGGTACAGAGGCAGATCGGATGACTTGTCAGAGAAAAATCTGAGTTCAAGCAATAGCCGGCTGGCACTCACGGAATCAGCAGTGATGATGGCCAGGGGCTTTTTTGATTCTTCTGCAGCCTTACAGACTGCAAGCGCCTTGCTACAACCATACAAGCGACCCCAATTGCGGCATTCACCCTGGTTCCCGGGCAAATCCGGATTTAAAGGGCTGACGTGTATTTTGTCCGGCATGTTCTGCTGTGTTCGTCAGGACTTGTAAAAAAACGTAAGTGCTTATGCTATGCCGGCTTCAGGCATTATCACGAATTTCTTTTTCAATCGCCATGAGAGATTCAAGTGGGTCTTTCGCCCGCGTGATCGGTCGGCCAATTACCAGATAATCACTACCCGCACTGACTGCTTCCGCAGGCGTCATTACCCGTTTCTGGTCGTTGTGAGAAGCGCCGTCTGGTCGAATACCTGGTGTGACCAGGCAGAAATCAACTCCGAATTGATTGCGCAACTGGCTGACCTCCTGTGCCGAACAAACAACGCCATCCAATCCGGTTTCTTTTGCCATTTTTGCGAATGTTAATACCTGCTTATCGACTGGACTATTCATCCCTATTTCATCCAGATCTGTTTGTGACATGCTGGTTAAAACCGTCACTGCGACCAGAAGAGGAGGTTTTGAATGTTTACTGATTGCTTCATGTGCAGCACATTGCATTTCCCTTCCACCCGAGGCATGTACATTAAGCATCCAAACCCCAAGATCCGCTGCCGCAGTACAGGCAGCTGCGACTGTATTGGGTATGTCGTGATATTTAAGATCCAGGAATACATCATAACCATCCCGTATTAATTTCTCGATCAGTGGTGGCCCGCAACGGGTAAACAGTTCCATGCCAATCTTGAGACGACACCGTTTTGGATCGAGTTTTGCTGTCAGCAGAAGTGTTTCTGCCTGCCCGGGGAAATCCAGAGAGACGATGACGCGGGAGTTATTCACCTTCGACCCCGTGAACCGGTTTGACTGAATTCCAGTTTTTACACCCCGGACATTGCCAATGCAGCGATTTGGCATCAAACCCGCAACGAACGCATTTATACATAGCATGCTTTTCAAGCAGCTTGGATGTCAGATCCTTGATCATTGTCAGACTTTCTCTTGCCTCACCTTCGGCCCTGGATAATGCATATTCAATCATCCGATCTACACCTTTAACCGTTGGTCGTTTCCTGAGCTCTGCCGAGATATATTTTATGGCCTCTTCCTCACTCTGTTTCTCCTCGATAAGCCCGGACAGCATCAACAAAGGGGTGATTCCGCCGTGTTTATCGACAATATTCCGAAGGAACTCCATAAACTCATCGACTTTATCCAGCTTCCGATAACATTCGAGCAATGGGTAAATGACCTCCGGAATATATTCCGGGTCCTGAACTTCAACCCGTTTGTAAGCCTTCAAGGCCTGCTTTAATCTACCTTCATCCATTGCAATCTCGGCTTCGATCATGCTTGCCCGTACACATTCACCGTCTATATTAAGAGCACGGCGTATACAGTCCCGTGCCTGCTTGATATCCCCTTGTGATAAATCATTGTATGCTTTTTCACAATAGAACTGGGCAATCACCGGACCCAAGGATTTCCCTGATACCAATTCCAGTTTACGCGCTATACTGATAGCGTTATCCCATTCTTTCTCCTGCTGGTATATTTCCAGAAGTTCTGAGTAGGCCTGTATGGAATGTGAACCTGTTTCAACGAGTTCCTTGAAAAGCCCCTCTGCCCTGTCAAGCAAGCCAGATCGCATATAATCCATACCGAGTTCAAGTAATGCCATCGCACGTTGTTCACGATCCAGGGTAGGACGTGCAATCAGGTTCTGATGAATACGGATGGCTCGATCAACCTCGCCCCGGCGACGGAAAAGATTTCCCAATGCAAGATGGGTCTCTACCGTTTCACTGTCTACCTCCAGCATCCTGATAAAAACTTCTATAGCCTTATCCGGTTGCTCATTCAAAACAAAATTCAACCCTTTGAAATATTCCGGATGTATTCTTTTTTGCCCTTCGGATGCAGCAGCCTTCATACTGCGCCATGCCGCCCACCAGCCGGACAGTGCAGCAAGTGGTAGTAGCAACCATAACAATGCTATCCACTCATTGGTCATTAAAGTTTATCCCTTACTGGTATCACACGAAGGTTGTTAATCTCTTTTTCAGTCATCTTCACCTGTCTAACCAGTTTTGCATTCTCATGTTTCAGTTTGAGAAGCGCAGGTAAACTTGCCAATACTCCAAGGATTGCACCGACACATAATGTAAGGACGATAACTAATGAGAATGATACAGGAACAGTGTTCACGTAATAATTGAGTTCGACCAGTTGATCGTTCTTGAGATGGAAGATCAAACCAAAAAAGATGATGACAATTACGAAACACACCTTCAGTAAGCGGTACATGCTACCTCCTGACGCTATTTTTGGGCATATTAATCTACGTCCATTGCCCGGAAATTTTAAACGATAGCCAGTCAGGAACAGGGAAACAATAGCTTGGACAATGTGATGATCATAATGACCGGCCTATAGCCAATCACAGAGCGGATGTATGTGCGTTACCCCTTCTCTGAATCATCTATGCGCTCGCGCATTTGCTTGCCTGGTTTGAAATGGGGTACATATTTTGCTGGTAAAGAAACCGGTTCACCGGACTTCGGGTTTCGTCCGACACGTGGTGGCCGGTAATGCAGGGAAAAGCTTCCGAAACCACGAATCTCGATTCGCTCCCCAGAGGATAGGGTATTGGACATATGTTCAAGGATTGTCTTGACTGCCAGTTCGACATCCTTATATGCAAGTTGCGACTGCCGCCGTGCGAGTGCCTCGATGAGTTCTGACTTGGTCATCGTTATTCTCTCGATTGCAATACAGTAAAACCCATTATTTATTGATTATTGGAAACTTAAAATAAGTTGCCGTCACTTGTTAACAAATACCGTTCATATATGCATGATTTGTCTGATTATCAGCTATTATCCAAGTGTTCCTTCAGGATATCGCCCAGTTTCGCACCGCCACCCGCCTCCGGGGCATATTCTTTCACTGCGGCCTGCTCTTCATCAGATTCTTTTGCCCTGATTGACAGATTAATAGTACGCTTCTTTCGGTCAATAGCCGTTATTTTGACCTCTACCTCGTCACCTTCCTTGATTATCGAACGTGCATCATCAATTTTCTTTTCAAGTGACATTTCACTTGCCTTCAGATACCCCTCAACACCATCAGCAAGCCTGATTAAGGCACCTTTTATGTCAACCTCAACAACAACACCCTTGACGATACTACCTTTTGGTTTCTCAGCGACAAAGCTTGAGAAGGGATCTTTTTCCAGCTGTTTAACACCAAGCGAGATGCGTTCACGTTCAGCATCGACAGCAAGTACGACGGTTTCCAGTTCCTCGCCCTTGGAAAAATTCCGGATGGCCTCTTCTGCATTATCAGACCAGGACACATCGGAGAGATGAACCAGGCCGTCAATACCACCATCCAGACCGATAAAGATGCCAAAATCAGTAATTGACTTGATGATACCGACTACCCTATCACCCTTGTTATGGGTCGCTGCAAACTGTTCCCATGGATTTGGCTGACATTGTTTCATTCCCAGGGAAATCCTGCGACGCTCTTCATCGATATCCAGGATAATAACATCGACTTCATCACCAATATTGACCAGCTTTGAAGGATGTACATTTTTATTGGTCCAATCCATTTCTGAAACATGTACCAGTCCTTCAACGCCTTCCTCCAGTTCCACAAAACAGCCATAGTCGGCAAGATTGGTCACTTTCCCCCGTAGCCGTGCCCCTTCAGGGTAACGTCGGGTCAGATCCGCCCACGGATCTTCACCCATTTGCTTGAGCCCAAGTGATACGCGGTTGCGTTCCCTATCGTATTTCAGAATCTTTACTTCAATTTCGTCACCAATATTGATTATTTCGCTTGGATTTTTGACTCGTTTCCATGCCATATCAGTAATATGCAGCAATCCATCGATACCGCCCAAATCCAGAAAGGCACCATAATCCGTCAGGTTTTTAACCACACCCTTGACAACCACCCCTTCCTTCAGGGAACCAAGCAAGACATCCCGTTCGGCACTATTTTCGTTTTCGACGACGGCCCGTCGTGATACGACGACATTGCTGCGTCGACGATCAATCTTGATAACCTTGAATTCGAGGGGTTTTCCCTCAAGATAGGAGGTATCCCTAACCGGGCGAATATCAACGAGGGATCCGGGGAGAAAGGCGCGGACACGATCTACATCAACGGTGAATCCGCCTTTAACGCGTTCTGTGATAACCCCGGTTACGGTCTCGCCAGCTTCATGTGCCCTTTCCAGGTATGTCCATGCAATGAGTCGTTTTGCCTTTTCGCGTGATAAACGGGTTTCGCCATAACCGTCTTCAATTGAATCCAGTGCCACATCAACCTCATCGCCAACGGTTACTTCCAGATTGCCCTTTTCATCATAAAACTGTTCGATCGGGATCAGTCCTTCCGATTTAAGTCCGGCATTGACAATAACGATATCCGGTGTAACGTCAACCACCGTCGCACTGATAATAGTGCCTGGTCGCATTTTGTTTTCTACTTGGCTCTGTTCAAATAATTCGGAGAAACTCTCACTCATATAACCCATTTCCTGTCCCGGGGGTAAACTGCTTACCCAGGGGGCTTAGTAACCTGTTAAAATTAATAATATCTATGCTTTATTATGCGACTGACCTGACCAACCCGAAACCCCTGGTATGTTTTCACATACCAGCTTCGCAATAAGTTCGATAACAGCCTCTATCTTGAGGCTGGTCGTATCGATAACGACAGCATCCACCGCCGGTTTCAGGGGTGAGACAGGTCGTTGGCTGTCCCTGGCATCACGCTCTGCTATCTCGACCGAAAGCTGGAGGAGGTTAGCATCAATTCCTTTTTGCTTCAACTGTTTATGACGCCTTCTGGCCCGCTCCTCGGCACTCGCCGTCAAATAAATTTTCAATACCGCATCCGGAAAAACAACCGTCCCCATATCCCGACCATCGGCGATCAGCCCTGGCGGGGCCCTGAATGCCTGCTGATGCTGTAACAGGGCCAAGCGTACCTCTGGCAAGGCAGCGATACAGGAAGCGCCCTTGCCACAGGACTCGGTGCGGAGCTCAGCCCCCACATTTTTCCCGGCAAGACATACATCAACCTCCCGCCCCGGGCCAGGACAGGTGAAAACCACATTCAGCCCATTGGCAAGTGACACCAATCCTGCTACGTCATCACGGGAAATCATGCTTTTTTCCGCCACTAGTGCCAAAATCCGATAAAGGGCGCCACTATCCAGAAAATGCCATTGCAGCCAGTCCGCCAGATAACTGCTTATCGTTCCTTTACCTGTCCCGCTCGGCCCATCTACCGTAATTACCGGAACATCAGACATCATCTATTTCCTCGATTACATCAAGGCCTGCTGCCTGCATCGTTTTCACAAACCCCGGAAATGAAGTATTCACGTTAGCACAATCAAGGATCTGAATCGGGCCTTCTGCCCGGATACCTGCGATGGCAAATGCCATGGCAATGCGATGATCAGTACAGCTGTTGACAATACCCCCACGCATAACCCCTCCTTCAATCTCGATCCCGTCTTCCATGGGTGTTGCATGTATTCCAGTAGCCTGTAGCCCGTCAGCCATTGCCTGCAAGCGATCACTCTCCTTAACCCTTAGCTCAGCAGCATTCCGCAATACCGTCAGTCCATCAGCGTAGGCAGCTGCAATGAAAATCGCGGGAAATTCATCGATGGCAGCGGGAACCAGACGCGGCGGGATCGCGATTCCATGTAAGCGGCTGGAACGAATCCGTATGTCAGCAACCGGTTCATAACCTGGTTCATATTCATTGTACAAAGTGATGTCTGCCCCCATCATCTGAAGTATTTCGATGACGGCACGTCTCGTTTGATTCACCCCGACTCGTTGCAAGGTAATATCCGAACCATCGGCGATGCATGCACCTATCATAGGAAATGCGGCCGAGGAAATATCACCCGGCACGGTGATGTCCGCTGCCGTCAGTTTGTCAGTCTTGCTGATACATACAGTCCTGCCTGTCCGATCAACAGGGCAGGAAAAGCGGGTCAGCAGCCGTTCTGTATGATCACGTGTCGGAACGGGTTCTTCTATACAAGTCCTTCCTTCTGCATAAAGTCCTGCCAGTAACAGGCTGGATTTCAACTGGGCACTGGCCACAGGCATGACATAGTGGATCCCTTTGAGGCCTTGAGAACCCTTGATATGGATTGGCAACGTGCCACCTTCAGTACATGTGAGGTCAGCATTCATTTGTCGTAATGGCGTGACGACCCTCTGCATAGGACGTCTTTGCAGCGAGGCATCCCCCGTCAGCACACTTTCAAAGCGTTGCCCTGCCAGCAGTCCTGCGAATAATCGTGCTGATGTACCTGAATTACCCAGATCAAGTGGCCTTCGGGGCGGACAAAGCCCGTTGAGTCCAACCCCCTGTACCCTGACATCCCTGCCACAGGAGAGATCGATCCGGACACCCATCTCTCGTAAGGCAAACGCCGTTGCTAAAATATCTTCACCCTGTAATAACCCCCTTATTCTGGTTTCGCCATCGGCAATCGCTCCCAGCATCAAGGCACGATGTGATATCGATTTATCCCCCGGAACTGTCATTGTGCCTTTCAGGACACCGCCAGGAACAACGGTATAATTTATCTTCCGTATGGTATCCATGGGGATCCTACCCGGATCCATGCAGGTGGGCTGAACGCTGATCGGTAAATTTATCCCGCGCCGCTTTGGCACGTGTAAAAATATCATGGAGTGTTGCGCTGTCGGATTCCCTGATCGCGGCTTTAATCAGGGCGATGTGATCATCAAATCGTTCCAGAACAGACAGTAATTGTTCACGATTGGAAAAACAAATGTCATGCCACATCTCCGGACTACTGGATGCAATGCGTGTAAAATCAGCAAAGCCGCCTGCCGCGAACCTGAAGATCTCATCCCGCTCCTGCATACCGGCAAGACAGTCCACCAGTGCATATGCCAGCATATGTGGCAGGTGACTGGTCGCCGCCAGCACTTCATCATGATGTTTGACATCAAGATGAATCACATTGGCGCCCGTAATCCGCCACATCCCGGTTATCTTTTCAAGTGCAACCGCGTTCGTTTCCGGCAGGGGTGTCAATATGACCAGATGCGACTTGAATAAATCGGCAAATGAGGCTTCCACACCACTTTCCTCGGTACCGGCGATCGGATGACCCGGTACGAAACGGGGGAGGTGACCGCCTAATGTCCGGCGTGCTGCTTCAACAACATACCCTTTTACACTGCCCACATCAGTTACGATCGCGTCATTTCTGAGCGCGCCCGCCATTGATGCCAGCAATGATTCCGTAGTACCCAGCGGCGTTGCCAGCACAACGACATCTGCCCCTTTTACTGCCTCGGTAACCTCCGTGCTGAACTCATCAATGACACCCAGCTTGACCGCCATTTCCATGGTTTCTCTGTTGCGGTTGCAGCCAATCACACTACCACAGACCTTTGCCCGGCGTAGCGCCCTGGCAAGTGACCCCCCGATAAGACCTACACCAATAACTGCAAGTCGATCAATCAGCATTCTTTCCCCTCACTGTTCACGGCTCGTAATTAACAATCCTGTTCAAGTGAACCCGACCGGAATATTGACAAGATGATATGGCCACTGGCATCTCTTGTCATTCGGACAAGACCTTTGCAAACACAGAAATCAATCTTGCATTCTCATCTTCCAGGCCAACGGTAATTCGCAAGTGATTTGGCATATCATAATTAGCAACCGGCCGGACTATAATCCCATGATGCAGAAGGCGGTTGTAAACCTCCATACCCGGTTGTTGCAGATCCACACAGATAAAATTCCCCTGGGACGGGATGTAATGTAATCCCATACTGTCGAATGCCTGTTCCATTTGCTGCATTCCATCACAATTAACCTTGATGCTTTTTTCTATATGTTCCCTGTCATCCAGGGCCGCCGCCGCCGCACGTAATGCAATACTGTTCACATTAAAAGGCTGCCTGACCCGATTCATCATATCGGCAACGTCCGGATGTGAGACGGCATAACCAATCCGTAATCCAGCCAATCCGTAGGCCTTGGAAAAAGTCCGCGTAACCACCAGGTTTGGAAAGGTATCCAGCCAGTCCATACAGCTTGCATAGTCAGGATTTGTCACATAATCGTAATAAGCCTCATCAACCACAATAATCATCTGCTCCGGGATGGATTCGAGCAGTGTACGAAGTGACTTGCTGTCAGACCAGGTTCCGGTCGGATTATTCGGATTGGCCACAAACATCAGCCGGGTTTTTTCTGTCACAGCCACGAGCATGGCATGAAGATCATGCCCCCAGTCCAGGGCAGGAACCACAATCGCCTCCGCCCCTATTGCCTGTGTTACCAGCGTATAAATGGCAAAGGCATATTTTGAAAAAACGACCTGATGTTGCGAAGTAACAAAGGTACGAGCAACCAGTTCCAGCACATCACTCGAACCGTTGCCGAGTGTTAATTGATCGGTATCGACGCCATGGTAGGCAGCCAACACCTGCTTCAGCGCATACCCATTGCCATCCGGGTAGCGGGACAGATTTGCGACTGTCGAAACTATATTTTTTGCCCTGGATCCGGGTCCCAGCGGATTTTCATTGGACGCCAGTTTGATGATATCCCGCAGTCCCAGCTCCCGCTCCAATTCGTCAGTCGGTTTCCCCGGATAATAGGGCTGCAAACCTGCGACACCGGGAGTAGCTAAACTGAAAAGGTCACAGCCCATAAGTTTCCTGGTGGTGAAAAAAACCGGCGATTACTTTTCAAGATACGACTCCTGTAATCCATATACCCTCAGCAGGGGGAAACCATCTTGTTACAGGACTGCACGGGGATATGATCCAAGCAATTTGATCATGGATGCACACTGCTCCAGTTGTTTCAGCGATCGTATTACGGATTCATCCTGTATATGCCCTTCAATATCGACAAAAAATACATAATCCCACATCCCGCGTCTGGAAGGTCTGGATTCGATCCGCGTCATGCTGACATTATTATCGGCAAAGCAGGTCAGCATCTGATGCAGGGCACCCGGTTTATTCGGTGCTGAAAACAGCAATGAGGTTTTGTCATTTCCGCTGGGCGGTATCATCTGCCGTCCAATCACCAGAAATCGTGTGGTATTGTCAGGCTCGTCCTCGATATTTGTTACAAGAATATCCAGGTGGTAATACTCTGCTGCTGCATTTCCGGCTATCGCCGCTGCGTCCTGTTTCTGACCCGCTAAACGTGCGGCCTCAGCATTACTGCTCACTGCAGTGCGCTCTGCCTGTAATAGATGTGTATCCAGCCAGCCACGACACTGTGCCAGTGACTGCTGATGGGAATAGATATACTTGATATCAGTCACCTTCTGTGACCTGCTGAGAAGATGATGATGAATGCGTAATTCCACTTCACCACAGATCAGGAGACTTGAGTTAATCAGCATGTCCAGGGTGTGATTAATGACCCCTTCGGTTGAATTTTCCACGGGGACGACACCATAATGACAGGCCCCCGATTCCACTTCGCGGAAGATCTGATCGATACTTGCAAACGCAGATGTTTTTACGGAATGACCGAAATGCTTCAGTACAGCAGTCTGGGTAAAGGTACCTTCCGGTCCCAGATAGGCAATGTCAAGAACCTGTTCCAGGGCAAGGCAGGCGGACATGATTTCACGAAACAGACGCGCCATCTCTTCTTCCGACAAGGGCCCCCGGTTTTGTTCAATAACCTTGCGTAATACCTTCGCCTCACGTTCAGGGCGATAATAACCATTGCCGTCCTCTTGCACACCCTTGACGCCGGCAATGGCCTTGGCTAATTGTGCACGCTCACTG
>Ga0154767_1085_pt4 | contig 19404 bp, 27 predicted proteins | sample Rifle2008BG16ft_FD_105775 | JGI IMG/M metagenome (GOLD analysis project Ga0154767, IMG submission 105775) | Gammaproteobacteria bacterium RBG_16_51_14 | reverse complement strand
CGGCGGCATCCTCGTTTTTCGATGACGGCAAGTACCGACTCGCCCGCAGCGGCCAAGGCGACAAGACATCGGCGGAGATGACGAAGTTATTCTGCGCCTGGGTCGACAAGTACCCCATCGTTTCTATCGAGGACGGCCTGGCAGAGAATGACTGGGACGGTTTCCGCGAGCAGACCGCGGCCCTGGGCAGCCGCATCCAGATTGTGGGTGACGATATTCTGGTCACTAATCCTCATTACATCGCTCGGGGGATCCTGGAGAAGACCTGCAACGCAGCGTTGATAAAACTCAATCAGATCGGTACGGTAAGCGAAACCATTGATGCGATCCACCTTTGTCGTCGGGCCGGCTGGGGCTTTGTGATATCTCATCGCTCGGGCGAGACGGAGGATAGCTTCATAGCCGACTTCGCCGTGGCAATGGGCGGCGGGCAAATCAAGACGGGTTCGCTTTGCCGCTCAGAGCGAATAGCCAAGTACAACCGGCTGCTGGAGATCGAGGCAGAACTGGGTGTGGCGGCAGTGTTCGGCGCATAGTCCGTGTCTTTCAGCCGCCGCAGAGTTCGGGGTTAGAGTAAAAACTCCCGGAGTAAATGCTGATTAATCTTGACCTCTCACCTTTCCATTGCCAATGGTTGAACCAGCTAACTGATTGCGAAAAGGGCCGGAGGGATTAATTTGTAACCAGAAACGAATAATCAGAGCCGCACTCCAAGTAACTGTTTTTGAAATACAACTTGCCGTTATTGTTTTAATCGATACTACTATCGTGGTACGATTTCATTATCGATGGAGCACAGCATGTCCACCGTTACAATATCCCCAAAATATCAGGTTGTTATTCCCCGCCATATACGTGAGGCGCTGAATCTCAAGCCCGGCATGAAAGTGCAGGTTATCCAATATGAAAACCGGATTGAATACATTCCACAGGAAAAGATAAAAAAATCCCGTGGCCTGCTACGCGGGATTAATACCAGCGTACCGCGAGACAAGGACCGGTTATGAACCTCGTGGATTCTTCCGCCTGGCTGGAATATCTGGCGGATGGCCCCGGCGCCGGAGTGTTTGAGCCAGTCATTACGAAAACACAGGATCTCCTGGTACCGGTGATATACCTCTATGAAGTATTCAAGCGGGTCTTGCAACAACGGGATGAACATACTGCATTGCGCGCAGTGGCCCTGATGCAACAGGGCAGAGTTGTGGAACTGGATGCAGACATCGCCTTGAGGGCGGTGAAACACAGCATTGAATATAAACTGCCGATGGCCGATGCGATTATCCTGGCTACGGCACACGCCTGTGAAGCAATTATCTGGACTCAGGATGCGGATTTCCAGAATATTAATGGCGTTAAATATTATTCAAAAGACAGTTCAGGATCAGTGTAAAAATTACTTTCAAGACTAGAGAGCGCCAGGAAATGGGCGTCGCAGGAACTGGCGATGATGCGCGCCAGGGTCGTCTTGCCCGTGCCCGGAGGCCCCCAGAACACCATGGAATGCAGGCGGCCATTTTCAATGGCCAGCCGCAGGGGTTTGTCCTTGCCAAGGATATGCTGCTGCCCGACAAAATCATCAAGGCATTGTGGCCGCATCCGATCCGCCAGCGGATCGGTCGAGTTCGGGGTCAGAGTAAAAACTCCCAGAGGATAAGGGGCCGGAGTGATTTATTTTTGACCAGCAAGTAGAGATACCTCAGGGTCAGACCACGGTTTTCAGAAAGGTTTACGTTGTCCATCTTCCCCCTCCCTTATGTGTAAAAGTCTCGACTTGATCTGACACCTCGCTTGCAAAAGTGAGGGTTACCGGTTTTGATAGAAGTGCAAACGACAAACCGGGCCGGAGTGATTTGTTTTTGACCAGTTGTGGGGTTCTGGGTACTATAGATTCGTCGTCAGAACTATTCAGCAAAAGGGTCGCTCTCTGACCTCCATTTCATCGCTACATTAATGCATCCTGCATTTCAAGATTGCGGCCCCGGCGTCCAAGGATGTATCTGCCTGATGTGCCAGCTCATATCGTTCAACGTGGTAACAACCGGGAACCCTGTTTTTTTGCGGAAGATGATTACCGTCTTTACCTTGACCGCCTGGGTCAGGCGCTGAAACGCTATCAGGTAAAGCTGCATGCTTATGTGTTGATGTCCAACCATGTGCACATGCTGATGAGCCATCCGATGCTCTTGGGATATCCAGGGTGATGTCATTAACAGGGCAACACTATGTAACGTATATCAATCATACCTATCGGCGCAGCGGTACCCTGTGGGAAGGGAGACATAAAGCCAGTATTATCAACGCGGAAACGTATTTATTACTTTGTTACCGGTATATCGAATTAAATCCGGTGCGGGCAGGGATGGTGCACACACCCGAGGACTATCCATGGAGCAGTTACCGGTATCATGCCTGGGGGAAAGAAAACAGATTAATCGAAGACCATTATTTGTATCGCGGATTAGGCCTGACAGAAGAAGAACGACGTTATCGTTACCGGGAATTATTCAAGTATGAATTATCTGAACGAGATGTGCATCAGATCAGGCACACGATCCATTATAATTATCCATTGGGGAATGACCGGTTCAAGGAAATGATTGAGGAGACCCTACAGCGGCAGGTGGGTTATGCGAAACGTGGGAGGCCAATAGATGAAACATGTGGTCAAAATTAAATCACTCCGGCCCCTTTTGTTGCTTTTGTTCTCTTTTGTTCTTCAGGTATTCGATTTTCTGCTGATAGGGAATGTTCATCGGGTCGAGTTCAGAAGTAGTGTTGGTTATTTGGCCGCCCTGAGAAACTCCTCCACCGTCATCCCAGCAGCACGGATGAGTGATCGCAGTGTGCCTTTGGCGACTTCCTTATGGTCCGGCACGGAGAGCGTGGCGTTGTGGTTGTTCTTGACCAGGATGATATGGCTGCCGCGCTGGCGCACCACTTCCCAGCCAAAGGACTCAAACACTTTAACGACCTTACGGCCATTGAGCGCGGGCAGGGTTGGCATTACACCGCCACATCCAGTTGGCGGGTCTCAATGGTCAATGGCAAACCCTTTTCCGCTCTGACCTCCAGGCACAACTGGATGGCCTCCTGAATATTGGCAATGGCCTCTTCTTTCGTCAGGCCCTGGCTCACACAGCCCGGAATCGAAGGGCATTCCGTGATCCAGGCACCGTCTTCGTCACGGTCTACGGTGATGATAAATTGCATATGGTTGTTCCTCTCAAACGAAATCGCTTTGTTACTCAGTATAGCGGGATCGGTCTTGCATGGGTATGGGGGACGTACCACGGTTTTCAGAAGGGTTTACGGTTTACATTGTCTATTATCCCCTCCCGTCCGTGGCAAGGAGGGGATGTCGCGGCATAGGTACCTCTATGTAACCAGAAATGATCCTTTGATGAATTTACACTATGAAACCGTGGTACGTCCCCCTAAATACTTTTCTGCTCATCTGCCAATGGGTTAGAGTATATAATACCAATACACTCGTTAATTCCCTTTTATGTCATTATACATCCCTATATTCCGAGTACTTAACGATGCGGGAATCCGATATGTCGTCGTTGGGGGGCTTGCTACCGTTTTGCACGGTTATTCGAGATTAACCGCCGATATTGATATTGTGATCGAGCTTGATCATGAACATGCAGCAAAGGCAATCAATGTGTTAACCAACTACGGTTTGAAACCACGTGTACCGGTAACACCAGCTGATTTTGCCAATCCCTCCATCAGAAAAAAATGGATAGAAGAAAAGGGGATGCAGGTGTTTTCAATGTGGAACCCGGATGAACCGCTTATATCCGTTGATATCTTTGTGGAGTATCCAATAGATTTTGATGAGTTATGGAATGATGCCAGACAAATTAATCTTGGTGAACTATCTATTCGTATTGCTTCAATCCCGCATTTGATTGAAATGAAAAGCCGCGCAAACAGACCGCAGGATTTGCTCGATATTGAAAAATTGACTGCAATACAGGCAATGAAGGGGGAGATGAATGACTGAACCTCACATCAATAACCCCGACGACTGGCATGCCGATTGGAAAGCGCATGAAGCAGCTCAATTGAAGAGCTGGTTAACTGCAACGCCTGCACAGCGCCTTGAATGGTTGGAAGAGACATTACAACTGGCGTATGAATTTGGTGCCTTATCGATAAAGTCCAATAAACAGGATGGGATAAAATAGAAAACCGTGTATTAGGGGGATGTACCCGGTTTTCAGAAGGGTTTACATTGTCTATTATCCCCTCCCGTCCGTGGCAAGACGGGAACGTCGCGGCATGGTTACCTCCATGTAACCAGAAATAATCCTTTGATGAATTTATACTATGAAACCGTGGTACCTACCCCTACTACTCTGAATCCTGTTGCAGTTCTACAAGAAAATCAGTTATTTTTTCATCAATTTTTTTTGTGAAACCGAGAACTACCTTGGTCACAGGGAACCAGTCAATTTCCGCGCCCAGCATTTTCCAGAGTGCGGATGCAGTAGCATCAAATAAAACCGCTCCAAGCAAACCAATTGAATATAATGCAATTAATATATCCTTCCTGATCCACCAATCGATTACCTTCTTGAAATCTTCTGTATCTTTTGGCCTTGCCATCTTAAGCCCCCTGTATCAGTTAACATGTTTCCTAATGTACTAGCATAGTATATCAATTAATAACTGCACTGGAATCGTGCCCGGTTGTAACGACAAGCCGGGCCGGGGTGAATTATTATTGACCCGTTGTGACGGCGGGATATCTCAGGGACAATCCCTGATAGATCAATTAACCATGCAGTGCGTGCAAGGCGCCCTTCGGATCGGTCTCAACTATCTTTAATAATGCGCGGGCAGGGCCAGTCGGTTTGCGTCGACCCTGCTCCCAATTCTCAAGAGTACGTTTACTGACACCCATCAATCGGGCGAAATCTTTCTGTGAAAGACCTGTTTGTTCGCGGATGAATTTAACTACGGGTTCTTTGAATACAAATTTTCTTGACGGACGTTTTTTCCCTTTCAGGATTTTGTCCATCTCTTACACTTTCAAGAAATTCATTAAACATCTTTTCTTCCATCTTTCCACCTCCCGGTATATTCCCGGAATGCAGCAAGCTGGGGTTAATGGGGTCTTCGGCTCTGGCTTCCTCGGCAACTGCTCCATACGTTGCACTACCGCCTACTTCCCTGTAGTTGTGCTTCGCCCTACTGCTTACGTACCCTCAGGGCATAAATCCATGTAAGCATTCATTGCCACATTGATGCCGGTCTTTAAATGCAATTATTTCTTGGTTGTCACCGAACTCTTTATCTGTTTTCTACCTCAGGGCAAAAGGTCTTTGTCCAGTATCCGCAGCCGTTCACGCAGGTACTCGATCTCATCCAGCAGATCGACCGCCAGGGCAGCTCCAGGCAGATTGAGGTGCAGATCCCGTTGCAGGCGCAATGTGATCTCGACCCGGCGCAGGGTGGGTCCGGTGAAACGCCAATCGGACGGAGAAGCTCCACAGGGTTCGATCATGCCTTCCTCGACCATGGCAATGATCAATTCGGCGCATACAGCGCAGGCCTGACACAGATCATCCAGACTTAATTCAAAATTCTCGTCGAGGACTTCAACAGTGATGGGTTTATGGTCTGTCATTGGTCACACCCCCAGCCGACTACGCGGGTTGAAGTTCATCTCTTCCTTCATGCGGTTATACAATTCACGGTCCGCTTCGGATTCGGCCATGGGGGTTTCAATCCGCAGGATTACGTATTGATCCCCGGCCGGATTTCCGGGCAGGCCACGACCCTTGAGACGGAGTTTCTTGCCGCTCTGTGAGCCTGCGGGGATTTTCATATCAACCTTGCCGCCGAAAGTGGGAATGGCTACATTGGCACCCAGTGCTGCTTCCCAGGGAGTGATGGGCAAGTCGAGAAAAATATCACGCCCTTCGGCACGATAGAAGGAATGGGGTTCAAACTCCACTTCCAGATAAAGGTCCCCGTTCGGACTTTCACCTATGCCGGGCGCCCCCTGGCCGCGGAGCCGGATACGCTGGCCGCGGGTAACCCCCTTGGGGATCTTGACATTCAGTGTGTGGTTACGTGTCACGACATGGCCACCGGCGTCTATTTCCGGAACCCGCAGGGTAATGGAACGTTCTGCACCGTGAAAAGCGTCTGCCAGGTTCACCATGATCTTGGCATGGTGATCCTGCCCTTTCATATGAAAACCGCGTGTCCTGTCACCGGACTGATTGCCATGGCTACCACTACGGACAAACAGGTCTTCAAAAATGTCCCTGAAATGAGCTGCATCGGCATTGCCGCCGCCACGAAATTCAAAACCGGAATCCCACCCCGCTGGTGGCGTGAAATCCTGTCCGGCTTGCCAGTTGTTACCGAGTTGATCGTAGACGGCACGTTTTTCCGGGTCTTTCAAAACCTCATAGGCTTCTCCCACTTCCTTGAAGTGTGCTTCCGCATCTGCTTCCTTGCTGACATCAGGATGATATTTTCGCGCCAGCTTGCGATAGGATCGTTTGATTTCATCCTGTGTGGCATCGCGCGTCACACCCATGATTTTGTAATAGTCCTTGTATTTCACAAAATGACCTCCCACGGAATTACAGGACACCAGGATAAGGGTGATGATAGCAATAAAATGAGAGGTTTCCGATACCGGCAGCGACCATGACAATCCATCGGGCTGGCGTGATTATGTTTAACCACGCCTGCTTTTTTTGAACCTGCCCCAGGGGGCAACTGCCTAGCTGGTTGCTTGTACCAGTCCCGATCCAAGCCGCGTTTGACGATTCACGGTATTTCTTTTACCCCGATATGCGGCACCATAGCGAACGGTGCCTGCCTGTTTGCTGCCGCGCGTCCGGTTGTTTTTGTTCTGGGCCGGCAGGACCTGGATACGGGGATCCGGTTCATAGCCGGGGATGACGACCTTGGGCAGGGCACGTTTGAGCAGGTGTTCGATGTCCTTGAGTAATCCCATTTCATCTGCTGCGACGAGTGACACGGCTTCGCCTCCATGCCCGGCGCGGCCGGTGCGTCCGATGCGATGGATATAGTCCTCCGGGACGAAGGGTAACTCGTAGTTCACGACATGGGGTAATTGCTCGATATCCAGTCCGCGCGAGGCGACATCGGTACCAACCAATACCCGGACCTTGCCTCTCTTGAAATCTTCCAGTGCCCTGGTACGCTGGGCCTGGGATTTATTCCCATGGATAGCGGTGGCACGGATGCCGGCCTTGTCCAACTGCTGGGCCAGACGGTTTGCGCCATGCTTCCTGCTGGTGAAGACCAACACCTGCTGCCAATTTTGAGAATTGATCAGATACGTTAGAAGATCGCGTTTGCGCGAGCCATCTACTGGATGAATAACGTGTGACACATTCTCTGCGGCGGTATTTTGACGTGTGACCTGGATGGTCTCCGGTGAGTCCAGTATGTCATCGGCCAGCCTTTTGATCTCACTGGAGAAGGTGGCAAAAAACAACAGGTTTTGCCGTTGTTCGGGCAGCAGGGCGATGATCCTGCGGATATCACGGATAAAACCCATGTCCAGCATACGGTCGGCCTCGTCCAGTACCAGGATTTCAACCTTGGACAAGTCTAGTGTTTTTTGTCCGACGTGGTCCAGCAAGCGCCCCGGTGTCGCCACCAGGATATCCACACCCTTACGCAATTGGTCGATCTGGGGGTTGATATTGACGCCGCCAAAGATCACGGTGGATCGTAATGGCAGATATTTACCGTAGGTGTTCACACTTTCTTGCACCTGCGCGGCCAGTTCCCGTGTCGGTACCATGATGAGGGCGCGGATCGGTCGCCGGCCCTGGCACTGCGATCGACTATTCAGACGTTGCAGCAAAGGCAGGGTGAAACCGGCAGTCTTGCCGGTGCCGGTTTGTGCACCGGCCATGATGTCCCGTCCCTGCAGAATCACAGGTATCGCCTGGCGCTGGACGGGTGTGGGTTCGCTGTAGCCTTGTTCGGAGACAGCACGAAGCAGATCGGCTGAAAGGCCGAGTGTATTAAATGACATAGTTAATGAATTCTCTTGGTAGATCGGCCTGCCAGAAGCATAAGCCTCGGAACGGTCCAGGCAGATAATGTTTATTTAAGTCGGGGATAGCCAGAAGGGGGATAACCGCGATGTCAGGCGAATACCGCTTGATTGCCTGCGCGGAGCATACTAACACCAATTGTGGATTAATACGCGTTTATTTTAGAAATATCTGAAAATGGCCCTGCTTCAGTGAAATCTTCTTGCCTTTGAAAAACGCCCTGCGATGGACGCCAGCCAGGGCTCAACCCATGTCACAGGAAGAATTCATGCACCGTCATTTCATTACCTGCATATTGAGCGTTATATCCGGGGAGACTGTTGATCTCATCCTGAAATGGTTTCGACCTGAGTATTCCTTTCAACGCATTAATGACTTCAGATGATTTGTCCCTGTTGACGGCAAGTGCATAGTTTTCCTCAACGACCGGAATGAAGTTCAGGCCGAATTTGTCGGCGGCAGCCTGGATACCAAAGCCGGCATCCACAGCCCCGCTGGCGACCATGGCGGCAACGGCAACATGGGTAAATTCCTCGTTGAGATATCCCCTTATATTACGACTGTTTATCTTTCCCTGTTTCAGCAGTTCATCCAGTATGGTACGAGTGCCTGACTCCCGCTGCCTGTTGACAAAACAAACCGATCGCTTTGTTAAATCACGGAGCTGCCTGATTCGATGGGGATTGTCTGCCCGGGTCATGAGTCCCTGCTGTCGTTTTGCCACAAGGATCAGTTGATTTTTATCCTCATTGATCCATTTCCGGTACATGGGTACTAGTGACATCGATAACTCACCAGCGGGGAAATGGAAACCGGCAACATCACAATGATCGCCGGCCAGCAAACGGAGACTTTCCAGGCTGCCATGAAACTGGAGATCAAGATTGATGCCCCCCGATTCATTACTTAACTTAAGCAGGTGCGTGATGGCCAGATCGTTACTCGCATACATCCTTATTTTTTTTGATCGATGCCGTGGATGCACGATCGTATACAGTTCTTTATTCAGATCAGCGGCGGCAGAAGCCAAACCGGTTGCGAAACGGGACTGGATCTCCTGTTCTGCCCACAGGAGTTTTTCTCCCAGCGCCGTCAGTTTCGTTCCGCGCCCGCGCTCCAGTTCGGCAACCGGCATCCCGAAGCGGTTTCCCCAGTCACGCAGCAATCCCCAGGCATGCCGATAGGAGACGCCAGTGAGCGTGGCTGCCGATTGGAGAGAACCCTCAGACCGGATAGACTTGAGTAACATGAACAGGCGCGGATCAAATTCCTGTGCCTCCCGACCGGTTGTTTTCCAGCGGATCTCCAGATCAATTTTCATTGCAGGGTTCCATTGAATGATTTATTACCACAGCATCAGGCGTCGGCGAATATCGGGATGGTTATTTATTTTGCTGTTACCGCCTGTCCTGCATTCGGATGAAACAGGACCTGTCCCTCCACCTGGAAGCTGCCGATCAGCGTCTGGGTTTCCGGCGATACCAACCAGTCACTGAACTGCCTGGCGGCCTCGGTCTTGACGTTCTTGTGTAGTGACGGATTCACCAGTATCACCGCATATTGATTGAAGAGTTTCGGGTCACCCTCATCCAGTAGTTCCAGATCCGCCTTGTTCCTGAAGGTTACCCAGGTGGCTCGATCGCTCATGGTATAGGCATTGATGCCCGCCGCCGTGTTCAGCGTGGCGCCCATCCCGGCACCGACCTCCTTGTACCATTTGCCGGAGGATGCCTTCACGTCGACACGCGCCTCCTCCCACAGGCGCAATTCCTGCCGGTGGGTACCGCTGTCATCGGCACGCGATACGAAATTGGACTGGGCCGCTGCAATCTTGCCGAATGACTGGACGGCATCCTTGAGGCCCCGTACGCCTGCCGGATCGTTCTTCGGCCCGACGATGACGAAATCGTTGTACATCACCTCGCGGCGTTCCATCCCGTACCCTTTCTTGACAAATTTGAGTTCGGCATCCTTGTCATGCACCAGTATGACATCGGCATCCCCCTTTTCAGCAAGCTTCAGGGCCTGTCCCGTCCCCACTGCGATCACATGCACATCAATGCCGGTTTTTTCCTTGAATTTTGGAAGCAGGTAATCAAACAGGCCGGAATTCTGGGTGGATGTGGTTGACGACAAGGTAATAAATTCCTCCGCTGTGGCCGCCGTACCGGGCCCGAGCAAGAGCAACAGCAGCAACACCTGCATGGATGCGGTGATTTTGATTTTTCGTAGCAGGTTGATCAGTGACATGTTGATGTCCTCCATAAAGTATTATTTGTTAACAGAGTAATTCACCCCGCAGGTAGGCCTGTCCTTCCAGTGTGCGGGGTTGTGTGAAGAATTCATTTGCGGGCCCCGATTCCAGCACCCGGCCGTTGTGCAGGAATATTACCTCATCCGCCATCCGCCGGGCCTGGCCGAGATCATGTGTCGTCATGATGATCTTGGTGCCCGCTGCCTTGAATCTCATGACAATCTCCTCCACCGCACGCGTGGCAGACGGATCCAGATTGGTCGTCGGTTCATCCAGAAACAGCACCTCCGGGTGTAATACCCAGGCGCGCGCCAGCGCCACGCGCTGTTGCTCGCCACCGGATAATATCCGGGCATGGCGTCCTGCCAATGGCATGAGTCCGGCCGTCTCCAGCGCCTGCCGGAGCATTTGTTGTCGTTCCCGTTTTGGCACCTTGTTGAGCCGGAGAGGATATTCAATATTCGCCGCCACTGAACGCCGCAGCATAACCGGGCGTTGAAACACCATGGCCTGGTACTGCCGGTACTGCCCTGCATTCGAATCCTGCCACTCGATCACCCCGGTAGTGGGTTTGATAAGCCCGTGACACAAGCGCAGCAGCAGGCTCTTACCGGCGCCATTGGGGCCCAGCACTACCGTGTTGCCGCCGGGGCTGAAAGTAATATTGATATCACTCAACAGCCTGCGTCCGCACACACAGTAACCGACATTGGTCAGTCTGAGCGGCAATATGCCGCTACCGGGATTCTGCGCGTCAGTTCTTGTTTTACTGTCCATCACCGCCGTATCCGGTAACTCAAACGACGTAGCGTTCCAGCACATCTTTGGTGAGATAAGCGAGTGCATTGACGAATGAAGCAATAATGATCAAGGTAATACCCAGGGCCAGCGCCAGGGCCAGATCGCCCTTGGATGTCTCCAGTGCGATGGCGGTCGTCATGGTACGGGTATAGTGGGCGATATTGCCGCCGACGATCAGCACGGATCCGACTTCGGCAATGGCCCTGCCGAAACCGGCGAGCACGACGGTAAGCAGGCTGTATTTCCCCTCCTTCAGCAGGGTGAACACCGCGCGGGAAGGTTTCGCACCCAGTGAGCGCAACTGCTCCGCATATTCCACCCAGAGGTCTTCAAATACCTGGCGTGACAATGCTGCGATCAACGGGGTCACCAGCAGGCATTGCGCGATGACCATGCCGGTCACCGTGAACAACAAGCCAAGCATTCCGAGCGGCCCGGAACGTGACAGCAGCAGATACACCACCAGACCGACCACGACCGGCGGCAGTCCCATCAGGGCATTCAGGAACACGATCAGGATTTTTCGGCCCGGGAAACGCAACAGGGCAACGGCCCCCCCCAGCGGTAATGCAACGAGGGCGGCAATACCTACGCCAAACAGACTGACCTGCAACGATACCCCGATGATCTCCAGCAGATCGCCATCCAGGTTGAGTATCAGCCCGGCGGCAGTGGCAAAAGCGGCATAAATATCCTCCACTATGCGTATTCCCTCTTAGTTATGTATGTTTTTTCATATTATGGAATGCTCTAGATTTTATACCACCAAAGATTAATTTGAGTATATATGTACTTTTATTCATATTTTTAATACAAAGATATTGATCTTATACTTGCATGCAAGCTTGAGTGAATCAATCATCGTATCAATATGACATACACGCATATTCTATTTAGGAGAGAGTTATGAACTACCGCGGGATCACTAACATTGCCCTGGCATGCATACTGGCAAGCGCCGCCAGTGTTGCCTCTGCCACCGATGAGGCCCTGTTGCAGGTACTTCTGAACAACAAGCTCATTACCCAGGAGCAGTATGAGGCCCTGGTCAAGGCACAGACGGCCCAAGCTGCAACCGTACCGGCACAAGCCGGTTCCGAAAAGAGATTACCCACGCAGGAAGAGGGTTTGCTGGAGGTATTGCTGACCAATGGGTTGCTCTCCCAGGAGCAATACGCAGCCCTGCAGGTGAAAAATGCCGAAGACAAGGCGAAAAAACAGGAAGTAAAAGAGGCCAAGGTCACCCTGGCCGATGGCTTCAAGGTCAAGTCCACGGATGGTGACTTCCAGGTGCAGGCCGGCATGTATGCCATGGTCGATTCTGCCTGGTATGGGGACAGTGATACCGATTTCTCCAACGGCACGGAATTACGCCGCGGGCGTCTGTCCCTGGCAGGTACGGTATACCGGGACTGGGACTTCAAGCTGGAGGCGGACTTCGCCGGTACCACACAGGATACCGGCACCACCAACAATGTCACCGTCACGGACGCCTTTCTCCGTTATACCGGTTTCAAACCCCTTGCCTTCACCGCGGGCAATTTCAAGGTCCCCTTCAGCCTGGAGGCACTCACCAGTGCCAAATACACCACCTTCATGGAACGCGGCCTGCCCTTTGCCTTACTGAATGCACGTTCACTGGGGGGTATGGTTTCCTCCAGCGGGGACAACTGGACCGGTGCGGCAGGTCTGTTTGGCGACACCGTTACCGCACAAAACATTGATGATGAAGGCTCAGGGGCTGCGGCCCGCGTCACCTACGCGCCGCTATACCAGAAAGAGCGTGTGGTGCATCTGGGCCTCGGTGGACAATGGCGCGAGCCTGCCTCAAAAGCAAGCTCCCCGTTTCTGGAGACCGTACGCTTCCGCTCCAAACCGGAATCGAACATCATTACCGATGCCCTGGCCTCATCTTCCATTACCACTACCGCGAGCGGCAATACCTTCGGCGTCAGCAGCGGCCGCCTGGTAGATACCGGCAATATCGGCGGGGATGTCAATGACTACACCCTGTTCGGCGCCGAGGCCGCCACCGTCTGGGGACCGTTCTCTCTTCAGGGAGAATATATGTTGGCTGAGGTGGATCGTGAGACCGGGAATAACCTGGGCTTTGACGGATATTACCTCTACGGCAGCTATTTCCTCACCGACGATGCCCGCAATTACAAGGCCGACAAGGGCGTGTTCGATACCATCCAGCCGGCCAAACCCTTCAAGGCCCATGGTGACGGCTGGGGCGCCTGGGAGATCGCAGCCCGCTACAGCGCCCTGGATCTGAATGATGAGGAGGTCGATGGTGGTGATATAAGAGATATCACTGTAGGGCTCAACTGGTATCCCAACAGCTACGTGCGCCTGCTGGCCAACTACGTGTATGTCCTGGATATCAACGGCGGAATGCATGATGACGAAGACCTCGACATCTTCCAAGTGCGCGCCCAGGTCACGTACTAACTCGTCACTCCCGTGACAATGTGAGTCCAGTGAGACATTGAAAACACTGGATTCCGCATCAAGTGCGGAATGACGACTATTGGGTGCGGGAATGACCACACTATAGTCACTCCCGTGACAATGGAAATTCAATGATGTATCGAAAATACCGGATTCCGCAACCAGTGACGACATGCGGGGATCCAGTAAATGGATACCTTGTCTCAGGTACACCCCGGCGTCATGCCGGAAAACGCGTTACGTTTATCCGGCATCCAGAAAAAAATGCACCCCCATCCAACCTTCCCCCTAAGGAGGAAGGGGATACCGGATAGTCACATTGTGATTTCCGGAATGACTGGTAATGTTGATACGAGCAAATAGTTAAGTCGCTATGTGTAATTAGCGCATGCACCATGGTTTTCTTATTCGCGATCATCGACCACATCAACCCCCGGGGGGGGGTCAAACGTGAACAAGCCTGCATCCAGTGGCTGATTGCGCCTGGCATCTGAAAAATCAATGCGGGTGACCTGGCCAAGATTGTCATGCAGGATCATCATGTCGAGATTATCCTGATCAAAGCCGAGACGGATACTGCTGTATTGTGCCTCGGTGTCCCTGGGTGTGAGTTCAACCCAGTCATACCCTTCAATTTCCCCCATTTCGCGCGTCACAAAATGTTTTTCCATATCCTCATTGCCGATGATGACAGCGGCAGGTGTCTGATTTATGGATTCGGAGACATCGCGAATAGTGACCTGTTCAAGGTCCTCGTCATAAACCCATAAGGTATTACCATCGGTAATGATCTTCTGGATATAGGGATGCCCATATGCCCAATGGAATTTGCCCGGATGTTGCAGGTAAAGCACCCCTTCCGCGGTCTCCAGTTTTTCCCCTTGTTCGTTATGCAGGGTTTGCGTGAAATTGACCTGCAGTGTGTGAAGATCTTGCAGATATTGTTGCAGATGTCCGATAGTTTCCCCGGCCGGTACCCTGAAACACGTCAGGGACAGAACAACACTGCATGCCATGACCAGGCGCCGTGTCCGCCCACCGGTTTTATTTATGGTTTGCAAACTCATCTTTCTCATCCTCAAACCTCGGGCGGCGGCGGTGCAATCACTTCACGGCTGCCATTGGATTCCAGCGGGCCGACCACACCGCCCTGTTCCATTTCCTCAACCATACGTGCCGCACGGTTATAACCAATTTTCAGACGGCGCTGGATATAGGAGATCGATGCCTTGCGGGTTTCCGTTACAATGCGGACGGCTTCATCATACAGGGGGTCCAGCTCAGCAATAACGGTTTCCAGACCCGGTATGGACTCGGTCCCCCCCTCGGCCGGGCCACGGAGGATTTCATCCTGATAATCCGGTTGCCCGCGACTGCGGATATTCTCCACGACCTTGTGTACCTCATTATCGGAAACAAATGCCCCGTGAATGCGGACAGGCAAGCCCGTGCCCGGCGGTAAAAACAACATGTCCCCATGTCCCAGCAGATTTTCCGCCCCAATCTGATCCAGTATGGTCCTGGAATCGACCTTCGCTGACACCTGAAATGCAATCCGGCAGGGAATATTGGCCTTGATCAGGCCGGTAATGACATCCACCGAGGGTCTTTGTGTGGCCAGGATCAAATGGATGCCCGATGCCCTGGCCTTTTGTGCCAGTCTGGCAATCAGTTCTTCCACCTTCTTGCCGACGGTCATCATCATATCGGCCAATTCATCGACGACGACGACAATATAGGGCAGTTCATCCAGTGTCCGGATGACATCATCTTCGTTGACAGGCTGATAAAAGGGATCCGGTATCGGTTGCCCACGATCCGCAGCGACGCTGACCTTGTGATTATAGCCACCAATATTGCGTACACCCAGTGTTGCCATTAACCGGTAACGCCGTTCCATTTCCGCAACGCACCAGCGCAATGCATTGGCAGATTCCTTCATATCGGTCACTACCGGCGCCAGCAGATGGGGTATGCCAGCATAAACCGATAATTCGAGCATCTTTGGGTCGATCATAATCATGCGTACTTCCCTTGGCGTCGCCTTGTATAAAAGGCTCAGGATCATGGCATTCAGGGCGACCGATTTACCCGATCCCGTCGTCCCTGCGACCAGCAGGTGGGGCATCTTGCTCAGATTGGTGACCACAGGATTACCACTGATATCCTTGCCTAGCCCGATCACGAGAGGAGATTTCACTGACTCATACTCCCTGGAGTTGAGTATTTCACCCAGCGTCACCAGTTCACGGTATTCATTGGGGATTTCCAGCCCGATGACGGATTTACCGGGAATGATCTCGACCACCCGGACGCTGACAACCGAGAGTGATCTTGCCAGGTCCTTGGCAAGGTTACTGATCTGGTTGACCTTGACGCCAGGCGCAGGTTGTAATTCAAAGCGGGTAATGACCGGGCCTGGTTGCACGGCGACCACCTCTGCCACTATGCCAAAATCCTTGAGTTTAAGTTCAACCTGGCGCGACATGGCCTCCAGCGCCTCATGAGAATACTGCCCCTTGGGGACCGGTGGATCATCCAGCAGATTCAATGGTGGCAATACCGTGATCGGCGGCGGCTCAAAAAGAAATTCCTGTTTTTCCTTTTCCGTCCTGATCCCGGTTTTCAGTTCGGAGATGATGGGCTCGATCCTTGGCGGTTTACGCTGCAGGCTAATCTCCTGATCCTGTTTCAGTACGGTTTCCCGGTCTTTTCTGGCCTGCCTTCCCGCTACCTGGTCACGGCTTTCCATCTGCCAATGTTTTGCCCAGGCGAGCAGGTGCAATGTCCACTGGCCTGTTTTGTCCATCAGCCACAGCCAGGAAAGGTCGGAATATAATGTCAGCCCCGTCAGGAACATGGCCAGCAACAGCAAGGTACTACCCAGGTACCCGAACGTGGCCGATAGCACAGAGCCGACGGCATCGCCCAGGATACCGCCCGCCCCTCCCATTTCATGTGGCAGTAAGCCACCTGCCCTTAAGTGCATCCATGCCAGTCCACAGCCACCCAGCAGGCTCAGCAACAGGCCAATGGTGTGAATGGAAAAATGGAAACTGTTAAATGGCAGTTTGCGTTGACGTGACTGTAACAGGCGCCAGCTGCTCAACAAAATGAGGATTGGAAACAGATAGCCAAAATAGCCGAACAGGTAAAGCAGGACATCCGCAAGCCAGGCGCCGACAATACCGGCACTGTTATGGACCGACTCCACACTGACGGAATGTGACCAGCCCGGGTCATCCGGGTGATAGCTGACCAGGGCGATGACCAGGTAAATGGCGACAGCAAAGAGCGCCATGACAGCCACTTCCCTGAGATTGCGCAGCACCTGCTCAGAGAGTGATGACCCGTCCGCCGGTTTCCGTGATGCCTGTGGCAAATTCTTAAACCTTTTTAGACGAAAAAATATCTATTTATATGTTTGTAAAGAAAGAATTCTAACACTAACTAAATGAAATTTCAGTTCTGAGCCTGCGATATCCCCACGAAATTGTATAAAAAAACCGACCAAACACAACAATATAAATCAATAAAAAACGTAGGGAACCGGTACGGTGTTCCTGATCTGATGAATTGACATGATAAATCCTATTGAAGGAGCAAACACCATGCAGGCTAAGCAGGCATTACATAGTTTATTCAACCATACCTGTACAATTCTGAAACAGGCACGACGCAGGGCACTGGAGGCAAATGCAGAGGATCGGGATCAGGGTAAAAACTGTCAAATTTTCGATTAATTTTACTCTTGACCCCGAACTACGCTGACTCAATCTTCAAATTCAAGATTCAAGACCTGTCACCGTATGTTCGTTAAATGGATTAGAAGGTACTTGGCCTGTTTGTGGATCAATTGTGCCATTCAAAGCATTTACAGCCTTTCCTAATAACGCAAAATCTGCCGCATCTAATTGGTGTCCTACTTCATCAAAGATGTCATTTAATTCATTATCCGGACGTACTACCCAGTCACCATTAACGCCTTTAACCACTAACGCCACACCATGGCCTAGCGTGGGTATGCCTTTACTGTCAGCATAGATAAAGGGAATGAAACCCTCGGTCTCTTTTAGAATTTCCGTAGTAAATGCAATCAGGTCGTTATCACTGTTTGTGTCAAGGTTGGGTAAATTATGCGTAGTAATGGTCATGGCAGGCTCCTTGTTTCTTTATCTTCAGTGTCAGTAGAAATATTGAAGTCGTAATAGCAGCGTTGGGAATCGTAAGCGGCCCCTCTTTTATGTTTATCTTGAAGACCCACTAGGTAAATAAGGGTATAGAACTGTCGCTCAGCGAGACTCGGTGCGTCATAGTCGTTAACGATTATGACAGCATAGATATTCTGTACTTTAATCAAGGCACTCAAAATATAGTCATCTGGATCTAAGGCTGGACTTGACGGATCATTTCGGAGCCCCCCCCTCGCATCCATCTAGCATTGGATTCAAAGACAAGGTAACTAACTGGGAGACCACCCAACCCTGTTCGTTTGAGTCGTTCACCGTAAAGGATAGCCTCTACGTCACCGTCGTTATCTGTATCCATATCATAGACATTAATATTCCAGCTCGGAATTTGACTGGCATCAGGTCCATGATTTGGAATGTAGCCCATGCCGTATTTGAATCGTTCATATTTATCCTTGTACTTATCCAACCTTGGATCTTCCCAATCATCGGTAACAATATCCGGATCTATAAACTCAAATTCCAGGCCCTGTAAATCAGGCTGAATGCTTTGGCATATATCTTTTACCAGTCCTGCACCTCTTTTTATAATAAAGTTAAGTTTGTTGTTAGAAAGGTAATCCCGTATTTTCTGTCGTGACCACTCATCCCCGGCATGGCGTGCCAGTTTTACTTCTTCCTGCCGGTCTTCAGCTTGCTTGACTGCCGGTTCCCTCGATTGCCAGGCAGACACAGTTTTTTTAGATGACGCATCATCACCCCCTGCCATCACATTACTACTCTGGTTAACCAGAATTATTAAGAGGTATAAAGTGTTGAAAATAAATCTATGTTTAAACATATTCTTCTCCGTGTCCTCTATTTGACCATTGACCACTAATCATTGACTAATGACCAATCGACACCACATGTTGTATCTCATCTGTTTTGAACCCTAATGCCATCGGTCTTATTACCTTCGGCAACACCACCACGTCATAAAGCTCTGTCACAATACCTTCGATACGGACACTGTGTACGACATCGCCACTATTCAAATCGATTACCTGCAAGCCACACCGCGGCTCGGCATCTTTGCCCTTCAGGTTTTCCTGTAGCGGCAGATCAGTAAACGTCCTGTTCTCCCTCGGTTGCGACATCCCCACAATGGCGTAATCACCAATAAAGGCCAGCCCGCGCAGATAGCCGGGACAAAACGCCACGGGCTCAAACCTCCCTTTTTTCAGATCCACATAGCCGAAATCACCGGTGCCGGAATTGAGTAACCAGAGTTTCTTCCTGTAAACACGGGGCGAGTGCGGCATGGACAGTCCATCGACGATCATCTCGTTGTTTTCCACGTCCATGACCACGCCCCCTTCCCAACGCCGGTCACGCCAGCCATTGTTGACATCTGATTTGCTGACACTGGTGGCATATCGAGGTTGGCCATCCTGCATGGCCAGACCATTCAGATGACAGCGATCTTCGGCAGCCAGTTTCGAGATAAAAGGCGGTTTCCAGATGGGGATAAAGCTGTATCGTTCACTGGTGGTGGCCAGACAACTGAAACGGGTATTCACAAATACGGTCTTGCCGACTGCATCCAGGGCAATATCATGAAGATCCAGATCACCCGTGACGTAACTTGCCT